>Ga0187854_10000355_pt1 | contig 62981 bp, 67 predicted proteins | sample June2016WEW_6_15_FD_132445 | JGI IMG/M metagenome (GOLD analysis project Ga0187854, IMG submission 132445) | Peatland microbial communities from SPRUCE experiment site at the Marcell Experimental Forest, Minnesota, USA - June2016WEW_6_150 | ecosystem: Environmental > Terrestrial > Soil >... | reverse complement strand
GGAACCTGTGCTGCGACAGTCGGGATGGTACCGTAAAGAACCTGCGAGCGGAGACGCGAAAGCGTTTCCCCCGGTACATCCGGCAGAGCGGGTCGGCTGTCGAAGAAGTCCTGCCAGCGGTCATAGCCCGGATGCTGTAGCGGCAACGCGAGAGCCGGGAGACCCCGCTGGATTCGACTTCAGAACCCCCTGCCTTTAGGCATGGGGAGGTTCAGAGCCTCTTAAGGATTTGAGGATTCCCTGTTTTGCAGTCAAATTGAAGAAGAACCAGATTTATTATTCATAGGTATTGATTAGGGAGTATGCGATGATTCAAAGCATGACCGGCTATGGCAGAATCGAGTCTATCCAAAATGGCAGAAAGTATTCGGTGGAAATGAAATCTCTCAACCATCGTTATCTCGAGATTTCTCTTCGGCTGCCTGCCATCCTTTCTCCTTTGGAACTGGACATCAAGAAAAGAATTAGCAGTAAATTTACCCGCGGGAGGATAGAGGCAATTATAAGGATGGATTCCGAATGCAGTTCCGTCATCGAAAGCAGATATGAGTTGAATCTCCCGCTCATCCGTAATTATTATGAGTTGCTTACACAATTACGAGAGGAGTTTAAGCTTGAAGAGGAGATTACATTGAGCATGATGACCGGATTTAGAGATGCTTTCACGCAGAAGGAACCCGGTCTGGATCTATCTGCAACCTGGGAGGAGTTAGGAACGGTGCTCGATACGGCAATGACTGCCTTGATAGACATGAGAGAGAAGGAAGGGAAAAATGTCTGTGATGACTTAGTGCTGAGAGTAGGTCTGATCATAAAATCACTTGATTCAATCACGTTACGGGCGCCCAAGGTTGTTTCAGAGTATCAAGAAAGACTTGGTGAGCGAGTGAAGGAGCTTGTTGGAGGGATCGCACTTGATGAACTACGATTGCAACAAGAGGTAGCCATTATGGCTGAAAAGTGCGATATTAGCGAGGAGATTGTCCGTTTGAATAGTCACATCGAACAGTTTCGTGATCTCTTAGAGAGTCGTGATGCTGTCGGGCGGAACATGGATTTCCTGATTCAGGAGATGATAAGAGAGGTAAATACTATAGGCTCCAAGAGTAGCGATGCGGAGATATCGCGTAAGGTAATTGACATCAAAAGTGAGCTTTCCAGAATAAGAGAGCAGGTACAAAACATTGAGTAAGGGCGATTCGCAGAAACCCGAAGGCTTGTATATAGTAGTTTCAGCGCCTTCAGGTACCGGCAAGACTTCGATTCTGAGAGAGGTCTTGAGGATGTGCCCGAATTTGCTGTTCTCCGTTTCGTACACCACAAGGCCGCGTCGTCCCGGCGAGAAAGATGGAAAGGACTATTATTTTATTAGCGAGGAGGCGTTTAAAGATAAACTGGACCGGGGAGAATTTGCTGAGTGGGAAGAGAATTACGGCTACCGCTACGGGACATCGTCGGAAACGATAAAGGAATTCTTGCAGAAAGGATTCGATCTGGTATTGGACATTGACTGGCGAGGAGCAAAGACGTTGAAAAAGAATTACCCGGGGGGGGTATTTATTTTTGTCCTTCCACCGTCAATAGGTGAATTGGAGAGGAGGCTGCGTGGGAGGGGGGTTGAAAGCAAACAAGACGTGGATAAACGATTGGCGAAGGCTTTAGATGAAATCAGGGAAATTATATGGTATGATTATTTCGTCTTTAATGATCATCTTGAGACTGCAGTTGACACTCTGAGATCGATATATGTGGCAGAAAAGAGTAAGCGGGAAAGATTAGCATATAAGATAAAGGAATTTTTTGTATTGTGAGGAGGTTGGTGGAAATATGGCAAGGATAACTGTAGAAGATTCGCTGAAGGCAGCAAAAAACAGATTTGCTCTGGTTGTATTAACTGCAAAGAGGTCCAGGCAATTACTGAAAGGCTCTAAACCTCTGACGGATATCAAGAATAACAGGGAAATCGTAGCTTCCTTGAGGGAAATAGCCGCAGGGAAAGTGACATACGCCAATCCCGACTATTTACAAGGCATCAAAATCGACTACAAACCCATATTGGATGATACGGAATTTGTTGATGATGAGGAATACCTTGAATAAGAATCCAAGGGAGATGCTCATCTTTGCCCTTGATGTCGGGAAGGGTATTGAAGAAGCAATGACGTGGGTCAAACGTCTTAGGGATCATTTGGAAATATTTAAGATCGGGAAAGAATCCTATACACGTTATGGTCCTTGCATCGTTCAGAAAATCAAAGAAAGCGGCAAGAAAGTATTTCTGGATCTGAAGTTTCATGACATTCCTAATACAGTTGCCGGAGCCGCTGTCGGGGCTGTTGAACAGGGCGTTTATATGTTCAATGTCCATGCCCTCGGCGGACGAGTGATGATGGAGAAAACCGTCGCCGCTGTCAGCAGGGCCGCGCAAGAAACTGCCCTGCCTCCTCCCACAATCCTTGCTGTTACTGTGCTGACGAGTCTTAATGATAATGATCTTAAGCAAATGGGATTTAACTGTTCTGCAAGCGAGCTTACGCTTCGTCTGGCAAGACTGGCAAAGGATTCCGGCGTTTCCGGTGTAGTAGCCTCAGCCCGTGATATTGCCAATATTCGCAGGGCTTGTGGAAATGATTTTGTCATTGTAACACCTGGTATGAGAGAGGCAATGTCGGCAAATGATGATCAGAAGAGAATATCAACAGCGAGGGATGCCATAGAGGCGGGAGCTGACTATGTAGTTGTCGGGAGACCCATCAGACAAGCCGCAGATCCGGTTCAAAAGATCGAAGAGATTGTATCCGAAATTACTGAGGGTCTTGCAATGCGACAAAGAGTAGTATAGGTTCAATATACTTATCGTCCATTAGCTCATTGTCATATTCAGTTTCCATTATAATTATGTCAGCGATATTGATGGAGTGAGGGCGTGCAGGTAATCTTTGGTATTAATCCCCTATTAGAGGATCTCAAGAGTCAAACCGGGAGGGTAAGCAAAATTATTGTAGCCCAGGGGAGGGGGGGAGAGGCCTTCCAAAAAGTCCTGAATCTGGCGAAGCAAAAAGGAATTCAGGTAGAATTCAGAGAGAGAAGCTACTTAGACAAAAAAGCAGGTCAGGGATCTCATCAGGGTATTGTCGGCTTTTGTGAGCCCTTTGTGTATGCAAGTGTGGATGATGTTATTGCAAATCGTCATCCTGATTTTAAATATAATTTGATTCTCGTTCTTGATGGTATTGCGGATCCACAAAATCTGGGCACACTGATAAGAACAGCTCATTGTTGCGGTGCTAATGGAGTTATTATACCCGCGAATCGTTCTGCATCGGTAACAGGAACTGTGATAAAAGCATCAGCCGGAGCTGCCAACCATACATCCATAGCCAGGGTGGTTAACCTGTCCAATACTATTGACTATTTGAAGGACCGGGGGTTCTGGATATACGGTACTGACCCTGTATCAGGCAAAGATTTCGGTTCTTTTGATTATGATGGGAACATCGGCCTCGTGCTGGGTAGCGAGGGGACGGGCATGAGGCCGCTCGTCAGAAAAAAATGTGATTTTCTTCTCTCGATTCCCACAATAGGCAAAATAGACTCACTTAATGTTTCGGTAGCGGCGGGGATTATCCTATATGAGATATTAAGAACGTTTGGAAAAGTCTGAGTGTTTGGAAGGGGTTTTCGATTATGGCAGAATTCTTATGGGAAGCGGCGACAAAAAAAGGTGAATTAAAAAAAGGAGAAATGGCCGCCACTGATGAGGGTGTGGTTAGAGGGCACCTTCGCCGTCAGGGTTTCAAATCAATCACCGTAAAGAAAAAGCCAAAGGACCTGGCCGAATATTTTAAGTTTGGCAAGCAGAAGGTCAAAGAAAAGGAAGTAGTAGTCTTTGCTCGAATATTTTCGACGATGATCAACGCCGGACTACCCCTTATCCAGTGTCTCGATTTGCTGTCCCAACAGGAAAAGAACAAGACCTTTGCTAAAATCATTACATCTGTAAAAGAAGATATTGAAGGTGGAGCGACTTTGCACGAAGCTTTGGGAAAGTTCCCCAAGGTCTTCGATGATCTTTTTATCAATCTCGTGGCTGCTGGAGAGAGTGGCGGTACCCTCGACGTTATTCTTAACCGCCTTTCGGCTTACATGGAAAAGGCGATGAAATTGAAAAGCAAGGTCAAGGGCGCTATGACTTATCCTGCCAGTGTGCTTGTCATCTCCATAGCTGTCGTTGCCCTTCTGTTGCTCAAAGTTATTCCCGTATTTCAGAAAATGTTCGAGGGCATGGGCGGTCAGCTGCCGGCGCCCACGCAATTTCTTATCAACGCCAGCGAGTTTATGCAAAGTTATTTTATTTTTATGATCGTTGGTATTGCCCTGGTCATATATGTCTTTAGAAGATATTACCGTACGGAAAAAGGGGAACTAATTGTTGATGCCTTGACGTTAAAGGCGCCTGTGTTCGGCCCGTTATTGAACAAGGTTGCGGTGGCGAAATTCACAAGAACCCTTGCAACCATGTTAGGTAGCGGTGTTCCTATTCTTGAGGGACTGAGTATCGTCAGCAAAACTGCTGGAAACAAGATCGTTGAGAATGCTATAATAAAAACAAGGCAGAGTATCAGCGAGGGGAGAACGATCGCTGAACCCCTTTCGGAAACCGGCATATTCCCTCCCATGGTGGTTCAGATGATCGCTGTTGGTGAAGCTACAGGCGCCCTCGATTTGATGCTTGCCAAAATTGCGGATTTTTACGATGATGAAGTGGATGCGGCTGTGGATGCCATGACATCGCTTCTGGAACCTGTCATGATGGTTTTTCTTGGAGGAGTTGTCGGAGGTATGATCATTTGCATGTACCTCCCGATCTTCAAGATGGCTTCTGTAGTCGGTGGCGGTTAGGAATGTCAATGCCTTGGCAAGCTACAGGCGATTTATACTGATATTTTCATTATCCCCGTCTCACGAGGGAAGATAATGGTCGGGATGGCGCGATTTGAACGCGCGACTCCTGCGTCCCGAACGCAGTGCCCTACCGGACTGGGCCACATCCCGACATGATGTAACAATATATTTGGAAGATATATAATTAAACTCTAAATGTCCACATTATTTTTTGCAATACACCTAATCGGTGAAAATAGCCCATGATCATATACGATCTGAGATGTGAAAAGGGTCATAAATTTGAAGGATGGTTCAATGACAGAAGTTCATTTGAAAAACAACAGATGCAAAAGCTGATAATTTGTCCCGCTTGTGGAAGTTCTGACGTAGGAATGGTTCCCTCTACAATTTCCATTATGGGTAAGGACATAAAGGCATCTAACAGGAGGGATGCTGAAGGTTCATCCTTGCCGAAGGCTTTAAGACTGTTTCAGGAATACCTCGACAAGAATTTCGAAGATGTCGGCAAAAAGTTCACTGAAGTGGCCTTGAGGATTCATCGTGGTGAGGAAGAAGGACGGAATATCAAAGGGGTCACTACCGAGAACGAAGAAGAAACCCTAAGGGAGGAAGGAGTCCATTTCCTCAAAATTCCTGTGCCCAAGTTTGACAGCTGAAAGATCGAGAACCTTTTGACGATCACCGGTAGGAAGCTGGAAACCAGTTTTACTATGGGCGGCTTTGTCGAACGTTTCGAGATAAAGCGTGCAAATGCCGGGAGGATTCTGGCACACAAGAAATATATGCAACAGTAACGAAGGATGAAGCGCGAATTAATTCTTTGGACCGTCACGGAGCCGTCATCTCTTACGTTTTGAATTCCGCCATATCTATCCATTTTTTATCAGTAATTTCATCATGAAAAGAATGCATAAGAGCATCATAGAAAGTATCGGAAATACGCCCCTCGTGGAAATCCGTAAGCTTAATCCTAGCAGGAAGGTTAGAATATATGCGAAACTCGAATATTTTAACCCAGGAGGCTCCGTAAAAGACAGGATAGCCCTTTATATGGTAAATGAAGCCGAAAAGAGGGGGGAATTATCGGGCGATAAGGTCATCCTCGAAGCCACGAGCGGCAATACGGGGATAGGTCTGGCACTCGTGGCTGCTGCCAAGGGATACAGATTATGCCTGGCTATGTCTGAATCTGCCAGTGAGGAAAGAAAGAGAATCCTTAAGGCCATGGGAGCTGAGCTATACTTGACTCCGGCAAGCCTCGGTACAGACGGCGCCATCGAAGTGGCGTATAATATGATGCTCAAGGACCCTGGAAAATATTTTGGCACCGACCAATTTAATAATGCCGATAATACGCTAGCTCATTATCACGGTACTGGTGAAGAAATCTGGCAACAGACTGATGGGGCTGTGACGATGGTGGTGGCAACCTTGGGGACGACGGGCACTGCTATGGGAATTTCGAGGCGGCTCAAGGAATATAATCCTGACATCAAAATAGTAGGCGTTGAACCCTACCTGCAGCATAAAATTCAGGGTCTGAAAAATATGAAGGAATCTTACAGGCCGGGCATTTATGACAAGAACCGATTAGATGAGAAGATAAATATTCTTGACGAAGATGCATTTGAAACCTCACGAAGGTTGGCCGGGGAGGAAGGCCTCTTTGTAGGGATGAGTTCAGGCGCTGCCATGTATGTAGCTATGCAGAAGGCAAGAGAAATGGAAGAGGGACTCATTGTTGTGATTTTTCCTGACGGTGGAGAGCGGTATCTGAGTACGGAACTCTTTGCCGATAAGAAACAATCTACCCTACGCCTCTACAACACATCGACGAGAGAGAAGGAGTTTTTCAAACCAATCAATTCTGAAGAAATTCTGATGCATACGTGCGGGCCTACAGTTCATGAAGTCCCCCACGTCGGCAACTATCGGCGTTTTGTTGTCTCCGATCTGATCCTACGCTACCTCGAATTTAAAGGTTTTAAAGTCAGACACGTTATGAACGTAATTGATTTGAACGACAGATCCATTAAGGAAGCCGAGCGGGCCAACATGGACCTGGTTACGTATACAGAAAGATGCACAAACAAGTTCCTCAACGATATAAAAAAGTTGAATATCAAACAAGAGAAGGTCTATCCTCGGGCAAGTGAAAATGTCGAGGCCATGGTGAACCTAGTTGAAAAACTCGTGGAGAGAGGCCACGCCTATGAAAAATTAAGGTCCGTCTACTTTGACATATCAAAGATAAACGATTATGGCCGCCTGTCCAACATTGACCTGAAAAAAGTCAAACCCGGCAAGACCATTGAATCTGATGACTATGAAAAAGACAGCCCCGTGGATTTTACTCTCCTGAAAAGGTCTTCCCTAAACGAATTGAAGAGGGGGATATATTTCAAGACCCGTTGGGGAAACGTGAGACCCAGCTGGCATCTTGAGTGTGCAGCAATTTCACTAAAATATTTGGCAGACAATTTTGATATTCATGCGAGTGGAACCGACGTCATCTTCCCTCACTGTGAAAATGTCATGGCCATAGGGAGAGCTGCAACCGGCAAAAGGCTGGCTAACTATTGGATCAATACGGAACTGGTCATGGTGGATGGCAAAAAAATGTCTCGCTCTTTAAACAATGTCAAGACCATAGAGGATCTGGAGACAATGGGATACGGAGGCAGACAAATTAGGTTTTTTCTGCTGAGCACTCACTACCGTAAGCCCCTAAATTTTTCCACCGGCGCCTTAGAGACGGCAAAAAATACGGTCAAGAAGTTGGACAGATTTATTCAGCGCCTGATCCGTTATACCCCCGGTGGCGGATACCCCGACGCCGATCAGCTTGTTTATGACATCAAACAGAGATTCTCCGATGCCATGGATGATGATTTCAACATATCCGATACAATGGCCTCTCTTTTTGAATTTGTCGGGAAGGTCAGTATTCCACTTTCTCTCGGTCAGTTGAGTGACAGGGAAAGGGACAACGTGCTCGATATCCTAAAGAGGATCGATGCTGTTCTCGGGGTCATGAATTTTGAGGAAGAGACATTGAGCGAGGATGCGCTTAGGCTTCTGGAAGAGAGAGCGCGCGCGAGAAGAATCGGTAATTGGAAGGCTTCCGACGAAATCAGGAAGAAGCTTCTTGATATGGGGATTGAGATATCAGACACCGGCCACGGGGTGACATGGAGATTAAGATAGATGTTAGGGTTGCGTGAAGCACATGGAGTAAATATATTACCGAAATGATTTTTGCTTTCAATTGATTGCTGACCTTAATGAATGAAGAGATATGATGGATAAGGACATCAGAAAGTCAGCTATTGCAGGGACTTGGTATCCTGGCAGTCCCAAGGTTTTGCGGGCAGATATAGAGGACTTTCTTCTCAACGCACCTGATGTAATGATTGACGGCAGTATCAGAGGCCTTATCGTTCCCCACGCGGGATATATCTATTCAGGCCAGGTTGCCGCAATAGCTTATAAAATCGTAAAGAAAAAGACTTTTGATGCTGTCTTGGTTCTGGGCCCGAGCCACAGGGCATTTTTCCACGGTGTTTCCATATATAACAGAGGCGGATATGAAACCCCCTTAGGCGTTGTTCCTGTGGATGTGACCTTGGCAAATGATATAATGGCCCAAAGCGAAATGATATCCTACATACCGGCTGCTCATTCTCAGGAGCATTCACTCGAGATTCAACTCCCTTTTCTTCAAGTCGCACTCGGAGAATTTCGCTTTGTTCCACTTGTTATGGGGGATCAAGACCGTGAGACTTGCGAAAACCTGGCTGAGAGCATAGTCACTGTGATAAATGATAGGAATGTCTTGATCGTGGGAAGTACTGATCTCTCGCATTTTCATTCTTATGAGAAGGCTGTGAAGCTTGATTCGGCGGTGATAAAACGTGTAGAAAAGATGGATGGCAGGGGACTCTTGGAAGATTTGGAAAGAAACCTATGTGAGGCCTGTGGCGGAGGGCCGGCAGCTGTGACAATGATGGTTTCAGAAAAGCTAGGTGTAGATAGGGCGAAGTTGCTGAAATATGCCAATTCGGGAGATGTGACGGGAGATAGAAGTAGCGTTGTCGGTTATGCTTCCGCTATTTTTTATAAGGGCCGCGATTCCTAGATTCCAAGAAAGCTTCAGTTTCTGCACATGCAGTTCATCGTGCCTGAGATTCCTTATTTACACCCCCTTTCCGGAAAGCTATAATAAGTTTTTCCATGCAAGTTATCGAGATGTTTGGGAGGCATCATTATGGCGCTGACAGAACTGGACAAAAAGGCGCTTGTTGATATTGTAAGAAAAACAATAGAGGCCAGACTGACAGGCAGGTCTCTTCCGGAGCTTCATTTGTCCTCGGAAGTACTGAAAGAAAAAAAAGGAGCATTTGTAACCCTTAAAAAGCACAGTCATCTCAGGGGTTGTATCGGCTATATCGAGGCGAGAAAACCGCTTTACAAGACCGTGGGAGAAATGGCTCTGGCCGCCGCCTTCGATGATCCACGATTTTCTCCATTAAAACCCGAGGAGCTGAAGAACATCACTGTCGAGATATCCGTACTGAGCCCACTCGACGAGGTTAAGAACATTGATGAAATAGATGTGGGCATCCATGGGCTTTACATTACTAAAGGGTTTCATTCCGGCCTTTTGCTGCCGCAAGTAGCCACGGAATATGATTGGGATAGCTTGACATTTCTACAGGAAACCTGTTACAAAGCCGGCCTTCAACGGGATGCGTGGAAAGATAAGGATGCCAAAGTTTATAAATTTTCTGCTGAGGTCTTTGGCGAGCATGAGTTGGCGGTATAGAAAGCAGCCGCAAACCGGTACGGATGCTGACGGCAAGAAACATTCAAATGTGATGCTGCTTGCAACTCCACATTTCCGGCGAAAAAAGAAAAGATTGCATTGCACCCCTTGCTCCCTCCTGCAAGGCGGTAGCTTAGTGTGTTGAAGTATTCCAAAGATCTTTATAAATCAAGGGTTTGAAGGCATATTTCTTGAAAAAGATACTTTCTGTAAGGAAAACCTTATAACATATTGTCATTGTGGGCTTTTCCATGAGTCTTCAACACTTTTAGCTACTGACTTGTCCCTGCTGAGCGGGGGGAGTATTGAGTCGACTCCGGGCCCGATGGCTGAGGCTTGCATTTAAAGATGTCAAAGAGGCCAGGGATGCTTCGACGTGTGAAATGATGATATACAAGAAAGTTATTCTTTGTTAATTTTGAAATTACGGGTAGATATTTAATCTTCAATTAAATGAAGTTTGTGCAATGTATTCATCCACACTCAAAATCATATCTCCACAGTACTTTCTTATACATGCTGAGCCGATACGTAAATCTTTCGGCGCGACAATACAAAAATAATTGTTGACAAGTTTTAATAATAGAATTAACATTAGAGGCTTTTGTTTTTGGGATATTTTTGCCGCTCTTTTGTAAGATCTAAGAGAAGTTTCCGGTTCTGGTTAGTAAGTCGGCTGGCGTAGCTCAACAGGTAGAGCAGCTGATTTGTAATCAGCAGGTTGCGGGTTCGAGTCCCATCGCCAGCTCCAGCATTTGGTGATGTAACTGGAGGGGTACCCGAGTGGCCAAAGGGAGCAGACTGTAAATCTGCCGGCGAAGCCTACGGAGGTTCGAATCCTCCCCCCTCCATCAGAGAAATAAATTGGACAGGAATCTTTGCGGGATGGGCTTCATGGTGCACTTCAATATCTCTTAAGAGCGGGAATAGCTCAGGGGCTAGAGCGTCAGCCTTCCAAGCTGAGGGTCGCGGGTTCGAATCCCGTTTCCCGCTCCATTTTAAGTTTTTTATTGCTTAACTTTTTTTAAAGATATGTTTGGATGTGCTGATTATATGGGGTGCATGGAATAAGAACCTTTTGATGAATTCGTTAGCCCACGTAGCTCAGTCGGTAGAGCACATCCTTGGTAAGGATGAGGTCACCAGTTCAATCCTGGTCGTGGGCTCCATTACGGTAAAAGTAGGTTAATTATGAGAAATATTATTACCCTGGCCTGTACAGATTGTAAGCAGAGAAATTATACGACGACGAAGAATAAGCGAACCATGCAGAATCGACTTGAGTTGATGAAGTATTGCAAATTCTGTCGATCTCATAAGCTTCACAGGGAAACTAAGTAGATTTCCTCTATAAAGGAATATGCAGCACAATGAACAGGCCAGTAGCTCTAATGGATAGAGCGCCGGACTCCAAATCCGGATGCTGGGGGTTCAAGTCCCTCCTGGCCTGCCATTTTATTTCAACGAAATTTGGCTTATATAGGAGTGACGCGAAGAGAAGATATGGTCAAACTGACAGTGTGCGACTGAAACGGGGCGAACAACCTGAGCTTTGATCTTAAGGGATTGCACGGATGAATAAGGTAAAAATAATTGCTGAAAAAGTAATACGGTTTTTAAAAGAAGCAAAGATTGAATTGAGAAAGGTGACGTGGCCGACTCCCAGGCAGACCCTTGCTTCCACCTCGGTGGTGATAATTGTTGTGATAATTGTATCCATGTTTCTAGGTATCGTGGATGTTGGTTTGGCTAAGGCAATAAGGATGGTTTTGGGTTAGAGTCTATGGCGTTCAAGTGGTATGTCGTTCATACGTATTCCGGCTTTGAGAACAGGGTAAAAACTTCTCTGCAGGAAAGAATTGAAGCAGCAGGAATGCAGGAGCACTTTTCGGACATCCTTATTCCGGAAGAAGATATCGTAGAACTGGTGTCAGGAGAGAAGAAAACGTCGAAAAGGAAGTTTTTCCCAGGGTATATCCTCGTCAGGATGGAGATGAATGACGAAACGTGGCACCTTGTCAAAGGGACAGCGAAAGTGACGGGGTTTATTGGGGGTAAGGAGAAACCATCGCCAATCCCTGATAAGGATGTGGATAACCTCAAGACCAGGATAAATGAAGGAACTTTAAAACCAAAACCGAAATTCAGGTTTGAGGTCGGCGATCACGTAAGGATAATTGATGGTCCATTTACGAACTTTGACGGTGTCGTCGATGAGGTTAAACCGGAGAAGGGAAAGTTAAGGGTCATCGTCAGCATATTTGGCAGGTCAACGCCGGTTGAGCTGGATTTTATCCAGGTTGTTCAGCATTCATAACGGGATAGGTTACCAAAAACAAGACAATTAGGGTGGTCATAATGGCAAAAAAAGTTATAGCGAATATAAAGCTTCAGATTAAGGCAGGCAAAGCAACTCCATCTCCCCCAATCGGGCCTGCCCTAGGGCAGCACGGTGTCAATATCATGGAGTTTTGCAAGGCATACAATGCCATGACACAAAACCAGGAAGGTACGGTGATTCCCGTCGTTATCACGGTATATGCCGACCGATCATTCACCTTTGTGACCAAGACTCCGCCGGCATCTGTGCTTCTCAAACAGGCTGCCAAGATTGCGAAGGGTTCGGGAGATCCGAGGAGAGAGAAAGTTGGTACTGTGACACATGGGCAGATCAGGGAGATCGCCGTCTCAAAATATAATGACCTCAATGCTGTCGATATAGAAGGGGCAATCAGGATCATAGAGGGAACAGCACGGTCAATGGGAATTGAAATAACAGGATAATGTGAAGAAACCCGCAATCTGTGTGGGCGTGTAAAGGTGAACATTTTCCGTTGCGGGAAACCCAACCCCGTAAATGGCAATATCAATGACAGAGGTTTTGACATGGTTAAGAGAGGCAAGACTTACGCAGAAGCGAAAAAAAAGGTCGAGGCAGGGAAGCGATATACCTTAAGAGAGTCTGTACAATTGGTAGTTGGTACGGCGAGAGCAAAGTTTGATGAAACCGTCGATGCGGCCATCCGGTTGGGAGTAAGTCCACAACACGCTGATCAGATGGTCAGAGGCAGTGTTGTCTTGCCGAATGGATTAGGCAAGTCAGTCAAGGTGCTCGTCTTTGCGAAAGGAGAAAAGGAGAAAGAGGCCCTCGATGCTGGTGCCGATATCGTCGGTTCGGATGATGTCATAGAAAAAATTAAGGGAGGGTGGCTCGATTTTGACAGGGTAATTGCCACACCCGATATGATGGGCAATGTTGGGAAGCTTGGGAAGATTTTAGGTCCCCGAGGATTAATGCCTAATCCAAAGGTGGGTACAGTAACCTTTGACGTGGCGAAGGCTGTCAATGAACTAAAATCTGGTAAAGTTGAATTTCGCGTAGAAAAAACAGGCATAGTGCATAGTCCGGTCGGAAAGGTATCTTTTGGAGCGGATAAGTTAACGGAGAATATTAGTGCCCTATTGGAGGCGATTATCAAGCTGAAACCGGCATCGAGTAAGGGAACTTACCTCAAAGGAATATCGTTGTCTACCACGATGGGGCCGGGGATAAAAGTTGATCCCTTGGATGTGAGGAATATTTGAAATGAGTGCGGGCATAATTATATGCCTGTAGACTTGGCGAACTTGCAATAAACTAAGAAGGGTTTTGTGAAAATGGCGGTCTTGCAAAAGGGATACACGGGATATGGCCTTTTTACAATGCCGTCGGATTCGATGATGCAATAATAGAAGTCCGAGACAGCAGGTACAGGGGTTTAAACGAGTTAAATCGGCCTGCCGAGACCAGTGGATGGTTTTGTAGCAACTTGATTAATGTACATAATGTTTAGGAACTCCCCTGTATGATGAACAGTTCTCTGACTTTCGATGACATTTTTGTTTTGCAAGAGGTAGAGTTTTACAAATTTAATGTAGTGAAAGGAGGTTAAAGATTGGATCGGAGAACTAAAGAAACGGTCGTAGCTGAGCTTCATGAAAAACTTAAAGATACCAAATTGGCTGTTCTTGCCGGTTATAGTGGCATGAATGTTGAGAAATTGACTGTCTTGAGAAATACTTTACGCAAGTCAGGCACTGAACTGCGGGTCGTCAAGAACACGCTGCTCGGAATTGCCTCGGAGAATACCGATTTTAGCGGGCTGAAAGAGTATTTCAAAGGACCATTGGCTATCCTCTTGAATCGCGGGGATGTGGTCCGGCCGACAAAGGTATTAGTCGAATTTGCGAAGAAGAACGCCGAGTTAGAAATAAGAGTCGGCATGCTAAATGGCAAGGTATTGAGTAAGGATCAGCTCAGCGCTCTGTCAGAATTGCCGGGCAGAGAAGTCCTTCTCGGAAAACTCCTTTCCGTTATGGTAGGAGTCCAAACTTCGTTGGTTAATGTATTGAGCGGGGTGCCGAGAAGCTTTATTTGCGCGCTTGACGCTTATCGTGCAAAAAAACAATCAGGAAACTAAAATATACAGGAGAGGATAAGAAAGATGGCCAGTAATATTACAAAAGATGATGTCATAAAATTTATTGAAGGAATGACGGTTCTTGAACTTTCTGAGTTAGTGAAGGAACTGGAAGGAAAATTCGGTGTATCCGCTGCCGCACCCATGGCAGTTGCTCAAGTTTCTGCAGGGCCGGAACAGGCAGCGCAGGCAGAGGAAAAAACAGAATTTCTTGCTATGCTGACCGGATTTGGCGATCAAAAAATTCAGGTGATCAAGGTTGTCAGGGCCCTTACCGGTCTCGGGCTTAAAGAAGCCAAAGACTTGGTAGATGGCGTGCCAAAGCCAATTAAGGACGGTGTTTCGAAAGAGGAAGCAGCAGATATAAAGAAGAAGATAGAAGAAGTCGGAGGCACCGTAGAAATTAAGTAGCAGTCAAACAAAATAGAAGAATTGTTGTTGGGAGATTTTGCAATCCAAGGGAACCGTTAAGTGATGGCACCTCTTCTTAAAGAGAGAGGCTTCCCGCTTCATAGGCCACGGCTTCCATTTCGGAAGTCTTATGTAGTCCTCGACGGGCAGAACCGAGCCAACCCATCGGTTGTTGAAACTATATGTTTCTGATGCTTTTTACGGCTTCAATTTTACGGCGCTTCCTGAAAGCACCAACCCCATATTGAAATTTTAAAGAGGACGTTAACCCAAACGGGTTAAATATATGAACCAAATGGATATAGAAATGTCAAGTAAAAGGAAAAGCCGCTATATCCCCTTTCTGAAAGAAGGGGTCTTGCGGCAATATTTTGATAACACAAAAGGATAATATGAGCGAGTTTAGAAAGAATTTTGGCCGTATAAGAAAAATCTTAGAAATACCAAATCTGATTGATATTCAGAAGAAGTCCTATGAGAAATTTCTTCAGAAGGAAGTGACCCCGTTGGAACGGGGGAGCTTTGGACTTCAGGGTGCATTCAAGAGCGTCTTCCCAATCTCCGACTTTAGCGGGAAATGTTCGCTGGAATTTGTAAGTTACAAGATCGGAGACGTCAGATATGACGTGAAAGAATGCATCCAAAAAGGCATGACCTATGCCGCCCCTTTGAAGATTGTGGTGAGGTTGGTTGTTTTCGATGCTGACCGCACCTCCGGGCATAAAACAATCCGGGACATAAAGGAGCAGGAGATATACTTCGGAGAAATTCCATTGATGACGGATAATGGCACCTTCATCATGAATGGCACGGAAAGGGTCATCGTCAGCCAGCTTCATAGATCGCCGGGTATATTCTTTGATCACGATAAAGGGAAAACCCTCGCCAGTGGGAAGCTGATTTATTCAGCGAGGATCATACCTATCAGAGGATCTTGGCTGGATTTTGAATTCGATTCAAAAGATCTTCTCTATGTGAGGATCGACAGGCGAAGAAAGATGCCTGTGACGATTCTATTTAAGGCTATGGCAAACTCTACGGAATTCCTCCTCAGTTATTTTTATAATATCGAGAAGGTATTTATAGACCGTAATAAGTTTTATATGGTTGTGGATGAATCCCTCATAGGTGAGAAGGCGCCCGAAGATATAAAGGAGCCTGGATCCGGCGAAGTTGTTATCAAGAAGATGCGGAAGTTTACCAAAGCCCATATCAAGAGACTGACTGAGCTGAAGATCAAACGGATACAGATTAAGGACTCAGACATAGTTGGGAAAATTCTTGCCTCAGATGTAATGGACCCCAACACCGGTGAAGTATTGTTGCGGTGTAATGAAGAGTTAACACTCGATGGCCTGGAGCTGGTCAGCGAGAAAGGAGTTCAGGAGCTTAAGTTTATTTACATAGACGAGGAAAGGTCCAATGCTTCAATTAAAGATACTCTACTCATCGATAAGATTGAGAATGAGGAAGAGGCAATAATCGAGATATACAGAAGGTTGAGGCCGAGTAACCCGCCTACACCGGAGACGGCACATAAGTTTTTCAACAGCCTCTTTTTTGATCCTGCAAGTTACGACCTCTCGGACGTGGGAAGGGCCAAGATGAATTACAAGCTTCGCCTGGATGTTCCGATAGACGTGACAGTTCTTCGCAATGAGGATATCCTTGCCGCTGTCAAATACCTGATTGACCTGAAAAATGGTGCTGGTGACTGTAGTGTTGACGATATTGATCACCTGGGAAACCGTAGAATCCGGTCGGTGGGCGAACTGATCGAAAATCAGTATCGCATAGGGTTGGTTAGAATAGAGAGGGCCATCAAGGAGAGAATGAGCCTTCAGGACATTGAAACCATGATGCCTCACGAGCTTATCAACGCCAAACCTGTTTCTGCCGTTGTGAATGAGTTTCTAGGAAGCAGCCAACTCTCGCAGTTCATGGATCAGACTAATCCTCTCTCGGAGATTACCCACAAGAGAAGGCTTTCCGCCCTTGGTCCAGGTGGTCTCACCCGTGAAAGGGCAGGGTTTGAGGTCAGGGATGTTCATCCTACCCATTATGGTCGCATCTGTCCTGTGGAAACGCCGGAAGGCCCCAATATAGGTCTCATTGTCTCCCTCAGCACGTATGCACGGGTCAATCCATACGGTTTTATAGAAACACCTTACAGAGTAGTTAATAACGGAAGGGTTCTTGACGAAGTTCGCTACCTGACAGCCATTGAAGAGGAAAAGCACATTATCGCACCGGCAGACAGTGCCCTTGACGGCAGAGGAAGGTTTGTCGGAGAACTGGTTTCTGCAAGAAAGGGGAGCGATTTCCTCTCTATTCCGCCGACCGAGATCAATTTGATGGATGTATCTCCAGATCAGCTCGTCAGTATTGCGGCAGCATCGATTCCGTTTCTTGAGCATGATGATGCCAACCGGGCGCTCATGGGTTCCAATATGCAACGACAGGCAGTTCCTCTTCTAAGACCCGAAGTTCCCATAGTGGGTACGGGCATGGAGGCTATTGTTGCTAGGGACTCAGGCGCAGTTGTTGTGGCGAAGCGCTCTGGATTGGTTGAGCAGGTGGATGCTTCAAGGATTGTGCTCAAGTGCGACGGGGACGGACAGGATGAACTTGATACAGGCGTTGATATCTATAACCTTGCAAAGTATCAGCGCTCAAACCAGGATACCTGCTTTAACCAGAAGCCCATCGTAAGTAAGGGAAATTGGGTCAACAAGGGTGATATCATTGCTGATGGCCCCGCCACCGATTCCGGGGAGCTTGCATTAGGGCGAAACGTCATGGTCGCTTTCATGTCATGGGGGGGATATAACTATGAAGATTCGATATTGGTAAGCGAAAGACTCATAAAAGATGATATCTACACATCGATTCATATTGAAGAATTCGAAACAATGGCGAGAGATACGAAGCTGGGTAAGGAAGAGATCACAAGAGATATTCCTAACGTGGGAGAGGAGGCCCTCAGGAACCTTGACGAAAGCGGCATTGTCAGGATGGGCGAATTTGTGAAATCAGGGGATATTCTTGTCGGGAAGATCACCCCGAAGGGAGAGACTCAGTTATCTGCGGAGGAAAAACTACTCAGGGCGATATTTGGTGAAAAGGCAAGCGACGTTCGAGACACATCTCTCCGAGTTCCTCCCGGCGTTGACGGTACAGTAATAGATGCCAAAGTATTTACAAGAAAAGGTTCTGAAAGGGACCACAGAACACAATCGATCGAAGATGAAGCCATGAGGGAGTTGTTTAAAGACCGGGATGACGAGATCAGAATAATCACGGATAGCGTCAGAAACAATATTGCCAGCATGCTCGTCGGAAAAACTTCCGCCTCAAAGCTGGTCGATCCAAAGAAGAAGAAGATGTTATTGAAAAAAGGAGAGTCAATCGAAGCAGAAGCTCTGGAAAAAATACCGTTTGGCCTGTGGAAGGAAATTTCTCTTGTCCGCGATGAGGCAACAGAGGAAAAAATAGGCACTTTGATTGCAAATTATGAGAGAAAAAAGGAGATCATTGAGGCATTCTTTGAGGAGAAAATCAGCAAGCTAAAGGCGGGTGACGAACTTCCCCCAGGAGTGATCAAAATGGTCAAAGTTTATATCGCCATCAAGAGGGGACTGTCCGTAGGCGATAAGATGGCCGGAAGGCACGGTAATAAAGGGGTATTGTCGAGGATTCTCCCGGAAGAAGATATGCCTTACTTTAAGGATGGAACACCTGTTGACATCATTTTGAATCCTTTAGGGGTTCCTTCACGCATGAATGTCGGACAGATCCTTGAGACTCATTTAGGCTGGGCCGCAAAGGGGTTGGGTGAGAAGATCAATGCCATGCTGGAAAAGCATCACAGTACCGATCGGTTGAAAAAGGAATTACGAAGCATTTATTCCTCGCCTGATTTTGATCGTTTCATCGACGGTATCTCTGAGGACAAGCTCAGAGAATTCATAAGTAAACTAAAAAGGGGTATTCTGGTTTCTACCCCAGTTTTCGATGGTGCGGAAGAAAGCGAAATCAGGGATATGCTGAAGAGAGTAGGCCTTCCTGAAAACGGACAGACTATTCTTTTTGACGGTAAGACTGGTGACCCTTTTGATCAGGAGGTCACGGTAGGCATGATTTATATGCTGAAGCTACATCATCTTGTCGATGATAAAATTCATGCAAGATCCATAGGGCCCTATTCCTTGGTGACTCAACAGCCCCTTGGCGGAAAAGCACAATTTGGTGGTCAGAGGCTCGGTGAAATGGAGGTATGGGCCATGGAAGCCTATGGTGCTGCCTACTCACTGCAGGAGTTCCTTACGGTTAAGTCCGATGATGTGGCAGGCCGAACGAGGATATACGAAGCTATCGTGAAGGGTGAGCATACCTTTGAACCGGGGCTTCCAGAATCATTCAATGTTCTTGTCAAGGAACTGCAGAGTCTTTGCCTTGATGTGGATTTGATTGAAGAAGAGTGAGAACATGAAGCATGTTCTTGTTTTCGAGAGCATTTAGAATTTAGGGTGTACATTTGATAACCCTCCAAAAATCAGGAGATGTATATAGTGGAAGACATTTTTAGTTATTTTGAAAAACCGAAGGATCCCATTAGGTTTAGCGCAATCAAAATGGCACTTGCTTCGCCGGAGAAGATACTTTCATGGTCCCATGGCGAGGTCAAGAAACCTGAGACGATTAATTACAGGACGTTCAAGCCGGAAAGAGATGGACTGTTTTGCGCGAAAATATTCGGCCCCGTAAAAGATTACGAGTGTCTCTGTGGACGCTATAAGCGGATGAAATATCGCGGTGTTGTATGTGAGAAATGCGGTGTGGAGGTTATCCAATCAAAAGTCCGCAGAGAAAGGATGGGCCACATTACCTTGGCGACACCAGTGGCTCACATATGGTTTTTGAAGAGTCTTCCGAGCCGGATAGGAAATGTCCTCGATTTGAGCCTCAAGGAACTTGAGAAGGTTCTTTATTTTGAGTCCTGGATAGTGCTGGACCCAAAGAACACCCCCCTGAAGAAAAAGGAACTCCTGTCTGAGGAAGAGCTAAGTGAATTACGAGATCAGTATGGCGAAGATGCTTTTGAAGTTGGGATTGGAGCTGAGGCCGTTAGAAAACTTCTCAACGAAATCGACCTGATAAAAATCGATGAAGAATTGCGGGAAGAACTAAGATCGACCGTTTCTGATACGAAGAAGAAGAAGCTTGTAAAGAGGTTAAAAGTAATCGAGTCCCTGAAAAAATCCAAGACAAACAGACCTGAATGGATGATTCTCACGGTGTTACCTGTCATCCCTCCGGACCTGCGACCGTTGGTGCCACTGGATGGAGGCCGTTTCGCGACATCAGACCTCAACGATCTTTACAGGCGGGTAATCAATAGAAATAACCGTTTGAAGCGCCTGCAGGAATTAAACGCGCCGGAGATCATAGTCAGGAACGAAAAGAGAATGCTCCAGGAGGCAGTTGACGTCCTCTTCGATAACGGCAGAAGGGGCAGGGCTATCACTGGTTCCAATAAGAGACCTCTCAGATCCCTGTCCGACATGCTGAAGGGGAAACAGGGCAGGTTCAGGCAGAATCTGCTTGGCAAAAGGGTTGATTACTCAGGACGATCTGTCATTACAGTGGGGCCTGATCTTCGGCTTCATCAATGCGGTCTTCCCAAGAAGATGGCGCTGGAGCTTTTTAAACCATTTGTCTATAACCGCCTCGAGGAGAAGGGTTATGTAACCACCGTGAAAAGCGCTAAAAAGATGGTGGAAAGAGAAACTGCCGAGGTGTGGGATGCACTGGATGAAGTGGTTCGCGAATATCCAGTTATGCTAAACAGAGCTCCTACCCTGCACAGGCTTGGCATTCAGGCCTTTGAGCCGGTCCTGATTGAAGGGAAAGCGATACAGCTCCATCCCCTGGTCTGCACGGCATTTAACGCCGATTTTGATGGGGACCAGATGGCCGTCCACGTTCCTCTGTCCATTGAGGCTCAGACAGAGGCCAGAGTCCTGATGATGTCGACGAATAATATACTTTCTCCAGCCAATGGGAAGCCGATTATCAACCCCAGTCAGGATATCGTGCTCGGGATTTATTACCTGACACGAGCCAGGCCTAACGTCAAAGGTGAGGGGATGATTTTTTCAGATCCCGAAGAAGTCCGCAGGGCCCTCGATGCAGATGCCGTTCGCCTCCACGCAAAGGTGCGAGTTCGTATCGACGGTGAAATGAAGGATACAACCGTCGGCAGGGTTATTCTTTATGATATTATTCCTCAAGATATTTCTTTCGATGTCATCAATAAATTGATGAATAAGAAGGAGCTGGCGAATCTTATTGATAATTGTTACCGGTTGTGTGGCGCGAAGACGGCAGTCTTGCTGGCCGATCAACTTAAGGATTTAGGATTTAAATATGCCACATCTTCGGGGTCATCTATTGCAATCCATAATATGGTCATCCCAGAGAACAAGAAAGATATAGTAGCTTTGGCTGATAAGGAAGTTCTGAAAGTGCAGAATCAGTATATGGACGGTCTTATTACGGACGGTGAGCGCTACAACAAGGTCATCGATATCTGGGCACAGGCGACAGAAAAGATTGCCGCTGAGATGTTAAGCGGCATCGAGGCAGAAGAAAATGAGGCACTTGCCGGGACGAAGAAACGGGGAGACAGTATTAATCCCATCTACATGATGGCCGATTCTGGTGCGAGAGGCAGTGCTGTTCAGATCAGGCAACTTGCGGGGATGAGGGGTCTGATGGCCAAGCCATCAGGGGAAATCATCGAAACACCGATTACTGCAAATTTCCGAGAAGGCCTTACTGTTCTTCAATATTTTATATCCACCCATGGTGCAAGGAAAGGCCTGGCCGACACGGCCCTGAAAACAGCCAATTCCGGATATCTAACCAGACGACTTGTCGATGTGGCCCAAGATTGCATCATAAGTGAAAATGATTGCAATACCATTGATGGAATTTATGTTTCAGCCCTAATGGAAGGTGGGGAGATTATAGAAGCGGCCGGAGAAAGAGTTCTCGGCAGAGTTGCTCTTGAAGAAATAAAGGACCCCTTTACCGGCGAAATCCTCGTACATGCCAATGAGGGAATCGATGAAGCCCTGGCAGAGAAAATTGATAAGGCCGGCATAGAAAGGGTAAATATAAGATCTGTTCTGACATGCAAATCAAAGCAAGGCGTCTGCGCCATGTGCTATGGGAGAGACTTGGCTCATGGTCATCTCGTCAATATAGGTGAGGCCGTAGGTATTATTGCAGCTCAGTCCATCGGTGAACCTGGAACCCAGCTCACAATGCGCACATTTCACATCGGCGGTACTGCAAAGTTTGAGGAACATTCCACCCTTGAAGCAAGGCATGACGGCACCGTGAAGTACATGAGCCTCAATACTGTTAAGGGTCATGGGAAGGATATTGTCGTCATGAACAGAAACGGAGAAGTTCACGTCCTTGACGAACAGGCCAGAAGCCGCGGGAAATACCCAGTCCCGTATGGAGCCCATCTCAAAGTCAAGAATGGCAGCGTTGTGAAGACGGGGGACCTGCTTGCGGAATGGGATCCTTTTTCCATACCGATACTTGCCGAGGTTGACGGGACTGTAAAGTATGGCGACATATTGGAAGGAAAGACAATGCAGGAACAGGTCGATGAAGTAACCGGTCTTTCAAGAAAGGTTATAGTCGAATATAAGGGCGCCAACTTACGTACGCGGGTTTCCATCAAAGACGAGAAAGGCAAGACTGTCAAGATCCCCGGTACAAATTCCGTAGCAAGATATCTCCTGCCTGTGGGTGCAAATATTGTGGTTTCCGAAGGGGATAAGATCAAAGCAGGCGACATAGTTGCCAAGATCCCCAGAGAAACGACAAAAACTAAGGATATCACAGGAGGCCTTCCAAGAGTAGCTGAGCTTTTTGAGGCTCGAAAGCCTAGGGAATTCGCCGTTATAAGTGAGATTGACGGTACGGTGTCATACGGCAAAGATGCAAAGGGAAAAAGGAAAGTAATTATCACCCCGGATGTGGGAGAAGACAAGGAATATCTCATTCCTAAAGGAAAACACGTCAGCGTTCAGGAAGGCGACAGGATTCAAGCCGGTGAAGCGCTGATGGATGGCGTACACAATCCCCATGATCTTCTTGCGATCAAAGGCGAAAAAGCGTTGGCCCGGTACCTCGTGGATGAGGTGCAGGAGGTGTACAGACTTCAGGGAGTGAAGATCAATGACAAGCACATGGAGATAATTGTGCGCCAGATGCTGCGCAGGGTGAAAGTGAAAGACCCCGGCGACACGTCATTCATCGCTGATGAGCAGGTCGAAAGACATCGTTTCCAAGAAGAAAACGAGCGAATTGTTAGTAAGGGCGGGAAGCCCGCTATCGGGGAACCGATGCTTCTGGGCATTACCAAGGCATCTCTAAGCACGCAGAGTTTCATATCTGCTGCCTCCTTTCAGGAGACAACACGTGTCCTGACGGAAGCAAGCCTTGCTGGAAAGATAGACTATTTAAGGGGTCTCAAGGAGAACGTAATAATGGGGCGACTGATTCCCGCAGGAACCGGTCTTCCTATGTACAGGAAGCTGGGCATAAAGGTGGCGAATGATGAAAGCTCAGTCGAGCTGGAAAGTCAGGAGACGGATGAAAAGTTAATTGAAAAAGATGTTGACATAAAGGCCGCAAATTGATAGAAAATCATCTTTTATGCACGAATTGGTATAAGTTAAGAAAATTTTAGGAGGAATAATGCCGACGCTGAATCAATTGGTTCGCAAGGGAAGGACAAAAATACAAAAGAAGACGTCAACACCTGCTCTGGCCGGTTCACCGCAGAGACGCGGTGTTTGCGTTCGCGTGTATACCTCCACACCCAAGAAACCAAATTCTGCTTTGAGAAAGGTCGCAAGGGTTCGTCTCGCCAGCGGTTATGAGGTGACATCTTATATACCGGGAGTAGGCCACAACCTTCAAGAGCACTCCGTTGTCTTGGTTAGAGGTGGCAGGGTTAAAGATCTTCCCGGTGTACGGTATCACATCATCAGAGGCACGCTGGATGCCGTCGGAGTTCAGGACAGAAAGCAGGGAAGATCAAAATACGGGGCCAAGAAGCCGAGCTAAGTGAGAATAGGTCATGCCGAGAAGAAGAGAAATTGCAAAAAGAGAAGTAATACCGGATCCAAAGTACAATAATAAACTTGTTGCGAGATTTATTAATTGCCTGTTTAGGAGAGGAAAGAAAAGCATTGCAGAATCAATGTTCTACGGGGCGTTTGATATTATTGAAAAGAGAACGAAAGAGCAGCCTGTGGAAGTTTTTGAAAAGGCCGTAAGTAACGTCAAACCGCTGATAGAAGTAAAATCACGACGTGTCGGAGGATCTACGTATCAGGTGCCAACCGAAGTTATGCCGGAGAGAAGAGTTGCTCTGGCAATTCGCTGGTTAATTCTTCATGCAAAAGAACGTGCCGAAAAAACCATGAAAGAAAAGCTTGCCGCCGAATTGATCGATGCCGCTAACAACAGAGGCGCTTCCGTCAAGAAAAGAGAAAGCGTTCATAAAATGGCAGAGGCGAATAAGGCATTTGCCCACTACCGGTTTTAGCTTTGCTTGAAGGTTTGGGTGAATATTAAGTGGCACGCATTGTTCCTTTACAAAGTCTTCGCAATATCGGCATTATGGCACACATTGATGCCGGTAAGACGACAACAACCGAGCGCATCCTTTATTATACTCACGGCTCGTACAAGATGGGTGAGGTCGATGAAGGAACGGCCACCATGGATTGGATGGAGCAGGAGCAGGAGCGGGGTATAACAATCACGTCCGCGGCTACTACATGCACATGGAGCAACCACCGCATAAACCTCATCGATACGCCCGGCCATGTTGACTTCACAATAGAAGTGGAAAGATCTTTGAGAATTTTAGATGGTGCTGTTGCCCTTTTCTGCGCAGTAGGTGGCGTGGAACCACAGTCCGAGGTAGTTTGGGGTCAAGCGGACAAGTATCGCGTTCCGCGAGTCATCTTTGTTAATAAGATGGATAGGGTGGGGGCTGATTTTGCGAAGGTTGTTGCCGCAATCCGCGACAGGCTCGGGGCGCATCCGATACCCGTTCAGATGCCCATCGGCAGGGAAGAGTCTTTCCGGGGAGTAATCGATCTTGTACGTATGAAGGCGATCATATACGATGAATATTCCCTGGGGGCTAATTTCACCGTCAGCGAGATTCCGTCTGATCTTCTTGATTCCTCTCTTCAGGAGAGAGAGAAGCTCATAGAGTCTCTCTCCGATTACGATGAGAACTTGATGAGAAAATATCTCAATGAAGAAGCTCTTTCGCAAGCAGAAATAATAAGCGCTCTGAGGAAGGCCACGCTGTCCTTGAAAGCGACGCCGGTATTGTGCGGCTCTGCCTTCAGGAACAAAGGTGTCCAACCTCTTTTGGATGCAGTTATCGATTACCTTCCCTCTCCGCTGGATATGCCTCCGGTGGTCGGCAGGGGCATTAAGGGGGAGAAGATAGAAAGAATACCGGGCGATGATGAACCTTTCTCAGCGTTAGCCTTTAAAATTGTAACTGATCCCTACGTTGGCCAGTTGACCTATTTCAGGGTGTACTCCGGTGTGCTATCTGCCGGTTCTCATGTATGTAATGTGTCCAAGAGAAAAAAGGAACGAATAGGGCGCTTGCTAAAGATGCATGCCAATAAGCGGGAGGAGATCAAGGAAGTGCGCACCGGTGACATTGCGGCCGCTGTGGGTCTGAACCTGACGACTACCGGCGATACCCTTTGTGATACGGAGCATCCTCTCGTATTGGAGACTTTGGAGTTTCCCGATCCCGTTATTGCTATAGCCATCGAGCCAAAAACAAAGGCGGATGAGGAAAAACTGGATGCTGCTCTCAGAAAGATCACCCGTGAAGATCCATCCTTCAGGGTTAAGGTCGACAAAGACACAGGTCAGACTCTGATCTCGGGGATGGGAGAGTTGCATTTAGAAATTATCGTCGATCGGCTATCGAGAGAATTTGGCTTGGGCGCCAATATCGGTGATCCGCAAGTGGCTTACAAGGAGACTATCAGAAAGAGAATCAGATCTGAAGGCAGGTTCGTTAAACAATCCGGCGGCAGGGGACAGTACGGTCATGTGTGGCTGGAGATTGAACCGAATGAACCAGGTCGAGGATTTGAATTCAGGAATAAGATTGTCGGCGGGGTAATTCCCGGCGAGTATATCCCGGCAGTGGCAAGGGGCGTTTCTGAGGCAACGGAGGAGGGTGTTTTGGCAGGCTTCCCGGTGGTTGATGTCATTGTCAGTGCCGTGGATGGCTCTTTTCACGCCGTAGATTCTTCCGAGATGGCATTTAAGATAGCAGCGTCCATGGCATTCAAGAGCGGGGCGAGAAGGGCTCACCCCATCTTACTGGAGCCGACAATGTCTGTGGAAGTCATAGTTCCCAAAGAATATATGGGTGATGTTATTGGAAATCTGACTTCGAGACGGGGAAAGATCGTGAGCATAGAGTCAAGGCCTTCTTTAGAGGCAATTAATGCCGAGGTTCCTCTGGCAGAAATGTTCGGATATGCTACAGACCTTAGATCAAAAACTCAGGGAAGAGCTACTTTTACTATGCGTTTTCTTAATTACCATGCAGTATCAGAAAGTCAGGCAAAACTGGTTATTGATAGACTGAAGACAATCGATGAAGGATAAAAAGTATAGCGAATAAACGAACCATTTAAAGTTGAAGGAGGTAATGGATATGGCTAAGAAGAAATTTGAAAGGACGAAACCGCATGTGAATATTGGCACCATTGGGCACGTAGATCATGGCAAAACTACCCTGACGGCGGCAATTACAAAACACTTGCAGAAAAAAGGATTGGCCGAATTCAGACCCTTTGATTCCATAGACAATGCACCGGAGGAAAAAGAAAGGGGAGTTACCATTAACGTTGCACACGTGGAATATGAGACGGCGAAGAGACATTACGCCCACGTAGATTGCCCTGGCCACGCGGACTATATCAAGAACATGATATCAGGGGCCGCTCACATGGACGGAACGATCCTGGTGGTGGCTGCTTCAGATGGTCCCATGCCGCAGACAAGAGAGCATATCCTCCTCGCAAGACAGGTTCGGGTTCCCTATATCGTTGTCTATTTGAACAAGATCGACCTTGTAGATGACCCGGAACTTCTGGATCTCGTGGAACTTGAATTGAGAGAGCTTTTAACGCAGTACGAATTTCCCGGCGATGAGGTTCCCATTATCAGAGGGTCGGCCTTGAAGGCCCTGGAGACTGATGACCCGGATTCGGCTGATGCGAAGTCTATTTGGGAGTTAATGGATGCTGTCGATTCTTATATTCCTGAGCCCGCGCGTGACCTGGATAAGCCTTTCCTTATGCCTATTGGTGACGTGTTTTCCATATCAGGTCGGGGGACCGTGGTTACCGGCAGGGCGGAAAGAGGTATCATCAGAACGGGAGATGAAGTGGAAATAGTAGGTTTCAGACCCACGTTTAAGACGGTCTGTACAGGAGTGGAAATGTTTCGCAAGACCCTCGATGAGGGCAGGGCAGGTGATGACATCGGCGTTCTCCTTCGAGGCACCAAACGAGAAGAGGTCGAAAGGGGTCAGGTTGTGGCAAAACCGGGATCAATAACACCCCATACGAAATTTAAAGCGGCAGTCTATGTTCTGACCAAAGAGGAAGGTGGCAGGCATACGCCCTTCTTCCCCGGTTATCGTCCCCAGTTTTATTTCAGAACTACGGACGTTACGGGAATCTGTACGCTGCCTGAAGGTGTCGAGATGGTGATGCCTGGTGACAACATAGAAGTTGAAGTAGATTTAATCACCCCCATTGCCATGGAAGAACAGCTCAGGTTCGCCATCAGGGAAGGCGGCAGAACTGTAGGCGCCGGTGTTGTTAGCAAGATAATTGAGTAGAAGGCAAGCTATAGGTTGATATACTAATGAAAGATCAGAGAATAAGAATTCGCCTTAAGGCATATGATTATAAACTCCTTGATCGATCTGTCGAAGATATTGTTGAGACGGCAAAAAGGACGGGAGCCCGGGTGGCTGGACCCATACCTCTGCCCACGGAAATCAACAAATTTTGCGTCAATCGATCTCCTCACGTAGACAAGAAATCAAGAGAGCAATTTGAAATCAGGACACACAAGAGGCTCATTGACATAATTGAGCCGACACAATCTACTGTGGATGCGCTGATGAAATTGGACCTGTCTGCGGGTGTTGACGTTGAGATAAAATTATAAATCATACGCAAGATACTATCAAATCAGTATCTTTTTTGCCATGTGTGAAGGGCTGGGATGTCATTTATTTGAGATGATGGTGCCCTTGTGAAGAGTCGTATACTGAAGGAATCAGACATACGCAGAACTATTAGGCAGTTATAAAAGCTGATGCGCACATAAGCTTTTGGACTGCTCATGAATGTGCCAAACATTGTGGGAAGAACATGAAAAAATTGCTCATCGGCAGAAAATTAGGCATGACACAAATTTTTGCGGAAGACGGTGAATCTGTCCCGGTAACTGTCATCGAGGCGGAGCCATCTGTAGTCGTTCAGAAAAAGACCCAAACAGCTGATGGCTATGACGCGCTACAACTGGGTTACGGACGAGTTAAGCAGAAAAATGTGACGAAGGCCTTGCAGGGCCATCTTAATAAAGCAAACAAAGGGTTCTTCCGTAATCTGAGGGAATTCAGAACTGCTACGGATAGCTATGAACTCGGGCAGGAGCTGAAGGTCGATATGTTTAAGGTGGGAGATTATATAGATGTTGTAGGAACCTCAAAAGGCAAAGGGTTTGCCGGCGTTATTAAGAGACATGGCTTCAGTGGAGGTCGTGCGACGCACGGATCTATGTTTCATAGAGCGCCTGGATCTATTGGGGCGAGCGCGGAACCATCGCGGGTTCTAAAGGGGAAAAAGCTTCCGGGACAGATGGGGGATGTGAGAAAGACGATACAAAATTTATTGGTGATAGGTATAAGGCCGGAGCGGAATCTGATTTTGGTCAAAGGATCTATTCCGGGTTGCAAAAATAGCGTTGTCATTATCAAGCAATCTATTAAAATGGGTGGCTAAGCAGGATCTGGAGTAGATAAAATGCCAGTTGCCGGTGTATACGATATTGAGAATAACAGAGTCTCAGAGATCGATTTAAGCGATGCTGTCTTCGGTGCGGAAGTCAATGAAGCTGTGCTGCACGATGTTGTGAGAATGCAGATGGCAGGAAAAAGGTGCGGTACCGCGTCAACCAAGAGAAGGCAGGAAGTCAGAGGAGGAGGCAAGAAGCCCTGGCGCCAGAAGGGTACAGGCAGGGCGAGAGCCGGTACGATACGATCTCCTCTGTGGCGGGGTGGCGGGGTTGTGTTCGGTCCTCATCCGAGGAGTTACGCGTACAAAGTTCCGAAGAAAGTCAGAAAACTGGCCTTGACGTCTGCCCTGAGCATGAAAGTAAGGGAAGGAAAGATATTGATACTGAAAGATTTTCCCATGGACGATATTAAGACTAAAAAATTCAAGGAGGTTATTGATCGATTCGGTTTGAAAAAGGCCTTGCTCGTTTTGGACAAATCGAATCCCGTCCTGGAGAAATCGTCAAGAAATGTGGAGGGAATCAAATTGATTCGGTCGGAGGGGATTAATGTATATGACCTTCTGAACTACGATCACGTGGTTCTTTTTGAACCATCGGTGAAGATAATTGAAGGGGCGTTATTGTCGTAATGGATATATATCATACAATTAGAAAGGCGCTGATTACTGAAAAGAGCACTGCTGCGAAGGAAGAAAACAATAAGTATATCTTTGAAGTAGATCGAAGGGCAAATAAGATTGAGGTTGCCACGGCAGTGGAAAAGATCTTTAAAGTAAAGGTATTGGATGTTCATGTTATGAATATTGTCGGAAAGAAGAAGAGGGTTGGGAGAATTATGGGTGAAAAGCGTTCATGGAAAAAGGCAATAGTCACCCTTGCCCCCGGCAATCGTATTGAAATTCATGAAGGCGTGTAAACGGGAGAGAGATACAGTCGGATGGCTATAAGGAAATATAAACCAACATCGCCAGGGAGAAGATTCCAAACGTGCTCAGATTTTGACGAGATCACGCGAACTGTGCCTGAAAAAAGTTTGCTTATGCCTCTGCAACGTACGGGAGGACGAAATTGCTACGGAAGAATAACAATGAGGCACGTTGGAGGCGGTCATAAGAGGCGATACCGGGCAATTGATTTTAGACGAGACAAAATGGAAATCCCTGCCAGGGTAGCGGAACTGGAATACGATCCCAATCGGAGTTCACGAATTGCCTTGTTGTATTATCTCGATGGCGAGAAGAGGTATATTATCGCTCCATCAAAAATGGACATAGGCGATACTATCGTAAGCTCCGAAAGAGCCGATATCAAACCCGGAAACACTATGCCCATAAAAAACATACCACTCGGCTCCCTTATTCACAATGTGGAGCTGAAGGTTGGGCGTGGGGGCCAGCTGATCCGATCGGCGGGGACATACGGGCAGCTTATGGCCAAGGAAGAAGGTTATGCGCAAGTTAGACTCCCCTCTGGAGAGGTAAGAAAAATCTTGCTCGATTGCAAGGCGACCATAGGGCAGGTGGGCAATATTGATCACGAAAATATTAGCATCGGCAAAGCCGGCCGGTCAAGGTGGCTGGGAAGACGCCCCAAGGTGAGGGGCGTGGCCATGAATCCGGTCGATCATCCTATGGGCGGAGGTGAAGGTAAATCGTCTGGAGGAAGACATCCCTGCACACCATGGGGCGTCCCGACAAAAGGGCACAAGACGCGGAAAAACAAAAAGACTGATAAATACATTGTCAAGAGAAGGGGTTAGAAGGTGGCGCGTTCAATTAAGAAGGGGGCATATATAAATGAGAAGCTCCTCGACAAGGTCAGAAAGGCTGAAGAATCGGGAAGCAAGAGTGTCATAAAGACTTGGTCTCGCCGGTCAACAGTTACTCCCGAATTGATAGGGCATACCTTTGCAGTTCATAACGGGAAGAAGTTTATTCCAATCTTTGTTACAGAAAACATGGTGGGACATAAACTCGGCGAATTTGCGCCGACGAGAACGTTTTTCAGCCATGCGGGTGATCGGAAAACGAAGGTACGCAGATAATAACTTAAGCTGAGATCGGCGGTTGGAGTTTAGAGATATGGAAGCAAGGGCAGTTGCCAAGTATATTCGCGTTTCTCCTCAGAAGGCTCGATTGGTGGTCGATTTAGTGAGGGGGAAAAAAATTGACGAGGCGAAGACGATACTGCAATTTACAAGGAAATATTCTGCAGGTATCATCAGTAAAGTTTTGAAATCCGCAGTTGCTAATGCGAAACAGAACCCTAACATCGATGAGAGCATCCTTTATGTGAAAGATATTTTTGTGGACCAGGGTCCTTCACTGAAAAGATGGAGAGCAAGGGCACAGGGGAGGGCGGCGTCCATAAAGAAGAGGATGAGTCACATAACGATTATTCTGGATGAAGAGTGAGAATTGAGGAGGTGAAATTTGGGGCAGAAGGTTAACCCAATCGGTTTCAGGCTGGGCGGTATAAAGACGTGGCGATCGCAGTGGTTTTCAGAGAAGAATTATTCAGAGCTGGTTCATGAAGATATCAATATTAGGAAATACCTGAAAAAGAAACTCTATCATGCTGGTATTTCAAGGATAGAGATAGAAAGGGCTGCCAGCAAGGCCAAGGTCAACATCTATGCGGCACGTCCGGGGATCATCATAGGCAAGAAAGGCTCCGAGATTGAGAAACTGAAGAAAGAGCTTGAGGGGGTTTCAAAAAGCGAGATTATCATAAACATACTCGAGGTGCGCAAGCCCGAAGTAGACGCGCAGCTCGTTGCTGAGAACGTAGCCCTTCAGCTGGAGCGACGTGTTGCCTTCAGGAGGGCCATGAAAAAATGTGTTACCTCTTCGCTTAAATTCGGTGCCAAGGGAATCAGAGTGAATTGTGCCGGCAGGCTTGGCGGAGCCGAAATGGCGAGGTCCGAATGGTACAGAGAAGGAAGGGTGCCCCTGCATACTCTGCGGGCTGATATCGACTGGGGATTTGCAGAAGCGCATACTGCCTATGGACTTATTGGCATAAAGGTATGGATATTCCACGGAGAGGTGCTTCCGAGCAAGAAGGGGGCAGATAAATAGATAGGTTAAATCCTAATGAAGATAATTTATTCAAGATTTAAGATGACTTTCTGAATTTTACACGCTTTTGATATTTCTTGGGAGTCAATATCTTGCTTAAAGGATATTATTTTTTGCTGTGACAACAGGGGTCGTTGAATTATGTTAATGCCAAAGAGGGTTAAGTACAGAAAAGTACAAAGGGGCCGCATGAGTGGTAAGGCAACCAGGGGAAGCGTAGTGACTTTTGGAGAGTATGGCCTTCAGGCTGCCGAATGTGGCTGGATAACATCCCGGCAAATTGAAGCTGCCCGTGTTGCCATGACCCGCCATGTCAAACGAGGGGGGAAAATCTGGATAAGAATATTTCCTCATAAGTCAGTAACGAAAAAACCGGCGGAAACCCGTATGGGAAAAGGAAAGGGAGCTCCTGAAGGGTGGGTCGCAGTTGTAAAACCTGGCGCTGTCCTTTATGAAATGGAGGGGGTTACGGAGGAAGTTGCCCGTGAAGCCTTCAGACTGGCTGCTCATAAGCTTCCGATTGCAACTAAGTTTCTATCAAGGGAGATAATTGGGTGAAGATTAAAGAAATAAGAGATATCGATACCGATGAATTGGAGCAAAAAAACAAGCAGCTTGTTGAGGAACTTTTCAAGCTTCGCTTGAGACACACGACGGGTCAGTTGGAATCTCCTGCTATGATGAGTTCTGTGCGGAAAAGTATTGCGCGTATTAGGACAGTGCTCAGGGAAAGGGAGGTTCAGAAGATATGAGGGAACGCGGCAACAAAAGAGTCATTCAGGGTGTAGTGGTCAGCAATAAGATGGACAAGACAATTGTAGTGCGTGCAGAAAGGCTGGTCAAGCATTCCGTGTTTCACAAGTATATGAGACGATATGTAAAGTATAAAGCCCACGACCAGGAAAATGTATGCAATATTGGTGATAGAGTACTCATAGTTGAGTCAAGGCCGTTGAGCAAGGAAAAGCGGTGGCGGATGCGTACAATAATTGAAAGGGCCAAATAACTGAAAGTCTACGGAAGAAATTCTGTTCGGGGATAAATGATTCCAGAGCAGGTATGGTGATATCATGATTCAGATGCAGACTATATTAAATGTGGCTGATAATTCAGGTGCCAAGAAGGTCGCATGTATTAAGGTTCTTGGTGGGTCGAAAAGAAGGTATGCCAGCGTTGGCGATGTGATTGTCGTTTCTATAAAGGAAGCCATTCCCAATTCGAAGGTCAAGAAAGGGGATGTCATGAAAGCCGTGGTCGTGCGTACCGCAAAAGAAGTACGGAGGCCCGACGGGTCTTATTTAAAGTTTGATGATAATTCTGCCGTCCTGATTACTAATCAAATGGAGCCCATCGGAACGAGGATTTTTGGCCCCGTCGCAAGGGAGTTACGGGCTAAGCAGTTTATGAAGATCATTTCACTGGCGCCCGAGGTCTTATAAAGGATTGGAGTGGGGTATAGGAAATGCAGGTCAAACGACTGAAAAAAGGCGATATGGTGAAAGTGATTACCGGAAAAGAAAAGGGGAAAACCGGGAAGGTTCTGAAGGTCATAAATGATAAAGACAAAGTGGTTGTCGAGAAGTTGAACATCGTCAAGAGACATAAGCGGCCCGATCAGAAAAGCAAGGGTGGGATCGTGGAAAAAGAAGGGCCGATCAATATCTCCAACGTCATGTTCCTGTGCAATAAGTGTGATGAAGGTGTCAGGGTCGGATACAAGCTCCTGGAAGATGGGACGAAAACACGAGTTTGTAAAAAATGTAACGATGTATTGGATACGTAGGTCAAGATAAAATGGCGAGACTGAGAGATTACTATATAAAAAAGGTCGTACCTTCTTTGGTTAAAGAGTTCAATTATAAGAACCGCATGCAGGTGCCGAAACTCGACAAGATAGTCGTGAATATGGGCGTCGGTGAAGCAATTCAGAATATAAAAGCGTTGGAAAACGCAGTCGCGGACCTCTCCATGATTGTGGGGCAGAAGCCCGTTATAACGAAAGCAAAGAAGTCGATAGCCACATTTAAGCTTCGCCAAGGCATGTCAATAGGATGCCGGGTTACACTAAGGGGAGACAGGATGTATGAGTTTTTTGATAGGCTTGTCAATGTTGCGCTTCCCAGAGTCCGTGATTTCAGGGGAATATCACCGAAATCTTTCGACGGTAGAGGGAATTTTGCCATTGGATTGAAGGAGCAGATAATCTTCCCGGAGATAGATTACGACAAAATTGATAAAATCAGAGGGATGAATATTGTAATTGCAACAACTGCCAAGACGGATGAAGAGGCGAGGCAACTTCTTAGATTCATGGGTTTACCATTTAGAAACTGATAAAGGGAACAGGAAAGATATCTGGAGGAATAGGTGTGGCAAAGAAGTCCTTGATTGCAAAAGCGAAAAGGAATCCAAAATTTTCAGTGAGGGTTTACAACCGTTGCCCCATATGCGGTAGGCCGAGAGCTTACTTCAGAAAATTCGACATGTGCAGAATCTGCCTGAGGAATCGTGCCTTGAAAGGTGAAATTCCCGGGCTCATTAAGTCTAGCTGGTAAGATATATTAAGGAGTGATGTTATGGGGATGACAGATCCTATCGCTGATATGTTAACAAGAATTCGTAATGCCAACAACGTACGATTCAAGAACGTGGACGTTCTCTTGTCCAGGATCAACCTCAATATCGCAAAAGTATTGAAAAAATCCGGGTATATTAGCGGCTACGATATTAAGAAAGATGCAAGCGGACATCAGATGTTGAGAATATACCTAAGATATGCCGACGCCAAAAGGTCGGTTCTTACGGGCATTCAAAGGGTCAGTAAGCCTGGAAGAAGGGTCTATGTAAGAAGTGAGAGGATACCAAAGGTATTGAACGGTTACGGTATTGCGATTCTCTCCACATCGAAGGGGATCTTAACAGATAAAGATGCAAGTGAGTCAAAACTGGGTGGAGAAGTGCTCTGCAATGTGTGGTAGATGTCTTCTTCGACATGGTCATTCAGTATCTGGAGATTTATTCAATGTCAAGAATCGGTAAGAAACCCGTTATAATTCCTCAAGGGGTGAAGATCAGTCGGGATAAATCAGCAGTCAAAGTTCAGGGCCCCAAAGGGATTCTGTCTATGGAAATACCCTATAGTGTCGAGGTAACCATAAATAATGGGACGATAGATGTGAAAACATCGTCTGAGACCAGAAAAGGGAAAGCCTATCACGGCCTTGTGAGGACACTGATAGCGAATATGGTAATGGGTGTTACTATTGGCTTTCAGAAGGGACTGGAACTCTCAGGTATCGGATACCGTGCCGAGAAGAATAATGACATTCTCAGATTGGTTCTAGGATTTTCCAGTCCTTTAGAATACAGGATTCCTAAGGGAATAGATGTAAAAATTGATAAACAGATTAATATTATGGTCAGTGGAATTGATAAGCAGCTCGTGGGAAGAGTTGCCGCTGAAATCAGAGATCTAAAGAAACCTGAACCCTATAAGGGAAAAGGGATAAGGTATGTTGGAGAAAAGGTTAGAAGAAAAGTGGGTAAGTCCGTCGGGGCCTGATGTAATGATTCGTCAATGCTTTGATAACATCGTTAACGGTGTGGTGATGAACGCATAAGGGGTAGAGAATTGGCATCGAAAAAAGTAGAAAAGATACGAATTAAACGTAAGAAGAGGGTGAGAGGAAAAATATTTGGCACGGAGACCAGGCCGCGTCTTTCTGTTTTTAGAAGTTCTAAACATATATATGTTCAGGCTATTGCAGACGATGTCGGACGGACGCTGGTTGAGGTTTCAACGCTGAGCAAGGAAATCAAGGGTACCCTTGATGGTGCAAAGAAGGTTGATGCAGCGAAGAAAGTGGGCAAGCTTGTTTCAACAAAATTGAAGGCGCTGGGTATAGAACATGCCGTTTTTGACAGAGGATGTTACCTGTATCACGGGCGTGTTGAAGCGCTTGCCGAGGGGGCAAGAGAGTCAGGGTTAAAATTCTAGGTTTTGGGTCTACATTACTCGAAGGGAATGGTTATTACTGAGGATATGGAAGAATTAGAACTTCTTGACAGAGTCATAGCAATTAACAGAACTGCCAAAGTCGTCAAGGGCGGGCGGAGGTTTCGGTTCAGCGCTATAGTCGTCGTTGGAGACGGACATGGATCTGTGGGTGCCGGTCTGGGAAAAGCCCACGAGGTTCCGGAGGCGATCAGAAAGGGCATGGAAAGGGCAAAGAAAAGCATGGTTAAGGTTGCCATTTCCAATAGGACGGTTCCCTACGAGGTTATTGGAAAGTATGGTGCAGGGAGGGTTCTCCTGAAGCCTGCTTCCGAAGGAACCGGCCTTATTGCAGGAGGGGCAGTGAGAGCGGTTCTTGAAGTTACGGGAGTCCATAACATACTGACAAAATGTTTAGGTTCACATAACCCACACAATCTGGTCAAGGCTACAATTGATGGTCTTTGTCAATTGAAGGACCCGGCGGAAATCTCGATCCTGAGAGGGAAAACTAGCGCTGATGGTTGATGATTTCATAAAAGGTCGTCGATCGCTACAAATGAAAGACCTCATATGAGCTTGTAATAATCAGTATGCGCGTTATAGAGGGACAAATTGTGGATAAGAAGCTCAAGATAACAATGGTGAAAAGCTATATAGGCAGGCCAGAGAAACAGCGGCAGATACTTCGCGGGATGGGACTGTGGAAATTGAACAAAACTGTCCTGCTTGAGGATACACCCGAGATTCGCGGCATGATTAATAAAGTGAGTCATCTGGTGCTTATGGAAGAACTAAAGGGGAACAAGGAATGAATTTGAGTTCATTGAAGCCGCCAGAGCGTTCAAGAAAAAAAAGGAAAAGAATCGGCCGCGGCGATGGATCAGGGCATGGCGGCACATCTACAAAGGGACATAAAGGTCAGAATGCACGCTCAGGAGGACGAGTCAGACCAGGCTTTGAGGGTGGACAGATGCCCCTTTCACGAAGATTACCGAAGAGAGGGTTTCGTAACCCTTTCCGTAGAAAAATTGTGACCATAAATATAGATCAATTGAAAAGATTTCCCGAGGGTTCTGTTATTGACAAAACTGCCCTTTTGGATGCCGGCCTGGTGAAGAAAATAGGGGATAGTATCAAAGTCTTGGGCAAGGGCAATATAGAGTATCCGATATCGGTGAAGGTTGATATGATAAGTCGCGGAGCCAAAGACAAGATTGAGGCTGCCGGAGGCTCAGTAGTAGAGGTTATCTGATTTGTTAGAAGGCTTAAAAAATATCGGAAAGATTCCGGAGCTTCAGAGAAGGATACTTTACTCGTTTCTGCTCTTAGCTGTTTACAGAATTGGTGCGCATGTGCCCACGCCCGGCATCGATACGGCAGCCTTAGCCGCTTATTTTGAACAGGCGAAGGGTTCATTACTTGGATTCTTTGACATGTTTGCAGGTGGAGCGCTTTCCAATCTTTCAGTTTTCGCCCTGGGCATCATGCCCTATATTAGCGCCTCAATTATTCTTCAACTCCTGACTATCGCAATTCCCCATCTGGAGAGACTCTCCAAGGAAGGTGAGGCGGGAAGGAGAAAAATTACCCAGTATACCCGTTACGGAACAGTGCTCTTAAGCCTCATACAGGGTTTCGGCATTTCCGTCGGATTGGAAAATATGGCCGGACCTACAGGGGTTTCCATTGTTTTGGAGCCCGGCTGGAGCTTTCGCCTTATGACGGTGATTACCCTGACTGCAGGCACGGCATTCATCATGTGGCTGGGGGAACAGATTACCGAGAAGGGCATAGGCAACGGCATATCGCTGATCATCTTTGCCGGTATTGTCTGCAGGGGCCCGGCAGCGATCTATCAGACGTTTCGACTGCTATCCGCCGGTGAAATGGGCATTTTCTTCATCATAATTCTCGTTGTTATGATGATTGCCGTCATAGGGGTTATCGTCTTTGTGGAGAGCGGCCAGAGGAGAATACCAGTGCAATATGCGAAGCGCGTTGTCGGGCGAAAGATGTACGGGGGGCAGACGACCCATCTTCCTCTGAAGGTGAATACTGCGGGCGTCATTCCTCCGATCTTTGCATCCTCGATCATTATGTTTCCGGCGACGATCGCTAACTTCATAGATCACCCATGGATGAAGCTGATCTCAGGCGCTTTGATCCCCGGAAAAATGGTTTATGAATTGATGTATGTCGTTTTCATCGTTTTCTTCTGTTATTTTTATACAGCTGTCGTATTCAATCCTGTGGACGTTTCGGACAATATGAAAAAATATGGCGGGTATGTCCCCGGCATAAGACCAGGCAAGAAAACAGCAGAATATATTGATGACGTCTTGTCTAAACTGACATTTGGTGGTGCTATATATGTATCAGCTGTTTGTGTCCTTCCCAGTATACTGATTAGTTATTTTAGTGTACCATTTTATTTTGGGGGTACAGCCCTTTTGATTGTGGTCGGTGTTGCACTTGACACTGCAGGCCAAATCGAAACCCATTTGCTGACGAAACAGTATGAGGGGTTCATGAAGAAGGGTCGCATTGCGAAACGGCGTTAATGACACCATATTCGGTAGCATGATTGTCCTGAAGTTGCCAGAAGAAATTGAAAAGATGAGGGCGAGCAACCACATCGTTGCTGAGATATTGAACAGGCTGAAGGAAAAGGTCAGACCTGGTGTAACAACCGGCGAGCTGGATATGTGTTCAGAGGAGCTTGTCCGTAAGAAGGGGGCGGTACCTGCATTTAAGGGTTATATGGGCTATCCTAATTCACTTTGCATATCGGTGAATTCGGAAGTCGTTCATGGAATACCGTCGAATAGAGTTTTAGACGCCGGGGATATCGTAAGCCTCGATTTCGGGGCATATTATAAGGGATACTATGGGGATGCTGCCATAACGGTAGCTGTCGGTGATGTTTCCAAAGAAGCGGCAAGGTTAATTCGCGTTACTGAACAGGGACTCTACGATGGTATCAGGGAGGCAAGAGCCGGAAACCGTCTCGGCGACATATCGGCAGCCGTTCAAATGCGGGTTGAGACTGCTGGTTTTTCTGTTGTGAGAGATTTTGTGGGCCATGGAATTGGAAAGAAACTTCACGAGGAACCACAGATACCCAATTATGGAATAAAAGGCAGAGGAATAGAATTAAAGACCGGCATGGTATTGGCTATTGAACCAATGGTCAATGAAGGTACATACAAGGTTAAAGTAACTGATAATGGTTGGACCGTTGTGACGGAGGATGGAAAATTATCGGCCCATTTTGAACATTCAATTGCGATAACCAAGAATGGTCCGGATATCCTGAGCAGGATGAATTAGAAAAGAAAGAACCAAGGGTTTTTTCAAGGTTATCGAATCATAGGTGCTGACGGCGCACGTGGCCGGAAGGCAGAATGGTCGCAGAGTGTGGCTCGTTTTTTTGCCAGGCAGTCCAATGCAATGGCGAGAGCCTCCAGTGTTCGGCCCCTCGGATCGTTTTGGAAGTTTAGTGATTTATTGGTATAGGTAGTTATGGCAAAAGAGGAACCAATTGAGGTTGAAGGTAAAGTAGTTGAAACTTTGCCAAATGCAATGTTCCGAGTTGAACTCGAAAATGGACACCGCGTCCTGGCTCATATTTCAGGAAAGATGCGCATGCATTTTATCAAAATACTGCCGGGTGATAAGGTCACTGTTGAGCTTTCACCCTACGATCTTACTCGGGGAAGGATTATATACCGGACGAAATGAACCGAAATGAATAGAGTGTATTTGCGGCATTGCGGTGTGCGATCGGTAGATCATTCGGCACGCATCGAGCTTCAGACCACTCTGTTAAGGAGCAAATATCGTGAAGGTGCGGTCTTCAGTTAAAAAGATTTGTGACAAATGTAAAATTATCAAGAGGCGCGGTGTGTTGAGGGTTATTTGCGAAAATCCAAAACACAAACAGCGCCAGGGATAATTTAGATTATAGTGCCCTTTCATCAGGAGGTTATCAAGTGGCAAGACTTGCGGGTGTGGACTTACCGAAAAACAAGAGAATGGAAATTGCGTTAACGTATATATATGGAATAGGCAGGAGCAGATCGCGAGATATTCTGGAAAAGGCCGGTGTCAGCCTTGATAAGAAAACGGATAATATTGCCGACTCAGAAATAACAGCCATCAGAAATATCATAGATAAGGAACACAAAGTCGAAGGTGATTTAAGGCGAGACGTATCTATGGCAGTAAAGCGGTTGATGGATCTCGGGGCTTACCGTGGACTGAGGCATAGGAAAGGGCTTCCCGTCAGGGGCCAGAGAACGAGTACAAATGCTCGAACGAGAAAAGGACCGAGACGGTCGATTGCCGGGAAGAAGAAATAGAAAAGGAATTGATCCGGAGGAAAGATGGCAAAACAGGTAAGAAAAACAGGGAAGAAAAAGGAAAAGAAGAACATAACTGAAGGAGTTGTGCATATTCAATCTACCTTTAACAATACAATTATTACAATCACAGATCTCAGCGGCAACGTTGTCGCTTGGTCTTCTGCTGGTACGCAGGGATTTAAAGGTTCGAGAAAGAGTACGCCTTTCGCGGCGCAGGTGGCGGCTGAAGAAGCGGTCAAGAAGGCAAAGGAACACGGAATGAGGCGGGTTCAAGTGTATGTGAAGGGGCCCGGTTCAGGCCGGGAGTCGGCATTAAGGTCCTTGCAGGTAGCTGGTTTGAACATCAGTCTCATTAGAGATGTTACGCCAATTCCTCATAATGGGTGTCGTCCTCCGAAGAGGAGAAGAGTATAGAATAGGTTTAGAATTCTAATTTTTTTATTGGGAGGTTTTTTTGGCAAGATATAAAGAATCCGTGTGTCGGTTATGCAGAAGAGAGGGCCTGAAACTTTTTCTCAAGGGGGACAGGTGTTACGGTGATAAATGCGCCTTTGAGAGAAGGGGTTATGCTCCGGGAGATCATGGTCAGCTTCGCAGGAAACACTCCGATTACGGCGTACAATTGAGAGAAAAGCAGAAACTCAAGAGGATGTATGGCCTGTTAGAAAGACAATTCAGGAGTTATTTTGAAAAGGCTGACAAACAGAAAGGGATAACAGGAACCAATCTTTTACTTTTCTTGGAAAGACGTCTCGATAATATGGTCTTCCGGATCGGCTTTGCCAATTCGAGAAATGAGGCAAGGCAGCTTGTGAGGCATAATCACTTCTTAATAGATGGGAAACCGATAAATATCCCATCCTACTTGGTTAAAGTAGGAAGCGAGATCCGGGTAAGAGAGAAAAGCAGGAAAGTGGAAAGAATAGTAGAGGCAATGGAAATAGTTGCCAGACGGGGCATACCACAATGGTTGGAACTGGATAAGGATAATTTCAGAGGCCTGGTAAAAACCCTGCCTTCCCGTGAAGAGTTGGTTATGCCGGTTCAGGAACAATTAGTCGTTGAGCTTTATTCAAAGTAAGATTCTCATATACTTAAAACATACCCAAAAGGTAAGGAACTAAAAAAATGCAAAAGAGCTGGCGCACTTTAATACGACCAAAGCGAATTGAAATTGATGAGAGCACGCATACACGCTTTTATGGCGAATTTACCTGTCAGCCTTTAGAGCGGGGCTTTGGCATTACTCTCGGAAATGCCCTCAGAAGGGTATTGCTGTCGTCTATTCAGGGAGCGGCTATTGTCTCAATGAAGGTTGACGGAGTCCTTCATGAATATTCAACAATTCCAGGAGTCAAAGAAGATGTAACAGATATTATTCTGAATCTCAAAAGCGTTCGATTAAAGCTCAATCAAGATGGTCCGAGAGTCCTGCATATTGACGCCTCAGAAGAAGGTGCCGTAACTGCTGGGGACATTATTACAGACGGAACGGTTGAGATTCTCAATCCTGATAACCATATCGCGACACTCTCCGGACGTAACAAATTCAAGGCTGAGCTGGTTGTGAAAACCGGCAAGGGGTATGTACCAGCCCGAAGGGAAAGGGCCCCTGATCAACCTGAAGGGACTATAAATGTTGATGCAGCTTTTTCACCTATTAGGAAAGTAAATTATACGATTGCCCATGCAAGGGTAGGGCAGATTGCTGATTATGATCGCCTTGTAATGGAAGTATGGACAGATGGCAGCGTCCTTCCCGAGGATGCTCTTGCTTTTGCGGCAAAGATATTGAAGGGGCAGTTGGATATATTCATAAACTTTGATGATGTGGATGAGGAAGAACAACAGGAAGTAGTTGAGGAAAAAGACGGCGCCAATGAAAACCTCCTGAGGCATGTTGACGATCTCGAACTTTCCGTAAGATCGGCCAATTGCTTGAAAAATGCGGGCATTAACCTGATAGGAGAGCTTGTTCAGAAGACGGAATCGGAGATGCTAAAGACGAAGAATTTCGGCAGGAAATCTCTGAATGAAATAAAGGAAATTCTTGCAGAGATGGGACTTAGCTTTGGCATGAAACTCGATTTGCCTCCCTGGAATAAGGAAGAGAGGAAAGAAATTGGTGACTTCGGTGGTAAAGGATGAAGAGTTTTATTCTTAGCGGATAAGGGAGATAGTTAGATGCGTCACGGGAAAGCAGGAAGAAGGCTGGGCAGAACTAAGAGTCATAGGGAAGCTATGTTGAGAAACATGGTAACGTCTTTCTTGAAGTATGAGAAGATTACGACGACTGATGCCAAAGCGAAAGAATTGAGAAAGGTTGCTGAAAAAATGATTACCCTTGGGAAGAAAGGCGATCTTCATGCAAGGAGACAGGCTCTTTCCTACGTGAGGGACAGGGAAGTTGTAGGGAAACTTTTTGATGAACTTTCGTCGCGGTATCGTGACTGTGCGGGCGGTTATACGAGGATAGTGAAGATGGGTAATCGCACAGGTGATAATGCCCCCGTATCTATAATTGAGTTTATCCGGGATATCGGTCCAGATCAAACAAAAAAGAAGGTTCTTGCGCAAAAGTAGCACGGCGCCGCACACGATTTCTTATGTTTAGAGCAAAGCAGGGATATTTCGCCAACCCTGCTTTTCTTTTTTCTCTTGTTTTTTTGTCAGAAAAAATATACTTCATATCCAGTTATCATTTTCCCAATAGTCTCAATTCATCAACGGTTCTTTACATAGTCAGATTGTGATTTTTATTTGGGCAACGGATAAGGAGGATTCGTTATGGCGGAAGAAAAGATAGGAGAAGTTGTGAAATTTTTTGCGAAGCCGTGCGTTGCGGCGATAAAAGTGACAAATGGCGAGGTGAAAGTAGGCGACACGATCAAAATAACAGGTCACACTACAGACATAACAAACACACTTGAATCGATGGAGATCGAAAACCAAAAGGTTGAGAAGGCTGTGGCGGGAGACTATATTGGTGTCAAAGTCTCCGATCGCGTCCGTCCCGGTGATGAAGTTTTTAAAGTTGTACCATAATAATCCATTGATTTAGCAAACCGCTGTTTTTTGCGAGTTGTAACTTCTGCGTTCCTTTTGTTAAGAGGGATTCGGATTGGATTTGCTTCTATCATCGGTAATAATTAATGTTCGAAGAGCTACCCGGTAAGGAAAAATTTATCTTGCATTGCATCCCTTGCCTCGCCTTGCAGGGTTACGGTAAACATTCCCGGTCTTTTATTCACCACAGTACCCTCTCTGCAAGTTTTATAACCGTTCTTTAAAGTTGTTGCCTGAACAGGAAAGGTATGTTAGCGTTCCGCCGGCTACCAGCATTGAGAGTAGATGATTGGTCCTTGCCATGAAAGCCTTTTCCACGGCCGCATAGCAGAATGAATACCTTCCTGACCAGCAAGGACATGAGCCCTTAGCTAAGGAACTCCACCCATAGGATAGAAAAATATGCAGATAAGAGTATTGGGTTGCCACGGATCACAGACGCCCGGATGCAATACGACGAGCTTTCTGTTGGATGGCAGGATTCTTGTCGATGCTGGAGCTATCACATCTTTATTAACTATTGAAGAACAAGTTAATATAGATTATGTCCTTGTCACCCATGCTCACCTCGATCATGTGAGAGACATAATGTTTCTGGCAGACAATATTTGTTATCTGCAGAAAGGTCGTCCCCTAACTGTTATCGGAACCCGTAATATCATCGATACCCTCAGGACACATCTTTTCAATAATATAGTTTGGCCTGATTTTTCCCTGATTCCCAGCCCCGAAAATCCGGTTCTAAAGTTTAAGGCCATAAAACCTGGGGAAAAGATTAAACTTGGCGATGTGTGTGTTACCGCCATCTTAGTCAATCACGTCATAGAGACAGTCAGTTATGCAATAGAATCTAAGAAAGGATCATTTATAATTATCGGAGATACTGGTCCCACTGAAGAGATATGGAAGACCGCAAACAAAATGAGTGATTTAAAGGCCATCTTTATTGAAACATCTCTCCCCGACAGCATGAAAGATGTCGCGGATATGACGGGTCACCTAACACCTTCGGGCTTGGAGGAAGAATTAAAGAAATTGAATGCTCCCAATCACAATATTTATCTTTATCATATGAAGCTCCAGTACCGCGAAGCTATTCAGAGAGAGATCGCGATGATAAGAGATAGAGATATTCATGTCCTCGAAGACGGCGAGGTCATTCAAATCTAACTTTTTTGATAAGGTTGCTAACAGATGTCCCGGGACAAGACTTGGACACACTTTTCGCACTAAGCCACAGGGAACTAAACCAAAGACCATTCGACTCGTATAACTAGATCAGGGTCAATTCAACTGAGTCCTTTTTCCACGGCACAGCCTTGAAAAAGACCTGGGTTAATTTAATCAAATGCCGGCGCCTGTTGAACATCTCGATGGACTGAAAAGGTTAGACATCCGTTTCAGCCTTGATCCTATATCGCGGTTCCTTGAGCGCATGAATAATCCCCAGGACGCTTACGGGACAGTGTTAGTCGGCGGAACCAACGGGAAAGGCTCCATTGCGGCTATGGTAGCGTCAGCTTTATCCCACGGCGGTTTTCGTGTTGGTCTCTACACATCTCCGCATTTGATTGATGTCCGGGAGAGGATAAGAATCGACGGCAAAATGATTTCACGAGAGGAGATGGATGCCTGGATAGAAATAGTAAAGGCGCACTCGACAGAAAATCTAACCTATTTTGAATTTCTCACCGCTGTTGCCTTTCTTTATTTCCACCGGAGAAAGGTGGATTTGGCCATTCTGGAAGTGGGAATGGGGGGTAGGCTCGATGCAACTAATGTGGTTTCGCCTCTCGTATCTGTGGTGTCGAATATATCCCTCGATCACACGGAATACCTCGGCAGTCGCCTCGAAGAGATTACCTGGGAGAAGGGTGGCATAATTAAGGATGGCGGGGTTTGTATAACCGCGGTGAGACAGCGGCGCTTGCAAAAGCTTCTGGAAGAAATATGCCGCACGAGAAGTGCAACGCTGTACACTATTGGAAGGGAAATAAAGATCAACACGCACCCCGATGGTTCATTTTCCTATCGGGGCATTGGGATGAGGTACGATAACCTCGTTTGTCCTCTGAAGGGGACACATCAGACAGTAAATGCCGCTGTAGCTCTCGGTGTCATCGAGGCTTTGGCAATGAAGGGGTTCGAGGTTGATAACGATGCCGTCTTTAAAGGAATTCACGGCGTTAAATGGGAAGGAAGACTGGAAGTTATTAAATATTCACCAATGGTTCTTCTGGATGGCGCCCATAATGCGGATGGCGCCTCCACCCTTGCCTGCGCACTGAGGGAGGAATTTTCCTACAAGAAGTTAATTTTCATCTTTGGTGTTCTTAAGGATAAGGACTACAAGGCTATGCTGAAAAAGCTGCTCCCACTGGGAGATCGACTGATCTTAACAAGTCCGGATACAGAAAGAGCGATGCCTCCTGAGGCTTTACTGCCGGTCGCAAAGCAATATCTCAGAAGAATCGATGTCGTGAAGGACTCCCGTGAGGCACTGAAACGGGCATTATCTATAGCCGATCAGAATGATCTTATCTGTGTAACAGGTTCCCTTTATCTTATCGGTGAAATTAAGAAGGCATTCTCTGTGGAATTTTCGTAGCGTAATTGTTTGCAAAAAATAGTCTTAAGGCGGGATGGTCAAGTGATGGTTTTGTGGAGGGCGAGATGGCAATATTCCTTTATTTCTCTAATTGTCTTTTGCTGTTTCATTCCCGCTTATAACTCGGGTGCCGCTGGGCCCGATATTTCCAAGGGACCGATTACACTGGAGGCGGATAGTGTTGCCTATGACAAGGAGAAAGATACCTATCACGCAAAAGGTAATGTTCTAATCGTCTTTTCCGGGGGCCTCCTTATGGCCGAGTCCGTAGTCCTCAATAAGGCAACGAACGAAGCCGTCGCCGAAGATTATGTAATGCTTATAAGTGACGGTGATATTCTCGAGGGAGACAAAGTTGAATTTAACATTGAATCAAAGACCGGTGTCGCCTACCAGGGCAAGATGTTCTTTGTCGCTAATCATTTCTACATAAAGGGTACAAGAATTGAGAAAACAGGGGAAGCCTCATACCATTTTGAAAATGCCACGGCGACTGCATGCGATGGAGATGCTCCGGACTGGCGCTTGACGGGAAGAGAGCTGGATGTGACCATTGACGGGTACGGAACCCTGAAGAATGGTAAGTTTCTGGCAAGTAACGTCCCCGTTCTCTACTCCCCCTATCTACTGTTCCCTGCAAAAACGTCCCGGCAGTCAGGTTTGCTTTCTCCTTATATCGGCTATTCGGCGGATAAGTTAGGCTGGGATATCGAAATCCCCTTTTACTGGGCGATATCAGAAGATACAGATGCGACATTTTATCAGCGGTATATGGATAAGAGGGGGTTTAAAGAAGGTGTCGAATTCAGATACAACATCAGCAAGGATACATTTGGCACCTTTTACGGCGACTTCATGAATGACACTGCACGCATTACTGAAACAGGTGAAACAAACGGAGGAATACCCAGAGACTGGCAGTCCGACCACAAGAGATGGTCATACTTCCTGAATCAAGTGACCACCTTCGACCCTTCATTTTACCTCAGGACGGATATCCAAAAGGTTTCAGACAGCTTTTACTTCAAAGACTTTTCCTCGCATAATTATTACCTTGATAATTATGCGTCGACCCCGGCCGACAGATTCAAGCAAATTCCGTTTTACGGCGACCAATCCCTTGGCTCACTCGATTCGACAGTCCGTCTGGTCAAGGATTGGCAATTATACAGCTTGACGGCACTTGTCAGCTACACCGACGATTTTGCGAGCGCCTCGAATGACGCAACATTGCAGAAATATCCCGAAATAACTCTGAAAAGAATAAAGAGTCCTCTCTTTGGATCTCCCCTCAATTTTGAGTTTGATGCAGCTTACGATTATTATTACAGTAACGAAGGGCAAAAGGGACATCTTTTCGACCTGCAACCGGCTCTATCCCTGCCCGTGCGCTGGCATGACTTTCTGCAGATTACACCGCAGATAGGGGTAAAGAGCACTTCGTGGAGCCGGGATGACAATGTTGACACAGGCCAAAGTAAACAGGGCTCTCGTGAGCTGTACACTATAGGAGCAAGTGCTACTACGGAAGTCCAGAGGATATTCGATGTAGGCGGCGAGAATATCGACAAAATACGACATGGCATCAGGCCCGAACTTACGTACACGTATATTCCCAGTGCGTCTCAGACTGATATTCCCAACTTCGTCGCTGCCATACCTGAACAGAACACATTAACATACTCCTTGACCAACACAATTTTGGCAAAGTTGAACGAAAAGGACGGCGGAAAAAGTTACCGTGAGATTCTGCGCTTCAAGCTGGCCCAGACCTATGATTTCACAGATGCAACAAGGCCATTTAGTGAGGTTGATATGGAACTTGACGTCAAACCCCTTCAGTATCTTTCATTTATGGCGCGCAACAAGTACAGTGTGAATTCAGGCGAATGGCTTCAGGCCAATTATGATATGAACATAAGCGATTGGCGGGGAGATTCGGCCACGGTAGGATATCGATCTGCCAAGACTGTTGTCAATGTGGTCAGCCCTGATACGGCAACAACGCCATTTACCACCTTCCTGTACAGCCAGGCTGCGGGGGAGGAACTCGACATTTCCCTTAAGGCCGTGATAACGAATTCTGTCGATCTTATCTATGTCCAGAGAACGGATACTCTGGATAGCATAATATTGGAGAGGACATATGGCGTCAAGTATCACAAGCAGTGCTGGAGTGTGGAGGTATACTCTACTGAAACTCAGAACGATAAGACGTATATGGTGGGCTTTTCTCTTCTTGGTCTCGGTAAATTTGGCGGAAGGTAGAATTATCTGATTGACCGAAGGTTTTTCCTTGACAAATATCAGGAAATTTCGTAATCTCTACAATTACTTTTCGGCACGCAGGTGACTTTATGAAGACTTATAACGCGAAAGAAGAGGATGTCGTCAGGAACTGGTATGTCATTGATGCGGAAGGACATATTCTCGGCAGACTCGCCAGTGAGGTTGCAAAACGTCTTAGAGGCAAACATAAACCCGTTTATACACCATATATGGATGCAGGGGATTTTGTAATCGTCGTTAATGCCGGGAAGGTTTCCCTTACCGGTAAGAAACTGTCTGACAAAGTATACTATCACTATTCAGGTTACCCGGGTGGTCTCAAAAAGACGTATGCGGGCAAATTGTTAAAGGACAGTCCGGAAAAGGTCCTAATCTATGCGGTCAGAGGCATGCTGCCGAAGAACTCTTTAGGCAGGAAAATGTTAAAAAAACTCAAGGTTTATGTAAATAATGATCACCCTCACGAGGCCCAATGCCCTCAGGTAATCAAGTTATAAGGTTTTTGGTTTGATTGGTCGGTATCGTTTGATACTTGTCGGATTTCGCATACCGCGATTATTGTCGGGAGATATGGAATAATGGAAAAACGTTTTTATGCCACAGGGAAAAGGAAATACGCCATCGCCAGAGTCTATATGAAGGAAGGTAGCGGAAACCTTGTAGTAAACAAGAGGAACTTCGATGACTACTTTACGCGGGATAGCCTCAAGATGATTATCATGCAGCCTCTCGAAATTGTGGGCGCGAGAAACAAGTTTGATTTCTTTGTTAACGTGTCGGGCGGTGGTGTGGCCGGGCAAGCGGGGGCGATAAAGCATGGCATAACGAAGGCACTCGTCGAATATGATATTGAATGGCGCTCAATTCTCAAGAAAGCGGGTTTCATAACAAGGGATTCACGCATAAAGGAAAGAAAAAAGTACGGCCAGCCGGGTGCGAGGAAGCACTTCCAATTTTCAAAAAGATAGGATTACGGAAGGAGGCTTCTTGGCCTCCTTTTTTTTGGATGAAACATATGACTCTCACGCGGACCGGCGAGAGAACCCTTATAAGTTATTTGGATGTTTTGAGATTGTATGGTCTGTCACGTCCGCAATAACACTTATGTAGACTTGTAAAGGTCTTTTTTCGCAAATAAACAATAGGTAACATGTATGCTTAAAGCAGGTATATACGGAGCGAGTGGATACACTGGCCAGGAACTTCTAAGACTCCTGCTGAGACATCCGCAGGCCGAAGTTGTGGCGGTGACATCGAGGAGGTATGCGGGCGTCTCGGTTGCTGATATTTACCCTGTCTTTGTCGGCTTGACAGATCTGGCATTCGTTGACGCGTCGCCGGAAGACGTTGCAGGCGCCGCGGATATAGTTTTTTTGGCCCTGCCCCACGGAGTGTCTATGGCTGTGGCCCCGATTTTCTTGAAGGCTGGGAAAAAGGTGATAGATCTCAGCGCGGATTTTCGTCTGCACGATGTTGCTACCTACGAAAAATGGTACAGTGCGCATACCGCTCGGGACATTATCAACGAGTCGGTTTACGGGATACCGGAGTTATACGGAGACGAAATTGCCAAGGCGAGGTTGGTTGCCAATCCGGGCTGTTATCCAACCAGTGTAATTCTCGGTCTTGCCCCGTTATTGAAGGCAAATTGGATCGATTATAGCTCGATTATAGCTGATTCAAAGTCCGGCGTCAGTGGCGCGGGAAGAGAGCCGCAGGTCGGGACGCTTTTCTGCGAGGTTGACGGGGGATTTAAGGCCTACAAAGTTGGTCAACACCGGCATACGCCGGAAATGGAACAGGAAATCAGTATTCTCGCTGGTTGCGATGTGAGGATTTCGTTCACGCCCCACCTCCTTCCAATAACCCGGGGAATCCTAAGCACCATATATGCGACGCTTCAGAAAGAAGTCGCAACAAAGGAGCTGATTGATCTTTACCGGGCATTTTATAAGGGAAAGAAATTTGTCAGGGTATACAAGGCGGGTACGTTTCCCAATATTTCTTCGGTCCGGGGTTCCAATTACTGTGACATAGGGCTGACTGTTGACGCCAGAACAAAAAGGGTTATCATCATATGCGCCATCGATAACCTCGTCAAAGGCGCGGCGGGCCAGGCTATACAAAATATGAATCTCATGTGCGGCCTTAGCGAATATACGGGACTTACCATGATATCTTTGTTTCCGTAAAGAATATGTCTTCTGTGATTGCGACTCCCCACGGCTGCTCATTGCTGCGGCTCATCTCCGCGTTGGTACTTAGCTCAAATTTTCAAAGGTCTGGATTGCGAGAAAGATAGATGTCTATAAAGATATACAACACCCTTTCAAAAAAGAAAGAGACATTCGAACCACTCGTTGAAGGACAGGTGGGTATCTATACGTGCGGCGTCACCGCCTATGATGTTTGTCATGTAGGCCATGCCCGTTCGGCTGTAGTTTTCGATGTCATAACAAGGTATTTTCAGTATAGAGGATATCATGTTACGTACGTGAAAAACTTTACAGACGTGGATGATAAAATAATCGTGAAAGCCAATGCGGAAGGGAAAACAATATCTGAAATATCGGAGAGATATATCAGAGAGCATGATGAAGATATGGATGCGCTCGGGATAGCCAGGCCTACAGTTGCGCCCAGGGCCACAGAACATATCGCCGGCATGGTAAAACTGATTAATATTCTCCTTGCCAAAGACCTTGCCTATGAGGCCGATGGCGATATCTATTACGCGGTTGAGAAATTTAAAGGATACGGGAAGCTTTCTGGCAGAAATCTGGAAGAAATGATCGCCGGTGCCCGCGTGGATGTGAGTGAGAAAAAAAGGTATCCCCTCGACTTTGCCCTCTGGAAAGCCAGCAAGGAAAGGGAGCCATGGTGGGACAGTCCCTGGGGCAGGGGTAGACCGGGATGGCATATTGAGTGTTCAATTATGAGCCAGAATTTTCTCGGAGAGACATTCGATATTCATGGCGGCGGAGAAGATTTGATATTTCCCCATCATGAGAATGAGATTGCCCAGTCGGAAGGGGCAACGGGTAAACCGCTCGCCAGATTCTGGATCCACAATGGCTTTGTAAAGGTCAGTAGCGAAAAGATGTCGAAGTCTCTCGGCAATTTTTTTACCATTAAAGACATATTGAAGAATTACCATCCGGAGGTAGTGAGGCTCTTTATGCTTCAGAGCCATTACAAGGGACCCGTGGACTTTTCAGGCGAATCTCTTGCAGAGGCGAGGACGGGCATGGAAAGGTTTTATGCCGCCCTGAAAGCTGTCAAGGACGCGCTTGCAGCCTGTGGGGATTTTTCCGCGGTTACCATAGAAAGCCTTTCCGGAAAGGATAGAGATATATTCGACAGAATTTCATCCCTTCCGAATAGATTCAAAGAAGCTATGGATGATGATTTCAATACACCGAGGGCGATAGGCTACATCTTCGATACCGTGAGACTTGTCAACGGCTATATGCCAGATGAAAATGTTGCCGTGTCCGCCGAGACATGCTTTGTCCTGGATACGGCAAGAAGGGTCGTTGCGGAAGTCGGCAGGGTCTTGGGGTTGTTCCTCGACGATCCTGAAGATTATTTTATGAAGGATCGTGACAGGGAGGCCGGAAAGCGGGGCTTGGATGTGCATGAAATAGACCGTTTAATTGAAGAGCGGCGGGCAGCCCGGATGGCCAAAGACTGGAAGAGGGCCGATGAGATCAGGCATCTCCTGGCGGAAAAAAAGATTATTCTCAAGGATACCCCTGCCGGAACGGCATGGAAGATAGAATAAAAATTTAAAAACCTTGTCAGATATCCGTGAGGCACAGAAGGCCTCGGTAATCAAATCCCTTCAACAGTGGTCAGATAATTTCCCCTGCAATATGGTAACAGCTTGACCGCCCAGGTAAACACGGTCTTTATCCACGCGCACCCTCACAATGCCGCCTCTGGATGAGGCCTGATAGCCTACCATCTCAGCCCTGCCGAGACGGGTTGCCCAATATGGAGCAAGGCAGCAATGGGCGGAACCGGTTACGGGGTCCTCGTTTACGCCTACATGCGGGGCAAAGAACCGGGAGACAAAATCGTATTCCCCGGATCTCGAAGGGCTCGTAACGATGACACCGCGCATCGGTATTGTGTTGAGGAGTGCAAAGTCGGGATCGATTCTGCGGAGAGTTTCTTCCGAATCGATTTCCACGAGGTAGTCGAAGCGATTCTTCCCCACGTATTTGAAGCCGACCCCAAGCGCCTTGGAGAGATCTAAAGGGGCGGACGTCGAGGTCTCCGGTTCAGCAGGGAAATTCATTTCAATCCAGCGATCATTGCGTTCAGCAGTCAGCAACCCGCTTCTCGTGTGGAAGCGGATCTGTTGTTTGGTATTGGTATACCCTCCTTCCCATAAGGCATGAGCACTGGCGAGGGTGGCATGCCCGCAGAGGTCCACTTCCACGGCCGGTGTGAACCATCGTAGATTATAACCAATCTCCTTTTTTACCAGAAATGCAGTTTCAGACAGGTTCATCTCCCGCGCCACATTCTGCATCCATGCGTCATCATGATGTCGCGTCAGGATACAGACAGCGGCCGGATTTCCCCTGAATGGTTTATCTGTGAATGCATCAATCTGAAAAATTATCTCCCCCAAAGATTTTTCCTCATAGTGTTATCAAGCAGTCTCCTAAATAGCATCTTATTTTCTTCTTTTGAGAACACGCCACAGAGTGAGCACTCTCTCCGCCAGTATGGCAACGATCACCCGCGGCACCCAGAGCCAGAAAGGATTGAGACCGAGCGACAGAAACAGGCTTGGGTCTTCCACCAGGGCATGGTTGATGCCGATGGAGAGATGCAGTTCTTCCAGTTGCTCTTTATTCAAGTGGCCGGCTTTCACTTCTTCAACGATGACGGCGCCGCCGTAAGCGACCCCGAAAATAACGGCGGTAAGCCAGAGAAACCCCACCTTTTGATCGAGACCCATAATCTTTAAGAGAGGGCTAAGTGCCCTGACCATAGGGTTGATCAGATCAAAGGTCTTTAATATTTCCAAGAGGGTGAGGATACACATGATGATTACAAATATCTTGACGCTGAGGGTGAGTGTGGTCAAACCCCACTCCTGCAATGCCTCAATTAAGGGTCGGGTAATCTCCAGAGACGAGCCCGTTCTTTCTGATGCAGTCATCGTAACATTAAAAAAAGGTGCCACTGCGATCACCGTGAAAGTGGCAGCGACAAGACGAAATAACGTGGCTTTTAGGGGATGAATTCCTGACTTTGCTTGGACAGTGCCCTCTTGAATCAGATTATGGGCGATGAGAAGAAAGATGGCCATCAAAGTCATTTGATCTTGAGAAAACGGCAGTACGGACATGGCGGCGATGCCGCCGTAAATTCCTGTAAGCATGCCTATCAGGAGCGGAAGGGTAGCCATGGCCGGCAGACTGAGGATGCTCATCGTGGGCTTAAGGAAAAAGTCCAGGTGACCCAGCCATCCGGTCCATGCAAGGAGGGCAGTGAAAAGAGAGACGGGAACGAGGATCTTCATGATCCAGAGGAAGCCGCTCAGTCCTTTACGAAGGCCTAATCTCAAGCCTTCTTTGATTCGTCTTCCATCGAGTTCCATAATTGCTCTAATACCGTCTCACTGATTACAGTAGCCCAAGGAGGTGGAATATTTTCTCAAAACGCATTTCCCAGGAATGTTCGCGGCGTGCCCGCTCGTAGCCTTTCTTTCTGATCGCATCCGCCTTTTCGGGATTTGACAGGAGAAATCGGATTTTCTCAACCAGGTCATCAAAATCTCTATATGTGACGATCTCAGAGCCAGGATTGTAAAATCTCTCCAGCTCGGGATGATATTCGGTAAGGTAGAGCCCTCCGCTCATGGGGATTTCAAAATCTCTCCCTTTGAGGCAATATGTGTTACTGAGGCCGATGACGTTTCCGAAGCCCAGGTTAATCCTGCTTTTTGAATACATGCGCACCATATCTTCCGCAGTGACAGCGCCGTTCGGCCAACCGAACCCGTATGCTTCAACATGGATGCCGTTCGATTCAAGTCCTCTGATGACCTCAGATCGATTTCCATAGCATTGACCTACGAAGGACACATCGACGGTCTTTTCCGTCTCGTATGGTCTATGGATTTCAGGGTTTGCCCCTTCGGGGAGATAGATGGGTATGGCCCCCTCCACGCAATATTTTTTCACGGCATCTTCAGTGCTGGTCCAGCAGATATCAAAGAAACGGCAGATATCTCTGGAGCCCATGGCCTGTCTATTTCTGATTTTTCCCACAAAATGTTCTTTGTCGTTCAATGCAAGATTGACTATGGGCACGCCGAAGCTCCTCAATGCCCGGACAGTTTCCGGCGACACGAGCTCTCCCGAAAGATAGGTAAAGATGACATCGGTTGTATCCTGTTTGATCAACTGTTCTACCTGTTTCACGAGGTGTCTATTCATTTCTGGTCTTAGAGTTTTATGCCAGTTTTTTTTTGCGTGATTGAACTGCTCGACCCAATCATAGTGCCAGACCTGACCGAATTTTTCGAGTGATGGCTTCAGGGATTCATTTTCCCAGGTATAATGGTGATATATGGTGATAATTTTAAAGGCTCCCCTATCCTTGGGACGAATGTGGGGAAACCTTTTTCTCATCTCCTGCCGGATGGTGTCTTCGTCGGGTATCTTGAGATGGCGCGAGGCAAACACGCTCTCGTAATAGCGGCCTTCCCGCTTCAGTATGAGATCGTTTTTCCAGATCCGGAATTGGACGCGGTATTTCTTTAAAGGGTCATTCATAACAACATAGGAGTTAATTTTACTGGCATCAGCCCGTGTTCTTCGTCTTCCTGATGGTGTACAGCCTCGCTCCATTGGACTTGTCTACTCGGCCGTTCATCATATTGAGTACGTGCCCGGCATCGATGGCGGGGATGGAAAACCGCATTGCCACATCAACGCATACAGGAAGCGATCCTATACCAGCTCCAACAATGCATAGGTCGGTCTCGGGTGATATCTGCTTTAAAATATCTTCTTTCATCGATTTCCATCGTGTTGCAACGTACTCGGCGGGTGTTTCTACGAACGACAGATCCGGCTGGCTCGAAAACCGGGCAAACCAGTCTGTGCAGGAATCTCCATTGAATTCCGCATTGAGTATACAGACTCTCTTGCCGTCGACGAGGCGTATGAAATCCTCTGATGTCAGATATGCATAAACTACATAGAAGGGGACGTAATTCTCAGAAGTCAGGTCGATCCCGTTTTGAAAGAGAAATTTCAGAAACGTGAAGGCCGATGGCGCCTCTTTTGACCTGTGGAAAAGCTTGAATAATTTTTTTGTCTCACCGGTGATATTTCCCGGGAAAATCAGGGGAGCAAGCATCCCCGACGAAGCAAGGATTCTCAAGGCATCAGTATGTGAGGACATCGCCTCTCTGATGGCACGAACGGATTCGGCCTGTTGATAGAGACCGTTACAGCTGAGATCGTATTCATAAAATGCGTATTCCCCATCGGCAAAACGAACAACCGGCGTTGACCTGCGCTCTGATAATCCGTGGGAAATCGCAAGATGCAATATCCTGAAATAGTCATCACCTGTAGGAACGTCCCGGTGAAACAGACAGATTTCCTGATCAACAATATCAGGTGCATTGATCTTGATGACAGGGAGATTATCAATATCATTGAGAAGGAGCCTTTCAAATCGGAATTTCCCGTTCTCAAGCAAGCGATTTAGAGGTGACAGGTCTTCCATAAATGAGATACCTCACTGCGATCTTTAAGACTAGTGCTAACCTGCGGAAATTGACATTATGTAATTTCGACCGCAAGGTGAAAATTTTCCACTCACATTTAAGATCACAGTTTTTTCGTTCCTTCGAGATGACACGTTTCTTTGCAGGTTGCTACAGGTGTCCTTAATCATGATATTGTCAAGCGGGTCACTTTACGCGCCGCACCTCATAACGATAATTCTTTTCGGGAGACGACGGCAACACTGTGGCCCGAATAACAGCGTGCTATGAGGCGGGCAAATGGCCTCATCAAAAGGTTCTTCTCAAGGCCTTCCTTTACATATTCCGAAAGATAGTCCTTCTTACGGATGGGCCGGAATCCATATTGTGACAACATATCACATAAGGTTTTCTCAGTAAAATGATGCAGGTGATAGGGTAACTGCCATCCCTTCCATTGTTCCCATGTCTTCCTGGCATCCGTTCCTTCATAGTTGGGCACGTCAACCACTAGAAGCCCGCCCGGCTTCAGCCACTGCCATGTTTTCTTGAGATACACCCGCGGATCAGGTGTGTGTTCCAGAAAATGCCACATGGTTATAATATCCCAGGAGTCGCTTTCATAAGGCAGAGATGCTATATCGCCGGTCTTCACCGGTATCTCCAGTCTTCCCTTCACATAAGCGGCTGCATCGTCAGATATATCAAATCCTTCCACGTGGTAACCAAAATTGCGGCAGGCGAGGAGGAAATAGCCCATTCCGCATCCGATATCAAGCAGCCGTCCCCGCTTCTTTATACCGCGGAAGAAGCGCACACGGTGATCCTCTTGGGACAGTCGCCGTTTCATCTCCGATGATCCCGGTTCTAAACCTTTGTCATACTGCTCCTGGAAGTAGCTGCTTTGGTAAAGGGCGCCCCGTTCATTCTGATCAGGACGAGGATCAAGAATACCCAAACCACAATCCGAGCATCTGTAAACACTCCAATCTCCCCGTTGGTATAACAATGCGCGTCTCCCGCTGTTGCAAAGAACACATCTTGTGTCGGCGCGTTCCATCGCTTCAGCCCTTTTTTTGTTCTTGATAGTTCTGTCGCATAGCCTTGCGAGTAACTCTGTATTTGATCAGTTTCGCCTCGGCCTTCGTCCTGTCTTTAAGAAATGGTATCGCCAAATTAAGCGTTGCTATTCGCCAGCGCGCCTGAAGGAGATTTGTCCTCCTGATGCGTGCGATGCTTTCATGCAGATAATGTTTGTCATAAAATAGAAGCTCGGCACTTGTTTTTTTCTGCCATATTTCTGACAGCGGAGTTTGACGCTCACTCTGACCTCCCAGATGGACGACAACCGCGGATTCTATATAACCGATCTCGAACCCTGACTTCCTGATTCTCAGGCACAGATCCTGATCCTCGCCGTAAAGGAAGAAGTCTTCATCAAAGCCGCCGACAGCTTTTATCACGTCGGAACGAACAATCATGCTTGAGCCCTGGACGCAGGCTATTGAACCTTTAAGGGATAATAGCTCACGGCCGGCGTACTTCTGTCCGGGATACCTGTAGGAGACCGATTCGTGGAGTGCTCCGTCAGGGTTGATTAATTTCGTGCCCGCGAGACCTATGTGCGGCATTGCATCCATATACGATACGGCTTTCCCGAATGCCCCCGAGACCACCTCGGTGTCCGGGTTGAGGAAAAAGATATAGCGTCCCCTGCACTGCGGCAGGACTTGGTTATTGGCGGCAGCGAATCCCCTGTTTTCGGTGTTTGCAATGAGGCTGACGGAAGGAAAATTTTTCCGGATCAAGGCTACACTGCCATCCATCGATGCGTTGTCGACGACGAATACCTCTTTGTTAACATCATCAGCCGCAATGACCGAGGACAGACAAGTTCCAATCAGGTCTGATGTGTTATACGATACGATGACAATAGACAAATCCATGATATTTACGAAGGACCTTCCAGTAACTCGTCATAGATGAGTTCGTATTTTCTTGCGACAGTCTCCCAGGAGTTATTCATGGCCGTCTCATAGGCAGCTTGACCCATCCTCATCCTCACGTCTCTGTTTAGTAGAAGTCCTATCTTTTCACTGATTGCATCTATATCCGTTCTTTCTTCTATGACGAATCCATTAATGCCCTGTTTTACAATGTCCTTCGCACCAACATTGCCGCTCACGACGACGGGCAGGGAAGCAGCCATTGCCTCCAGGACGGTAATGCCGAATGTGTCGAATTTTGAAAGAATGGAAAACACATCGCTGGCCATATATATGCGTTCGAGTTCTTCTCTGTGGACACCGGCGAAAATAACATCGTCGCCGATTCCCAGGTTATTTGCCATCCGTCTGTATTTTTTTTCTTCACCTTTTCCCACGATGAGCAATTTTATTTTTTCTTCCGGACAGTTCAATTTCATTTTCGCTACAGCCGCCATGAGTGGATCAAGGCCCTTGATATCAAAGTTCATGGATACGAAAAGGATGACAATATCCGCTTGACCTATTCCCCAGAGGCTCCTGATTTCACGACGGCACAGTTCCCGGTCAAGGCTCCGGAATCTTCCCACATCTATACCTGGGTGTATAACCCGTGTACTGTCCGTATCAATGTGATAGGCCTGCAAGAATTTTTCTTGCGCCAAATTGGATACAGAGATGAATCTTCTGCATCCTGAGCTCTCTACCAGGAATTTTTCCACCCATTCCGTTGCATGATCATTGAGACTCATATTCTTCTTCCGGACTTCATGAATCCATAGTCTGTGGGGAATCCCGTGCATCGTATAAATATCGGCCCCAAATATCCTGTCATGGGCGTGAATAAGATCAAAATTTAGACTTGCCATTTTGTTCTTGACGAAATGGGCAAAACTCATGGTGGTTAAGAATTTCGGAAAATTTATAACTGGAACCTTATGGAACACTACGCGTGGAGAGTTTGACGACCACCGGTTTGCGAAGACATGGATATCGTAGTGCGGATTGAGGGCTATACGCTTGGTAAGTTCCGCGACAAAATATTCTGCTCCGCCCACGAGACCATATTTGGGGATCACGATGGCTATTTTGAGAGGAGCTTGTATCATTCGCGACTGATAATGATTAAAAAATGTGTAATAGCCATGTACTTGTGAACAAACTCGATAAATTTCAAATATCTGCTGGGTTCAATTTAATTTGGGTGTCTGTTCTTATGTTCAAGTGCCATATAATAGTCATCATTGCAAATATGGTATAAGAGTAGATAGCCTGCATACCAAAATATGCATTTGCAAACATACCCTGAATCAACGCAGATAGCAGAGAAGCTAACAAGCATAGCCCCCAGCTTCTGATAAAATCATCTTTTCCGTACTTGATTATCAGCCAGTCTGTTCTAAAGAAAGAAAATAATATGTACATATATAGCGCTAGGCCGATGAGACCAAGTCTAACGGTGACATCGGTTAACAAATTATGAGCAGAGGCCACAGGAACCTCTTGCCTGAATTTGACAGGCACTTTTGCGTTATAGGCGTCTAAGAAGTTCTTGTCCTCAAGAAGTTGCATTCCGAAACCTGTGCCCATAATCGGATGGTCTTTGATCGCTTCCATATATAGAACGTTCACGGCTACTCTCTCACTGCTTAACATGTAATTGAGATCAAAACGATTCTCCAGACCCGGTAGCATAACAATCATGATGAGCGCAATACATATTGTCAGAAATGATATTATCATCCGTTTCTTGTCCCTAATAAAAAGCACGACAGATGAAAATAATAAGGCGATTATAGCACCACGCGTCTGAGTTAGCAAAGTCGCAGAGACCAAGCAAGAAAGACAAGTAACCAAAATACATCTCAAGTATACTTTCGTTTCTCGTGAGAACTGTTGTAGCGAAAGAATTATGGCGAATACAGTCGCAAAGCCTATGTAATTAATGGACATTACAACAAAACCAAATCTTTCAGTTAAACGGTGTCCCAATATGAGGTAGAAATAAATCATTCCGCCTAAAGAAAAAAGAGTAACAGAAGAAATAACAATCCATACAAGACAAACAAATTGTTTTTTAGTCTGAAAATAGTTTGTTAATAAATAATATATAGCAAGATACTTTAATAAATGTGCACAAAAATCATGAATGCTGTTTTCTTTATTTAACGCAAAGAAAATAGTAATAAAGCTCCAGAAAACAAAAAGAGCAAAGGGAATGGACAGAGGTGTTCGTAAAGAAAAGCCTCTTTTTCTTAGAAAAAATAAAGTTAACAAAATCACAACTGACCCGTAAAAAGAGATTTCCTTGATGGCTGTCACGTGAGGATATGGATTTAAAAAAATAAGTATTGCGATCAAAATTGGAATGAATCTATTCAACAATTCAAATAAATTTTGCTTCTTAAATTCCGATAAGGACAAGATGCCGTCCATAGCTCACCATCGCAATCTTTTTTCGAATTTCACTATGTGAATCATGTTAGCAATGTGGTATAAAAATTACAAGTTTAAAAGGCATACCTTTTAGTGCTTTGAGTACACCGCTGTGTATTTTGACAGATGCAAGCCTATTCTCGTTTTGGATAGCGGCATATCTGCATTGTTGAAAAAATGTGAGATTACTAAAGAGGCCGAACAATATGGCATGGTTTTATCGGTGTAAAAGTTAGCTTGTAACAGTGCAATTCCGGTAGGTTCAAAAAGAAAGAAGGTGACATGTTTCGTGGCATAAGGGGCTTTAGATCAATGGTGGTTTGGTCAATAAGGCAATTCTGCAGCCGTTCCTTACAACTAACGACTCCAAGAGAAAGGAGATTGATCGAAGAGCTGAGAGAAGAAATAGAGAATATCCCTCCCGAGGAGGCCATAAATTGTTCACTTGCGGAAGAAGCGTGGAAAAGAAATGCGAGTCGACTGCGCAATGATATTCTGTTCCATGATCCCAAAAAATTTCTGCGCTGGGATGTAATAGAGGAAACCATGTTTGTAGGCAATGAACCCTATGTTGAAAGTGAATTACGACACATTCAGATGCGGCAAGACTGGAATTCACGATGGAAAAATGCAATTCAGGAAAGCACAATTGGTCATCCTAAGCGCTTTGCGTCCTATCGAGAAAGCAGTGCCAATTTAATTCATCAAGCCTATCACTTGTGTCGCTTTGAAGAAACAACAGCAACAAAAATCGAAGACTTTGATCTTATCTTTGAATTCGGAGGGGGATACGGAAGTTTGTGCAAATTGACGCATAATCTGGGTTTCAAAGGAACTTATATTATCTTCGATTTGCCAATATTTTCAGCCCTGCAATGGTTTTACCTTCGCTCCGTAGAATTGCCGGCTCGAATCATAAATTCCCCCCCCTTTTTGAGTGAAGGGGTGATTTGTACTTCAAGTACAAATACCCTCGATGCTCTTTTGGGAGATATTATTGGAGGCAAGAAGACTCTTTTTATAGCGACTTGGTCCCTCAGCGAAACCGCCATCATTACTAGGGAAAGCATTTTGCAATTTATACCTGCTTTTCATTTCTACCTGATCTCGTTCCAAGATTATTTTTATGAAATAAATAACGTCGATTTTTTCAAGAAGTGGAAAGAAAAACACAGCGAAAGCATAGCGTGGTATGAGGTAGCATTGGATCATATCCCGGGAAATCATTATCTCTTTGGTGCCAAGATTAATTAGCAAATATATGGGGTGCCGCTGCTGGATATATACCAATCAAATGTAGGCTGACCCAAAATTCCGCGCAAGCCCCTGGCTTTAGGCATGGGGTGAACAGAACGGTTTTTTGTTGATTATTAATATCAGAAAGTTAATCTATAAACAGAAGGACATATGAAACGATTCAAGACTAATACATTTATCCTTGAGCTTCCCCTGGTAGTCACGCCGGGAGACGAACGGCAGTTGCTTGCCCGCTTTGAAGCGGCCCGGCGGCTGTACAATGCCGTTCTGGGCGAAGCGTTGCGGCGGCAAAGCCTCATGCGGGAATCGAAAGAATGGCAAAAGTCCAGAATCCTGAAAGACAGGAAGGAAAGGTCCGCCACATTCCGTGAAATAAGCGCCGCCTATGGATTCACCAGCGCCTCTGTGTCCTCGTTCGGGACTAATTGTAAAAACGAGGCGGGTTGGCAAGACCGGCTTGGCGCCCACGAAGCGCAACGGATCGCGGAGCGGGCATTTACTGCGGTCGAGAGTTACGGAATCGGCCTGCGGGGCAGGCCCCGCTTCAAGGGGTTATCCCGTCCGCCGCACTCCATTGAATCAAAGACCAACGATACTGGCATCCGCTGGAAGGCAGGCACAGGCTGTATTGAATGGCATGGACTGTGCCTCCGGGCAAAACTTGATCCGTCAGGGAAGGACGAATATCTGCTCGATGCCCTCCGCCATGACACCAAATTCTGCCGGATACTCTGGCGTGTGGAGAAAGGCAATCGCCGCTGGTACGCTCAGCTTGCCCAGGAAGGTCTGCCGCCCTTGAAACATCAAACAGGTCTCGGCAAGGTCGGCATGGATGTCGGCCCCTCCACCGTGGCGATCTGTTGCGGACAAACCGCCGAACTGGTTTCTTTCTGCCCGACCATTAAACAGCCCTGGAAGGAAGCACGAAAATTACAGCGTGCTCTCGACCGAAGCCGCCGGGACACCAACCCTGAATGCTTTAACACGGACGGCACATGGAAAAAGGGCAAAAGGCAAACCGTCTTCTCCAATCGATACAAGAAGACCCGAAACGAACTCGCCGAGACCGAAAGACGGCTTGCCTCTGAGCGGAAAAGGTCACACGGAGAGCTGGCGAATGCCATTATTTCACATGGTACCACCGTACAATCGGAACGGATCTCTTATAGATGGTTCCAAAAGAACTACGGACGGAGCGTTAAGGTGAAGGCCCCCGGAATATTCATCGCCATGTTGCGCCGCAAGGCTGAAAGCGCCGGCGGAGCATTTGTGGATCTGGACACCCGGGACCTGAAACTGTCGCAATACGACCACCCGACCGGGACATTCACGAAGAAGCCACTAAACCAGAGATGGCACGT
>Ga0187854_10000350_pt1 | contig 63398 bp, 63 predicted proteins | sample June2016WEW_6_15_FD_132445 | JGI IMG/M metagenome (GOLD analysis project Ga0187854, IMG submission 132445) | Peatland microbial communities from SPRUCE experiment site at the Marcell Experimental Forest, Minnesota, USA - June2016WEW_6_150 | ecosystem: Environmental > Terrestrial > Soil >... | reverse complement strand
CAGGAATGGCAACTCCGGTCATGTTTCAGGGTAAATTTTTTCTGATAAAAAATCTTATACGCCCCCACATCGAAAGATACGATTATGACTGAAAATCTTCGGTATGGAATTCTTGTCAGCCTCTTTTTGATTTTTGGAGTGCTCATTGCCGGCTGTTCGAATCAGTCCCCCACGGTAACTCCGGTACCAACGACCACAGTACCGGTAAAATATGTTGCAGGAGATATAATAGCGAGGACGTCCACGTCGACAGATCAGGAGTTATATGTGATCATAAGTTATGACGGGTCGACTGACCAGTATACCCGGCAGTTGCTCTATAAAAACGCGGATGGTTCATGGGGACATTTTGTCAACAACGAGTCTGAGAAGGCAGAAAGGTCACTTGTTGAAAAAGTATATCCGGTGAAGATATCACATGTGCAAATTTCCGCCGTACCGGTTATTACGACGACTCCTTACACAACCGTTACTCCTACGCTTTCAGGAAGTGCGCCGTCGGTAACCGGGATAGCTCCCGTGTACGGTGGTAACAGTGTGGCTGTGGGCACAACGATTACCGGGAGCAACTTCCTGAGCGGTGCAACAGTAAAGTTGACACGGGCCGGATATCCGCCAATCTATGCAACCGGGGTATCAGTACCCTCTTCGTCCGAAATCGACTGCATCTTTAAATTCTCCAATGCTGACAAAGGAATTTATAACCTCGTGGTTACCAACCCTGGCGGCCAGTCGAGTACGAAGGAGGAAGCATTTACCATCGGCGACATGCCGCCCATCATTGGGGGAGTCAGCCCCAGCCAGGGCGCATTAAATGACACATTGTCGATGACGATCAATGGCCAGAACTTCAAAACTGCGGTAAAAGTCTCGTTTATTAAAAGTTCAACAGAAATTGTATGTGCCAGCCCGGTATCTACGGGTTCGACACAGATACTCTGTACGCTCGATCTCGATCCAAGCAATGGCGCCCAGGTGGGCGACTGGGATGTAACCGTTCTCAATATTGACGGCCAGCAGAACGGTACCTGGAACCAGAAATTCCACGTAACGAATTAAATCCAGACCCGATTCTTCTTTTTTAACCTTTTTTGGGTTCTTCAGGTTTTTAGACACCGATAATCCCATTCGTGCCCCTTGTTGCAATTATTAGCAATAACTATAGATTATGGTGAAACAAGTAGCGATGGTGTAGGTGCCACCGGCCAGATGAAGATGGTCTATGCCATTATCAAACGGCAGGATCTTCGCTCTGTCGTAAGGATAATCAGGCAGTTCCATCCGATTGCCTTTTATTCCGTAGATAAAGTAAAATCCGTACAGAGGGTGTGTTTCCCGAAAAACGGATGCAGGGTTCCGGTGTTTTTTCGTGGATTGGCTCCCTCCGTTTTTACCGGAAAGGAAAATAAACAGACAGGAAAGATTTTATGCCATTTTGTTATTCTTTAGTGGCACTTTGACCATCCAATAATTTTTTATGCCATTCCCATCTAACACTACGCAAGAGAATAATGAACGGAAAAAAGATTATCTATTTTGTTATAGCAGTTGGCATATGCCTGCTTGCAGGGTATATAGGCTCATATTATACAACTCCTGAAATACCCACATGGTATGCCGGTCTGCATAAACCCGATCTCACTCCCCCGTCATGGGTTTTTGGGCCGGTCTGGACAGTACTCTATATTCTTATGGGGTTCTCCCTTTACCTGATAATCCGGTCAGGTTTAAAGAACCCAGAAGTTAAAGTCGGTCTGGTCTTATTTATTTTTCAGCTCGTTGTGAGTATCGGATGGTCTTTTTTCTTTTTTGGTCTGCACTCGACGTTCTATGGTTTCCTGGCAATCGTTCTTTTCTGGACCATGTTGCTCTGTACTATTATCCAGGTGATCAGGTTCTCCATTGGAGCTGCATTGCTGCTCCTTCCCGTTCTGGTCTGGATATCCTTTGCCGGATACCTCAACTATGCAATTATGATGTTGAACCCCGCCAGTTTTGGAATTTCCTTCTAGGAACCCGTTTTTTTGGGATCCTGCCAGACCAATATCTTCTTTTTGTTCAAGGGTGACGATGTCATGCGGAGGTCGTATGCCAATTCAGCGTATTCATGTAGAAAATTTCAAGAGTTTTTCCGAACTGGACATTGAGCTGTCCCGGTTCCATGTGGTGATCGGTTCCAATGCAGCGGGAAAATCCAATTTTATCAGTATCTTCAAATTCCTGCGGGACATCACGATAAACGGGATCGTCAATGCAATTGCAATGCAGGGGGGGGCGGAATATCTTCAGAATACGAATATCGGGCCTTCCCGTGACCTTGTGATCAGGATTGTTTATCAACCCGATCAAAAGGTGGAGATCCTTGGGCAGGAATGCAAAGATACACCGCTTCTTGCCATACAATCATGCCAGTCGTCCTATGAATTTGCAATCAGGTTTGATAGCCACGGAGACGGATTCTCGATCACCCGGGACCGTCTCATTATCGGCTGCGAAGTGATGTCCTGCGACCGTAATGGCAAACACTTGAGTAAAATAGAGAAAATCGGGCATGGCGAGATACAAGTGATGAGTGACAAGGGGGAATTGACATATGCAGTTGATCTTCCGGAGGGGTTTCCTCTCACTGAACAGGAGCTCATCCCGATCTATTTCCGCGGGAAACGCGTGCCGGAAAAGACATTGCTTCTTGAAACCCCTTATGCGTATCCCCTGCCCCATGTTGAAAAATTCTTTGACCACATTGCGGTGTACGATATCGATCCAAAACTTTTAAAAAAAGGAGTGGCAGTTACCGGGAAAAGGGACCTTGAGGAGGATGCAGGTAACCTTGTGCTTGTCCTGAAAAACATTATCGGAGATCCTGAAAAAAAGCGAAAATTTTCAAACCTGCTGCGGGATGTACTGCCGTTCGTCGACGATTTCTCTGTTGAAAAGTTCATGGACATTTCATTGATTCTCACCCTCCGTGAACGATATGCGAAAAATCATGATCTCCCTTCCACGTCCCTTTCGGATGGCACGATGACCATCTTTGCCCTTATTATTGTCCTCTATTTTGAAGACAAGCCGTTAATCATCATCGAAGAACCAGTTAGTCACATTCACCCGTTTTTGGTCGGCCGTGTCATTACCATGATGAAGGAGTCTTCAAAGAGAAAGCAGATCATGATTACCACCCATAGTACCGAGGTGGTGAAACATGCCTCGATCGAAGATCTCCTCCTCATTTCACGGGATACTGAAGGATTTTCGGTTGTTTCCCGTCCGGCTGATAAAGAGGAGGTCAGGACATTTCTTAAAAACGAGATCGGGATTGAGGAACTTTACATCCAGAACCTCCTTGGACTGTAAACATGAAAAAACACCTTTTCATCATGGTGGAGGGGGAAGATGATGTCCGGTTTTTCGGGCGTATTATCAAACCGCTTTTTGTTTCACGCTACGATTCCGTAGAAATTATCCCGTACGCGAGCATCAAGCGCACGAAAGTAAACAATTTTTTAAAGAGCGTCAGGCTCATGAAAAACGACTATATCTTTGTTGCGGATATTGATACAGAACGATCCGTGAGGGACAAAAAACAGATCCTTTACTATCACTTCAGTAATATTGAAGGAAGTAGTATCATTGTGGTAATCAAAGAGATCGAAAGCTGGTATTATGCCGGCCTGTCACGCGAATCCGCGCTGAATCTTGAGGTTCCTGACCTCTCCCTGACCGATGAGCTTACCAAGGAGGGTTTCAATCGCCTCATCCCTCATAAATATGATTCACGCATCGATTTTATGTTTGAGATCCTCAAGTACTTCTCCCTGGATTCGGCACGAATGAAAAACCATTCATTCCGGTTCTTTGCAGATCGGTACTATCTGGCAGACCCGATCCATGGACATAGAGATTAGTAATCACGACCTGTAACTTTTGGTAAAAAGAGTGCAGTATCGAAATGATTAATGCACTTCTCATGCTAGTTTGTTGCAACCAAAAATATCCGGAGGATATGATGGAAAAATTTTCCTGCACTATCGGTAGACACATACACCCAAAAAAGGGCGAATTCCCGCAAAATATACCCACGCGGAAGGGATTTTATTACCTGGCCGACGACAGGCAATGCCTGATCTGTGGTGCAGTAAAAAAAATTTCAACAAGGAGTTGCTGGTATTATGGTATCACGTGAAATTGCTCAGGGGATCCACTGGGTCGGAGCAACTGATTTTGACCGCAGGATCTTTGACGAGCTGATCCCCCTTCCGAATGGGACAAGTTATAATTCGTACCTGATCCGCGGCAGCGAGAAAACGGCACTAATCGACACTGTCGATCCCACCAAAGAGTTTGACCTGATCTCAAATATCGTCAAGCTGAATGTAGACCGTATCGACTATGTGATCGTTAATCACGCCGAACAGGACCATTCCGGGTCCCTCCTGATGATTCTGGAATTTTTCCCGGATGCGGTAGTGGTGACGAACGAGAAGTGTAAAGACCTTCTGGCCGCCCTTCTCCATCTGCAGGAAAACCGGGTCAGGGTCATCGGGGATAAAGAGACCCTCTCGCTCGGAGACCGCACACTCGAATTTTTTCTTACCCCCTGGACACACTGGCCTGAAACCCAGATCACGTACCTGCGAGAGGACAAAATCCTTTTTCCCTGCGATCTCTTTGGGTCGCATACAGGGACAAGCGATCTCTACGTGACTGACGAGTCGGAGATCTATCGTTCTGCAAAGAGGTATTATGCTGAGATCATGATGCCGTTCCGGAACAGCATCAAAGGATATGTGGAGATGGTAAAAAGACTCCCGCTCGAGATGATCGCACCGAGTCATGGACCCATCTACCGGCGTCCTCAGTTTATTCTCGACGCATATGCTGACTGGGTGTCGGACACCGTTAAAAACGAGGTTGTCATCGTATATGTCTCGATGCATGGAAGCACACAGAAAATGGTGGAGTATCTCACCGGGGCGTTGATCAGCCGCGGGATTACCGTCAAACCTTTTAACCTGACACATACGGATATAGGAGAGCTTGCCCTGTCACTTGTGGACACGGCGACGGTGGTTATTGCGACACCCACTGTTCTCTTTGGTCCCCATCCCCAGGTTGTGTCTGCTACATACCTTGCAAACATGCTCAAACCCAAGGTGCGGTTTGCATCAGTAATTGGATCCTACGGCTGGGGGGGTCAGGCAACCGAAATCATTGTAAAAATGCTCACCCATGTTAAAGTCGAGCTCATCGAACCCGTCATGGTCAAGGGTCTCCCGGACGAAATTACCTTAAAGGCGCTCGACCGGCTGGCAGACGCTATCTTACAGAAGCACAAGGGAATTAATATCGCTTAAAAAGGGGGACTGACTCCGGACAAAAGTGAAAGATTCAAAAAAGCCAGGAATAAACCGCTTTTTTAACAGGCAGGCAAACACTAATAGAGAACCAGCGGTAACCCATAAGTAATGCACCGTCTTGAGCATCTTTCCACGATTATTGCAGATGTCGGGGATATTTTTGCCTTAATTGCTCCACTGACTGTTCTACCCATTATCGTTGCAATAATTTTTTCCGAGTGGAACATGCTCCTTCCCATGGTGGCAGTCCCTGTTACGTTCTTCGTTCTTGGTATGTTTTTACGAAATCTTCCCCGCAGTAACCGGGGAATAAGGCTTTCCACTGCAATGTGTTCGGTGGCGCTTTTCTTGCTGACCTGTGCGATGGTGAGCGGTATCCCGTTCATGCTCGGGTTGCATATGGGATTTACCGATGCATTTTTTGAAGGAATGGCAGGATGGACAGGGACGGCGTTTTCGATGATCCGATCACTGGACACCGCTCCTCACGTGCTCCTTTTCTGGCGATCCTATATGCAGTGGATTGGGGGTATCGGTATCGTTGCAATTGTGATTGCATTGGCAAGCAGTACCGGGCTTTTCAGTTCAAAGATCTCCCGCACTGAAGGGCGGGATGAACCTTTGATGCCCACGGTAATTGCGACCGGGAGAGCACTCTGGAAGATATACCTGGTGCTCACTTTTCTTGCTGTCAGCCTTATCCTGTTCACCGGCCTCTCGTTATGGGAGTCGGTCAATCTTGCTTTTGCCGCAATATCAACCGGGGGATTCACCCTCCACGAGGGGGGTATTCTTTTTTATAATAACATTGTACTTGAACTTTTCCTGATCCCGATTATGATCGCCGGTGCTCTGCCGTTTAAACTCTATTATCTTATCGTGGAGAAGCGGCGCTTGAGCTTTTTTGGTGACGAACAGGTCAAACTGTTCTTTCTCTTTGCCGGTATCGGGGTTGCTGTAGTAACCTATGATCTGATTTTTTTTGGAAACTATGAATTCCTCACAGCACTCAATTACGGCCTTTTCATGACTATTTCGAGCCTGACAACCACCGGTTTCCAGACTATAAACCTGCACTCCCTGGCGAGCGTTACCCTGCTGTTCCTGACGTTGCTTACCTTTATTGGTGGTGCAGCCGGCAGTACTGCCGGTGGCGTCAAGTTAAACCGGGTCGCGCTAGCCTTCCGGGCGCTGCTCTGGTGGTTCCGGAGGCTCTTTGTCAGCGGAAAGGTGCTCCTTCCCTTCAAGATCGAAGGGAGAGTAATCCCCCGGGCAACTGCAGAACTCGAGGCTGCAAAGAACATGCTTATCATCATTCTTTCGGTCGTCACCATTTTCATCGCCGCACTTACGGTAATGCAGTTCCACCTGACAACATATTCCCTCACTGAAATATTCTTTGAAGTAGTGTCAGCCTTCTCTTCCTGCGGTGTCAGTACCGGATATGTTTCTCCGGATATGCCGGTAATCTCAAAGGGGATCTTTATCGTTGTTATGTGGGTGGGGCGACTTGAGGTAATTCCGGTTGTGATGCTCTTTATGGCATTGTTCGGAAAACCTGACTGAAATGTCAATTTTCCAAAAGAAAGGGATTCTCAACGCAACTTTACTTTTCTTGTTTAAGAGTTAATCCCAACTTAACGAAGTTTATTTATAAATGATCCACCAACTATGACATGTGGCAAAAAAGACCCAAACATATTACACAGTGGAGGAGTTTTGTAATAATGTCAACTGGTCAGAAGCAACAAAGAAGAATTACAAATATGCACTCCTGAATTACGCCCGTTTCCTATTCCCGGATTTAGATTCAAACAGGCACCATCCAGAAGCAGCACTGGCAGCATTAAACAAACGTGTTCGTTACAAGGCTGATCCGGCAAAAGATATCAGCGCTTATGCAAATTTTATGAAAGGTAAACCCCCTAAAACAATCGGGTTATATCTGACAGCAGTTCGTAGTTTTTACGGGTTAAATGGTCATGTGTTCAATAAACAGGAGCTCAAGCGCATAATTCCCAAAACCGGTGATGCCGAGACAAAACAGGGGGATCTGACAACTGAAATACTGCGAAAAATGGTAGGTGCTGCAGATATACGGGGAAGGGTTCTAATTATGCTACTGGCAAGCACTGCGTGTCGTATAGGTGAACTCTGCGACGTGACACTTGATGATGTTGATATGAATAGAAATCCTCCCAGTATCTACTTGAAAAAAGAATACACCAAAAATGGAAGGGCAAGAACTGTATTCATGACAGATGAGTGCAGAGAAGCTGTGTTAATCTGGTTGGGTGGGGAACGGATGAAATATCTGACAGCATCATATGAGCGCAATGAGGGATTGAACGACAAGTTTAGGGATAAGAATAGGTTGCCACCCAAAGAGGATCGTAGGTTGCTCGGTATCAGTACGTATGGGGCCCGAAATATTTGGTATAACACTTTGTCGCGGGTTATGGATAAGGACAAATTAAAACCTGATGAAAAGACACACATTCACCCTTTAACTCCGCATGTAGTCCGCAAGTGGTGGAGAGTTACTGCGAACCAAGGATTCCGGAATGAAGATATCGCACATTTGATTATGGGACATTGGAACAATGCATTAGATTTTGTTTATGCTAAAATGGGCGATGACGGTATCGGCAAAGAATTCTTGAAAGCACAATCTGCCTTAAGTCTCCTGACAAGTGAGAGTACAAAGGAACTACATCAGAATATCGGGAGACAAGCCGATAAGCTCCTCTCATTGGAACGAGAGAACAATGCGTTGAAAATACAGATCAAAAGCACGGAGACCCTGATAGAGGCGATGGAGAGGAGACAACGTATCTTGGCAGAAAAGGTTGACAAGAGAGAGGACAAAGCACACCTGATTGCCGATGGACTGAAGGATCTTTCCGATGACCAGATACACAGACTGCTGACGGCAATTGGGAAAATAAAACCCGACAGTTCACCAGCATATGGCCCTGCACCTTGGGAGGAAGATTAAACCTTTTTCTACTGTGGCCCGCGTCCATATTTGTTTGTAAAATCACTTTCACAAGATACTCTTCAAAGTTATTTTCCACTTTTCCTCAAGTCTATCCGTAAGATTCTACGCAAACTCTTCTGCATGTTCATTGCATTATCAATATACCGGGTTCTTATTTTTGGAAGTTCAGAGAAATCGAAAAAATTTTCTCGATAGGTGATATTAATAGGAACATTCTTTTTTATTATCCCAGTACAAAAATGGAAAAATGAGCGATTATCTGCAATCAAATATCTATTTTCATGTCAGCACTTCACATGGAGTATTGCAGCGTAAGAACGATTTTCGTTGGAGAGAAGATTCATGATCTCTGGTGTTGGCCGGATAACTGCCCTGAATTTTGCCAGGATCTTAAGGGCTTCAGTTGTGATGGGAAGATCATCAAATTGCCCGGTCCCGATATACACAATATCGGGTTTTTCTTTCTTAAGGAAGGCAAGCTCGCTATCGGCAAGAGGGGTATGCTTGAAGAAGCCCCGGGATTTCCGGGATTTTTTCTTGGATCGTTTCTCGATTGACAGGTCCCGGTGAACGATCACGTCGTGATCGTAACGGATGCCCTCAATCTCAATCCATCCGTAACATGTTCTCATTTTGAAATATACTATATGCTGATATTTTTAGCAACTTATATTTATATATATTGCTGAAAGAAATCAATAGTTAACTATAGTATATATTGGATTGCCACAAGACCTAGTTGCTCAATGCGCTAACATCTTACAAGAAATATATCGAGTTCATTTAATCCAGGAATCTCTTCGGTAGATTTTTCCATGCGATTGTCAATTAAGGGGCAATGTGAGATTTACCCACTGATTTTTATCGGTAATCAAACCATCCCTCCCTTTCAGATCAGACACTTTACCGGTAATCGGAGAACCAAAGATCTCAGGATGAACATTTAAAAAAAATAATCACTGGAGTTTCTCCAGTTGTTGGGCCTTTATTGTAATATTCTCCAGCGCTAAGTTGCTTTCGGCAAATGCTTTTGATCCCTGATCTTTTGCCAACATCGCATCCTGTCGGTATTTGTCATTCCAGTAGTTCGGATCATCCGTTCTTATATAAGCTTCCGCATTGTTCACATATTCGATCAAGTGTTGATGTGCATTACCCATGTCCAGCGTATAGATCTTCATGTATTGGGAAATCATATCAAGTGTCTCGATCGTACTGGTGGCTGAAGCCTTGTCATATTGGAGGGTTGCGGTTATTTGCTCGAAACGGCTAGTTGCGGCCGTCAGATTATCAATCCCTGATCCCAGCTGCTCAAGCAGCTGGTGATCTTTGGCAAGGTTCTCTCTGAGCAAAGCAACATTTGGTTGGTCTCGGGCAATTTCCGTGTTATAAGTTTTGATATCATTCCCGATTTGGCCGATGGTGCCTTGGACCTCCAGGTCAAAATTACGTTGCTGAGCAATCCAAGTATTATAACTCTGGATCGCTGCGGTTGTATTGTGCGTATCTGCGGTCCGCACTGACAGTGAGGTACAACCCGAGGTAAGAGAGAAAATGAGAAGAAAAACCAGTATAAATAGAGGAATCGATAATCTGTAATTCATCATATCTATATAGATACTGAACTTTCATCAATCTTTCTCTTTCTAATGTCGATAAAATTTCAAAAGTTTCCTTCTGCACCCATAATTTTTGATATGACCAAAGGGTTTTATTTATGATATAGATAGAATTCTTTAAGACTATAGAAATTAACCTTTATCTATGTATAAATCGGGTTTAGTGGCAAGTGTTCTCGTCATCCTGCTCCTTGGCACGAGCGGGTGTTCTCTTCTTTCAACCACCACCAAACCCGCAATGAATCAGGAGATATCGGGTGAAAATTCCCTTGTTGAGACACCAACACTTCCGGAACAGTACATTGCAACCCCTGCAGGAACGCCCAAAATCGGATCTGACGCGGTCGCAACCCCGACGTTTAATAAAAGTCTCCCCCTTATATCAACGGCACAAGGGACGACAATCAATGGGACGAATCTTACCGGAAATGCAACAAATTCCAGTAGCACTAATCTCATCGGATCAATTCCTGATGCTAGATTTACATCGAGTGTCGCGATGGGGTTTGCACCCCTCATGGTCCAGTTCACCGATTCTTCGCTGAATATGCCGACTTCTTGGTCCTGGGACTTTGGTGATGGCAGTTCTTCAACCCTGCAAAATCCGGGCCATATCTATTATTCCGGGGGGCTATATACAATCGGGTTCACTGCGGCAAACACGGCTGGATCAAGCTCCCTGAATGCCACTAATTACATTTCAGTATGCCAAGCAGGATTTTCTGTGATTCCGGATCAAGGGACTGCCCCTCTTACCGTCAACTTCACCGACAATAGTACCGGGTACCCACCGCCGACTGGATGGTACTGGGACTTCGGGGATATTGGGGCGGGTAATACTAGCAATCAACAGAATTGGACACATCAGTATGTGAAACCTGGTGTATACGATGTTAAGTTTAGGATATCGGGAAATGCAGGGACTACTTGGGTGAATCGAAGTGCTGCCGTGATAGTTTTATGATCTCTATGGCTGTTGGCAACTATTATTCGAAGAATAAACAATCTTGGGGAGATGCATTATGTCGTTCATGAACCGTATTGAGTCATTATTTGTGGATTATGTTGAAGATAACACCCCACCGGCACCTTCATTGATAGACCGGTACAAAACAATCTTTTCAAAACCCCCCAAACCGGATATCAATTCACTCGATTTCGAACCTGGGGAACTCGGGATACCCTCGCTCGAAGGCGCCCTGAAAGATGTCAACATTACCTATGTTGTCGATCCGCCATACCAGTATGTACATATCGAATTTTCACGGGTGGAGGGCGCAATGGTATACAGTGTAATCGAACCGCAGCTGAGCGCCGATGAGAAAGCTGCCCTCACTATCATCGAGAATGCGTTTGAGAAACTGGTGAGCACCAATGCTGAACTCATTGATGCGGAACAGCGGGAAAAATATCTACACGAAAGGTTCTATTCCCTCATCGACATCTTTGGCCTCCGGCTGATCGATACCCAGAAAGCACGGATGTATTTCCATCTCCGCAAACAGTATCTCGGCTACGACCGGATCGATACCCTTATGAAAGATAAATATATCGAGGATATCAGCTGCAACGGTTCGGATATCAATCTCTATGTTCAACATAGGACCTATGGGTCGATCCGCACGAATATAAAATTCGGCGAGGTCGAATTAAACAACTTCGTCCTGAAACTCGCTCAAATCAGCGGCCGTCACGTCTCCCTCCTCCAGCCAATCCGCGACTTGACACTGCCGGACGGCAGCCGTGCGAACATTACCCTTGGTGGGGAGGTGACGAGAAAAGGCTCCACCTTTACTATTCGTAAGTTCCGGGCATACCCGATCTCCTCCATCGAATTGATGGACTATGGGTCAATCGATGCGAAACAGCTGGCATTCTTATGGATCCTGATGGAATACAAACGCTCGATTCTCATCTCGGGAGGAACTGCAACCGGAAAGACCACGTTTCTGAACGTCCTGTGTAGTTTCATCCCACCGGAATACAAGATTGTGTCCATTGAGGACACTGCTGAACTGAACTTGATGCATCCCAACTGGATCCAGTCAATTACCAGGACAGGTTTCGGCACATCAGATGCGGGTAACGCCATGAGCGGGATTTCCGGTCTTAGCAGCGGTGGATCCGGATATTCTCCTGGTAATATATCTCTTTATGATCTTCTCGTTGCAGCACTCAGGCAGCGTCCTGAGTTTATCATTGTTGGGGAGGTCAGGGGTGGAGAAGCATTCACTCTCTTCCAGGCCATCGCCGTCGGCCATGCAGCGCTCGGGACTATCCATGCCGGCTCCATGGACGAGCTGCTTGCTCGCGTCGAGTCCAACCCGATGAACGTACCGCGAAGCCTATTATCGAACCTCGATCTAGTCATCTTCCCGATGCATATCAAAAAAGGCGAGCGGAGCATGAGGAAAATTTCAAACATTGTGGAGATCCTCGAACTCGATCGGGATTCCGGTGATTTAATAACGAATACGGTCTTCAAGTGGCTGCCGGATACAGACGTGTTCCAATGGCAGGGCCGGAGTTTTCTTTTCGACCGGATCCGGGACACTAACGGTGTCAGTAAGGAAACCCTCAATGAGGAACTGGAGCACAGAACGGACTTCATTCTCTGGATGCAGAGGAACAATATCCGGGAGTACGAAGCGGTTACCAGGATGGTACAGCTATATTACCAGGATAAGGAAGAAATCCTCGGCTGGATATATTTCGGGGTTCCGGTTGATGAAAACCGAATCAAAAGAATCTCCGGAGTGAAAAGCCTTGCGTGACAGAGCGACCACTTTAATGACGAAAGCAGTGTTAGGATCCAACGGGAGTACTAGGGAAATACTGGAGCAAGATCTGGCACCCACCGCTCATGTCAAGCCTCATGGATTATTGTCATGAAATCATAAGACAGGATGTGTAGGAAAATGAAGACAATTATCAGTTGGAATGTAAACGGGCTCCGGCAGCGTTGTGCGGAAAATAAATTTATGCCTATCTTCCAGCATAATCCGGAATTTGTCTGTATCCAGGAGACCAAGACACCCGAAGAAAAAATTCCCTCTCAGTTAAAAAAACTCTATGGTTACGAGATGTACTGTCCCCCAGTTGCACCCGGAAATTTTACCGAGACCCTTCTTTTTACCCGGAGGACTCCGGTATCGGTGCGGTATGGTTTTGGCATCCCTGTATTGGATGAGGAGGGACGTGTTATCATCGCGGATTTCGATACGTTCGTACTCATGAATATCTACTTCCCGCTTGGTGTTTCACCGGTCGACACCCTCGAGCACAAATTAGCCTTTTACGATGCATTTCTCACCAGCGCAGAACATCTCAATGACGAGAGACGTGGGGTTATCATCTGTGGGGATTTCAGCATAGCCCATACGTACAATGATGTCGAGAGCATGAAAAAACATGCGGATAGGCAGGTTGGGACCACGCAATTCGAGCGGGAGAAGATCGATTCACTCATCCACAAGGGTTATTCTGATGCGTTTCGAATCTTCCACCAAGAGAAGGGACATTACACTTGGTGGCCCAATGGGTTCCGGCTCAAGGAACGGCATATCGGAAGGCGGCTGGATTATTTCTTCGTGAATGAACCTGTACGACCATTCGTTATGGATGCAGAGATCCTTTCAGGTTTCGAAGGTTCGGACCACTGTCCTGTGATGCTGGAAGTGAATCTATAGGTTTTTAAAATGATTCTGAATTACCGGAGATTCTGGTGGAATCCCTTTTTTCAAACCAAGCAAACTATACCGTAAATGCATGCAATCCAGATTGAATGGTATGCATTTTCGGGATTAATCTACATTTATTCATCGATCCTGCTGAACATGTTGTGAACTTTATTTCCTCCGACCAATCGACCCGTCAACCACCCACTTTCTTGATATGAGAACAAAGAGGAGTTGTTGGAAAACGGCACTCATTATGTAGTATTCCAGACCATTACAGGAAATGGCTGAAAATTCCCATATATCACTTTCACAGTGCCGGAACCAGGACCTCCGTTTTTCAATACAATCGTGCTTGCCGTGCCGGTGGGATCGGTTTCCCCTACATAGTTACTTAGGGTCAGGTTCCCAGATGGGTTGTTATCGAAAATATAATTCACGACTTGATTGGGGATTCCCTTTCCATTGATATCCGTTATCGTGACATTGATTGTCGAGAGGGTCTGATTAAATAATGCGTTGAAATTCGCTGGGGGGACAAATTGCTCGCTGGGGGGAATTAATACATAATCCGAGCTCTTTTTCATGCCGCTGCTATCCCGCAGAGTAAGGTTCACACAAAACGGGCCCTCCGTTGGTGGCTGGTATATTAGGATCATCCCCGTTTTATGGATTTGAGGACTGAGGTTCGGCTGATCCAAACAGTTTCCCATGGGATCACTTACTGTTGTATTAGATGCATCTTGAATCGACCAACTCCAATCAAAGATCGTATTGTTGTTTGCGGCAAAAGATTGCGATCCGTCCAATACAAGCACCTCCCGACTGATACTTCCTGTATTCTGCGTGTCGGTATGGAACAGGATAACTGGTGTTGGGGGCTGGAACGATCTATCAAAAGAATTGTACAAGGAGGTCATCAGCCGGATCGTCACTTGATCGTTTGGCCCAATGTTTGGGGGAACTGAGAAGAAATCGTTTGTGAAGTTGATCCGGATCTTTTTTGCAGCACTTCCCGGCACAACCAGATTAGATGACGGATCCTGACTTGAGAAATTGTATGGTATATTATTAGGATTTGTGGGGTCGGCGAGAACTGTGAAGTTATGTGCATACACATCATTAATCGAGAAGCCAATCACACTCGAATCTGCGGTATTTAGGTTTGTAATGGAGAACGTGACCGAACTATAACTCTGGTTGCTCGTTGCATTCCCGGTAGTTGCGTTCACTGGAGGAAAAAACTGGTCCCAATCAGCTGGGTTGGATTTAAAAGTTACTCCGGTGATCATTATCTTTTCATTGTTTACCGCGGCAAGATGCGACTGACGGTTCATCTCATCTTTCTGCATCTGAGAGACCATAATCGCAAGGCCGGCAGCAGCGGTAACGGTGATGAGGATCAGGAGCAAAGTACCGATGATGACCGATACTCCCGAATCGTTCTGTATGCCAGCCATGATTTTCACCAGATAATATGTCCTGCACGAATATATTACTTGTTAAAGTAATCTATAGAATACTATATTTTTATCATAAATAACAATATTTCCTATTCAAGAATTCCAGCCGTTTTCCGACTGGTGGATACCTCAGGGATATAATCAGGTACAATTGCTGACCTTTTAGATGGTTAGTTCTTGATCGACCGCAGCGAGAAGATATAGGAGCCGAATCCGGAGAGGATACCGCCCATTACAATCAGAATGATAAGGAGCCCTATAATTACAAGGGAATTTTCTTGGCCCATAAAAAATCCTGGGACTACTGTGGCAGCACGCGCAGCAAGACTAAGGATATTGGCAATCCACATGATCTCGAGAATAATTCCGATAGTGATCCCTGTAATAATGCCGGGCATCAGTGCCTCTTTTCCCGTGTGTATAGTTTTGCTGTAGAGCCATGCAGAAAATATCCCGCCGATTTCAAATATCATGATAACGAGAAGGGGATAGGCTATCATCCATGCAAGGACAAGCGATGGATGCGTCTTAGAAAAATTTCCATCAGCAAAGTTTCTCAGGAGGATAGTATTGAGCAGGACCAGCAGTACCATCGCCTCGCCGCCAATGGCTCCCCCAATCAGACCCGACCGAATTATAAGGTTCATGCTAACTATCCAAGTTCTCTGCCTCACGGGCGGAGTATTCGGAAACACGAATCGTGTTTCTCAACCCTGCTCCGAAACCGAAAGAATGTTCATCCTTAGTAACTCTATTCTTTTACAACAATTTATAGATTTTTACAATAAATATAGAGAAGCGAATTGCTATGATCTCATTCACGGTAGAGCGTAACGATTGCGAGTGCCAGCAGAATGAATGCGATCAGGAAGAGAGCGTAGGATATTTGCGCGAGATCCGGCGCGTTGAGAATGACCACACATCCAATTATCGCCAGCAGGAACCCAACAAAGATCTGAATGAGAGGGCCGTTTAGATTAATCATGTTCGATGAGACATATCCCATGGTCATTACCATACCGAGACGCTTTCGAGTTCAATTGTATTCCATGAGCAAATTTATCTAACCATTTACAGATTTTTTGAAGAAGTAAACACTAATATAGAGATGAATCGGTATTATATAATTCTATATACCTCCAAAGAATAAAGATATATAAGCAATCGAAAATAGATTATACCTTCGATCGATATGAGTCTGGGTCCTTATATTTTGAGTAAACTGCCAGTATTGTGTTGTTTTGTCAGCGCGATATTTTTTTCGATAGCAGCGGGATTGGCTCGTATTTTCTTAATAACATTGATTTTTTTAATTCTTGCTGCGGTTTGTGTCCTTACCGGAATATATTTTATAAGGAAAAAATAATTTAAAAAAAAAATTGCCTGCATCACAATATCTAAAAGAAAAACAAGGAATATATTTTCCAGACTGCGATGATCCTGGTATTGCACGCCGGGGGAGCTTCGAAAAGGACAGTTATAGGTAAGAGAAGGCCGGGGGTCTCACACCCATGCAAACGATCCCCGGCTCTTTGATTATGAATCTGCTGCCGTTTTTCCTACTTGTTGTTGGTACAGGAAAACACAACCGCGGAAAATGCCATTCCGGGTTATTTAATCTGTTTTCTCAAAAGAATTTTTCCTTTATTATGGTCAATATTTCCTCATTTTTTATTTCTTTTGTAAAATGAGAAATAGCGACCTCTTTCCCCTTAAAGAAAAAAAGAATACGGAACTTCCTATTCGTGTTCTGTTGACAGACCTCACTTGCATTCTCCCACTGTTTTTGCACCAGAACCATTTCGCAATATAAATATCTCAACATGCAAATACCCAATGAAAGAATTTAGAGATCTCGTAAAACGTCAAAATCAGCCAATATCTGGCTTCAATGATACAATATGGAGAGATCACGGTGGGTTTACCTATAATTCGTAACTTGAAAAGATGGCTAATCATCGCCGTTATCGTCATCGTTGTCAGTGGTTTGGCGTTAACCCTTTGGACTGTTCAGCAAGAGGATAACCTCCAACGGTCAGATTTGCTCACAAAAACCCACCTTTTGCAAGCGGATATCAGCACAGCGTACGTGAAAGGGTTGACAGGATCTGATTCTGACATCGGATCACCGTACTATCAGATCTTAAAAAATCAATTGATAGAGACCCGATCAGAGGATCCGGAAATCCGGTTCTTATATCTTATGGGGCAGCGGTCTGATGGGACAGTCTTTTTTTACGTTGACTCAGAACCTCCGGAATCACCGGACTACTCGCCACCAGGCGAGGTTTATTCTGAAGCATCGGTGACCCTTTTGAATGCGTTTTCTTCAGGAAAGGATACGACTGAGGGGCCTACAACTGATCGCTGGGGCACATGGGTGAGCAGCATAGTTCCGGTCACCGATACAACGACAGGACAAGTTATTGCAGTCCTGGGAGCAGATGTTAATGCTCGGAACTGGAACATAGAGATTTTCAAGGCCAGTACACCTTCACTCATAGTAACGCTGCTGCTCGTGTTATTCCTCTTGATTTTTGTCTATTTTCAGCAGCGTAACGACCGGGAGCGACAAATCCTTACAGAGTCTGAGGCAACCATACGGGAGAGCGAAAGCCGGTACAGGACAGTATTTGAAAACACCGGCACCGCAATGCTTGTCATAGAAGAAGATACTACCATTAGTTTTGCCAATAAAGAGTTTTTCAAGCTGACTGGTTATTCCCAGGAGGATATTGACAAAGGGAAATCCTGGACTGAATTTATATTCAAAGATGATCTTGAAAAAATGATTGAACAGCACCGGACGCGACGAGAAGAACCGGAAAAAGCATTGAAACAATATGAGTTCCGGCTCATTACAAAATCGGGTGGAATCCGCAACATCCTGCTGACCATCGATATGTTGCCCAAGTCAAAGAGGAGCGTCGCGTCACTGATTGATATTACAGACCAGAAGGTAACTGAAACGTTACTGGAGCAATACGCTTCAGAGGTAACACGCTATGCGGATACCATTCGGCAAACCAACGATAAACTGAACCTCTTAAGCAGTGTAACACGGCACGACATTCTCAACCAAATCACGGTAATTCTCGGGTATCTCGAATTGACGAAAATGACATCTGATCAACCTTCCAACCAGGAATTTATCGATAAGGAAATTCAGGCTGCCCAAAATATCAAGACCCAGATTATGTTCACCAAAGATTACCAGGATATCGGGGCCCAGTCCCCGCAATGGTTCGATATCAAAAACCTCATTGTAGCCAATGCAGCACGTCTCCCCCTTTCGACGGTGAAACTATCCGTTCATCTCGATAATCTTGAGTTATATGCAGATCCTATGCTGGAGAAGGTCTTTTACACGCTTCTTGAAAACGCTCTCCGTCATGGAAAAACGATAACAACTATTGAATTCTCGTATCGTCCGCTTGAAGGAGGGGGACTTATGGTAACGTATCAGGACAATGGAGAAGGAATACCAGCAGAATATAAAGAAGCTATATTCGAACGTAAATATTTCAAGCATACAGGCTTTGGATTATTCCTTTCCCGGACAATTCTTGGTATTACTGGTATGACGATTCGAGAAAACGGAGAGCCGGGAAAAGGTGCCAGGTTTGAGATTATGGTACCTGAAGGAACTTTCAGGTTTACGAACATCAAATAATTTTCTATAGATTCTCAATATCTCTATGTTACGAAGTTTTTTAAAAAAGGATGCACCACTTTTCTGGTAAGCTTATAAGAGTCTGATGCCGTATTAACCTGCCCCGGACCGGATAATAAATCATGAACCTGATAGTCATCAAATATTGTCTATTGATCGGGGCGATTCTTACCAGCACCGCAGTTGTTACTGGTCCGCTCAACCCGCTGAATATATTCAGCGATCCCAAAAATGGGGAACTGGCTGCAGATTCGATCTATCAGTTCGGGTCCGATGTTTTCTATAAAGAAATTAACAAGTCAGGAAATGAATTTATGCAGAACAGCGTGGAGGGATATTCACAAGCACTTATCCCTACAGATAATATGGAAGAAAAATTCCGTGATCAGTGGAGCAAAGGAGTTAACCTGTTCCTCGCTGGTTATCAGAATAGTACAGGAGCTTTTTTTGAGCTTTCGGGTGTACCGCAGATGACCAGCACGAAAGAGAAAATGGCAGTTTGCACGAAATTTCAGACATCCCGAGAGGAGATGCTGCAGTCCCTCGATTACTTCACATCGGCCAAGGCGAGTGCAACACCTGGTTCATCGCAGGGTTTCTCCATCGGGATGGTCATCCCCCGTATCAGACAGATCAGCAGCGAGACAGAGGATGCCGAAATCACATGTATGCAAGCAGTACTCGCAGACCAGGAAAACAACCCGGAAGCATTTTCCCAGTATTTCAAAGAAACTGATAGTCATATTCGCGAAATCCAGCGGATTTTCCCAGAACTTGAGGTCGTAAGCGATGATTTCAAATCATAATGATAATCACTGCAGAACAGGCGAGAGGACCGGAACTAGATCTTGGCAACAGACATAAAATAGTATATTACGGAGTGAGATTGTGAAAAAAATTGATACCCAGAAAATTCTACTCGAAGAGAGTAACCTTAGCGATGAACAGTTTGAAGAACGCAATCTTTTGAATATTTTATCAGTAGGAATTTTTCTTGTCGGAGGCCCACTGTTTATTTACTTCGGGTTCTACCTTCTAACTTCGCCCTTAACAGTGAAATGGGGCGCCTTTTCAATAGCCATCGGTTTGCTCGTTATAGCTTTCGGATTTTCTCTCTGGCAGGATCGACAGGTACAGACCCTCCGGCGCCTCCAGATGAAGGAGACTGCTGAGATAAAGACCCTCTTGGAAAAGCTTCTAGACAATAGAAAATAATGTATCCCCACAGGGATCCTCCTTTTCTTATGCACGCTATTGTCGAAAACGTTCACAATTGTCTGATAAGAGGTCTATACGTGTGGTGTAAAGTGACATCGTGTCTATTCAAAAGTCTATATTACTTCAAAAAGATTAACCGTAGTGAAAAAGGAATATCGATATAATTATGGGATTCTTTCAAACTATTCGTTGTTTAATGGGATTTCACGAATGGGAGGAATTTTGTGATTTGAAAATAAGTGATGCGGGTAAGAACTGGGTTTTAAATTCGACACCCACAAGGAGAGAATGTAAATTCTGCCACAAAAGAGAGAGATTATGATTATGGATGATCCTACAAAACAATCGATTAACTCAAATTACTGAGAAAGAGGCCAAAAAATAATAAAACCAAAACGAAAACTTCCATCTCTGATTTGACTTGAATCGGTGCCTTACCAAACTTTATTATTCCATCAGTGTAGGTATCATGTACGGAAGATCCGAAATTCAGGACAAAGACTCAAATCCTCGGATCTTCCCCCCCCTTATGGCTAGGTTCACAATGCTTCATGATGCCAGATAAATAGCGAGCCTCGCCATGTGTTTCTGCTAGCAGATCTTACTGGCCATAAGGGTATTCTACCTCTTATAGACTCAAATGGGGTCAGGAAGACCCAAATGATTCCGATTAATCACCAAGACCGTCGAGATCATCTAATAATGTCAATTGTCGCGGTACTGTGTCGGTTATTTCATTTCTGATAATTGGGAAGTCCTTCATTCCCTGTTTTGTCTCAATATAATCTTTTAATGTCTTTTTTAATTTTGATTTTGACCCTTGTTTCTCTTTTAAATCTTTTTTAATTGCCTTTTCCACATTTTTTGGAGCGATTTCCAACGCGTATAGTCTTGTTCGTTCAATCTCAGAATATAACAAAATTCCATTGGCTATCTGATTAATACTTTCGTTAGTCCTTAACAAATCGATATCTGTTGGTAAATCGCGGGGATACGAATTTAGATTATAATAATAATAGCTATTAGGATCAAACAAGCGGTTTTTATGGAAGGCTTTCATCAATTTGTATTGATCTAATGTAATACCGAGATCCGATGCGTGTTTATAATCAGCTTTTTCCCCCTCAGACTTGAAACCGGGAGAATCATCATATCTGCCTTTATTAATGCCGATAAAATCTGCACCATTGAACTGAGTAAGAATATCTGACGCTAATACTTTTTCTGACTGAATGTTTGGGGTTATTTCTTTTTGTATATGGGTGTAATATAGCACTGGCATTAGAGATTTCATTTTTGTATTTATTCGTGTTCTAATCGCCCTAATATTAGCGATATAAGAATCATCACATTGATGGGCGAGAAAGTTTATCCATATGTTTGAATATTTTTTTTCAGCGTAGTGATCTAAGATTATTTCAACATGATCGACAGGGAGATCCAACTGTAGGGGAACAAATATGGGTTTTTTATTCCATTGTGAAAGGATATTTACGCATTCATCAACATGATTAATATATTCATTAATTCTCATGGTAGGTAATTTGTTATTTTCCAGTTTAATATCTGGAACAAGGACACACGCTTTTGATTTTGAATAAATGTAATTTAAAAGAAATGTGAAGCTAGTTTCATCAAATGCTTCGATATATCTTGTCTTTTCCTGCCCTTTTGTTTTATTAGTGATAGCTATTTGTTCATAGGGATTTTTTGGGAAAACTAAAGATAGTGTTGTAAATGAGAGGTTATCCCATAACTCCTGATCTATTCGAAAAAAAGATGTTAATTTTGAATTACGCTCATTTCCGCTGGCTTCAGTAAGAAGATATTTAAGATCACTCCATGAGTTGTATCCCTTTACGTATCGTCCATTTTCTACAATTTTTTCTTCAATACCAGATGTAAATTTCTCGAAATCGCCAAAGGACAATCTTTTTCCATGAAATATTTTAAACGGAGTCTCTACGGATCTATTTAGATTATCAAAAGTGATTTTCCGGACACAGTAATCTGGATGTTTTAAGATTGATGTTATTGGATCAACCGTTAAATGGGGATCATATTCTTCCATTTTTATTATCATCTTGTAATTGTGCTATCAGCGGGATAAGTATTGTGCTGTAGACCTTCTGATCTAAACTACATGGTCTCTTTTTCTTTTCAGAAATATTTTCATTATAAATTTCAAATGATTTTTTCATCTCTAAAAGAATTTCAAGTGTCCGTTGTGAGGACAAAGATTTGTCTATATAACAACAGTTTTTAATGAAACCTATAGTTCTGATTAATTTTTTTGCCAATGTATCAAAATTCTTTTTTGTGAATTTGTATGCAATTGAATCATCCAAAATCAGGTATTTCAAATTATAATGTTCATTCAAATGGTATGCAATTCCAATCGCTTCATACTCTCCATCATTTTCATGTTTTGGAGATCTGGTAAAAAATGGCCTTATTAACTCAAAAAAATTTTCCTCAATCATGAAAATTGAATTAGTGAATTCTTCACAATCCAACAGAGAAATCGGAAGTTCCTCCTTTATCTTGTTACCAATGAAAATCGGTTTCGAAACAACAATAAAAAGATGAGTCTGCGATAATACATTCAGTCATATTATGCGCCAATTGTAATTTCTTCGAATCGTTTATCGTCAATTAAGCCAATTATAAGAAGGTTTTTTGCGAGAGGTTTTTTCTTTCTCTCGATATCTTTGTATATTTTTGAAAATTCTGTATATTCAGGATAAGTAGAATATATCAATAGTAACAATTCTTCCGAGGATAGATTATCGTAGAGTTCTCTTACCATTTTTATTCCGGACAAAAGCGGTAATAGGGACTCTCTTTTTTTAGCATCGGAATAAAATTTTTTGTACTCAAGACGGCCAGTATCTGTTAATTCGACATATCCTCCGCCTAAATCATTGGAGTCAATTGGCGGACGGTATTCCCAGCAGTTATTTAAATAAAATGGATGGTGGATTATTTTTGCAATTTCCTCTGAATAGGGTCCTTTATAATGTTTGATGAAATTCAAATAATTGTGAATGTCTTGGTGAAAATTCCATAATAAGAATATCTCTTTTTCGAGATGTAAAACTGAGATCGGTCTATCGATAGCGCCAAGAATAAGTAAAACAAAGTTTTCGAGTGCTTTTAATCGATCAGCCATCTTTCCTCTTTATTGTAATTTTTTTCATTAATACTGGTGTGTTTTCATCAATCGAATCGGTTAGATCTTTTGGGTATGGGAATATCCCAACCTCTGTGTTTTCATCCCACCCAGTTAAGAGGATTACATCTTTTGGGATATTAATTCGATATTGATCTCCGTTCTTGGTAATTCTCGCCATATAGGGTGAAAGTGATAAGTACTAATTAAGTACTTTTATATGACTATTATAGTACTTTTTAAAAGAAAAAGTTTGTGTTCAAGATATTGCTGATTTTTCTTTCATGATCTGCATCGGAGTTTTGTACCCAAGTTTCTGGATCTCCCTCTCGTTGTTGAACCAGTTGCGGAACTCTTCAAGGCTTTCAGAAAGTCCCTTAGGAGTGATGTACCAGCGGTACGCGAACCACTCATCAAACAGAGTCTTAAACAATCTCTCGACCTTACCGTTCTGCCACGGGCAGCCCTTATCGGTCTTGTGGTGAAAGATCGTCCGGATTTTTAAACAGTCCTCAAAGACTTTTGAGACAAACTGTCCACCGTTATCAGTGTAAACCGTCCGTGGTTTCTTTCCACTATTGTTGATGATTGCTGAGTATAAGCAGTCAATAACCTCAACCGATGTACAGCCATCATAATTCTTTATTGCCAGAACTCTGCGAGTGCATACATCGATGATGGCAAAGATGTACTGTTGCGTGCCTTTAGCAATCCTCATAGGAGTCATGTCCATATGCCAGATCGCATCTGGCTCAGCAATCTCAATTCTCTCAGCAACAACCGGCTCTTTCTTCTCAACAATATCCTTCATCATCTGTGAGACGGTTACATGAGAAACTTCAACACCAATCTCTTTCTCAATCTGGTGAGCTATTCGGCGTGATCCGTAGAAAGGGAACTGTTCCAGGATTTCCTTTACCATGTGCTGGTTGAACTAAGTGTTCTTTACCTCACGGTGAAGAGGAGCGCGGGATTTATCAGCTATAATATCTCCCTTGCGGTATCGGCGTAACCATTTCTTAACGACAGAGATAGAGCAGTTCAGCTTGTCAGCAATCTCGCTCTGTTTGAATCCCTGTTCGTAAAGTCTGATCATCTGCTTTCGGAATTCAACAGCAAAACCGTTGTTGGTGTTCTTGTAGATGTTCTCATAGCGGAACAGATCAACAATTGGTACGGGAAAAACATTAATCCCAGCAGTGTTGTAATTTGAGTTGGGGAGAGTTGCTACATCCATCATTGTGACCTCCTCAAGAGCGGGTGTGTCTTCCCAGATTCCGACCCGCTCTTTGACATATCTATATTATGTATGCATTATGGCTATTTTGCATTGATAAAATATTTATAGAATAGCGATAAAGATTACATCATATGACATTAGAAGCCATGAAAATACAATCCAGCGCCTATGAGGTGCTTGAACGAATCGTTAAAGGTCGCGGAACGTCTGGAGGGGTGTATCTTCCTGTTTCCTGGGTTGGGAAACGTGTGAAAATTCTTCTTCTAGATCCGGTTGAAAATGAAAAAGAAAAATAAATTAAATAATTCTTTATCCTTAAACTTATTATTTTGTTCGGAAAATGTCGAAAATACCTTAGTTTCGTACCCCATTTTCAATTTCCGGCATTTTACGAGCGATTAGTACGAAAGTATTTATTCTCAGTGGTAATAATGGTTATAAGGAGTGTGGATTAAGCCCCACAAGCGCGGGCGAAACAAACCATGCGGTAGTGTTGAAAATGAAACAATCTAAAAAAATGGATGACTCAATGTCTTAAGACATCAAACAGTCAACCCAACACTTACTGTTTTGCTATCCTTAGACTTAGAGTTTTCGGTATCGAAGTACGAATACTCTAAATTAAACTGGACGGAATAAATGAAAGACTTTGAATTGGCGATCGTTATTATCGCCGTTATCGGAATTGTATTTGCAATCTTCTTTGTGATTGCAGGTTTTGGTTCAGTCGAATCATCGGTTGGTCATTTCCTAAAGGATACATTACAAGGAACGCCATTAGAACATCCAGCAGCATCAATTGAATCTGCTGGTAATGATTTAGCTAAGTCAGCTCAAGGTGCAATTGCATTCTTTACAGGAGTGCTTGTGATTCTTGGGCTACTGTATGTTGGAGCAAATTCAAAATCCTAATTTTTTGAGGTAAAACATGCCACAAAAACCAAGAGAAATTCAATTTGAGACGGAATACGATCCCAAATTTGAAGTCCGCTATGCTGAAAATATTATGGGATTTCTAGGTCCAGGTGGAGGGAGACTGGCTTTTTACGTTGACATTCCACAAATTGAAACCGGAAGCGTGTTGGAAGGACAACCCACGCCACCAGAACTCTCCGTAAAAACAATTAAACGGGTATATTTTATTGACATTCGAATGAGTGTTGACTCTTTTAAAGCAATTTCTACTTGGATGAGAAGCACTGTTGAAGCATATGATAAAGCGGTTCAATCTGGGACAAAAGCTTCGGAAGTCCCAACAGCAACTGGATATCAATAATTTTTGTAAGTCCCGCGATGCAAGACCTTTTTTAATTTTCATTTAAATTCCTCCAATGTAACAGAGTCTCCTAGTATTAACCCGAAGAAAGGGACACGATGTCATTTTACATCACATATACGTGCGATAATTCCGAACGAGATGAATAATATTTTTTAATTCTAGAATAACATCTTTTGACCTGAGACCATGGATATCTCACAGCGTATATATAGTCAATATTTATACATCTCACAGTAAGACAAATACCTGCAAGACGGTGACTCACGAGAGTAAATCATGGTAGAAAAATTTCATACGGAACTCCAAACCCTAAAACAGGAAATCCTTGAAATGGCATATCTGGGGCGCGACACACTGCGTACTGCAGTTGATGCACTCATAAGGCAGGATCCAGATCTCGCAGAGTCCGTAATTGCCGGACAAGAAAAGATTCACCTTTCTGAAGTCAGACTTGAAGAGCAGTGCTACCACCTAATCGCCCTCTACCAGTCAATGGCAAAGGATATGCGCACTATCGTTTGCATATTAAAGATCATTCAGATATCAACGCGTATAGGGCGGTATGGCATTGAGATTACGAAAATCGTGAAAGAAGTGTCGGATAAACCCCATCTTAACCACATGATAAGCATTCCATACATGACAGATCTCGTGATTGGCATGATTGACGATGCGATAGCGGTGTTTGAGTCTGATAATCTCAAAATGGTAGAGGGATTTTCAAGTAGGGATGATACCATTGATGCATTACGACATTCAATCTTCCGGGCAGGAATCACATACATGATAGAAGATCCAAAAAATATTTCGAGCTACACTTATTACATTATGATCGCCCGGTATCTCGAGCGTTGCGCCGATCATGCTTGTAAAATTGCAGAGAATGTCATTTATATGATTACCAGGAAGCGTATTGAGATCCACTGAACCAGTGGGGGGATTCATATGCCTGAGCAGAATATCGAACAATTAAAAAAGAGAGCCAAGTATTCAAAATACATCGCATTTTTTATGGTAGTTATTGGAATTCTTACTATTGGGAATTTAGTGGGTCAAATATTGATTGTATTAGGATTAATTGTTGCTTGTTTTTGGTATCTTACTCAAAATAAAATCGATCTGCAAAATTTAATTAATTGTATTCAACAGGAAAAAGAGTGAAGATATTTTTGGAATTTCTATCCCTTATCGATGAGAAAATAAAAAATCCCAAAATGTATCATAAAATTCTAAACTACGCAATATGGGGGTTAGATCCATCATATTACGGGGTTTGACACAATGATGTTTAGAGTACAGACAGAACCGCCCCCCAGAAGACTCATTTAGCAGGTTTTTCCTTTCTGCAGTGTTGTATTCTCCTCTACCAATACGTTGATGATTGTTTCAGAGATGTCTCCCGCATATTCTCCCGATCTCCGTATACTTTCAGAGATGTAATTTAAAGAAATGGCAATCATCGTATCCTGCTTGAGCACCATATTATTAATCTCTCCACAGATGTTTTCCAGTGCGTTGATCGATTCAATATTCCGGTTGGCATCTTTCATATCAGAGTTGAAAAAAGAGACAATACTTCGGTCGAAAATTTCAAGGGACATCACACTTGCTTTTTTTATAATATTGATGGTTTGTTTATCAAGATTCATCTCGATAATAGGAATGGCATGTTCTGCAATTCTCACCGCATGGTCCCCGATCCGCTCGATAATCCGGCTCAATATATAGTAATGCATTGCCATGTCCGGTGATATCCCCATCTTCCGGGACAAGGATGCATGGAGCATGATCGTATTGGTCTGGCGGGCGATCAGCCAGTTCAACCGGTCTGCATCGATGTCACGGGTGATTATATCTTCTGCAAGCGTCTTGTTGTGGGTATCAAGAGCTGTAATTGCATCCTTATGCATGTTTTTAACAATTACAAACATGCGCTTGATGGTATTCTCAAACGGCATCTCTACTGGATTGAGCAGGTCTTTTATCGTGATAACAGTCTCGGTTTCCTCAACGACTTCCTGGCCAATCGTCATCTGGGTGAAATCCCGGACAACTGATCGGACAAACGGGGGAAAACCCTTTTTTGTGTTAAGGCGGATAACATTGAAACCCATGATGTAAGTTCCAATTAAAAGACGGAATAAAAATGCCGGATCGGCATTGGTGCTGCAGTCAATCTCCTTGACCTGCTGGAGAATCTCTTCAGTGGTATTTTTAGTAATCAGGAGTGTTCCGTCAGTCTGAACGGTCATTCCCACCGGATCATTTTTCTTAATCTTCTGTTTTTCTGCCCATTCTTTAGGGAGTGTTACCACAAAGGAAGCTCCCCCGGTTATCTGCACTCGTCTAATCTCCATCTTATCACCTGATATCAATATATAACTGATATCACTATGTTACTCTATTTGTTTATTTCTTATATATATACTAGTATAGTTTATGGCGAAAAAACATTTAATAGCACGGGTAAAATGGATGATAGAACACCATGAATGCAAAAAGGAGTTCGTATTTACTAATCATCCTGAGCCTCGGGGATTACCTATATGATGGAAGATCCCAGGAACATCACCCGCTGCACCAACTATATCCTTGTCGCCCGTTACCTTGAACGCTGTGCTGATCACGCTTGCAAGATTGCAGAGAATGTTCAATACATGCATACCGGTGAGCGCATAGAGATCCACTGAACTGCGATGGAGAGAATATGGAAAAGAAGACTGTGTTATTTATCTGTTCATTCAATTCGGTAAGATCTCAGATTGCAGAAGGCCTTCTCAATGCCCGCTGTAAGAACCGCTACACCGCATTTTCAGCAGGTGTTGCGCCGGCAGGACCGAACCCGTATGCCATTGCGGTGATGAAAGAAGTAGGAATCGATATCTCCACACAGAAGTCCAAGAAACTGTCTCAATTCGCCGGCACCCGGTTCAATTACGTTATTACGATGTGCGACCGGGCGAAGCTGGCGGTGACAGGGTCCATCCCTAATGGAGAGATCAAGATTCATCGCGGATTTGTGAGCCCTTCAGAAATCCGTGAGAACAATGCGGAGATCCTCGCAGATTTCCGCACACTCCGGGACGATATCGATTCCTGGCTTACCGAAATCTTCCCGGATTGTCCTGCCCGGAGTGAAGGAAGCAAAGAGGATAAAAAATGACAGAGCATAACCGTGAAGAAATTGCTAAGAATGCTGGTAACCAGAAAGTTGAGGACTTGGACGAAAATCCCGTGTTCTGCTCATTTGTACCAACAATTCTGCCGATCCCAGATCACCAAAGGAATAGCTGACGCTATTCCGGCAGATCCAAGATTTTATCATTGTGTGGATTGACACGACATTCGTCCTCAAATACGGGAAAAAAACGTCGGCTTCTTGAGCCAGCGCCACTCAACAAAGTAGGTTTGAACGGAGCGTTCTTTTCATATCTATATGAACTATGTAAAATCTATATAGAAATTATTTTAAGTATATACTTACAGAATATAATTTGTACAAAGTTGGGCAGGACCCGGTATTGAGGTCCGGATGACCTGACAATGGAGATGGAGAATGGAAAACCAGCAAAAAGGAGGGCCGGCCCTGAAATTCAGAGAAATACCTTTGAATCGATGGAAGTCCAGTGACCGTGCATTGGAAGACTGCAGGAATCTTGTCCGGGTTCTCGCGAGAAAGACCGAAATCCTTTACTGGGAGTGCCGATTCGACCAGGACAAAGCCCGTCAGATCCGAACTATGGTATCCACCCTTGCAGACCTGACGGTGCTGGTAAACAGGCTCGATCAAGAGTACCGGAATACCATTCCGGATGTCCTCAGAGATTCCCGAGGATTTGCTTACAAGGCAGTGAGGTCCTGTGATCTTGATAGGATATGTGACAAGTGAGAATGGAAATTATGAGTTTTCCTGAAGAGAGAGAGATTCCACTACGTGCTGCGAGTATGCAACTGTCACGGGATCATTCTGAGATTGTGCCTATGCATCCGGATGATTTCGAGGCTCATCTTGCCTGGATTACGGCAAAACAGTTCGCTGAGAAGATGCTGGAAGAAAAGTTTGCCGAAAAACCCATGTACTCCTGGATTGTTGGATAATGGATTCGCACTTTGTGCGGGGAACGGAGAAAAAAAGAAAAAATCTGTGGGGGATTTGCTGTTTGCAAATCTGAAACGGTTTTCAAGAAGAGCGAGCTTCCTGATAAAATATAGTCTGCAAGTGATTACTATATATAGATTTTCCTATCTATGGCGTTACCGGCTTTGAGTTTTGAAGATTTGTTTGAAGCCTACAAACACTTTTGTTACATATTTGGTAAATCTTTTGACAAAAATCCGAACCGCGATATCATGAAACTCATCTATCAGGCAGACCTCGAAATGACCCCCGGGATGTTTACTTCCCTGTGGATTGTCACCTCAGTGCTGAGTGGCCTCCTGATGCTCATCCTTTCATCCCTTCTATTAGTCCTTCCGCAGAGCCCGGTGCACATTGAATCCCCGTTTATCTATATTCTTCTCATCACGCTCATCGGTGTCGGGGCCTCTGCTATCGGGTTTCCTTTCTACCTTCAGAATGAGATTGAGAATAAGAAACGTGATATCGACAAACAAATTCCGTATTCCCTTGCCTTCATGTCCATCCTTTCCAGTTCCGGAGCAACGCCGCTGGAGATCATCCGGAGAATCTCCCGTGAGGACTATGGCCAGATTTCAAAAGAGTTCCGCAAGGTTCTCTTCAAGGTAAATATCCTTGGAGAGGACATTGTTACGGCAATGAATGGCCTCGTACACAACACTCCTTCTGAACTGTTTCGGGATATCTGCGTTGATCTGACAAACATCATCTATGGTGGGGGGGGATTAAAGTCGTACCTGGAGACCAAGTCCAAGGAACTTATGTCGATACGTCGGCAGACCTATACGGAGTTTGTCGAGTCACTTGGCATTTTCGGTGAACTGTATCTCGGGGGAGTAGTCATGACCCTCACACTGGCAATCCTCGGTATTGTCATATCAGGATCTCTCGGAATCAGTTTCGGGTCCTTTAAGCCGAAAGATCTCTTCAACGCCCTTATATACCTCTTAATCCCGATTATCAACGTCGTTTTCTTACAGATGTTGTCAGTTAAATATTCCACCACTCCCTGATAGCCATGAACCCTAAAGACACACGCAGCCTATATACGCGGAAAAAAGAGGATCTCACCGAGTTGGCAGAGCGGATCCGGATCCTTTACAACCCGCGCCGGGAGTATTTTACTATCGCAGTACCGGTATTAATTGCGATTCTCCTAGTTCTTGGGGCATTTCTTGCCGGATATACGTTCCAGGGGACAGAGAAAGTACAACAAAGTGATAGTGCAAAACTACAGGCATTCCAGGAACTCGAGGCCCAGATCAATGCCGAAGGGAATGCGACAACACAGTCACACCCAACACAAAAGGAAGGGCAGAAGATGGGCCTCGATGAAATTATCGTCTTTGCAGTTATCATTGCCATTACCCCATATGCAATCGATATCACTCTCCAGAAGCGGGCAACACGATGTAAGGAAGAGTTCTACACAGAATTTCTCTTCAAACTCTCAGAACTTATGCGAGGGGGACTTGACCCAATCAAGTCTGTCAAGGAGCTTGCCAAGACTGACATGGGGATTCTCTCAGCCGATATACGGAACGCATCGACGTCGATGATGTATGGTAAGTCGTTTGAAGATTCCATGAAGTCCATGGCGAAGAATCTCCATTCCGAGTTGATCATTCGGTACACTACCTTAGTGGTCCAGGCATCGTATGCAGGAGGGTCCGTTGCAGACCTTATACTCAAGGCATCCGAAGATATGCGGAGCATCATCGGTATCGAACGGGAAAAAGAGGGGAACCTCTCGCAGTATGTAACAATCTTCTACTTTGCGCAAGGTATTATCTTCTTTATTATCTTCACCCTGACCACAAGTTTACTTCCCTTTGTCGACAAGCTGGGAACGTCGAGTCCTTTCGGGACGAACGAATTGGCAGGAGTCGACTTCGCCAGGGGATTTTTCCATCTGATCATCCTCAACTCTTTCTTCGGGGGTCTCATCATCGGGAAGATTGCTGAGGGAGATGCACGCCACGGGCTTAAACATGCCGCAATCCTGATGACAGCAGGGTACATTGCCTGTGCGTTGTTTATTCTTCCACCACCGGTAGCACCAGCTGCACAAGCAATCAACATCACTCCACTATCAGCCAATAGCTACGACGGCGTAGTTGGCCTCCCACTCAAAGATATGATCCAATTCAAACTAACCGACGCATCTAGTAATCCGGTAAATTCAACAACAGTACACTTCAGCATAATCCCTGGTGGTAATGTAACTCCCTCTTCAGACATATCTGACAAAAATGGTATTGTTGGTGTCAGAGTTATTCTTGGTGCTTCTCCTGGAAACTATGTTGTCGTTGCACAAACGAACGGCAACACCAGTAGAGTAAATATTGTCGCGAAATCGAGTTAAGGACTGTGTCGTGATCATGGTAGAAGAAAAAAGGTTAAAAAAAATAAAATGGCTTATAGCGGGATTGGTCCTGATCGCGCTTATTATAGGAAGTATTTACGTACTAAGCAACAAAATTCCCTTTGGAAAATCTTCTAGTCCGTTAACGGATCCAGAAAGGGGTATTCAAAATTGGATTGAAGCGGTGAACCAGAGAAATATAAATCGCGTGTACGATCTTGCTCCGGATGAAATAAAACAACAGAGAACCTTAGCTCAGTTTAAGGAAGACAATTTAAATAATACCTTCCTCCAGCCAGACCATTATTTTATAAATTATACGGTGATTGATAAAAAACAGAATGCAACATATGCCCAGATAATTGCTCAGATATTTCTGCACCAGCCGGCAGATCAGGGAACTCTCGGCTCGGAAGTGCCAATCCAATATAAATTTGCCCTCTATTATGAGCACGGTGAATGGAAATTATGGACCTTGAAATGGTAAAGAAAAGTTTTGCCTGAAATTCCGGTAGACCCCGGATGTACGAAAAATGTCACATACTAAAAACATACCTGAAAATTCTCCTTTGCGGGATGATGACATTAAGGATAGCATCTGGTTTGACATGCATCTCCACTCCAATTACTCGGCGGATTCCTCGGTACCGGTAAAAACCATTATAGAATGCTACCAGCACACTGGCATCCTGCCGCTGGTCTGCGACCACAATACTATTGCCGGATCTGAGTGTGTCTACGATATCCTCTGTAAAAACGATCACGATCTTCCCTATATACTGGCTGAGGAAATCATGACTTCCGATGGGGAAATAATCGGAGTCTTCCTGCAGGAAGAGATTCCTCCTTACATGAATGCAGAGGAGACACTCGATGCCATTCATGATCAGGGGGCGCTTTCGATCGTCCCCCATCCATTCTGCTCGTACAGGACGAACATCCTCAAAAAGGATGTCATGGACAATATGATCGATTGTCTTGATATCATTGAGGGGTACAACAGCCGAGTGCTGGATGACTGGGAGAATGCGATAGCGCTGGGCTATGCGGAGCGGCGCGGGAAACCAGTTTCTGCAGGATCAGATGCTCATACCTCATTCGAACTGGGCAGGACGTATGTCAGCATTGAACCCTTCTCAGATCCGAAAGGGCTTATAAAAGCGTTACCTAATGCATCAGTCCACTATAGCCACATGAACTCCGCGATCCATACTGTCACGCGGCTTGTGAAAGCGTGCCGGAAGATGGGGATACTTCAGTCACTGTAACGGTGAAAAAATAAGTGTGGGACAAAGCCAGAGGGTTGCAGGCCGGATTTAATAGACCTTTTCGGCTAACTATAGAGAGAACATATATGAATATAGGTACCCCTTTATTTCCAGTGGAAAACAAGTGTTATAAGTCTGGTTTCACGACTTGTTGATGGCTATTAAGAGAGAATCCATGGCTAGGCCATTAAGGGAAAATGAGATACGCGGGAGCATTGAATGAATGCGAATCAACCTTTTCCCGAGCAGCTTTCCAGATGAATATTAATCGGTTTTCAATTGAATTAATGCGGTTTTCAAACTATCTATCATCTTTTCTATAGAGCCGTAAAATTATTTCAAATAGAGATAGAAATAATATATACTTATATCAAAAATATAGACTTTAACAGACAAGATACCAATGCAAATGAAAATTTAACTAATATGCAAATGTAACAAAGTCGATGATGAATCCTTCCAGAAATCTTTCGTTTGAATAAATGACTTAAAATGACGGAGTAGAAATACTTAAAATAAGTCAGGCTTGATATGAGGGCATAATGGTTACAGGATATTGATGATGAATACGCACCTGCCAGTTGACAACCCTTCTTTCTTCATCAACCGTGAACTAAGCTGGATACGGTTCAACCGGCACGTACTAGATGAGGCACAGGATGAAAGCCACCCGTTACTGGAACGGGTGAAATTTCTTGCGATTTTTGCCAATAATCTCGATGAATATTTTATGATACGAGTTTCTGGGCTCCAGCGGCAGGTCAATAAAGGGGTATTGAAGTCACCTCCGGACGGTATGACTCCCTCCCAACAATTGGATGCTATACGGCAGATGCTTATTCCTGAACTCGATGCCCAGTCCGACATCTGGGACAAACAAATCCTGCCGCAGCTGGATGCTGCCGGTATCCACATCCACCTATATTCCGACCTTTCTGATGAACAAAAAAAATTTATGCACACGTTTTTTATTAACGAGGTCTTTCCGGTCTTAACGCCCCTTGCTTTTGACAGCGCTCATCCGTTTCCCTTTATCTCAAACCTCTCCCTCAATCTCGCCATCATTATCCGAGATTCCGCAAATAAAGAATATTTTGCACGGGTAAAGGTACCAACAAACCTTTTTTCTCGCCTCGTCCGTGTCCCAGAACTACCCGGAATCGGGCGGCTGGATGATTCTGAGGTGCACTTGGTTTATCTTGAAGAGCTGATAGCCGCACACCTTGACATGCTCTTCCCTGGTCTCGAGGTGGTTGCATCGTTCCCGTTCCGAATCACGAGAGATGCGGATTTGGAGATCGAAGTCGATGAAGCCTCGGACCTCCTGACCACTGTCGAGGAGATCATGGAACAGCGGGCAAAGGGAAAACCGGTACGTATCGAACTTGACTGTTCCATGCACGAAAATATCTGCCATATGCTTGAAAGGAAACTGGGTATCACTTCAGAGATGCTCTACCGTGTCCGCCACCCGGTCGGCATAGCAGATCTTATGCAACTCATGTCACTCGATCGCCAGGACCTCAAGGACACCCCTTTTCTCCCGTCAATACCTGCCGAACTTGCCGAGGGAAAGGACATTTTTTCTGCCATCAGACGTCAGGATATTCTACTCTATCATCCGTATGACAGTTTTACTCCTGTGATAAATTTTATCCGGCAGGCCGCTAATGATCCGGATGTACTAGCGATCAAGATTACCCTGTACCGTGTTGGATCTAATTCACCTATCGTTAACGCCCTTATGGAAGCCCGGGAAAACGGCAAGGACGTTGCGGCGCTTATTGAACTCAAGGCCCGTTTTGATGAGGAGAACAATATCGGCTGGGCGCGGGCACTCGAGCATGAAGGGGTTCACGTTGTTTACGGTGTTGTCGGCCTTAAAGTCCATGCAAAACTATGCATGGTCGTGCGACGGGAAAAAGACGGGATCCGCAGATATGTACATCTTGGCACCGGCAATTACAACGCCACAACAAGCCGTATCTATACAGATTTTGGTTTTTTTACCTGTGACCGCCAGATCGGTGAAGATGTTGCCAACTTATTCAATTTTCTTACAGGATATGCCCGGATTGAAAGATACATGAAACTACTTGTTGCGCCAGTAACACTTCGTAACGGGATCATTGATCGCATTGACCGGGAAATTATCAGGCACAACGAAAACGGAAACGGGCATCTCATTTTTAAGATGAATGCGCTGGTAGATCCATTGTGCATAGCTGCATTGTACCGTGCTTCACAGGTTGGTGTGAATGTCGAGCTGCAGGTCCGTGGTATCTGTTGCCTGCGTCCGGGTATTTCCGGCATCAGCGAGAATATCACTGTAAGTAGTATAGTGGGCCGGTTTTTGGAGCATGCTCGTATTTACTACTTCCATAATGGTGGCTCGGAAGAAGTTTTCTTGGGCAGTGCCGATCTCATGCCACGGAATCTTGACCGGCGAGTGGAAGTATTGTTTCCGGTGGAAAACCCATCACTACTTAAAACTATTGTATCTACGATTCTCCCGGTTCAACTGAAAGATACCGTCAAAGTTCGTTTGTTGAAAAGTGATGGTTCTTACGAACGCCGAAAACCATCAGATGACATGCCTCTCATGAATGCGCAAACTTGGCTGGTGGATCACCGGGGAATCTGGAATAATGACGTTAATTGATGAACTAAAACCGATACGAGCAGAATGCATTTTTGGTGTTCATCGACTTCTTCCTCTTCTTGATGCATTTTCAAAAGAGATTGAAGGCGTAAAAACTGCACAAGATAGCGAACATATCCATCGTATGCGTGTGGCATCACGGAGACTGCGTGCTGCACTCCCTCTGTTTGTTTCCTGTATTCCGGAAAAAAAATACCAGCATTGGATGCAGGGAATACAAACGATAACCCGTGCACTGGGAGATGCCCGGGATACAGATGTCCAGATTGCGTTCCTCATCAAAATCATAAAAAAGAGAGAAGCTGGACCGCAGCGAAATGACACGACTGATTCCACCCTCACTGGTTATAAGGGGGACGTGGAAACGATTCTCCTCTTGCAACTGCAGAAAAAACGCTCGAAACTCCAGACTGCGGTTGTGTCTGCTCTGGAAAAACTGGAAAATAGTGGTATTATTGATGAGATGAGAACTTTTTTTATTAATCAATTAAAGGGGGCTAAGAGAACCCGAAAAAAATCACCCCATTTTGGAATCCCCCCGGTTGCCGCCAACCGGATTTCCCGGCGCCTCAATGCACTACTCTCGTATGAAGATTGGGTGCATAATCCGGATGCTATTACAGAACATCATGCCACGCGTATTGTGGCAAAAAAACTCAGATACACAATGGAAGTGTATTCTCCACTCTATCGGCTTGGTCTTAAAAAATATCTTTTCCGGGTAAAAATGATACAGGAGATCCTCGGGGCCCTGCATGATTGCGATGTCTGGATTGATACAGTGATGATCATGCTTTTGAAGGAACGCTCGACATTCTACATAAAGAATTCTTCTAGAAATGCGCAAGTAAGTCGGGTGAGCGGTTACAAGCACTTTTTATCTGAAAGGGAGAAGGAGCGAAAACGTCTTTATAGGAGGTTCGTGAGATATTGGGATTCACTCGTGCGTGCAGGTATCTGGGATGATCTCCGAAAAGCCCTAGTATGCGGAAGAAAACGAAAATTCAGGTTCCTTATAGTTCCCCGCGAGGATAGTATCCGTTTCTCAGTAACCACTCTTGCCAATCAATTTCCGGAAGGGATAATGCATAGTCGTTCAGTGAATGCCCTTGCCCTCATGATTTTTGATGATCTTTCACAACTTCACCGGATGGGTGAACACGAGCGATTCCTTCTTGAATGCGCCTGCTCACTTCATGATATCGGCTGGAAATACGGGCATAAAGGACATTCGAAACGCAGTGCTGATATGATAGTATCTGATGAAAATCTTCTCTTGGACGTAAATGACCGGGGAATTATCGGGTTGGTTTCCCTTGCCCATCGTGGAAATGTCAGGATCGAATCGAATGGCTTGTTTTCACTGGCGTCATCAAAAGAACGCGACACTGTTATGAAGCTCGCATCTTTGATTCGTATTGCCGACGGTTTGGATTATCTCCATAAAGGATCAGTCAAATCCGTTCACTGCACGATAGGTCCTGATGAGATAGTTATTGAGATTTCAGCGATACAGGATGCATCTGCAGAGATGGAGCGTGCCCGTCTGAAAAGCGACCTCTTTTCCCGGGTATTTAATCGGGTACTGGTGATCCGGTGAAAATCAAAAAGGTCGGCCCGAATGGTCGTGTTGTATCATTTATCGATATCGGGACTAACTCTGTTCGTGTCCTCGTCGTGAGGCTGAATCCAAATCATTCGTACAGTATTCTCTCGCAACAAAAACAACAGGTACGGCTTGGGGAGGGAGAGTTTGAGGAAGAGGAGATCCTTCCTGAAGCAATTGAACGCTTGGTTATCGTGTGTAAAAAATTGACAGAACTCGCCAGGACTTTTAATACTGATGAATTTGTCGCTGTTGCAACATCCGCCATGCGTGAAGCAGCCAACCAGCAGGATATCCTGCACCTTCTAAGGCAGGAAGCCCTCTTGGATGTCCGTGTAATTTCCGGGCAGGAAGAAGCACGTCTTATTTACCTTGGTGTTTCAAGCGGATTTCATCTGGGGGACCAACAGGCATTTTTTATTGATATCGGTGGAGGAAGCACTGAAATTGCGGTTGGCGGTGGACAGAACTATCATTACCTTGAAAGTTTCAAACTCGGAGCTATCCGCCTGTCGAACCTCTATTTATTCGATAATGTCACCGAGCCGGTATTACAGGACAGGTATAAAAAAGTCCAGCAGCACGTTAAAGATGCTATTATCCATTCTGTCCGGAAGATTCGTCAACAACAACCTGATCTTGCTATCGGGAGTTCCGGAACTATCATGAACCTAGCGGAAATTGCACAAAAAACCCTTCACCAGAACGGAAATTCCGGAGAGAATGTTCTGCTCTACAAAGATTTGCGGAAAGTCATTGATCTGTTGTGTTCTCTTCCGCTTGAGCAGCGCAGGAAAATACCGGGCATGAATCCTGAACGTGCAGACATCATCATCGCCGGGGCAGCTATTCTTGATATGTTCATGAAAGAGCTATCCCTTGAATCCATCACCATTACCAGCCGGGGATTGCAGGACGGCCTTCTGGTCGATTATCTTTCGAGAATGGATGCATTCCCTCTCCTTGGTGAGCTCTCTCCCCGGCAGCGAAGTGTCCTGCAACTGGGAAGATCGTGTGGGATCAATGAGGTACATGCACGGACCGTGACAGCCCTCGTTCTGGAGTTATTTGACTCAGCCAAGTCGCTGAAACTCCATAATTTTGGTGAATGGGAACGCGAGCTGCTTGAATATGCTACCTTTCTCCATGATATTGGATCGTTTATATCCTACAACAATCATCACGCACATTCCTATTACATAATAAAAAATTCAGAACTTCTTGGTTTTGATCAAAACGAAGTCAATTTTATGGCCAACATTGCCCGGTTTCACCGAAAAAGAATCCCTAGGAAAAAAGATCCTGAAATTCTTGAGCTTGATCTACGCGAACGGGAAACCCTGCGAATACTCGCAACATTCATCCGCCTCGGAGAAAGTCTCGATCGGAGTCACGCGGCACTGATCCAACATGTGCGGTTCTCGAGCGCGGACAAGGACACGGTATCTCTTGAAATAGTGGCCCGTGGTGATTGCCAGCTGGAGATATGGGGAGTTGAAGCAGAGAAAAAAGCGTTTGAAAAAATTTTTAATAAAAAATTAGTACTGGAGAAAATCCAGATGAGTTAACCAGTATCCCAATTAACGCATAATTCCTAAAAGAATTACCCGTGCCGTTCGCGGGTATCGATGAGAAGACCTTCTTCATTGACCGTGAACGGGAGCATTTTGTCCCAAGGGAACGCCCCCCGCATCTTGGAGATGTTGATGTAATGCTTGAGCTTATCACCTTCCGGTACAATGGTGAATTCGATAACCCCATCAGCCATTGCCCGTACAAGGTTTTCATGGCGCTCAGGCAGGACACCCCGGTCTACCAGGATGAGGAACGTCGTACCGTTATGGCTGGCCAAAATCATCCGGAACATGAGGGTGTAGAGATCGGTGAACGAATATTCGGCAAAAAAGACTGAGAACGTGTCTATAATGATGAGTGGTATGTTCGGTTCGTAGATGAGCGAGATAATGTCCTGTGCACTGTTTTCCGGAGAAAGAGTGATCACACGGAGTTTTTCCGGTGCCTTCAGGCGCAGCTGCTCTATCTGTCGGTAGATCTCATCACGGTTCCGGAGCGTGAGATAATTGACGGCAATCCCCCTCTTTCCCTGTTCGGACGAAACCATTGATGCGAAAAGCGATTTGATGTTGCCGGAGTTCTCCGCAATACAGATAACACTCTTATCCGGAATGATATCCAGTCCATTTTCAAAATCCATTATATATCATGTGCTGAAAACTATGATAAATTATGCGACGCTCAATATATCCGGAGGCTAATCTATTTCCAAAAAATGCGATATATATATCATTAAACAAAATGATCGATAAAATATTAGTCGGTGTCAATTTTGAATTTAATTTCTGTAATATAACTTATTAATCCATTTAAGCAAAATAGGACTTTATATATACTAAAGAATTTACATAAAATATACCGTACGTCACTGGAATTTTCATAGAAATTAGCATTGAGAGGAATGATGGAAAAAAAACAGGGGATAGCCGAGATACTCTATCATGACTACCGTTTGATTGCAGCCTTGCCTGCAATCTGTGTTATTCTTGATTATGCGATGACATTTTTCCTTGCGGGGGACAGCTCGATGATCATTAACTGGGAGGCGAGTCCGCTGGTACGGTTCGCTGTCATCAATAACATTATGATCCTTTACCTCGTAGGAATCATCCTTTTTTACTTCGGTACTTCCTATGCAGTGTTACGAATTCTTTCCGGGACAGACTATTATAAATTCGGAGTTCTGCTGATAGTCACGCTGAGCATCACTCATGTTATCGGTGGCATGTCCTGGTATTTCCGGAACGCAACATACTCGAATGGGGTCATGATTATATCCATGATCTCAATTGTCATCTCATTTGTTGTATTCGGGTTTTCACTGATTCGGGAACGGTCATCTGCCTACAACTAAAAACCGGGTTTATGAATATAATTAGACCCAAAGCATCACGACTGAAGATGTTAAGTATCCTAAAAAAGATTCCGGTCGATTCCTCCATGCACGATACTTACCGCAAATGCAACCTCTCTATGATGATATATTGACGGAGATGCTGATGGACGTGTTGTTTGGTTGTGCCATGAGGCCCGTAAAATCAACCGGATTACACTACTATCTGCGCCTTCATAAGCCAAGCGAACCACAGATTGGGACTGGGCTGCCAATTCAGGAGTCTCCCTTGCCATATGGATGACCCCCAAACCATTTCGACCGAGATTTGATCGCAGGAAGATGGAAGAACTTTATTCATTCATCATCAGCACCCGGGCATGATTCGTTTCGGTCATACTTGTTATAACCGATATATGAACTAGCCGGAGGTCTCCATCCGATTTGGATAGTTCAACGGTCCGACCCCCACACCGAGCCAGGTACCTGAAGCATTACCGGGTTCAGCTGACTGTGTTGCCTTCCATCACGTCTTTTTCAGTGACGTTGATGTACTGGTTGGTCCCTTCAATGTGGTAAGATCCGCCTGTATGAACGTCATAGGGGTTTCCGGATATGGAGTACGGGACAACGAACTCTCCACCTTGGCTAACTTGGCTATATACAAACGTCCGTCCAGTATTGGTCGTAATGGGAACTTCGATAGTGCCATTGCCGGGGATGCGAGCTCCTTTGACGAACTCAAATATTTTAACGTATTTGATATCCCGCAGTGTGATTGCGGTCATCAATCCCGGCATCGTTGGTATCAATGCGTTGTTCGGTGATTCATGAACGAGCCGGTAATGTTCCAGTGCGGGAACGTTTGCCACTGTACTGTTAGGCAGAGCTGAAAATACGTTTGCATACATGCCGTGCTGCGGAACATCTACGCCGTCCCTGATAATGGGAGTATCATTGTGAGGTTGTGAAATGTTCAGTACCTGATTATTTGTAATTACCCGGGCATAGTCATTTATCCCACCAGATGTTTCACTGGTTCCCTTTATCTGTTGGATTGTGTACTGGATGTAATCTACCGTGCCCGGTGCCTGCAATGAACCATCAAAGTTATGGAGCCGGACTATCATTGTCCGGAAATAGGCATCGCTGTATGAATAGCCAACCAAAAATTTTGAGGGATTGTTTGCACTTGGCGCCTTAAATTGTGTTATATACGGGGAAAGGTCAACAGATTGGTTCTCCCAAAGCCCGAGATCCCCAAAATTACCGACGGCAAGATTTGAAGTTGTGATCACGTATTTTCCACCCAATGCCTTCAGGATATCATCTGCCTGTGACTCGTTCTGGCTCAGGAAGAATGCATAGGCCCCTAAGCTGCCACCGAGATGGTCCTGGAAGGGGTTGGTGATAGGAATGCGGTGCGAGAAGAAGGTGATCCAGTGTCCTGCGTCCCACATCGCCAGGATACCGTATGCTCCGGAGGGGTAGGAAAATGTTGAGGCATCGTACTGCTGGTAATAATCAACCCCTGGTGAGGGTGTGTTTAACTTCAACCAGTTCAATGATTCAATCCAGTCAGACGGTATTTCCCGTATTTCCCGGATGGCAGGGTTCAGACCGAAATTGGCATCGTTAAACACCGAAAGCACAACAAGTGCGATTGCCAAGATAAGCACGGCCCCAAAACAAAACTTTTTCAGGATGTCAGTGAAATTTTCCGAACTCATTAACGGTTTTTTTGATCTTTTGCTTATATTTGTATTAAGAGACTTCGATGGTTTGTTGGCGTGGCGTTTCCCATGTTCATTTTCAGATGTGCGATGAGGAAAAAACGGGTAAGCAAGTGTAAAAAGAGATAACTGATTCCCCTCAGTTTTCTTCCACGTAAAAGGTTCAGTGATGCAAATTGCGCTCATAAGAACGATATTGACAGTGGAAAAATAGAAAAACCGCTGGTATTGGACTGTTATCAGTATCATCAAAAGAGACCATATAAAGAGGAAAATCCATTCTATTTTCCTTTTTTTCACAATATGATACCCTAGCACCAGAAAACCTCCGGCCGTGAGGAAAAGGGCAAAGTTAAAATATAGCCAGGCAGAAGAAAAGCTTAAAGGAGCCGTATTCAGTACGCCGACACTATAAACTGAGGAACCGAAGAGAAGACTCTGGATCTGCTGGTTGATTGAATGAAAGGGAGGATAGATCTGAAGGATGGTAATTCCTGTCACCAGGAGGGCTACAAGAAAGATGAGGTATGGTTTGATCCGTTCCCGGAAGATGGCCGAGATACCGTGGAGTACGACAGTTTCTGCAATAAGCGCGAGGTTCACGAATACAAGACCGATCGTGTAACTAGCGACCGATAGTCCGGGCTGTTTGAATCCGAACAGACCAAGGAGAATCGTCGATACCAATAAGAAGAAGAGATTTAAAATCAGAGGGGTTTCAGACAGGCGGTTTGAGAGATGATCTACTATATTCTGGACGAGTGTAAAGATCGCAATAACTGTCAGGACTAACATGGTGGTCGTTGACGTGAGAAGCGCGAGGAAGTAGAGAACACCAGTGAGTGATGCCAAACCAACCGGCACGAGCATGGTTTTAATATTTTTCATGTCGGATATTGAACATTTTACCGAAACAAGATAGTATAGATATACCAGGAAAAAGAGCGACGTGAAAAGTGTTTCACCGATATGATGAACGACCACGCCGAAAATTGTATCAGTGAAATAAATGAACGATACAACAGAGACCAGCCCCGCAGCTACAATTCCTGCCTTCCAGTTCCATACCGTCTTTCCGATGAAGTACGTAACCGGGACCATAAGTGCAGCCATCAGTGGTGAGATCCAGCTTGAGGTATAGAGAATTGCATTATGCGTTGTTGCACCGGTGAGCAGACAGAGAACTGCAGTAATGAACGGAAAGAGCGGCCCCCAGTCAATAATCTTGCCGGTCGGAAATGCGGTCATCGGGTCGAACCAGTTGTACTGGGGAAAATGGTTCACCATAACTTCGACCTGTCTCAGAGTAAACCAGGTATCTCCGTCAACAGTGTATGGGAATGCCGTTTCTTTAATGAAAAATAGTGGAGTTATCCTGATGATAAGAGCCATAGCCATAAAAAAAAGAATGGCCAACACTATCCAGAAATGGTTCTCCCGTTTGATTTTTGATAAACGCATTATTAGTTTCCCAATTATCTATAGTATTGTTGAATATTCACAAGTATTGAATATATTTATTTTCTATAATATATTGATTGATTGATTTGAAAATCGATAACCAGATTGTGAGATATGGGTGAATGAAAAGCGGAATCTCTCTTTTAGCTTGGTGTCAACGGATTTTTTTTAAAGGTATATCTAATTAGGAGAGAATCTGATAAGAAGTACTGCCGGAAAACATTTCACCATCAGATTTAATTATTTTCACAAGAAATCTTTGCCTCATTGTAAACCATTTTCATTTCCCGCAGATTGTTCTGGATCTCATTTAGTTTTAGGGTAATATGCTATTTTAACACCTAAATAAAAATAGGATTTACGGAGTTAATAATGGCAAAAATTGCATGTCCAAATTGCAATCAAAAAAAGTTATACAAAATGAGAGATGGGAAGAGACGTTGTGCGCTATGTTGGTATGAGTTGATTCCCCACAAATTATCCCTTACGTTTTCATGAGATGAATGGAAGGAGATCATTCATAGGTTTCCCTTGGAACAAAGTTCGAATTCTATCGCCAAACAGACCGGGTTCGAGCAACGACGTGTTCTCAGAGCATTAACCAAGATTTGATTTGTGATGACAAAAGACATTACGGAGATTTTCTCTGGTACCGTGGAAGTGGATGAAACCTATGTCGGAGGTCAATGGAAAAACAGACGAAAGCTGGTCCGGGATGAAGGTACTAAACGAGGACGAGGGACCAAGAAACAAACGGTATTCGGGATCCTCTGTCGCAAAGGTACTGTCTGGGCCGAGATTGCCGATGACATTGAAGCGGGTACTTTTCAACCTCTCATCTCACAAAAAGTATCGAAGGGTTCTGTCATCTGTTCTGATACCTGGAAAGCTTACACCGGGATTGTTGCACTAGGATTCGTCCATCGTCTCATCAATCATGGGGAACGACAGTATTCTGACGGAAAAGGAAATCATATTAATGGGCTGGAAGGATTCTGGGGTTACCTGAAACGAAAACTTGCGTCGAAAGGAGGTATTCGTAAAGAGAGATTGCATCTCTTTTTAGGAGAATACGTTTGGAGATACAATCATCGATCGGATCCAGAAAGGATAAAAATGCGAAGACTCATTCAACTGTTAGAGAAAGTTTGGTGTTAAACTGGTAGTTTACCTTTAATTTTTATCCGATTTAGGGGAATACATTACTGTCTTTTGATCTATCGCTTTTCTGGATATTTCGTTTGCGAAAATAAAAACTAATGAGGAAGGGACTCTAGGACCTGCGTATCTGAAGTGCAGAAAACTAGTGTTCTGTCTTCTATAAATTGTTTCCGGACCGGAGAGGAATTTTTATTCTGGCCCAAGGCGACGACTCCGGGGAGAATGGAAAATGGCCTTATGATAGATAATTACCAAGAGTATTTTTTCATCTCCTCGGAAGGATCTCTTGGTATTTCCGGAATGCAATGTATTACCATGGCGTCATGATGACATCTGTGATCTCCATTATCACCTTCTTTAATGTCCGGTTTTTTCCCGCTCTAGGAAAGTGAAGTGGCATATCCCGAAGTATCCGATCTTTTTTGCATTCACTTTCATATCATATAATAACGATGAACTTGCATACAATCTGCGAGAAAGTTACAGTTTTTAGATTCTAGGCACCTAAGGATTCCTGAAGTCCATCACTATATGAGTCAGTTTGTCGGTCATACACGAAGTGGGGCAATCGGTAGTTCAATATCAGATGCTATGAATCAATAGTAAATAGAGATATATATAGAGAGAAATCAAAAAACATATATGATCCATTATACATAAGAATTGGTGGACGGGCTGACCGGGTGACCATGGATCTTACCGGAAAGGAACTCATAGTATGACACCTGATCAATTTTTTATGGACAACACTAGGATAGGAATCGGAGCGGTCATTTTGGCGGCCTGTTTAACCCTTTTAACCCTTGGGAGTGTATCTTTCTGGGGGAACACCGACTTCTTCCTGTCACCCACGATTGTAATTATCTTTTGTATAACTGTCTCCCTGATTGTCATTTTGATGCACATAACACCTTGATCAGGGAGTAACCTTCCTTTTTCCAAATCCAGCCTTGTCCTTCAGACAAGGAGACGCCCAATAAAAACGTTATTTGCATTTTATATATAGTGATATAGTAATTTGATTTAAATCTATATCAAAATCGTTAAAACTATATACACGCTCATCAATTATCTGATCGGTGAAATGACATCTGTGGGGGATGAATGACTTCACCGGAAAATCCGTTGCAAACTTAAAAAATCTAGAAATATCAGGAATTCTCTACAACCCTCTAAACTTATCAAACAGAATAAAGGTGAAAACACTATATGGCAAATCTGAAACACATGAACAATGATATGGCAGTTTCACCGATTGTCGCGACGCTCGTTCTTATCGTCGTCGCAGTCATCGGCGCTGTCGCAGTGGGAACGATCATGGGAACGTTCTCATCTGATGTATCGAAACAGGCAAACTCTGGCAATGCAGCAAGCCAGGCTCAGACTGAAATTCTCGTTGCCGGTTCCACTTCCGTGTACCCGACTTCAGTCAAGCTCGCAGCTGACTACGAGAACCAGCACCCGGGCATAAAAATTACCGTCCAACAGGGCGGCTCGGGCGCTGGTGTTACATCCGCAGCACTCGGCATCGCTGACATCGGTGCAACATCCACGATCCACTCAATTACCGATGCACAGACCGCAAACCCGTTAGACCAGCACTATCAGAACCTCCAGTACACCCAGATTGGAGGCTCCGCTGTCGTATGGTGTGCGAACTCGAATGCAGGTGTCACCGGTCCACTTACCGCAGCAATAGTTCTTGGCGCATACAACGATGCGAGCAATGCTACGGGCATTAGTACCGCATATACTACCGGGGGCGCTACCATTCCCGCAGGTACAATCATGGAGACCCGCGAATCAGGTTCAGGAACCATGGAGACCGCAGGAACATGGCTCAATGGTGGTACTGTAACCAAGTCCTTACCCGGTGTCATTAACCAAGGTAACGAAGGCATGCTCGCAACGCTCCAGTCCACAACTCATGCGTTTGGTTTCCTTGACTATGGATACACTGTTGGTGCAAGTGGTATTACTGCTTTTACTGTCAGTGACAATGGCGCTGGAAGCTTCCAGACCTATACCGCAAGTGCAACCAACATCAAGAACGGCCTGAAAGACCTGTTCCACGGCTTCAAGCAGGACACCACTGGTGGCAGCGCTGCCAAGAGCTACCCCCTTAACCTAGTCCGTGGGTATTACTACGTCACTGAAGGCACGCCCAGCTCAGTAGTGGCAGACTTCATCAATTTCGCCAAGACGCCATCGGCAGCAGCCCAGGATTTCGACACGACAAATTCGTTCGGTATCACTGAGTTCGCGTAAGCGAAATCCTCAATCAACTATTTTTTTGACCTTCATGAACGCAAAGCCTGACCTTCCCCGGTACCTCTTCCTCGCCGGTGCGCTAGCCTCAGCAGCGATCACATTAATCGCACTTGCATTCATAGTCTACACTGCTTTACCCGTCCTCCAGAAGGAAGGGCTGAACTTTATCTTCGGCACGGCCTGGAATTATGAGACCCAGCAATTCGGAATCTGGGCTTACCTAGTCAGTACCCTGATGCTGACCGCCGTTGCTATCGTAATCGCATTTCCGCTGGGGCTCGCGACAGCGATCTACCTTGCTGAATTCGCTCCCCCATGGCTCGATAACCTTCTCTCCACCCTCATCGGTCTACTTGTCGGTATACCTTCCGTCGTATTCGGCATCTTCGGGTTCTTCGTCCTGAGGAAAGTCTTCCAGGATACCATCGACCCGTTCATAGGGAACGTCCTCGGTTTTATCCCTCTCTTCCACCATTACCCGGGCAGCCATAACGGGACGAGTATCCTGCTCGCTGCCACGGTGCTTGCAATCATGATCCTCCCGACAATAGTCGCCCTCTCCCGGGAGTCGATGCGCGGAGTCCCATCCGAACTCCGGGAAGCTTCCTACGCTCTTGGCGCTACCGAGTGGGAGACTGTAAGCAGGGTGGTGGTCCCGACTGCGGTCGCCGGTATCACCACAGGGCTCATCCTCGGGGTGATGCGGGCGATGGGAGAGACGATGGCTGTCGTCATGCTGAGTGGAGGGATAAATAATGCCCCTGTCTCAGTGCTCGATGGCGGTATTTCGATGACATCTAAGATCCTCCTCGACATCGGGTATTATGTGATGATACCGGAAGGAAAGAGCGCTCTCTTTGGAATCGGGGCAGTCCTCTTCATAATGGAGATATGCTTTGTTGCCGTTATGCGCCTCGTGAGCACGCGTCTAAGACGGCGATATGAGGGAATTACATGAATTTCCGGCAAGCCAAAGGCCGTATCGTTACGATCCTCTGCGGAGCGGCCGCGCTGGCGGCAGCTGGAATGCTGATAGTGATCGTCGGTGATATCTTCCTCAAAGGAATTCCCTCACTCACACTCTCGTTTCTCCTTACTCCTGAAAATGCATCTAAGACCTTCGGCGACGGGATTGCGAATGCGATTGTCGGTAGTCTGATCCTCTCGATCGTAGCAACGCTTGTTGCAATCCCGTTTGCGGTCTGTACGGCAATCTACCTGCAACGATATGCAAAGGATACTCCGCTCACCCGGGGGGTCCGTTTCATGATCGAAGTTCTTTCTGGCACGCCCTCTATCGTGCTCGGGATCTTCGGTCTGCTGCTATTTGTCCTGTACCTAAGGCCCTTCACCGGAGGGCTTTCATTGTTCGCCGCATCAATCGCATTAGCAACCCTGATCCTGCCGGTCATTGAGCGGGCTACCGAAGACGCTATTGAGCGCGTGCCAAAGGATTACGAGGAGGGTAGCTATGCGCTCGGCGCAACAAAATGGGACACAATCAGGGGGATCACGGTGCCGACAGCATTCTCAGGACTTGTCACTGGCGCAATTCTCGGATTCGGACGGGCAGCTGAAGAGTCCGCTGTCGTTATCGCAACGACAGGATACTCGCAGTGGATCCCTGAATTTAAGATCGTACCTAATGCCAATTATTTCCTTGGCTACAAAATTTACCCTCTCAACGATCTCGTTGGTACGATGCCGGTTTCCATCTATAATGCCTATGAGAATTCCAACGTCTATCCCATAAGCTCCGCGTTTGCCACGGCTTTCGTCCTGATAATGATGGTACTTATGATAAACCTAAGCGCTAAACTTATTCTATCTAGTAACAGCCAAAAACTATCCAGAAAAAAGGCAATTCCAATGTCAGATTTCATAAAAAATTTATTAACAGGTCGGAATAACGCTAGTGTTCCAGCTGCTCTCAAAGTAGGGACCAAGACCGAAAAAAGTTCAACAATTGTATTGCCAGATAATGAAAAAAACTCAGAATCACTTATTTGGATAAAAACACCAAATCCTACAATGACGATACGAGAAGAGATAATCCCGCTAATACTTCCTGAAATATCTCATCAAAAAAATATCCAGAATTCATCACCGCCTGCCGAATTGAAGGAGAAGATAATGTCACTCATATCACGTTTCAGAAAGGACTTTGGATCGGGAGCTGCAAAATCAGTGAATGATGTCGGATCTGGAGCCGCTACCCCTCCTTCATCAACTAAAAGATTCCTCTGCGCCCTCCTCCCATTTGCAATCCCAGCTATCCTGCTCCTCCTCATCGCATTCCTCAGTGGAACCCCACCACTCCATTCTATACTAGGCCTGGCGAGCCCATCCAATGCCGGCCTCTTTGCAAAAGGACTGTCTCTCATTGTGGTAGTAGTCGGGACAATCTTCGGGCTTCTCCTCGGCAGAAAGGCAAGGGCACTCAAGGGAAAAACCAGCCGAGCCGGGAGTTTTGGAGTTGCAGCCGGGGTCTGCCTGCTCTTAGTCGCCGGTATTATCTGTTCTTCAGCTGCATCCGGGCTCTTCAATACGGGGGGAAAACCAGTATCGAAGGATACTACTGACAAAAAAGCACAACTTGCTGCACTGATGGCCCAATACGAAGAAGCAAATGGGGGGTCGTCTCCTTCGGGAAGCGATACTTCTGCCGCTTCATCATCCGCTCCTTCACGACAAGGAACATTCGTGAATACTTCCAGTGGCGTCGTCATTCCCATCAAGGATGCTCTCTCCATCGGCGAATCCTACCAGTACGGCGATGCAACCCGCACCTGCAACGTAAAGGTGTACGATTACAAGGTGCTCCCTTTCTATTTCTGGTGGTTTATTGATTACAACCGTTTCATCTACCAGATTCCCTCGGCCGGGAACTCGTACCTTGTGGTGTTCATCAGGATAGAGAATACCGGTACAAATAGTGCCATTGTTCCCTCGGCAGATTTAATTCAGATCACCAACAACGGTAATTCTTACACCCACGAACCGTACTTCAACACTTCAGTGCTCAGTGATTACCAGATCCAGTATTACTCCAATCACTTTGACAAGCTCCCTTACCAGTGGATCCGGGAACTCGGGCAGGATAAGCGGGACTATGCATTTCTGACCGGTTACAATATCTTCGGCGGATGGACTAACGCAACAACAACAGCAACGGTCATCGCAACTTCGACCGCGACCGATTCCATAACAAGCACAAACTCGAGTTCAGCTAACAATGGCCAGGGATTTTTCATAAAACCTGGTGCGAGCAACGCGATTGACGGTTATCTCATCTTTGAAGTCCCGTATGACGTAGTGAAGAAAGATCTCGACAAGACTTATGTCGGGATTTCATTCAATGCAAATAGTGGGACGAGATGGCACCTTGGACAGGTCTCGGCTTAAGAGGGAACCAGCTAAGCGTGAAGGGCGAAGATCACTGATATCTCTATATTCTCTATTCAAAAGATATATTTGGAGAAATCTACTATGATATATGCGAACATTACGACGGGCAGGAAGAAAGTCTGATAAGTGCTTTCTGTCAGTAAGATTAGCAGCAGTACTCTCATAATAAGAGTAATTCAGATCTGATGTGAAACCAGGTTTTTATCTTATGCCCGAAACTCCCCAGATCCGGAAACGGAGAAAATTTAAAAAGAAGCGGGTCGCTGTTGCCCTCATCCTCGTCGCTGTTGTTATTCTTCTGGCAGTAGGGTGGTACTTCCTCCACATCGTACCGGGCCCAGGGTCACTTATGCACTTCTTCGAGTCAAAAGCAACCGCCGCCACTTCAGTATCGTTGTCTGGGGGACGTGACCCTGTCAATCTTCTCATGAACAAACCTCTTGTTGCTGATTTCAGTTCAGCACCGGAGGGGCAGTACTCGCCTCTCACTATACGTTTTCTCGATCAGAGCCGGGGGGTGCCTGAAAGCTGGGAGTGGGATTTTGGCGATAACACAAGTTCATCCCTCCAACATCCCGTACACCAGTATGCTTTGTCCGGGGTCTATAATGTCTCCCTTACGGTTACTCGTAGCGACGGGTCGAAGAGGACCGTGATTCGATCCGATATCCTTGGCGCTGAACAACCCCCGTCCCATAAAGTTCTTATCGATACCTTACGCGAGGGACAGATCAGTAAGGGCTCAGAAGTCAGCTTCATTTCAGCAGATGCAAACTCATCCGTAATAATTGATGGTAAATCATATCCGCTCGCGGAAGGTTCGGTTGTCAAGATGCGGACTGGATCAGATGTTGGTGGGAGCATGAATATCAGGGCAGGCCGGCTGGTCAGTTTTGCATTTCCTGATGTGACACTTTTTGTCAATGGCACCCAGGTTGCCCATGGCGAATCCGGGGACTGTAACCTTCCCTCATACCACTATTTCCAGGTCAACCTGACATACGCTGTCAGACCCACAAAAGGCGATGTTCGCCAGATTGTCGTTGACGGCAACAGAATACGGGCGGGTTTTGAAAACTCCCAGATCCTCATCACCTACCATTCCGGGGCATTCGGTGAAGATCTCACCCTCAATTCAAACCCGGCCTATTTTGAAGGGACCGCGACTTCTTTTACGATCAGTGACACTGTTGTAGCCAGCTTCGAACCCGGCCCGGGTTTCACGGGACCTGCACCTTTAACCGTCTCGTTCCGGGACACCTCTGCTGGATCCCCCGGCAAGTGGCTCTGGGACTTTGGCGACCAGAGTCAATCGGATGAACAGAATCCTTCGCATGTTTATTCGATACCAGGAGCATATACGGTCACTCTTACGGCAAGCAAGGGAGACCAGAAAGATACGATAATCAGGAAAACCGCGGTCATTGCAAGCCCCCCCCGGGTCATTGCAAATTTTACAGCTACACCCCTATCAGGACCGGCCCCCTTGACAGTTAGGTTCACTGATGAATCGATCAATGCACCTTCCTCATGGGTATGGACATTCGGGCCGATCTCAGTTCCCCTCAACTCTTCTGAACAGAACCCGGTTGTCATCTATACCGATCCCGGGACCTATCCGGTCTCCCTGACCTCCGGTAATGTGTATGGCAGTAACGACATTACCTGCCCGGACTATATCACCGTTACCGAACCTTTCCGTATCCCCGACAAGTCAATCCTGGTCAAGACGGGCAAGCGTGGGTACATTGAGAAGGACTCTGTAATGGAATTCTTAGTACAGAATTCATTGGCATCGATCAGTATTAACGGCGGGAATCGCGAGCTGAAACAGGGTTCTGTGGTCCGGCTCGTTGCCATGAGCAACCAGCAGGGGGAGATCTATATAGACCGGAATGAGATTCTCAAATTCAGTTTCCCGGACATGGCATTGTATGTTAACGGCGATCTCGTGGCGGTGGGTGCAATTGATAGTATCTACGTCCCATCATATTCTGACTTTAAGACCACACTCAGCTATTATCTTGTGCCCGATTCGGCATACACATACATCGCCATTAGTGGATACGATGTTCTGGGCGATTTCGACAATGCATGGATCCGTATCTCCAACCTCGGGATGAACGCTGGCGGGAGCCTGAGTCTGACCAGCTCGTCCAATTCTACATTAATTGATGGCGCAATGAACGAGACCGTCCACGACTGGGTGATCAAGACCTGACATTTTTCACGTATGAGAAACAGCATTATGACAAATCTGGCAACATCAAGTTATAGACTATAGGAGAAAACAATTCAACCAATGGCAAAGAGATCTCGTCTTCCCCTGATTATAATCGGTGGCATCATCCTTCTCGTGATAATCGTAGCAGCAGTATTCCTCCTGAATCCCTCATCGCAACCGGTAAAAATTCAGGTTCCGGTGATCACTCTTCCGCCGACTGGTTCCGTGGCCCCGCCAGCACCTCAGGCCCCGTCCTGCACCATTGCGATCAATGGCCAGAAGGTACCGCCCTCCTCGATTGAACTTTCGGTTATGGCCAATAACTGTTTTGCTGGGGATATTACGGAACTCAGAGTCTCTGTCAATGGGGTGCAGAAAGGGATGCTTGATGTAAGCCCGGGTGCAAATGGGATCTTTGCCGGCACCTTAGGTACCAATTCTGTTACTGTCGTAGCAAAATTCGCAAATGGTGCTGAGAAAATAGTATACATGGGTACGATAGCGTAAATTTTGTTTTTATGGAAGATTCAGGCAGTTAATATTTCTATTGCCCTATCTCACATGGTTTGGTATGTTTATATATGACAATATCACAAAGTCTCAGGGTTTTTATAATGATTAAAAATAACAAAATTCTGTGCAGTTAAAGAATGAATGAACAAGCTAGAACCTTACGTTAAGATTGTGCAATTACTCGTAAAAGTTATGTCACCGTACCCTACGTGTAATTCAGTATTTTATATGACGAGTGTGTTGCATTCCGACTTATTCGCAAAACGCTCGCAACAGCGCGCACGGGGCTTCTCGAAACCAGCTTATCACCCAACCTGCGCTCATCTTTTCCTTTGTATCATCTGGAAGGGTGTTTTGCCCAAGTTCCTGGGTAACGTTGAATTAATTTGGTAAATAAATGTAACGACCTGACACAACTGTATAATCACTTCTTCTGATAGGTCAGCATCCCCCGCTGTGTCAACCATTCTTTCATCGCTTTTAGGAATCTGATTGCACCTAGAGCAGTCCCACGGAAGCTCTGTTTTCCGTCAGGGTTGATTTTGGGGTCGTACAACACCCAGAGGTTGTCCGTTACCCGCTTGAATGTATAGCCAGTCTCGTTGCACAGGACGTATATCTGATTGTGTTGCGGACCATCGGTTTTCAAAAAAGCGATAGCGTCCCTAGCAGCGGTAAAGGAATATTCTGTATTCAGCTCATCATAGAGCAGCCAATAGTTCCTGATCCTCTTGTAAGTGAACCCCGTCATGACACACAAAGTATTCAATTCTTCCCATATTTCTCGGTAACAACCCCGCGGCCGACTATTGATTACCCGTAGCTTGGCACGGGTCTCCTCACTGGCCTTCTTGCCGAGCCTAGCATTCCGTCGTCCTTCAGATGGTTTCCGTGATTTGGCAACTTCAAACTGCGTTATTCCATCTTTGTCAATGCCTTTCATGCTGCATTGATACTACAAAGGTTTTCTTTATATACATAACTTCTGAAAATAACTACTACTGGATTATGATCAATTCAGGCTTTCTTTCTCGATAAATCACGAACCTCTGTGACACACTTCTTTTTTCATTAAAACAGCCTCCCAAGATCCTAATTATACATGGGAGTGGCGAAGTACCCGATAGATTCCTGCACCGTCATTATGATTGCAATGAGATGCAATCTGCTGCCTGTTACTAATACTACTTCCTTTTTTACATATCATCAATTTCAATTCGTAGTTTTCAGTACAAGATCTATGTGCAGGTGCTAGTGCTGAATCCTGTGTCAATTAATTCTGTTGGCAGAAATGGATTGATCTCAATGAATTGTATAAGCGATGTGATTTGAACAAAAGAGACTACCCTCTCAGTGATAAAATTGAACAGCTTCTAATTTCGTAGTACACGTACACTCCGAAGAAGCTAACCGGAAGGCAATGAGCAGTCAATCGGAATATATCAGTTATCCAGGCCAGACTATGAAAAATGGACATTACCGAAATCGAAAAGAAGAAAGAAGCAACTTTCCAGCTCGACCTGATTCAAAAATTACGAGACTTTGTCCGACGATGGAGGTAATAATAGTTCCGTTACATTCGCGGTGAATTTCAATGTAAATTGATGAACCTAATCTCATAAATTACCCTATTTGAATTTATCCAATCAATCGCCGAAGCATCAGAACCTATCTTTTTTATTATTCACGGGGATTCGGGATATTGGTATTTAGGATCTTATTCCAGTGTTCCGGCGGATATACCTGGTAATTTATCAGGATTTCCGGCACGATCGTTCCACGGCACAAACCGAGTCCCCTCCATTCGAATACCTTGAACAATCTTCTCTTCATTCTGGTCGGATCCTCCCACAGTTACAGCAATGACATCAACAACATTCGCAAGTGGTCCTGCACGCACTTTCGGTGCAAGGATTTCCTGAACCTGGAAGATCCCTGCGGAATTTGACATCAGGATCCTAAGTTCTATCGGTTTTGTCGTTCCCCTGCGTATCTCAACCCGCTCGATTGAAAGAGCGGATACCGTGTGTATAGTGATACTCCCAGCATCGAACGTTGCACGTCCCCTTCCCTTTGTCATATCTGTTGAGTCTCCAATACACACCAGTGCTCCCTCAATTGTTATCGGCCGGGGGGTTCCATGGTGGGTATATATCGCTGAAAGAATGAATGAACGGATAATCGTACGTTTTTCCGGGTGATCATAGATCTCTGAAAGGAGGCGGTCGAGAATCGGAAGAGCGAACGATACTCCCAAACTAGAATGATCCTCCCGATGCACCATAGTGCCGAGATCATGGCAGAGCATCGCTGAAAGGATAATCAGTGCTGCATCATCCTCATCGCCGTAGTTTTCTGCGATAACGTCAGGGCGTACGCCAGTTCCGGTGAGCAGGTCAAGCATCGTGAGTGCAGATGCGGTGGCAACCACGGCATGTGTCTCGCCATGATCATTCATCCCGAGCTTGTGTACTGCAACGAAATTTGCCATCTGCCAGCAAGCCTTTATCTCGCTGTCCTGTGTAATCAGTTCCCACATTTTTTTTGCACGTGGTTTATCGTCAAGACGGCGCTCAATAGTATCAAAAGCATAACGCTCCAGATCAGAATCCGGTTTAAACACAACTTTCTTCATCTTTCCTCCAAAGTTTACTGTCTAGTTGATCCTATTCACAGTTGTTCTCAATGTCGAATATTTATACGTCCCGTAGATGTAACAAAACAGGCACAGTGATTCTGATATATCTGTGGTTGATGACACCGGTTCTGTTGTGTCTGTGGTTGGCCAGAAAATTTTAACGACGGGAAATATGGGTTATCAACTGTATTGCAAACAGTACCGAGCAATGCACTTCGGCTTGAGTATTTTCACCGTGTCTAGCTACACTGCTATACGTTAGATTTTCGTTTTTAATAATTGAATATCAGCACGTTATGTGTACCCAGGCAGGTCACCGGTTGCCACGGTGAACCTGGGACTGAGCAATTGGGCAAAGTCTACAATGGAAAATTTAGTGAATTATTGATAAACAGATTATTTTACAATAGTTAATCATGATAGACTGATTCCATACTCATCCAATTTTCTCATATGTCTCGTTAAATAAAGCACGTTCCTATAAAATTAGATAGGATAACTTTCAATTCCTTTCCTTTAATTAGAATTAAAGGAAGCTTTGATCAACTGTTCTGCCATCATTGGTTGTTTGAGGATTTTTCTCCTCGATCGATTTTGGATTTCAGCGGAAGACTAATCTGCCCTTCAAAAGACTTATGAGGGGATTGCGCGTATTTGGATCACATCCCAATTTGGGGTGAATTTCATGAAAAAAAGTTGGAACGAAGCGGATTCCAATCAGGCAACGGGAAGCTCTATAGCAGCATTTCAACTCTGATCGGCTAAAGAAAAAGATTCTCCCCGCATTTAATCAGTTTGGATCAGAGGTGCGGATTTCCGGCATTGGTTCTACGTTAGACTATTGATATTGAAATCATAATAACTTTACAGCAGATTTTTTTTGGAGTATGGAATGGATCCGATTCTGCAGTATGCAATCTTTTTTTTCACTGGAATCCTGACCGGGACTGCCTCCGGGCTCTTTGGTGTCGGGGGTGGATTCCTGATGACGCCGGTCCAGTTCTGGCTTTATATCAATAATGGTATGGACGGCACTCTTGCCACCAGGCTTGCCTTCGGAACTTCCCTTGCTGTGATGATCCCAACAATGATCAGCGGGACTTTAGCACACCACCGTCACGGGGCGGTGAACTGGCAAGCAGCAGTCCCATTAGGTTGTGCTGCAATCCTTGGCGGCCTTGCCGGGGGAACGCTCGCCGCTCATCTTCCGGGCATCATCCTTCGGACTTTCTTCGCATCCTTGATTATTCTTATTGCCTTCCGTATGGTCTGGCATTTGCAGGGCTGCCAAGTCTGCGAACCCCACGGATCAAACAGGGACTATATCATCGTCGGGTTTTTCGTTGGGATCGTTTCCGGCCTTGCCGGAATCGGCGGGGGTATTCTTCTGGTACCAATTCTTGTAATCCTTTTAGGCTATCCCATACACTCTGCGGTCGGCACCTCGTCCGCTTGCCTAATTTTCTCGTCGACAGGTGCCGTTACTGCATACATCATCAACGGGCTCGGTATCGAGACTTTGCCACCATATTCGATCGGCTACGTGAATCTTGCAACATTCGTAATCCTTTGTATCACCACTATTCCTATGGCACGTTTCGGTGTGCGGTGTGCACATGGATGTTCAGGCCGGAATTTACAGATCGTTTTTGCCGGCATTCTAATCCTGATTGGAGGGATGATGCTCTTAAGTAAATGAAGTTGGTCTTGTAATAATATATAGCCTGAAAAGAATATATATATAAACGTCCTATTTTTCTATATATAATTAAAGATAATCTCTGACAGGAATAAGGTGAAAAATATGTGTGGCGATGGTAAGGAGAGTTTCCAACAACCAAACAGGGACACCCAGACAGGATCAGAACTCTATGGGATCATTATAGAGCTCCTCGGCAAAAAGAGAGAAGAGAAACCAGATACAACGGTGACTGAAATTGGATGAATATGATCATCCATTAAATTGATGGCACACATGGAGCCATGAATTATTGTCGTATCAAACTGGATCTATAACTAGTGCAATCCTGATTGAGTAAAGGAGATTCAAAATGAGACGAAGATGATTTTATGACTAAAAATAATGAATTAGATATGATGACATCAGATGGGGTGTGTATTTTAACTGGGGAATTTAAGCGATGTAACGGAAATTGTAATTTGTGTAACATTTACATCGATACAATAATTGATATTAAAAAACGGAGAGCATCCGGTGAGAAGATATGGTACTGAATAATGATTCTGTCCAAATTGTAATAGACACCTTGTGCCCCTTATGTGGAGCGATTCAACGGATTGCTAACTAAGCGAAGGGTGAAAGTTTATTGTGGGAATTGTCCTGCAACATTTTGGACAACAAAAAAGGAATGTAAAATGATGTTACCCGGGCTAAGTAGAAATCCTTAGTAATGGATCCGGATAAAGACCGCGAGAATAATTTTCGAGATGTCGTAGAAGATTGATTTTGAGTTCTTTGATCTTAGCATGGAATCTCCGTGCTTCCAGTATTTCTCTCTTTAAAAGAGGTTATTCACCACTTTATCATGAACAAAGCCTCAAAAAACAGCTGAACTTGCTCCTCCATAGGGAATTGCTATGGCACCGACTCCTCAAATGTATTGTCGAGAGGAAAGAGCTGGAACTGGGCCGTCACATAGAGATGCCGTTCATCTAGGGGGTTTCCTCGGGTTGCGACGACTTTCCCGACAAATATAGTATGATCGCCGGTCTCAAATTCGCTGATCACTTGGCATTCGATCGCGACCGCAGCCCCATCTATTGTCGGCGGCCTGACTTTTTCGGATTTAATGAAGGTAAGACCAGACGTTTTTGTCTTATCGCTGTTTCGACCTGACGTTGTCCCACATACCCATGCTCCGCTCATATGGTCGGGAGCAGGATAGTTGATAACGAACTCCCGGTTCTTCCGTATCCCTTCATGGGAATACCGGCTGTGATCGATTGAGATGAGCATGAGGAACGGCTCAAAGGATGTCCGGGTCACCCATGATACCCCGAGGGCATTGGGTTTCCCCTGTTCATCAACGCTCGTAACTACCGTGTATACCATCGGTGCAGAGCGGGCAAATGCATCGTCCTGTGAGAGTGTCTCCATCAAACCTACCACGTCCCGATAATAGTTATGATCATGTGTCGATAAGTGTTGTGTCCACGGAGATCCGGAAGAGTCGAGGGAATTGAAGGTTCAGGTCATGATTCGCATCACGATAAGAATAGCCTCGTTACCCACAAAACCCTTGATGGAGATGAAATGCTCTTTTTCAAACGATTTTTTTTAATTTTTAAAAATTTTTTCTTTCATTTCGCATCATATATTATGACACATGGGTTCTGAATTCTGTAGCTTTCCTGGCAGAACTGATGCAATTACGGTTGATAACCAATATTTCACCTCGTTGAAATTTTTGACTAACCGACAACGCATCAGAATCATTCTATTCTATAATGTAATGATTTGCATGAATTCCAGACTCGAGGTGTAATCAGGACCGATAAAAGAGTTTTATTTCACATCAAATCCTTCAAATAAATTAGATATGATTGGCGATTTGATTATAAGAATGAAAGAAATCTCTAGTTCAGCTTAAGAAAGATATATACAAACTTGTTTTGGATATAAACAAGTTAAACGAAAGTCAGCTGGAGATGAAAGTAATGGATAAACAACTAGCTTTGAAGATTAGTGTTGCAAACCCCACATGTGGGTTTGAAGTATCTGAAGTCTATGATGAACTTGAGAACGAACTGCTTAATGCAGAGGTATATCGCCTCGAAAGTACGAAGGTTACATTTGCAGCAATTGAATTCGTTGCTATATTAGGTGATGTCGGCTCAGTTGCTTCTATAGCTGCATTTTTATTTTACATTTATGATACAAGGATTCGTCCGAAGAAAAGGAACCAAAAAGATACTTGTGGACTCTATATTGCAATTGATCCAGAAAATGGATTACAATGGTGGCTGGGGAAAGACTTCTTAAATAAGACTGAATTCATTAAAGATTTTACAATGAAGGTAGAGAAATACTTAAATACAGATAGATCGGGTACGGTTTATGAACAAATCAAAGTCGAAGTTTCTGGGAAGGATTGGATACGGCGTAAATAAACACATAGCTGACTAATATCTAACAATGCGTAGGCAGTTGGGCGAGTAATATTTTACCACGTTAAAACAATGCAATAGAACCGTTCTTTTCTTTAATCAGAATTAAAATCTAATGAAGGCGATGAGGTTTTCAACAGAGCCGAAATTTTTATTCTTTACGTACTCCTTTGAAAGGTTTTTTTGAAACCGCCATAAATTTCCCGTCTTCGCCTCGTTTAATAAACGTACGTGCATTAGGATTTTCTGTCTGACTGCGTTTTTTAACTGGACCCTGTCTGTACCCTTTGCCTGTATTAGTTGCCATATAATATTCTAATAAATAAGCACCTTAAATATTTTTGGGTATTGATATTTAATCTATGATATAAACAAAAAATCCACGAAAAATTATCTTTTGTAGGTGGATGTATAATTTGGAGCGATTTCCTTATTATATTCATTCACAATAGAAACACAATTTTTTTTAAATTGTCTGAACCACCACTTGCTGAGGATTTAATATAACCGGAGTGCCGGTGAGAGATATAAAATTCAGACCTATATCCTCAATTGTAAGGCCAATATAGCCTATCAAAAGACTACTTATGGGAACTGATTTGTGAAGCCCACTCCCCAGCACCCTTCAAAAAAACTACCGATACTGGCAGGGAGTTTTTTTTTGTGGGGGAGGGTCAAGTTTTCTCCTTTCTCAATTCAATTGGGAAACATACCAGCAAATAAGAAATCTAATCCTAGAATCAAACCAAGAGTTATAGCAATTATAGGAAACCATTTCGATGGAATTATATCACGTATAATAGTTAAAAAACATCCAATGATAATAATCGCACCAGCGATTAATGAAAAAATTGCAAACATAAGGTAAGATAATTTTTCTTTGATATATTAATGGTTATGACACATTCGCAGTTGGTTTGAAAATATTCACGAGATGGAATATTGGTCACCAACTGTAAACGCAACAGAATTTTAAGAACTATAAATTATCCTTACTATTTCTTTTATACAATGAGGAATCGCATCACTAGTGATTGTTGAAAAATGATCTAATGCTGCAAGAGGTTTTCCAATTTTTTCACCTTGAGACGTTGATACACCAGATGCTCCTTCAAAATGTGGTGAAAGAATACATACATTGCCGATAGATGGATCGATTGTTGAGTTGATATGTTGATTGAACTCAAACACTCTTCTTAGTTCTGCTAACTTTTGTGGATCAATATCAGAAGGTATCAGATTAGGAAGCGGATCTTCATCATAAACTACAATATAAGGAATTTTGAACGCATTCGCAATTAAAGAGTATAATGGCAAATTAAATTTTGAACCGCAATCGATAATCGATACTTCCTGATTAAAGCAATTCATTTTTTGAGCCAAATATGGAAAAATTACTTTTTCTGTTTCACCTTCAACGAATGCAACTCTTTTTGCGAAAAACATCTCACCTCGATCTGGATTAATCCAATGTGCCGCATGGAATCTCTTCTTTTTCTCCTGACTACTCGTTCCTTCAAATAGTTCGGTGGTGCATTGACGGACTCCGGTACCTCGTTGCGGGGATTCCTTACTGACGATACAAATATTCCTGTAATTATCAAGATCTACAAAATGACTTGAATGACTGCATACCAAGACTTGATGATTTGGGCTCTTTGCGATCTCTTGTATTGCCTGAGCCATTTTTTTCTGGGCATGCGGATGTAAAAACAACTCTGGTTCTTCGATGGCAAAGATTATCGATTCAGATGAGATTCTGGGTACATTGACACTCCCCTCTCCAGCGAGGTTACGCAGACTGTGTGCCCATGCACGGAAGAGAGCGAAAATAACTACTCGTTGAAGACCATGCCCTTTGTTTTCTGCTAATGTTCTAACACCGTCATCAAGGTGGAGATTTGTCCCAATCTCAAAAAACCTTTCAAATGAGGGAGGAATCACCTCAATTTCAACACCAACGCCCCATTCTTTTAGTTCTGTCTCTATGGTTTTCTCAAGTTCGATGAGTTGAACGGGTCTTTTATCTTCTCCGCCCTCACTACGATTGAGTGTCTGAACGAGTTTGTCAACATTATTTCTTAGTTCTTGAAATTTTGGATCACGTTCAGCCATTTCGTGAATGGTCCTACTGAGCAACTTACCAAATGCTGACGCACCTTTAATTTTAGTCTCATCCGTCAAATCACGTACAGCAGGGATAAGATAAAAATCAGGGAGGAGACCTCCCCCAATATTTTTCGGACCGATAAATAGTGTTGCCTCAAGAGCTTCGTGATATGTAATTTCCGATAGGTGCTCCGCGATATATCTTTTTTGTGCATCCCGGATAATATCTTGAGTTATTCGACCAGAAGCCGGAACATAGTCTTTAAGAGGCACATTTGTGATAGCATCACGATTTGCGAAACTACCAACTTGAGATTCTCGAAGCCATAGTTCATCGGGCTCTTGACAATACCCATGTAAACCAATATCGATCTTTCCGTCCTCTTGCAATCGGGCGGATTTTCGAATGCAAAATGTTCCGTCCTGTCGACAGTATTTTTTAAATGTTGTTTTTTCCTGTTCTGTCAATTCATGAAATGTAATTTCAACCCAAATCTCCTTATCGTCTCCACAAAAAATATTGAAATCCGCATCAGTCAGTTTTGCCGAGGAGGTCAGAACGAATTCAATTGCAGAAAGAATGTTTGATTTTCCGTGATTATTCGGTCCGAGAAGAATAACTAAGTGTTCACATATCATTTCGAGTTCGCAGATACTTCGATAATTGTGAATTTTGGCCTTTTGAATCTTCATAAAGTTGCTACTTCCAGTGATTTCTTCCAATACTGTCGCATTGTTAGTTTGAGTATTTGAAATCTAGCACAATCTTCGATAAAATATTCAAATGAGATTGATTAAAGGGAGTTTCATCGTAAGCTAGTTCTGTTTTATCTTCGAAGTTCTCGAATTCTCTTCCAAAAATAGTTTCTAACTACTCCGCCATTTTTCTGAAACTTCTAAAAAACAAATTCTTTGGTCCATAATGAAACAATGAACAACTCACTAGAATCTTTTAATTCTGATTAAAAATAATCCGCGTGGATTACCTCGAAAGGTTCTGATACGTCGACAGTTGACTAGATAATTTTAACTAGGTGAATTACTGGTTACAAACCGTAAGGGCAATAGCACCTTTCGTGAATGTCACTGTCAGGTGAATTGAAATT
>Ga0187854_10000346_pt1 | contig 64188 bp, 54 predicted proteins | sample June2016WEW_6_15_FD_132445 | JGI IMG/M metagenome (GOLD analysis project Ga0187854, IMG submission 132445) | Peatland microbial communities from SPRUCE experiment site at the Marcell Experimental Forest, Minnesota, USA - June2016WEW_6_150 | ecosystem: Environmental > Terrestrial > Soil >... | reverse complement strand
AGGGATCTCATACCTGCAAAAATGCCTTAACCTCTGAGGGCTCCGAGGATAAGCCTGGTTCAGTATAGATCTGGATAGATAGGTACGGTGGGATGACTATTCCCGCCAAAATCCCGTCTCTGCTTGCCTCTGCGAGTTGAACACCCTCTGGCCCGTATATTGGAGTATTTAAGGCTTGTTTGCCGCACAACCGCCTAGCCACCAGGCGCTCAAGGGCCCAAAAGGCGTGATCTACCACTTGGGCAAGGGAATGGCGTCCGGCGTCACGAGCACCCGGTTCCCACGCCGGAAAAAAAGAGGCTCGTCAAGGAGGCCATGGAAGACTGTGAACAATTAATGAGAAGGGCCCGGAAAGAATCTTCAGGGCTCCGGTGTCTCCCGATCAAGAACGGAAGGGTCCAAACCAAGCTAATCCAGCCGCCGGCTAGCCTGCGCTGACTGTTGATCTGGTCCGCGTTAGATAGTCGTGGAGCCTTAATAAAATTGAGCGAAGCGGCGGGGCAACTCGGTGTCGCTTTTTATGCCCTCGATAAATATCTTCGGGCTGGTCGCTAGGGCGCGGTATTCCGGATTGGCGATCTGTTCAACCGCCCGCTTGAAGTTCCCCTCGGTAATGAACTTCTCATCCACGGTCACGCCTTGGTATTGTGAGATGGGCTTCGTGAAAATATACCCGTCGGCGTAGAGTTTTAAGGTAAATGGACTGTACCCTTCCTCGTAGATGCTTCCGGGACCGGCAAGTTCTCCGAACGGGGTGCCAGCCAAGTCAAAGCCCACCGGCCTGAGGCCTGTTTCCTTAGCGAAAAATGCGTCGACTACTCCTCCCGCGGGGTAAAGCTCATTTTCATAGCTCTTGTCGGACCAGGGAGCGTGGAGGTAGATTGTGAAGACTTTGTTGCCGAGTTTTTGGTATACGAGGTTCCCCATGCGGTTCTCGACGAAGCGCACGAATTTGCCCTGGGCGTAGACCGGTTGTTTGTAGCGCGTGAAGGCGTGATGTATCCCCGAGTAGATGAGGGCCTTTTGACCTTTATTGACAAATTCCCGGATGATTGTCTCAGCCATGACCGTGTCGGAATCGCCTTCCGGAAACACTTTTTTCATAAGCTCGGGATTTTTCCTGTCGTCTTCGGATTTGATGAAGCTCCAGTCGGTGGTGGCGTTGAGATTGACGACATGGAAGTGCGGGGCGCCCTGAGGAAGCTTGCGGTTCACCTCCCAGGCTGCGCGGTATATATCCATGTATTCTTTGTAGCCCCAATAACTAGCGAAGTCGAACATGATCTCTCGGGCAGCCTGTTCGTCATACACCGGGGCATTGATCAGCTTGTCCACACGCTCTTGGTCCTGGTGAATACCGAACTCGATCCCCAGATTATAGATCCCGGCTTTGTAAAGGAGAGGTATCATTCTCTGGATGAGAAGGACATCGTGCTGGATGCGATGATACTCGCCTACGAAGACGATCTGATGATCCTTGAACTTGGTGAGAATGTAATCCTCCGGTGTCTTATAGTTCTGTTTTAGATAGGAGAGCAGGTCCCCCGCCAATTTTTGATCGAGGATCGGAAGTGGCAGCTTTTTGACTTCGGGTTTCTGGCCCAAGGCCAGAAGAGACGCCAGGCAGACGAACGCGGTGATTGATACATAATACAGGGTCCGATTCTTTAGACGCATGCTTCTCCTCCCCAGAAATAAATTTGGCCCTTCCACTATTGGATACGGAACAGATCCAGATAATGTTCCGAAAAAAAATTTCTTTTGGGTAGTCCAGGTCCGATGAGCGCGGCGCTGCCAAGCACCCCGTTTGCATAGATCGGCGCTTCATCCACCCGAGGCGGGAGCGGAAGGAGGACTAGGCCGGCCGCTGTCCGGATCGATCCGGAGGTCACGACTAGAGAGAGGACGGAAGAACTCCTCCTCCGTCATTTCCCTTTACTTTTCGGGGAGGCTGGCGTATCGAATTAATAGGTGAACATAATGGTGAACAGAAAAACGCTTAGGACGTGTTTTAAGCCTCGAACACCCCGGGGGCCGTACTCGGGCCTGAGTTCCTGGGCGTTCGTTGTGCTAGGCATGGCTAGGCACGAAATTCGGGTGTTTTTAGAGGAGGAAGAGGATGTTTAAGGAATGGAACGTCGAGCGGGTCAAGTATCTTACCGACGCCCAGCTGAGGAGCTTTTTCGCGGCGGTCGAGGCGGAACGGCCTAAGACGCCGATAAAAAAGACGCTCAAACTGCGGGACCTCCTCCTGTTCAAGATGATGTACTTCTACGGCCTCCGCGAGGGCGAGGCAGTGAGGCTGAAGCTAGCGGATCTGATATCGGATAAGCGCCAGGTGTTCATCCGGAGGTTGAAGCGCCGCGGCCACGAAGGCCGGGCTTATGATATTCCCGACGAGATTGCCCGGCTCTTGAAACGATGGCTGAAAGAACGGGAGGCACTTGCCTCCGCCGGCGAGAATCCTTACCTCTTCATTGGCCAGAAGGTCCGGGATGGCCACCTGACGGAGGATCTGATTTACAGCTTTTTCAAGAAATACGCTAAGCGGGCTGGACTCACCAGATATTCGCCACACTCGCTGCGCCATTCCTGCGCCGTCCAGATGGCCCGGAAGGGCATCTCAGCTTTTGCCATTCGGGATTACCTAGGCCATGCTACGGTGCTTTCTACGCAAGGCTATGTCGAGCTCCACGGCCCTGAGCGGAGGGAGAGGGATAAGGCGATCGCCGAGACGTTGAAACTGTGAGCTTTCGAAAACGCTAATATAGAATCCTCGGAAAAGGACCCTCTCTATTAATGGGCCTCGCCGGTGAGCCGAAACTCCTTGACGGGGCCACCAGATAGAGGCATGATTTCGTTACCTGTCAGAAAGGAGACGGCGAGGCGCCAGTGGGGAGCCAAAGGCCCCGATTGGACTCAACAGTTGAGAAAGAGGAACGATGTTGACGGCGATAATCGCGCTCCGTGCAGGAGACAATCTATCGGATATAAGATTATAATGAGCTTTATATCGAGGAACAAATGAAAACAAATCGGATGAATATTTGCTGCCTGATACTTTGTCTATGCTTGAGCGCACTTTCCGCCAGCGCCCAAACTGCGCAGGAAGTTGCCAAGAAAGCGTACCGATCGACAGTCCTCTTGGTCATGGAAGATTCCAACCGCCAGCCTCTTTCCCTCGGTAGTGGTTTTTTTATTGGGGATGGAGAGATAGCCAGTAATTTCCACGTTATCAAGGGCGCTGCTGGGGGTTATGCAAAGTTAATCGGTGAGGAAAAAAAATACGATATCGAAGGCATCACTGCAATTGATCTACAGCGAGACTTGGTAGTGCTAAAAACCTCCAGTGTCGGTTCGCAGGCACTCCCTATTGGCAATAGTGATGCTGTTGAGGTCGGCGAGACTGTTTATGTAGTGGGCAATCCAGAGGGATTAGAGGGCACGTTCTCACAAGGCATCATAAGTAGTATCCGAGACATTGACGCAGACAAAATTCTCCAGATCACAGCTCCAATTTCACCCGGCAGTAGCGGCGGCCCTGTTTTAAATGCTAGAGGAGAAGTTATTGGCGTTTCATTTGCTACTTTCAAAGTTGGGCAGAATTTGAATTTCGCTATTCCTTCAAGATATTTGAAGACATTAGTAGCCAATTTAGAGTCATCTGCGTTAGCGCCACAGGTTAAACCTCTTGCGCAAACGAAAATCGAAAAGCCTCAAAAATCGATTGTCGCCGACCTCGGAGGACGAATTGCTGAGGGCGTTATCGGGCAAAGCTTTATGTGGGATGAATATTCGGGAGGATATCTCTCCTTCACAATTAGTAATCATCTCAATCAGCCTGTGACTAACGTCAAATACATAATTGTGTTTTATGGAGTCAATGGAGATGTGGTTGATTCTTTCGATGGCGAATTTTTTGACATGGACGGTAAGATACCAGCCGGTCTTGGGAAAAGAATTACTAGTAGAAGTGGATATGTGCGTCCGCAGGTGGATGATAGTGTGAGAAGATTAACAGCCAAGGTGGAAATACGAATTCTTAATTTTGAAATCGTCCACGAGGCGCCATAGGGAGGGAGTGTAAGGAAAACTGTGTAAACCTCCTTGAATAGGTAAAATGAATCAAGGAGGTTCCATTGGCTCTTGACCGGGACGAACTGAAAAAAGTGCTCCCCGGATTTCCCATTATACCTGGACCGATTTAGGGAGAGGGAGCAGTTCACCTATTGATTTGCACTTCACGCGCGTGAGCTATATGCTGGGTCTTCTCCCAAAATGGGAAAAAACCTGAGAATACAGATTCGATAACTTTTTTTAGCCGGCTTGGATCAGATAAAATAATAGTATCGATATCGCGTCGCAATAGCCGCCCGATAAGGATCCAATCATAGCTGGGGAGCGGCGGCCGTAATACCCACTCTGTTACCTCATTTGTATGCGTCCACTCGGGAACACGGCTATTTGGGCGAGTCCATTCAATTTCTAGTTTATTTGCTTTAACGAATACGTCCCATGAACGTTCTTCGCGAGCTATCAGCTTGCGAAAGGATTCAAAAGAATTATTTACTTCTGTACGACGGCGCCCACCGATCTGCCATGCCAAGCCCATCCTAAGATAGCCAGGATTTCTGTCACTTGTTCCGTGCATCCCGATATTAAATTGCATTTCATAAAGGCCGCCATGATTAAATGTATACCAGTGCCGTCGCTCAATTCTGCCTCCACCAAATGCCTCTGGGTACCGGGGGTTTATCCCCATAGCCGTGCGCCGAGCTTCTTGGAGGCCTCTGAGACAAGGTAAATCATTTAGGAATTCCCGAAGCTCTCGAATCAATGGATCGAACGTACGGCGTCTTTCTGCTTCTTGTTCGTTAATCGTATCAAATAGCCGATCATTAATAGTTGGTGGCAGTAATGGCACAATTCACCTCCTGCTAGGAAGTTGTTCTATTAGTCTTTTTACATAAGGCTTATACAATTCATTCCAACCTTCCCCGCCTCCTCAATGTATCACCTGGAAAATGGTGTTTTCAAGCCCGAGGACCTTTGGGGCCGTCCGCAGCTCCGAATATTTTTTTTGGGAAATGCTTTACTTTTTTGAAAAAATGGAGTACGTATAAGGGGAAAGTGTTCATTATCTGAACACTATGAGATTGATGAGATTCTTTAAAGTTCTTAGCCGGAACGGGCTAAGAACCCATTAGCGAAGAGGGGCAAAAGCTTAATTTGGAGAAACATCGATGATGAACTTTGCCTCGTTGATTGAGCTTTACTCGCGGAGGACGCCCCGGAGCCTTATCGCCCGGCTCGCCTCGACGTTGGGCGCCGAAGCTACGGCCCGGCTGCTCCAGAACTTTTCTGGCGAGATCCTTTATGTCCCGCGGAAGAGCTCGTTCTTCCGATTTGCGATGCCATATATCGTCAGAGATGAGCTCAAGGGGCTGAAGCCGCGGACCGCGGAGTTCAGAGAGAAGGTGGATTTCCTAGCCTCCGCCTATGGAATAGATAGGCAGAGGATCCGTTCGTTCCTAAAGAAACAGTGATGGTCCATGTGCCTTTTAGTATCCAACGGGCGGAGGCGAATCCTCGCCTCTTCGCCCGTACCGGAGACAAGTCCACCGAGTGTCCATATCCGTGCTCCTTTTCAAATACACGGCGGGCAGGTATTGCTCTTCTGCCTGCCCGCCGACTTGTTTTCAGAACGCGAGAATCGATGAATCTCTCGTTCTCGACCCAGAGCAGAAGGATTAAGAAATATGTACTGTACGGCGATTAAAGCCGATGGCACAAAGTGTCAAGCGCTGGCCCTCGCGGGAGAGGACCAGTGCCTCTTCCACAGCCGGAGCGATAGGGCCAAGAAGGCCCGGCTTGCTAGCCGGCCGAAGAAGGCCATGTCCCGGAGGGAGCTCCTCCGGGAGCTGACCGCCGACTTCCGCAACGTGGCCCACGCGGAGATCGATGAGAACGAAAAGCTTCGCATAAGGGGGAAGCTCGCCGCCCTGATCCACGACCTGATCAACGAGGTGGAGAACCTGAGGGAGATCGAGGCGATGGCCAGGGAGTTGAAGCATGAAAGCTCGTGACCTGAGGAAGGCGCTCTCTGACTCCCGACGTAGGGTTCCGGAGATCAGCGTTGAGACGATCGATGACCTCCGACCGCTAAACGGCTACGTTCCTACCGTAAAGCAGCGCTTGGCTCATGACGCCCGGGAGCGCTACGTCCTCTTCGGTGGGGCGATGGGCGGAGGGAAGTCGGCGTGGCTCGTAAACGAGGCGATCTTCCACTGCCTGAAGTACGCGGGGGCGAGAGTCTACCTGGCTAGGTACGAGCTTTCATCCTTTAAGAAGACGACTTTACTGACCCTTCTGAATTTCCTCCCGACGGAGCTCGTGAAGAAACATAACCGGAGCGACGAATCTATCAAGTTCCAGAACGGCTCGGAGATCTATTACGGGGGCCTGGGCGACGACCTTAGGAAGATCGAGAAGCTCAAGTCGATGGAACTCAGCGCCTATGGGATCGACCAATGCGAGGAGGTCTCGGAGAGCTTTTTCTTCATGCTCAACAGCCGGCTCCGACTGAACATTCCAGGAATTAAGTTCAAAGCCTGGATGACGGCCAACCCTAGCTCCTCCTGGGTCCGGTCCCGGTTCATTGAGAAGACTCTGGAAGACCATCGCTTTATCCCGGCGCTCCCGAATGAGAACCCCTATCTCCCGGCCGGCTATGAGGAGGAACTGAAGAAGGTCCTCCCCGAGGAGCTATTAAGAGCCTGGGTCCTAGGCGACTGGAGTGTCATTGCCGACGAGCATAGTGTCTTCAACTATAACGAGGTCCAGGAGGCCATGAAACGAGACGCCGGCCGGAGCGGCCCCGAGTGCTACGGCGTAGACGTGGCCAGGTTCGGAGGGGATGAGACGGTGATCGTGAAGAAGGCCGGGAACAGGATTACGTTCGAGGACCTATTTGTTCAGAAAGACCTGATGGAGACGGTCGCCCGCATTATCCGAGCGGTCGGGTCGGATAGAGCCGTGCCGATTAAGGTCGACTCCGTAGGGACGGGCGCCGGCGTCTATGACCGCCTTAAGGAGCAAGGCTATAACGCGATCGAGATCATCGGCTCCGCCTCGCCCAAGAAGAAGAACCAATTCCGGAACAAGAGGGCCGAGAACTACTGGAAGCTTCGAGAGCTGCTGCCGGACCTGAGTCTTCCGGGTGACGAGAAATTGAAGAGCCAGATGGCGGCAATTCGGTATCGGATTCTGAGCGACGGGCTGATCTTGATCGAAAGCAAGGAGGAGCTGAAGCGCCGGGGGCTCCCGTCGCCAGACCGGCTGGACGCCGTCGCGTTGGCCGTAAGCGACGAAAAGCGGATGACCGTTGAGGAGATGCGCCATCTCCTGCCGCAAACGGTCGTCCCTGAGTTTAGGCGACGAGTGAAAGAGGCAATGGGCTACGAGGAAACCGTCATCCCATCGACTGATGCCTCTCCCATCGATCATGAAAAACGTCTTGCCCAGCATGGCCTGACGCTGGAGGACGAGAAGAAGATGTTGAATAAGGGGATCTGTATCCCCGGAGTAACGAAACGGCCTGAGCCCGACCCCAAGAAGGTCGACGCTCGAAGCCCCTCCGAGATCATGGACGACTGGTTCGGAGAGCAGGGCTGTACAAAGGCCAAGAATTAAATGGAGATTATTATGGAAAACGATTTGGTGACTATCTTTGAGAACAAGGGCAAGATTGTCTGGTGACTCCCCAAGGATTTTAGCGTCACGAGCAGTGAGATCCGCATTGACCCGGGCGAGACGAAGGAATTCCTCAACGAGAATAACGGCTCGATTTATGCCCGGTATGAGAAGGTGGAGCTCTTGCCGGAAAGGGATGAGAACGGCGACCTCCGCCACCGCGTTGTGACCCATCGGCGGAGCGGCTGGAGGCCGCCGGAACATAACGGCTTGAGCCTCATCGTCCAGAACGACGTCGGCAGCCCCTCCTCCCGTTACATCTACCGCGAAGGGGATTTCACGATCGTAAGCCCGGCCGGGATCGAGATCGAGCTCTACAATGTTGACCCTCGGTTGAGCGTCGCGCGGTTCAAGCGTCTCGTTTACACGTCGGAGACCGAGGAACGCCTATTCGACCCCCGGGTTCCGGACGGCTACCGCGTTGCCGTGAAGCGCGAAGAGTTCCAGCGCATCCTGAGGGATGAGGCCGAGCTTCGCAAGCTCGAAGAGTTGAAGGTTGCCGTCTATTCCCATTCGCTCCGTGAGGTTCAGGATCTCGAGGTTCGACGCCTCCGCAAAAAGGGCTGAAATCAGTGTGCAAAACATGCGTAAGGGTCAGAAGTCCAGGGGGCCCGTATAACCGATCCGCAAGGTCCATCCCGATCCGGAGCGCGAGGCGGAGAGCCGCGAGGTTATGTCTTCATCGAGTTCTCCTCTCCGGACGAGGTTCAGCGAGCGATCGATGAGATCAGCGGAGTCCGAAGGCTCCAAGTCGACTTCGCGCTCCCGAAGCGATCGACTGACCGATCCGCCGCCTGACGCGCTCCGGGGGATCGGCGGGAAGCCGGGAAAAACACCCTCTAGGACACGCTAGGAGCTGAGATCTCCATGGACCCCGTACGTTTCCCTGCCCCCGGCTCCCCTGGAGACAATCACCCCCAAAAAAATCATATAAGTAAAGTCTTGATATGATTTACTTTACGACACTTTATTCGTATAATAAAGAAGTGTTAAGGAGAACGAAATGAGAAAAGGAACTCATCATTCTGAAGCGACTCGGAGGCTTATGAGCCGCCAGCAGTCCGGACCGCTCAACGGATTCTACGGGTGGCAACATTCGCCCGCGACGAGAGCCCGGATGAGCCGGGCGGCAATGCGCCTTTGGGAGGGGTCGACGTACCGCCGCCGTCAAGCCGAGGGCTTCCGCCGCTCTATCGAGCGGAAAAGAGCGGAGGCGACGCAATGAAAAAGACGAAGCCCTCGGAGTCTCTGGACCGGAAGGCTCTGGAGGAAGAGCGCAAAAAGACGATCCAGCGGATCGCCGACGATGAGGACGATTTCATCGACGACGATGGCGTGGTCCGCGGGAAGGAGACGAACTTGGACGGCGGGATCGGGAAGCTCGCGAAGGTCCTGAAAAAGATCGAGGAGGAAGACAATGAGAAAAAACGAGACTGAAAACGTCTCGGCGATCGGTTGGGTCCGCGTCTCGACGGCGAAACAAGAGCGATTCAGCCCGGAGGATCAAAAGGCCTCCATCCGCCGGTACGGTCGGGCACACGGCTTCGGAGATTCCTTCGAGATCGTCTCCACCACCGAGTCCGGCTGGAAGAAAGGGAAGCGGGATGACTTCTACCGGCTCCTGAATCGAATCCGGGAGGAGCGCATCTCCAACCTCATTACTGTTAACGGCGAGAGGCTGAGCCGCGATCCGAGAGGCCTCTGCGACGTAGTGGACTTGATCCGAGAGGTTGGCCTCTCGCTCCGTTATTCGGAGACCGGCCAAGTCTTCGACAAGAATAATATCGACAGCACCGAACAGCAGATGGGGAACGAAGTGTACCACGCGAGGAAGACGGTCTCTGAACTCAAGATGAAGGCCCGGAGGTCGATGGAGAACCGGATCGAAAAAGGCGTGTATCCGCTGAACCGGTTGCCGTACGGTTATGAGCGGGCCGCGATCGCGGGCGACTCCGGACACCGGAACATCGTCCCGTCCGCGGACGCCCCGCTCGTCGGGAAGGCCTTCGCTCTCTACGCGACCGGCCACGAGAGCGAGTTCAGCCTTTGGATGAAAATGAAGGCCGCGGGTTGCCCCCTTTCCGTCTCCGCGCTGAATCAGTTGCTCCGGACGACGACCGTGATTGGATATTTCCCGTGGCCATGGCCGGAGTCAAAGTTTGTCGAAAAGAATCATACCGCGGGCGAATGGATCCGCGGGGCGTGGGAGCCGCTCGTCGAGCGCGGCCTTTGGGACCGCGTTCAAGCGATCGCGAAGGCCCGGACCCGAAGCCACCCGTTGACGGAGAAGCAGACGTGGATGAGATACCGCGGGATGCTGAAATGTCAATGCGAGTCGAAGACTCCGACGCGGCATTTTGACATCAATGGTAAATTTTTCTCTGGAGTCGTCCACGGGAAGGCAATATTGTACGTCCCGAATCATAAGGCAGATAAAAAGGCGGAGTGCTGTTCTGAAAGGTCGATCCGGGCCGAGGACGTTGACCGGGCGGTCGAGGAGGCCCTCCGCCGGTTCGAGTTCCCGCCGCAGACTTATGACCGGCTCCGGGCCTCGCTCCTTGCCGCGAAGAAGGAAGATTCGCGGGATGTCCGGGCGGAGGAGACGCGGCTCCGGGCGGAGGTGAAGACGGTTGATGAGATGATTGAGAAGGCCGCGATGAAGGCTTGGTCCGGGACCTTCTCCGCCGAAGAGATCACCCGCGCCGTCCAGAGCCTCCGCGACCGTAAGGAAAAAGCAGAGGCCTTACTCGCCCTCCTCAATTTCGATAAGGCCCGGTTCATCGATGACTCTCTCTCAATGCTAGAGCTGGTGAATGATATCGGCGGGAGTTACCGTCGGGCCTCCGAGCGTCACAAGGCCGAGCTTCTACGGGTGCTTTTCCGCGAGATCGAAGTCAAGGACGGTCGGCTGATATTCCATCCGGATGGACCCTTCGAGATGTTCTTTTCCCTCTCGGAGAATCCGGGCGGACGGCTGGCTGTGCAAAGCAAAAAGGATACCCTCCTTCAATATCCCCTTTAAATTAATTTTCCCAACCCCCGACAGCCAGCCCTTCTTCCCCCCCCGTTTGACAATCCCGCCTCGCTCCTTTATAAGGGGTGCTTCCGATGGCCTTACGATGATGAGCGAAAGCTCGAACGCCTCCTTCGTCCCGGAAGCCTCCGCCCAGACATTTTGGAACAGGGATTTCCTGCTGAGGATCTTCTGGCTTTTCTTTCTCCCTATGGCTGTTTCGCCGTTTTTCGGCTGGATATCGGATATCATGGGATACCGGCGGATGCACGTTCTCGCCGGGGTCTTGCTTCTTGTCGCGACGGCCGTCCTCATGGGAAGAGCGCCGGTCACGGAAAAATATGACACGGGGGAGGTGCCGCATGTGTCAGGCTGACAAAGATATGAGCGAGATCATCGGGGACAGGAGGTCCATCCGCCAGTTCAGGCCGGAGCCGGTCGCACGCGAGCTCCTCGAGAGGCTCGTCGACCTGGCGCGGCTCGCCCCGTCGGCGGCCAACCTGCAGCCGCTCGAATTCATCCTCGTTGATGACAAGGGGCTCTGCGCCGAGATCTTCGCCTGCCTGAAGTGGGCGGCCTATATCGCGCCCGAAGGCAACCCGAAGCCGGGGAACGAGCCGGTCGCCTATGTCGTGACGCTCGTGAATTCCCTGATCAGGGAAAAAATGTACGAGTACGACGTCGGTGCCGCAATGGAGAATATGGTCCTGGCGGCCCTCGGAGAGGGCGTCGGGAGCTGTTGGCTCCTGTCGATCGACCGCGATCGGCTGAAGAGAATCCTCGGCATTCCCGACGGGTATCGGATCGACAGCGTCCTGGCCCTCGGCTACCCGGCGGAGGATCCGGCCGTCGAGGATCTCGAGGATTCCCAGAAGTACTGGAAGGACGCGGCCGGCCGGCTCCATGTTCCGAAGCGGACGCTGGCGTCGGTGCTTCATCTCAACCGGTTCTAATTCGGGGACACAATATTCAATTCCGATTTTCGTCTCTGTATTTCAGGAGGAGAATTCTATCCCCTGTGGGAAACGGCCTCATTCGGAAATTCGTACGGTGTCCCCAAATCAGCTGCCGGCGACGGTCATCTCGGCGACCTTGATCGTCGGGCCGGTCACCGGGCTGAAGAAATCGAGGTCGTTCCCCACGGCCTCGATATCATTGAGGATCCGCCCCAGGTTCCCGGAGATCGTGATCTCCGAGACGGGATAGGCGATCTCACCATTTTCGACCCATAATCCGAAGGCACCCCGGGAGATGTCGCCGCTGACGGAGTTCAGCCCGTGGCCCAGGGTCCGGATGACGATGAGACCCTTCTTCGTCCCCGCGATGATTTCCCGGGGGGCGACCGGTCCGGGTTCGAGATAGAAGTTGTTGGGGCTGACCCCGCTCCCGTCGGCATTTCCCGTGGACCGGAGCTTGAGCTTGCGGGCCGCATAGGTGTTGCAGAGGTAGTTCTTGAGGATGCCCTGATCGACCACTTTCGTCCTTCGCGAGGGGAGTCCGTCCGAATCGAACGGCCTGGTCCCGAGCCCGCCGGGCATGAGCCCGTCGTCGACGACCGTGACGAGCCCGTTCCCGATCTTCTGCCCGAGCCTGCCGGCCAGGAACGTCGCCTTCTGATACACGGCCGTCCCCGATATGCAGCCGAAGAGGAACCCCATGAGCCACGACGTTTGGGTCGGCTCGAAAATGACCGGGACATTCTGCGTCCTGATCTTTCGCGGCCGGAGCTGTCGGACGGTGCGCTCGACGGCCTTCCGGGCGATCTCCTCTGGCGCGGCCAGGTCCCTGAAGTGACGCTTCGAGGAGAACCATGAATCCTCGACCTTGTTGTCCGTGTCGCCGGCCTGGAGTCCGACGCTCAGTTCGCAGTACGTCTGGGCGTACTCGCCGACGAATCCGTTCGAGTTGGCCAGGACAGAATGGAGCTCGTTCGTGCCGAAGTTCGCCCCGTAGGAATTCGTGATCCGGTTGTCCCCGAGGGCGATCCTCTCGGTCTCGCGGGCGAGGCCGATCTTCGTCTTCGAGTCCAACCCCGCGATGGCCGGGTCGAAAAGGTCGAGCTCCGCGGCATCGACGCCCTTCTTCGCGAGCGGCGCCAGGCCGGCGAACTCGTCCGGGCTGGCGAGGGCGGCCCTCTTCACGGCGCTCCGGACCAGCCGGCGGAGCGTTCCCGGCGCGAGGTCCGAAGAGCTGGCGTAAGCCGTCCGCTTGTCCTTGATGATCTTAAATCCGCAAACGCGCGACCCGGCTTCGACTAGGTGTTCGATCTTGCCCCTGCGGACGTCGACATCGAATTCCCGGCCGTCGACGACCGAGACCTCGACTTCGTCCGCCCCGAGCTTCCGGGCGTCCCCGACAAGGCTCTCCGCCAGGGCCCGGAGGTCGGCCGGAAGGGCCGGGCGTCTCCCGCCCTTCATCTTTGGCCTCCGACCGTCATCTTCGAGATCTTGAGCGTGGGACAGCCGTCCGAGACCGGCACGTCCTGGCCGTCCTTGCTGCAGGTCCCGGTCTGGAGGCCGAACTCGAGGTCCGACCCGGCCATCTCGATCCGCTTCAGGACGTCGATGTTCGTCCCGATGAGCGTGGCCTGCTTGACGGGGGCCGTGAGCCTCCCGTCCTCAATGAGGTAGCCCAGGCTCACCGAGAAGGTGAACTTGCCCGAGTCTTCGACCTGCCCCCCGGAGAGGCTCGCGACATAGAAGCCCCTCTTCACCGATTTGAGGATCTCCTCGGGCGCATGCTCGCCCCGGTCGATGTAGGTGTTGGCCATTCGGGGGATGGGCGCGTTGCTGTAGTCCTGACGCCGGCCGTGGCCCGTCAGGGGGCGGTTCATGAGTCCGGCCGAAAGCCTGTCCTGAAGGAAGCCGCGGACGACGCCCTTCTCGATGAGCAGGGTCCGGCGCGGGACGGTCCCTTCGTCGTCGACGTTGTAGGAACCGCGGAAGGCGGGGAGCGTCGGGTCGTCATGGATCGTCACGAGCTCGGAGCCGACCTTCTTCCCCATCTTGTTCCAGAAGACCGAGGTTTTTTTCCGGATGAAATCCGCCTCGAGGAGATGGCCGACGGCCTCGTGGATGAGGACCCCGCTGTGGCCGGGGGAGAGGACGATGGGCATCTCGCCGGCGGGCGCGTCCCTGGCCTCGAGGAGGATGACGGCCTCGCGGGCGGCCTGCTCGCCGATGGCCCGCGGCGTGAGAACGTCCCGGAAATATTCGAGGCCGACCCGGCCGCCGCCGCCCCAGAACCCGAATTCGCGCTGGCCGTTCTTCTCTGAGATGGCGACGCAGACGAGCTTGACCATGGGCCGCGTGTCACGGACGAAAAGGCCCTCGGAGTTGAGGATCGCGATGCTCGAAAGGCTGTCCTGGAAGTAGGCCTTGACCTTGGCGATCCGCGCGTCGGACTTCTGCGCCGCCCCGTAGGCCTCCTGGACCAGGGCGATCTTCTTCTTGAGGCCGGCCTTGTCGGCGGGGGAAGAGACCCGATAGGCATAATTCGCGAGGTGCTTGTCCCTGAGCCGGGCCGGGCGGGACTTGACCTTTCCGGAAGCGATGGCGGCGGCGGTCAGGGCCGCTTTTTCGACCTTCTCGAGGGCGAGGGCGTTGGTGTAACCGAACCCGGTCTTGTCGCCGGAGAGGACGCGGATGCCGAGGCCGAGGCTGACGCTCTCGGCCGTCTCCTTGATGATGTCCTCCTCCATGTTGACGAAATCGTACGTCCGGTATTCCATGAATATTTCGGCGAAATCGCCGCCGCTCGACAGGGCCAGGCCGAGGACTTTCCTGAGGTCGGCCGGGTCGAGACGGAAGTGGTCGACATAAGGCAGGGGAGCGCGTGGATCGGAGGATTTCGGGTGTCTGACTTTCACGGCGCCGTCCATTCTGGCATAATTCCCGAGCCCAGGCAAGCTCATGAAAAGGGGACGGTCTAACGGGACATAAAGATAGAAACGTCCCCCTTTTTCGGATATAATTCCAGCAAATGCCAGACCTCGAATTTGACGAGATGATCCGGGCCGCCCTCCTCGAGGACATGCCCGACGGGGATGTCACCTCGGAGGGCATCATCCCGCCTTCCGCCGTTTCCGAAGCCGTCCTGCTGGCCAAGGAAGCCGGCGTCCTCGCCGGGCTCCCCGTGGCCCGGCGGGTTTTCGAGCTTGTCGACGGCCGCATCGCCTTCCAGGCCAAATCGGAGGACGGCCTGCCTTTCCGCAAGGGCGATATCCTGGCCCGTCTCACGGGGCCGACCATGGCGCTTCTCAAGGGCGAACGGACCGCCCTGAACTTCCTCCAGCGGCTCTGCGGCATCGCCACGGCCACCCGTCGGTTCGTCGATGCCGTTTCCGGGACGAAGGCCCGGATCCTGGACACGCGGAAAACGACCCCCGGCTTACGCCTGCTCGAGAAATACGCCGTCCGGATGGGCGGGGGCCAGAACCACCGGTTGAGCCTTTCCGACATGGCCCTCATCAAGGACAACCACCTTCGCCATGTCGGAAGCATCACGGAAGCCGTCCGCCGGGCCAGGGAGAATGTCCGGTCCGGGGTCAAGGTCGAAGTCGAGGCCGCGAGCTTCGAGGAGGCCCAGGAGGCGCTGGCGGCCGGCGTCGACATCGTCATGTTGGACAACATGGCCCTGGACGAAATGAAAAGGGTCGTCGATTCTTACGCCGGCCGGATCCCCATCGAAGTCTCGGGCAACGTCACGCTTGAGAGGGCCCGCGAAATCGCCGCGATCGGCGTCGATTTCATCTCCGTGGGAGCGTTGACCCATTCGGCGAAGGCCCTGGACATCAGCCTGGAATTCCTGAGTTGAGAGGGACATGAGCGCGAGAGAAACCGACCTGCAGACCGACGTCCTCGTCATCGGTTGCGGCATCGCCGGAGCGAGTGTGGCCATGGAAGCGGCCAAGGCCGGCCTCCAAGTGACGGTCCTCGCGAAGACGTCCGACCTCGAGGCCTCCAACACGGAGCACGCCCAGGGCGGGATCGTTTCCCTCGGGCTTGACGACGATCCCGAACTCCTCAAGCGGGACATCATCGAGGCGGGCGACGGCGTCAACGACCCGGAGGCGGTCGATATCCTCGTCCGCGAGGGCCGCGATCTCGTCGACAGGATCCTGATCAAGGAGCTTCGCATCCCCTTTTCCCGGAGCGCCCCGGATTCCCTCGACTATGCCCAGGAGGCGGGCCATTCCCGGCGCCGCATCCTGCACGTTCGCGATGCCACGGGCCGGACCGTCGAGGAGAAATTCATCGCCGCCCTCAAGCGCCTGCCCAACGTGACCTTTTTCCCGGACCACCAGGCCGTTGATCTCCTGACCGTCCCTCATCATTCGAAAAACCCCATCGCCTATTACCGCGAGCCCCGATGCCTCGGGGCCTACGTCCTCCACAACCCGGCCCAGACGGTGCAGAGGTTTTTCGCCCGCCACACGGTCCTGGCGGCGGGCGGCTGCGGGACCGTCTTCCTCCACACCTCCAACCCGCCCGAAGCCATCGGTGCGGGCTACGCCATGGCCCTGCGCGCCGGGGCCAGGATCGTCAACATGGAGTACGTCCAGTTCCACCCGACGACCCTTTATCGCCCGGACGGAGATGGGTTCCTTATCTCTGAGACCGTCCGCGGGGAGGGGGCCAGGCTCAAGTCGCGGGACGGCCGGACGTTCATGAGAAAATACAGCCCGGCCGCGGACCTTGCCCCGCGCGACGAAGTCTCCCGGGCGATTTACGAAGAGATGCTCAATACCAACGCAAACCACGTCTGGCTCGACCTCGCCTCCTATGCCAAGGTGGACATCAAGAGGCGGTTCCCGACGATCTACCGGACCTGCCTGGGATACGGAATCGACATCACCCGAGAGCCCATCCCGGTCGTCCCGGCCGCCCATTACTGCTGCGGCGGCGTCCTCGTGGACGGCTGGGGGAGGACCTCGCTCAGAGGACTCCACGCCGTTGGAGAGGTCTCCTGCACCGGGTTGCACGGGGCCAACCGCCTGGCCTCGACATCCCTCCTGGAAGGCCTGGTCTGGGGGACGCGGGCGGCGCACGACATCGCGGAGCATTTTGACGCCTCGAGACCCTTCAAGCTGTCGGACATTCACCAATGGTACTACCCCAGAAAGGAAGAGGAGTTCGACCCGGCCCTCATCAACCAGGACTGGCTGACCATCCGCTCGACCATGTGGAACTACGCCGGGATCATCCGGACCCACAAGCGCCTGGAGCGGGCCAAGTCCGACCTGGAATACCTGCGCCACCGGATCGAGAGGTTCTACCGCGAGGCCCGGATGGATGCCAAGATCATCGGCCTCCGGCACGGCATCGAGGTCGCCTTGATGATCACCCACGCCGCCCTGGCCAATCCCGTCAGCCGCGGCGCCCATTTCATCCAGCAATAGCCCTCCCGGGGGTGGCGGGAAATAGTAAGTTGTTTTATAATAACAGAATATATCTGACCGTTTGGAGACCGTGATGGCTGACAAGCTGGACGTCAAGAGCACGCTGAACCTGCCTCGGACCACGTTCGCGATGAAGGCCTCCCTTGCCCAGAAAGAGCCGGAGATGATCAAGAAATGGGAGGACGAAGGCCTTTACGAGCGTGTCCTCGAATCGAAGAAGGGGCGCCCTGTCTTCATCCTTCACGACGGACCCCCGTACGCCAACGGCCACATCCATCTCGGGACGACCCTCAACAAGATCCTCAAGGACTTCATCGTCAAGACGAAGGCGATGCAGGGGCACTCTGCGCCTTACGTCCCCGGGTGGGACTGCCACGGCCTTCCGATCGAGATTCACGTCGACAAGCAGCTCGGCCCCAAGAAAGCCTCGATGACGACGGACCAGATCCGCGATGAGTGCCGAAAGTACGCCCTCAGGTTCATCGACATCCAGAGGAAGGAGTTCAAGCGGCTCGGCGTCCTCGGGGCGTGGGGCAAGCCCTACCTGACGATGGACCCGGCCTACGAGGCCATGGTCCTGCGCTATCTCGCGGACTTCTTCGACCGGGGCGGCGTTTACAAGGGCAAGAGACCGGTCCACTGGTGCATCCACTGCGAGACGGCCTTGGCCGAGGCCGAGATCGAATACAGGGACAAGACGTCGCCCTCGATTTACGTCCGCTTCCCGGTGATCTCCGACCTGGCGGCGAAATATCCCGCCCTCGCGGGCAAGAACGTCTTCGCCCTGATCTGGACGACGACCCCGTGGACGCTCCCGGCCAACATGGCCATCGCCTTCCACCCCGACTACGAATATGTCGCGGCGGCGGTCGACGGCGGCGTCTATATCCTGGCCAAGAAACTCTTGCCCGCCGTCGCCGCTGAGCTCGGCTGGAGCGCCCCCAAGGTCCTGGCGACGTTTCCCGGCAAAGAAATGGAGGGACTCAAGGCCCGCCACCCGTTTATCGACAGGGAGTCGCTCTTCGTCCTGGCCGATTACGTCACGCTCGAGGATGGAACGGGGGCCGTCCATACCGCGCCCGGCCACGGCCAAGACGATTACAGGACAGGCATCGCCTACAATATTGATATCTACACGCCCGTCGACGACGAGGGGAAATTCACGCCGGAGGTCGCCCGCTATGCCGGGGTCGACGTTTTCACGGCCAACCCCCTCATCACGGCCGACATGAAAAAAGACGGGACGCTCCTCAAGGAGACGATGATCACCCATTCCTACCCCCACTGCTGGCGCTGCAAGAACCCGGTCATCTTCCGGGCCACGGAGCAGTGGTTCATCTCGATGGACGAGGGCGGTTTCCGGGAGGAGGCGCGGGCCGCCATCCGGGCCGTCCGCTGGATCCCGGAGTGGGCCCAGGAGAGGATCGACAACATGGTCGCCGGGCGGCCCGATTGGTGCATCTCTCGGCAGCGGTCCTGGGGCGTGCCCATTCCTGCCTTCGGGTGCCGTAGCTGCGGAGCCGTCCTGGCCGACGCCCGCATCGTCCGCCACGTGGCGGGGATATTCGAAAAAGAAGGTTCCGACACCTGGTACCGCAAGGAGGCCGCGGCGCTGCTCCCGGCCGGGACGAAATGCCCGACCTGCGGAGGTTCGGAATTCCGCAAGGAGATGAACATCCTCGACGTCTGGTTCGAGTCCGGAGCGTCTCAGAACGTCCTCGAAAGGGAGCCGGGCCACCACTGGCCTTCCGACCTCTACATCGAGGGCCACGACCAGCACCGGGGATGGTTCCAGAGCTCGCTTCTCATCGGCGTCGGGGCCAAGGGCCGGAGTCCGTTCGCGAGCTGCATCACTCACGGCTTCATCCTCGACGAGCAGGGGAGGGCCATGTCGAAGTCGCTGGGCAACGTCATCGAACCCGGCGAGATCATCGCCAGGAGCGGGGCCGAGATTCTCCGCCTCTGGGCGGCCATGCTGAACTACAAGGAGGACGCCCGGTTCGGCAAGGAGATCGAACAGCGGCTGGTCGAGGCCTACCGCAAGATCAGGAACACCTGGCGCTTCCTCCTGGGCAATCTCTCCGACTTCGATCCGGACAAGGACGCCGTCGGCGAGGCCGAACTGCTCGACCTCGACCGCTGGATCCTCGAGCGGAGCGAGGAGGTCTGGCGGCGCATGCGCCGGGCCTACGAGGACTACGAATACCATACGGTCCTTCATGCTCTCCTCGATTTCTTCACGGTGGATCTCAGCGCCTTCTATCTCGACGTCGTCAAGGATCGGGTCTACTGCTCGGCGAAGAAATCCGTCCTGCGTCGCTCGGCCCAGACCGCCATGTTCGAGGTCCTCCGCGGGAGCCTGCTCTTCGCCGCGCCCATCCTGTCCTTCACGGCCGACGAAGTCTGGGCGCACGCCCCCTCCCACTCCGGAAAAGAGGGGTCGGTCCACCTCGGCGAATTCCCGGCCGAGCGGAGTTGGCTCGGACGCCGGGGGCAGGCCTTCATCGAGGATATGAAGGGGCTCCTCGCCGTCCGGGAGACGGTCCTCAAGGAGCTAGAAAGATCCCGGGGCGAGGGCCTGATCGGGAATTCCCTCGAGGCTTCGGTGACCCTGAAAGCCCCGGCGCCCGGGGCGGCCCTCCTCAAGAAATATCAGGGCGACCTCGCCGCCCTGTTCATCGTTTCCGAAGTCTCGGTAGAACCGGCCGCGGGCGAGGAGGTCGAGGTTTCGATCGGCCGGGCCCCCGGCGAGAAGTGCGAAAGATGCTGGAACCGGTCGCCCGAAGTCGGCCGCAGTCCCGGATCCCGGACCTTCTGTGCCCGTTGCGAGGCCGTGGTCAAGGCGATCGCCCCGTGAAGAAGACAAGCTTCTACTTCGTCCTCATCCTGCTCCTGGTCGCCCTCGACCAGGCCGTCAAGGCCGTCATTGCCCGGACCGTTGACCTCTACGAGAACCTGATCGTCATCCCGGGGTTCTTCAACATCACCCGGATCCACAACCGGGGGGCCATCTTCGGAGCCTTCAACCAGATGAGCAACAAGACCGTCTTCGCGGTCCTGACCGCGGCGTCCGTCCTCGCCTTGGGCCTCGTCGTTTACTATTTCTTCAAGACGCCGCCGTCCGACCGGCTGATGAAGATCTCGTTGTCGCTGATCCTGGCCGGAGCCCTGGGCAACATCGTCGACCGGATCGCCCGGGGCCACGTCATCGACTTCCTGGATTTCCACGTCCGCGATGCCCACTGGCCCTTTTTCAACGTGGCCGATTCCTGCATCACCATCGGGGCCGTCCTCATGATCTTTATCTTTTTCAGGAGAAAACCGGCATGCACCCCATCCTCTTGAAAATAGGGCCACTGGTCGTCCACACCTACGGGTTCATGATGGCCGTCGGAGTCGGGATGGCCCTGTGGTTCATCTACGTCCAGGCGAAAAAAGCAGGGCTCGATGCCCCCCGGCTCATGGACGCGGCCTTCTACACGATCATCGTCTCCCTGATCGGGGCCAAACTGATCCTTTTCGTGAGCAACTTTTCATATTATGTCAGCTCCCCAAAAGAGCTCTTCAGCCTGGCCCGGTCGGGCGGCGTCTTCCAGGGGGGATTGACCTTCGGCGTCATTTTCGCCCTGTGGTATTTCCGGAAAGCGGGGATTCCGGCCTGGCCGGCCGCCGACATCATTGCCCCGGCCCTGGCCCTGGGCCACGGCTTCGGCCGGATCGGCTGCTTCAGCGCCGGCTGCTGCTACGGGAGCGAATGCGCCGCGCCCTGGAGCGTCGTCTTCAAGAGCGAATATGCTCACGAGCTGACGGGCATTCCCCTGAACACGCACCTCCATCCGGTCCAGCTCTACGAAGCGGCCCTCAATTTCCTGAACTTCACAGTCCTCTTTCTCGTCCTGAGAAAAAAATCCTTTCCCGGCCTGGTTTTTTCCCTGTACATCATCAATTACTCGGTCATCCGGTTCATCACCGAGTATTTCCGGGGCGACCACGCCGAGCGCGCCTATTTTATCCGCGGCGAGACGCCCCTGGCGAGCCTGTCCTATCCCCAACTTTTTTGCATCCTGGGCGTCATCGCGGGCGTCCTTCTGGCCGTGATCTTCAAGCGGCGAAAACGTGCCTAAGACGGAATTCGTCGTCGGACCTGATTCGGGCGGGGGGAGACGGCTGGACGTTTTTCTGACCGAAAAGATCCAGACGCTGACCCGGTCACAGGTCAGGAAGTTCCTCGACGAGGGTGCCGCCCGGGTCGCCGGAACGGTCCGCAGAGCGAGCTACAGGCTGCGGGCCGGCGACGCCATCGTTTTCGAATACGAGATCCCCGGCCCCGGAGGTCTCGAACCCCAGGACATCCCCCTCAAGGTCCTTTACGCGGACGAGGACGTCATCGTCCTCGACAAGCCCGCGGGCCTGGTCGTCCACCCTGGCGCGAGGAATGCCTCCGGGACCCTGGCCAACGCCCTCCTCCATCATTTTCCCGAGACGGCGGCGGTCGGCCCCCCGGACAGGCCGGGCATCGTCCACCGGCTGGACAAGGACACCTCGGGGGTCATGGTGGCGGCGCGGTCGGCCCGGGCCTATGAATCCCTGGTCGGGCAATTCAGGCGGAAGGACGTCTGGAAGACCTACCTTGGCCTTGTCTGGGGAGGCATCACGGCCCCGGAGGGGCGGATCAATTGGCCCATCGGCCGGCACGCCACCGAAGGCAAGAAGATCTCGGTCCGGTCCAGGCATCCGAAAGACGCCGAAACCTTCTTCAAAGTCCTCCGGACGTTCCGGGACACGACCTTGCTCGAGATCAGGCCGGTGACGGGGCGGACCCACCAGATCCGGGTCCACCTGGCGGCGGCCGGACATCCCGTTGCGGGCGACGCGCTCTACGGCCGCAAGAAGGCCGCGAAAAAATTCCCCCGGCTCTTCCTCCATGCCCACACCATATCGTTCCTCCATCCCCGGACGGGAGAGCGGCTGACCTTCGTATCCCAGCTCCCGCTTGAGCTCGAGGCCGTATTGGAGAAACTCTCTCATACCGGTTATCCAGCCTAAGGGTTGAGCGGGCCCTGTCCCGCGGCCATTCCATATGTTCGAGCGTAATGAAAAGGGCCATCCCTGAGGCCCTGAACAGGGACGCCCCGTGACCGGAACCCTCATATCATCGAGCCGCCGAATTTCCCCTTGAGGAAAAACTGGAAATCGATTATCATAGGGTCCGTTTTTTCTCCAAGACATTCCCCTGTTCTTGGCGGATAAAGACGTTTCCAGCTCCGAGGAGGCTTGAGGATGAAAGATTACGCCGTCGACAAGATCCGGAACGTGGCCCTGGTCGGCCACGGCTCGTCGGGAAAGACCTCGCTGACATCCGCCTTCCTGTTCGACGCGGGTGCGACCAGCCGCCTGACCAAGGTCGATAAGGGCAACACCGTCACCGATTACGACCCCGACGAGATCGAGAGGAGGATCTCCATCAACTCCGCCGTCTGCTTCTGCGAGTGGAAGGACCATAAGATCAACCTCGTCGACACTCCGGGATACAGCAACTTCCTCTGGGACACCCGGGCCTCCCTTCGCGCCGTGGACGCCGCGGCCGTGTTCATCGACGCCGTTTCGGGTGTCGAGGTCGGGACGGAAAAGGTCTGGGAGATGCTCGAGGAGTTCGGCCTTCCGCGGATCATCGTCATCAACAAGATGGACCGGGAGAACGCCAGCTTCAAGAGTGCCGTCGAGGCGGTCCAGCAGTTCTTCGGCCGCCAGGCGGTCCCCATCCAGCTGCCGATCGGCGAGGAGAAGAACTTCAGCGGAGTCGTGGACGTCATCGCCGGCAAGGGTTATCTCTTCGACAAGGACGAGAGCGGCAAATTCAAGGAAGCGGCCGTGCCCGCCGACCTCCAGGCCGAGGTCGAGAAGCGACGCCGGGAGCTCATCGATATGGTCGCCGAGAGCGACGAAAAGCTCATGGAGAAATACCTCGAACAGGGCGAGCTCGCGCCCGGGGAGTTCCAGGGCGGCCTGAAGCGGGCCATCCTCAACCATCAGCTCTTTCCCGTTTTTGCGGCGTCCGGGCTCGCGAACATCGGCGCCCAGCCCCTCCTCGACGGGATGATCGCCTACCTGCCGTCGCCGGTCGAACGGGACGGGGTCAAGGCCAAGGTCAAAGGCCAGGACCAATTGGTCCAGCCGTCCCCGGACGCGCCGTTCTCGGCCCTCGTCTTCAAGACCATCTCCGACCCCTACACCGGCCGGATCTCCCTGATGAGGGTTTTCTCGGGCCGGATGAACCCCGACGGCGCGGTCACCAACACGACTCGCGACACGGACGAGAAGCTCGTCGGCCTGTTCTTCCTCCAGGGAAAGGAACAGATCGCCGCGGGCCAGGTTAAGGCGGGCGACATCGCCGCCACGGCCAAGCTCAAGGTGACCTCGACGGGCGACTCCGTCTGCGCCAAGAACGCCGGCGTCGAATTCCCGGCCATCAATTTCCCCGAGCCGTCCATCTCCTTTGCCATCGAGCCCAAGACCCGGGCGGACGAAGACCGGATCTCGCAGGCCACGCACAGGATCACAGAGGAAGACCCGACGGTCCGGATCGAGCGCGACCCGGACACGGCCCAGCTCCTCATCTCCGGCAACGGCGAGCTCCACGTCCGGATCATCACCGAGCGGCTCAAGAAGCGGTACAACGTCGACGTCGACCTCAAGCCGCCGAAGATCTCCTACAAAGAGACCATCAAGGGCCGGGCCGACGTCCAGGGCCGGCACAAGAAGCAGACCGGCGGCCGGGGCCAGTTCGGCGATGTCTGGATCAAGATGGAACCCCTGCCGCGGGGCAAGGATTTCGAATTCGAGGACAAGGTTTTCGGCGGCGCCATCCCGCGCAATTTCATCCCGTCCGTCGAAAAGGGCATCCTCGAGGCGCGGAAGAAGGGCGTCCTCGCCGGCTATCCGGCGGTGGACTTCAAGGTCACCCTTTACGACGGGTCGTACCACGATGTCGATTCCTCGGACATCGCCTTCAAGATCGCCGCCACCAAGGCCTACAAGAAAGCCATGAAAGAGGCCAAGCCGACCATCCTCGAGCCGATCATGAGCGTCGAGATCTATACCCCCGAGGCCTACATGGGCGACATCATGGGCAACCTCAACGGCCGGCGGGGCAAGGTCCAGGGGATGGAGCAGAAGGGGACGATGCGCGTCCTCAAGGCCGCCGTGCCAATGTCGGAGATGCTCGACTTCGAGCCGACGCTGACGTCCATCACGGGCGGGCGCGGCTCCTACCTCATGGAGTTCTCCCACTACGAAGAGGCGCCGTCCCACATCCAGCAGAAGATCATCGCCGACGCCGTGAAAGAAGGGCGGGTCCGGCCCGAGGAAGAGGACTGATCCCCGGGACTTATGGAGAGAGAGGGGCTTGGCCCGGGGCTTCCCGGGGTCTTTCCTTGACAAAAAAGAGCAGCGCCGCTGCTGCGGCCGTGAGGCCCGCCGATATCAGGAACGGCGCGGTCCTCCCCACGTGGTCCCAGAGCCAGCCGGCTCCGAGCGACGCCGGCAACGCGCACAACCCGACAGCCATCTGAAAGCCTCCGATCGTGCTGGCCCGGTATTCGGGAACGCAGAGCTCGGCGACGAGCGTCCGCTGAACGGGCTCCAGGGCCGCCTTGTGGACACCGTACAGGACGAAGATGGCGGGGACCAGGAACATTCCCCGGATCAAGATGACTCCAACGCAGACGGCCGCCCAGAAGCCGAACGACAGGAAGAGAACGGACTTGCGGCCGATCCTGTCGGAGAGCCGGCCGAAGGGGAGCGAGAGAAGCGCGGCCGAGGCCGTGAAAACGAGATACAGGACAGGCACGAACCCGAGCTTGAAACCGACCGTCCTGGCGTAAATGAGGAGGAAGGAATACGTGAACGCGCCCAGGGCGAAGAGGGCGTTGGCCCCGATGTAGAGCGCCAGGTTCCGGTCGATATGCCGGAGGGACATGCCCTTGTAGATCTTGGGCCCGGACGGCTTTTCCTCCCTGATCCGGACCATGATCAGGGCCGCGCCGATGACCGAGGGGATGGCGGCCAGGGCGAAGAGTGTTCTGAGCCCGACGATGTTGAGGAGGAGGATCGAAGCCGTGATGCCGAAAACCGCGCCGAGGTTGTCCATCGCCCGCATCAGCCCGAAATGGCGGCCCCGGTTCTGGTCGGTCGAGATGTCGGCGACCATGGCGTCTCTGGGGGCGCCGCGCATCTTGCCGACCCGGTCCAGGACCTTGAACGGGATGAGATGCTGCCAGACGGAAGCCGCGGCGTAGCCCAGGCGGGAGGCGGCGCCGCAGAGGTAGCCGGTCCAGACGAAGATCTTCCTTTTCCGGATCTTGTCCGAGACGTAGCCCGAGGCGGCCTGGGATAATGAAACCAGGGCTTCTCCCAGCCCGTCGAGCAGCCCCAGGGCGGACATGTTGGCCCGCAGGACCTGGGTCACGAACATGGGCCAGACGGGGGCAATGATGTCCGAGCCGAAGTCATTGAGGAAGGAGGCCGCGGCGAACGTCCGGACCGTTGCTTTGGTTTCTTCCGGAGTCTCGGTCATTCCATGATCCCTTCGCTCCTAGGCCATCCATTTTATCTTTTCCCACGCCTCTCATTCAAGAAGAAACGGGGGTGCCGCGGAAACGTCCCCGCTTCCCCCCGGTGTCCGTTGACATCCCCGAAATCCCGGAGATATGATACGGAAGAAATTCCCGACGGAGGACGTCATGAAGCCGATCAATCGCCGCGTGATATGTTGCGCCATGCTCGCCTGGGCAGTCGTCGCGGTCCGCGCCCAGGACCAGACCCAAGGCCAGGCCCGGGCAGGAGCTCAAGCCCAGACACCTGCGGCCCAGGCTTCAGCTCAAGCAACTCCCCAATCCGAGACGCCGGACCCGACTCTGGCCCTCAAGATCGGCAACCCCAAGCTCAAGGACAAGACCATGGACGTCGGGCTCGGATCGATCGTGGCCGCGGAGACGGGCGCCCCCATCGGCTTTGATCGGATGATCAGGGACATGATGTCCAGCCGTTTCGTCTATGTCGGTGAGACCCATAATTCCCTCCCCATGCACGAGATCCAGTTCCAGATCATCCGGGCCCTCTATGCCCAGGACCGCAACCTGGCGATCGGCCTGGAGATGCTCCCGGTCACGGTCCAGGAAACGCTCAATAAATGGACGAGCGGCGTGCTGACGACGAACGAGTTCATCCGGGATGTCCGCTGGTACATCAACTGGAACTTCAACTTCGGCTTCTACGAGAAGATCTTCGAGTTCGCCAAGGAGCACCGCATCCCAATCTACGCCTTGAACGTCCCCCGCGAGATCATCACCAAGATCCGGATGCAAGGCTGGGAAGCCCTGGCCGACGACGAAAAAAAGTTCATCCCGAAGGCCCCCGACCTGACGAACAAGGACCACCGGACCCTGATCCGGAAGATCTTCGAGTCGGCGGATATCCCCCATCAGATGAAGGGTGCCGGGCTCGACATGATGTTCGAGGGCCTCTACCGGGGTCAATCGGCGTGGGATGAGGTGATGTCCGCCAACGCCGTCAGGGGAGCAGGGAGCGAGGGCCGCCGGATGGTCGTCTGCGCCGGCTCGGGACACCTTCTCTACAACCTCGGCCTCAACAGGAGGGCCTTCGAGAAGAGCGGCCAGCCGTCGAAAACGGTCATCGCGGTCCCGGTCCCGGAGGGGAAGAAGAGCCTCAAGATCTCAAGGGCGTACGGAGACTACGTTTTCGGGATCGCCGAGGAAGCAAAGCCGGCGTTCCCGACGATCGGGTTGAGCTTCAAGAAGGTCGATAGCCTGGCGAACCTTGTCGTCGAAAGCAAGCCCACGGACGGAGCCGCCAGCCGGGCCGATTTCGACAAAGGGGACGTCATCCTCACGGTCGACGGCCGGGCCTTTGACGACATCAACGAGGTCCGGACTTATCTGGCCCGCTTCAAGTGCGGCGATGAGGTCAAGTTCCGGTTGCTGCGGGGCGGCCAGGTCAAGGACGTCTCGCTGAAATTCGACAAGTGCCTCCAGCCAGAGGCGCGCCCGGCGGAAAAGAAAGCGCCCTGAGCGAAGGCGCGCCGGGGGTTCCATGAGAAACAGGGAGGGATTCATGTCGCGAGAGCGCAAGAAGTTCCACGGTCTGGTCATCGCTAGCGGGATCATCGTGTCGGGTCTCTGGCTTGCGGCGGGTCCGGAGACACTCAGGACCCCGGCCGAAGACAGCGGCTACAAGCAATACACCCAGAGCGAGGCCCTCGGGAAATTCCTCAGCGAAGCCGACGCTCTTGCGCGCGAGCTGACGGTCCAGGTCGTCGGCCGGACGAAGGACGTCGACGAGCTCCCGGGCCAGGACATCTTCCTGGCGGTCCTGACCGAAGAGGGCGCCGCCCGGCCGCAAGACCTGAACCGGAAAAAGCCGACCCTCCTTCTGACGGCTTCGCAGCACGGCAACGAACAGTCGGCCAAGGAGGCTGCCCTGTGGCTCATCCGCGATATCGCCCTCGGGGAGATGAAGCCGTTGCTCAAGAGAATGAACGTCCTCGTCATTCCCCAGGCCAATCCCTACGGCAACCGGTTCGACGTTCGCCGGAACGAGACCGGGCTCGACCTGAACCGGGACCACGTCAAGCTCGAGGCCGCCGGGGTCGAGGCCATCCACCGGGTCTTCCGGGCCTGGATGCCCGAGGTCACGATCGACGTCCACGAGAAGGGAGACGGCTATTACAAGGTGAATATCGGCTGCGTCTCCAACGTGAACATCAGCCGGGTGCTCCAGGACTATTCCCGCCGGACGATCCTGGCCGAGGTCGAGGCCGCGCTGAAGAAGAAAAACATCACCTTCCATGAGTACCTCGTTACCGAGGAGATGGGATCGACGGGAGCGGCCGGCGTCGAAACGCCGGGAGCGGCCGCCGCCCCGAAGGAAGAATACACGCGCTACAGCACGACGGATCTCAACGACGGCCGGAACAGCCTCGGGATCTACGAAACGTTGTCCTTCATCCAGGAAGGGGCGTCTCGCCATGACCTGGAGACGCTCGAGGCGCGGACACGGTGGGAGTACTGGGGGCTCCGGGCCTTCATGGAGTCCGCAGCCGACCACGGGGTCGAGACCATCAAGATCGTCCGCGACCTCAGGGCAAAGCTCCTGGAAAGAGGCAAGACCTGCGCGGCGGACGATCTTGTCCACGTCCGGATGGATTACGCCCGGGACCCCAAGAACCCGACGCTAAGCCTGCAGAAGACCGAAGAGGGGGGAGCCACGGCCCTGGTGGGGATCCTCAGGGTCGATAAGAAGGCCGGCGATGCGCTCACGCTCCAGGATATCACGCCCGCCAGGCAGATGGCGGGGCCCAGAGTCGTTACCGAAGTCGTCAAGAACTGGTTCCCCGAAGTGACGCCGACGGCAAGCGTTGTCCGGCCCATCGGCTACATCATCCCGGCCAAGCACTTCGACGTCGTCGAGACCCTGCTCCGCCACGGCATCGCCGTGCAGATGTTCATCCAGGACAAGGCCGTCGACGTCGAGGCCTATGAGGTGAGGGACATCGTTCCGGCGGCGGAAGATTATCTGGCGCCGTCCAAGATCGCGGTTGAGAAAAAGGCCCTCTCGACGCTCGTCAAGCGCGGCGATTTCTACGTGGGCTGCGGCCAGGAAGCCGCCAACCTGATCCCCTGCCTCCTCGAGCCTGAATCGGATTTCGGGCTCATCAGGTACTGGAAGTTCGGCCTTGTCCCCAGGGCGGGAGATATCTTCGCTTTTTATCGGATCGTTAAACCGCAGACGCTGCTCCTCGCGCCCTACAAACCCTGGCCCCGATAATGGGGTCGGACCAAATTAACTTATTATAAATAATAAAGATCAGCGTTTTTCTGGGGCGAAAAAGGCCTCAAGTCCATTATTTTAGCCACGAAAACATGGACTTAAGGGATGCGTGAAAATGGGGGCGGAATAGGTCTTTCCGTCTATTTTAATTTCTTTATTGCCGCCAGGATCTCAGGCTGGGGCGGTGTCGCCCATTTGAATATCTCCCGGGCCTTGGCCGCCTCGCCGGCACGCTCCAGGGCGAGGGCGCCGAAATACGAGTTCGGCCCGCGCTCGGCCCCGTGTCGATCGGTATAAGCCAGGATCGATTTCCGGATCTCCATGGCCCTGGCCTTATTCCCCATCTTTTCCTGGCACAGGGCTTCGAGATAATCCTGAAGCCTGACGTCCGGGGCCGCAGGCGCCCCGGTCCCAAGGCTTTCAGGATAGAGCTTCGCTTTCTCGAGGTGCTCGACCGCCGCGGCCCAGTCGCGCCTGCCCATCCTGTCCAGGGCAGCGGCGATGTGGGCCTTGAGATAAAGCCCGTAGATGTCGCTCGCGCCCTCGTAGGGAAGAGCCTGGATCTTGTCCACGACGGCCAAGGCCTCATCGTTCCGGGACAGGTCCAAGAGGGATCTGACCTGGTCGACACGAATGGGGACCTCTTCCGGGAAAAGGCCCGCGGCTTTTTCCGTTACGGCGAGGGCCTCGCCTCTCCTGCCGAGAGACTGCAGGAACCCGGCCAGGCTGTGCCAGACGCGCCAGTTCATGCCATCGATCCCAACGGCCCGCTTGAGATCAGCCAAAGATTTTTCCCGCGCAGTTTCGCGCTCAAGATAAGCCCGGGCGAGGAAGAGCGGGGCAAAGTCAGCCGAGTCGCAACGGGCGAAGAGGTCCCGCGTCTCTTCGATCCGGCCCTTCGCCCAGAAGATCAGCCCGAGGTAGTATCTCGGCTTCCAGTCTGCGGGCCTGGACGCCATGGCCCATTCGAAGACCGGGATGGACTCTTCGCGGAAGGGGAACACGAGAAGAGGCGAAAGGCCGAAGGCCTTGTCGAGATAGATCGCGCTTCTGTCCCGAGCCAGGTCTTTCAAGAGATAGGCCAGCCAGGCGTAGACCTCGGGCTGGGCCGGGGCGTTTTCGAGGAGGGTCACGGCGTCCGGCACGCACCCGTTCCTGACGTAGAAAAGGGCCATTTCGAGGTAGCTCTCGTGGGGCAACTCGTTGCGGATCATGGACTTGAAGCCCGAGAGTCTCGCGTCCGTCCTGTCGAGGAGGTAGCGCTCGAAGCGGCCGAGGTGGTCGAGCGGGTCAAACTCCTCGAGCCGGTCCAGCGCCTCACGCGCCAGATCCTGTTTTCCGAGCTTTCTCGAAGCCACGGCCTTGATCTCGAATGCGCTCGAATTGTATCTGTTGGAATCCAGGGCCTTCTCCGCGTATTCCAGGGCGAGCGGGAAATCCGCTTCACCGTCCGCGATCTCGGCCAGCTGGAGATAAGCCGGGGAGCGGTATTCCATGGAACGGGAGGCCCAACCCAGCGTCTCTTTCGCATCGGCCAGCCGGCCCAGGCGTCGGGCGCTGATCCCATAAACATAGTTGGCCTCAGGATCGTACATGGAGACGTCGAGGGCCTTGGCCGCGTATTCCAGTCCCTTCCCGTATTCGCCGCGCCGGGCGTAGAGCTCGGCGGTCCGGGCCAAGGCCCGGAGATGGAGGGGCTCCCGGGCGAGGCAGGCCAGATATTTTTCGAGGGCCTGGTGATGGAGACGCTCCTGCTCGGACCGCGCTCCGGCGAGATAGAGGCCCTCGGCCGTCCTCTCGTCGACGGCTTGGAACCGCAGCGGCCGGCCGAGCTCTCTCGAGGCAGGGTCGCTCGAATAAACGAGACGGCCGCCGATCCGGACTTCATAAGACGCGGGCCTGCCGCCGAGGGGGATCTCCTTCCTGAAGATCCCCTCGGGCTTGAGACGGAGACGCTCCTTGTAGGCCTCTTTTCCTGACACTCTGATGACGAGGTCCTCGTCGATGGATTGGAGGGGAAAGAAGCCGATGGCCAGCCCCGTTTCCGTTTCCGTCGCGCTCAGGACGCCGATCGGGGAAGCCTTCCTCATGGGGCCGATCCCGCGGTACGGGAACCAGAGCTCTTTCCAGCGGTCGGTGACGGACGGGAACAGCCGGCCGTGGTCGGACTGGTTGAGCAGGCGCCCGGCCTGAGGCTCGGTGTACTGGCCGTCCTTGTCCGTGAGGAGATCGACCCAGATCCCGCCCTGCCGGGACAGATCCCAGATCCAGACCTTGCGGCCGGGCATGTCGTCATAGAGGGCCCAGTGGCCGAAGCCGGCATCGGAGCCCTCATACCAGGCCCCGTAGAAGTCCTCGAATTCGCCCACCGTGAAATAACTCTTGGATCCGGGAGAATCGTTGTTCTTGTACCAGGAAAGGTCGCGTCCTTCCGGGCTCACAGGCCACGGCTCGAGAGGGACGGAGAAGTCGTGCCCGATATAGGAACGGCCCGGGAAGATGTACTTGAGGTCATCGGCCGTCCTGATGGCCGCGCACGACCAGTAATAATAGGACTGGCTGAAAGGGGTCGGGTTGTGCCAGAAGCCGTTGGTCTCGAAGTACGCCTTATCCGCGGGGAGCGTGATCGTGACGCTCCACCGGGTCCTTGAGGGAACGTCCATCGTTCCGACGACGCAGCTCGCGCTGCCGTCCGGGTTCCGGCGGATGATGTAATCGACGGGCGAGGCGGTCGACGGGGCGTGCCCGACGATCCCGAAGTTGAACTCGATCCCGCCCGAGGTCCAGGGCCCCCGGAGGGCGATCTGACGGAATTTCATGACGTGGTTGGTATAGAGGAAATCGCGGCCGGAGGACTTGTCCGCAGCGCCCCAGACCTTGCCTCCGACCTCGGGCAGGACAGCGACCCGGAGGTAGGGGTTCTCCAGGCGGACAACCTTCCACTCCCGGTCCGTGGCCGTAGCACTGAACGAGTCGTAGAAGAAGTAGGGGTAGAGCCTCAGCCCCTGGCCCCACAGGCTTGAACGGGCGAAAATGGGGACCGGATCGGGGTCGGCGTAAGAGTACGTCCTGATGGCCTCCTTCTTCTCGGAGACGGTCGCCCCCCGGGCATCCGGCCCGGAGCCGGCCCGGCACCCGGCGGCGACGACGGCCGTCAAGAGGAAGACAAAGACCGTGTTCAAGAGCCTTTTCGCGGTCATCGGCCGTCTACTTTTTTTCCTTTTTTTCGGTGAGCTCTTGATAGATGACTTCGACCAGGCTCATGAACTGCGGCGTCCCCCCGCCGGCCGGCCGGTCTTCGACCTGGAGGATCTTTTTGATCTCCTCCAGGGACTTGCCTTCGGCGATCAAGGTTTTGACCCTGGCCTGCTTGATCTCGATGGACCGGACAAGACCCTCCACCTCGTCCCGGGTGACCATGTCCCCGTGACCGGGGATGAACGTCTCGATGTGGGGCCTGTGGTCCAGGATGGCCTTGAGCGTTTTGACGAGCCCGAAGGAGGAGCCGTGCTTGGAGCGATTGACGATCGGGTCGCGACCGATGAAAACGAGGTCGCCGACGAAGGCGGTTCTCTGGAAGTCGACATAGACCACCGTGTCGCCGCTCGTGTGGGCCGGGCCGTAATGGCAGAGAGTGATCGTTCGAGTGCCGGAGAGAATCTTCAGCTCATTCTTGAAAACCACCGTCGGGAGGTAATCCTGGAGGGCGGGCAGTTCGACGGCAGCCTTGATCATGTCAGCCTTGACCTGTTCCTGACTGATGATGGGCAGCCCCCTGGGAAAGCCCGGGAGCCCGTTGATATGGTCGGCATCGCTGTGGGTGAGGATGATCTTCGTGACCGGGAAAGGGATGGTCTTCTTCAGTTCGGCGAGCATGTCCTGGACGCTCTCAGGGCTCATCTTCGCGTCCACCGCGAAGACCTCCTTGTTTCCGACGATCAGGCCCGAGTTAGCCCCGGCCCCTCCCTTGACGAGGAGAAGGGTCAGGGTGATAGGCTGGATCGTCACGGGCGCTAATTCTTGACGCGACGCTTGGTTCTGCTGAGCGAGCGCGATCCCCGCAAGGAGCATTAGGATTCCAGAGATGATCGCCAAGACGGCCGGGAACGTGGATTTCATGGCAGGCTCCTCTCCGTTCGAGTGTCCATCCCTTTAGGTTTTATCCGGATGAAGAGGTTTTGTCAAACGCTCCAGGAAGGAGAGAGGGGGATGCCCGGGCTTCCGACGCCGTCGGATCTTGCCGCCGGGGCCCCGAACAAGAGGATCAGCCGGGGACGGCGATGCCGCCCCCGGCCTCCTGTCGTTTTCGGGATCCGGATCAGAGCTTGGTTTCTTCGACCGTCTTCTGGACGACCCCGACCGTTTTCTGGAGCATGGCCTTCTCTTCGTCGCTGAGCTTGATCTCGAAGATCCTCTCCATGCCCTTTCCGCTGATCAGGCAGGGGACTCCGATGAAGAGGCCCTTGACGCCGTACTCGCCTTCGCAGAGTGCGGCGCAGGGGAGGACGCGCCGCTTGTCGTGGAGGTAGGACTCGGCGATGATGATCGCGCTCCAGGCCGGGCTGAAGAAGGCCGAGCCCTTGCCGAAGAGCTTGACGATCTCGGTCCCGGCTTCGCGCGTCCGGAGGGCGAGCTTGTCGATCTGCTCCTTGGTCGCGATCTCCGTCAGGGGGACGCCGCCGACCGTCGTGAGACGGGGCAGGGGCACCATATCGGGGCCGTGGCCTCCGAGGACCGTGCCTGCGACGTCGGATACGGACACACCGAGTTCCATGGCGATGAAGGCGCGCCAGCGGGCGGTGTCCAGGGTCCCAGCCATCCCGATGACCTGGTGCCTGGGGAAGCCCGTCAGTTTGGAGAAGGCGTAGACCATGGCGTCGAGGGGGTTGGTGACGATGATGCAGAACGCCTTCGGGGCGTACTGCTTGACGCCTTCGGCGACCTGCTTGATGATGGCCAGATTGACGGCCAGCAGGTCCTCGCGGGTCATCCCGGCCTGCCGTGGACGTCCGGCCGTGACGATGACGACGTCGGCCCCGGCGATGTCCTTGTAGTCTGACGTGCCGGTAATGTTGGCGTCGTAGTTGCCATGGGGGGCCATCTCCATGAGGTCGAGGGCCTTGCCCTTAGCGGGGTTTTCGAGCTCGGGGATGTCGAGGATGACGATGTCCCCCAGCTCCTTCTGGGCGGCGAGCATGGCCAGGTTCTGTCCGATCTGTCCGCCGCCGATGAGGGCGATCTTCTTGCGCATGTACATTCTCCTTTTTATGGAATGGCGGCCGGGCCATCGGGCCGGGCCGCCTCGGTTGCCTCAGCAGGCAGGCCCCGTTGTGGGGGGTCAACCCTTCACGTAGCCCTCCCAGGTCTCCTTGAGCTTCGGGCTCTTCAGCCACTCCATGACGTAATCGGTGAAGGTGGTGCCCGTGACCCCGGTGGAACGCCCCGTGATGGACATCTTTTTCTCGTACTGCCCGGTGATGTCGAGGGCCATCTCCAGGGCTTTGCCTTTCTCGGCGTAACCGATATGGCCGAGAAGCATCGCCGCCGCCCGGATCATGCTGCAGGGGTCGGCGTATTGCGCGCGGCCCTCGATGACCATGCGGGGAGCGGAGCCGTGGATGGCCTCGAACATGGCGTATTGCTTGCCGATGTTGGCGCTTCCGGCGGTGCCGACGCCCCCCTGGAATTCGGCGGCCTCGTCGGTCAGGATGTCGCCGTAGAGGTTGGGCAGGACCATGACCTGGAAGTCGCGGCGGCGCTTCTCGTCGACGAGCTTGGCCGTCATGATGTCGATGTACCAGTCGTCGGACTCGATCCCGGGATATTCCTTGGCGATCCGGTAGAAGTTTTCGAGGAAGCGGCCGTCGGTTGTCTTGACGATGTTGGCCTTCGTGACGCAGGTGACCCTTGTCCGGCCGTTATTCTTGGCGTGCTCGAAGGCCAGCCGGCAGATACGGTCGGATCCGGGAGCCGTGATCAGCTTGAAGTCGATGGCGATGTCCGCGTCAACCTCGATCCCATAAGGGCCGAGGGCATACAGGTCTTCCGTGTTCTCCCTGAAGAATATCCAGTTGATGCCCTGCCGGGGGACGCGGACGGGCCGGACGTTGGCGAAGAGGTCGAGTTCCTTGCGCAAGGCCACATTGCAGCTCTCGATATTCGGCCAGGGGTCTCCCTTGCGCGGCGTTGTCGTCGGGCCCTTGAGGGTCACGTGGTATTTCTTGATCTCGGCCAGGACGTCGTCCGGGATGGCCTGCTTGTGGGCGGCCCTGTTCTCGATCGTCAGGCCGTCGATGTCCTTGATGATGACCCTTCCCGCCTTGATCTCGTCCTGGAGCAGGAACCCCAGGACCCGTTTGGACTCGGCGGCGATGGTAACCCCGATGCCGTCGCCGGGGAGGATGCCGATCTTGATCGGCGCGATTTTCTTGTAGTCGATCCAATCCGGCGAAGCCTTGACTTTCTCCATCCGCCTCATCTGGACCTCGAGGAGCTTGCCGAAATGCTCCTTGGCTCTGGCAATGGCGGCGTAATCCATTCTTATTTCCTCCGTTATTGGACATTCAGATAAAAAACAGAGCTAATATGTTATCTCTTTTCGAGACCGAAATCAATCGAATTTTCGAGGTGTCCTGCGGCTTCGGGTTTTGACAAAACGGCCCAAACCATTTATACAGTATGATGCTTAGAATAAAGCCATCAGGAGCCATATCATGCTGGAATCATACTTCGAACAGGAAAAAGAACGGGCCAAGGTCGGACTCCCGGCCCTCCCTCTGACGCCCGCTGAGGTCGAGGATGTCTGCCGTTTCCTGGAAAGGCCCGAGGCTGGGAAAACGGAGGTCTTCCTGATTCTCCTCCGGAACCGGGTCTCCCCGGGCGTGGACCCGGCGGCCAAGGTCAAAGCAGACTGGCTGACGCGGGTCGCCCAGGGAAAAGCGCCGTCCCCGGCTGTATCCCGGCCCGACGCCGTTTTTCTTCTAGGGACCATGCTGGGCGGGTACAACGTGGAACCGTTGGTGGCCTTCCTGAACGACCGGGACCTGGCCGCCGCGGCGGCCGAGGCCCTGAAGAAGACCGTCCTCATCTACGGGCACTTCGACACCGTCCTGGAGATGTCCCGGACGAATCCGCTGGCCCGGTCCGTCCTCGAATCGTGGGCGAAAGGGGAGTGGTTCCTTTCCCGCCCTGACTTCCCGAAACGGATCGTCCTGAAGGTCTTCAAGATCGACGGGGAGATCAATACGGACGACTTTTCGCCGGCCGGCCAAGCGCCGACCAGGCCCGACATCCCGCTCCATGCCCAGTCCATGGGCCAGACGCGGTTCCCCGGCGGGAACGAGACCATCCGCAAGCTCCGTGAAGAGGGCCACCGGGTCGTCTTCGTCGGGGACGTGGTCGGGACGGGGTCGTCCAGGAAATCCGCCTGCAACTCCCTGATGTGGCACATCGGTGAGGACATCCCGTTCGTCCCGAATAAGAGGAGGGCCGGGATCGTTATGGGCGGCCTGATCGCGCCCATCTTCTTCAACACCACGGAAGATTCGGGCGGCCTGCCGATTATGTGCGAGGTCACGAAGATAAAGACCGGCGACGTCATCACGATCGACGCCGGGGCCGCGAAGGTCCTCGATGCGGCCGGGAAAGTCCTGGCGGGCTTCGAGTGGAAGCCCCCGACGATCAAGGACGAGTTCCGGTCCGGCGGCCGGCTGAACCTCATCATCGGCCGCCAGCTGACGGCCAAGGCCCGCAGGGCCCTGGGCCTCCCCGAAGCTGATTTCTTCACGACGATCGTGAACCCGGAGCCCAAGCCGAACCAGGGCTACACCCTGGCTCAAAAGATCGTCGGACGCGCCTGCGGGCTCCCGGGTGTTCTGCCCGCCACGGCCTGCGAGCCGCACATGACGACCGTCGGCTCCCAGGACACGACCGGGCCCATGACGGCCGATGAGCTCAAGGAGCTGGCCTGCCTTGAGTTCCAGGCGGATCTCATCATGCAGTCGTTCTGCCATACGGCCGCCTATCCCAAGCCGGCCGACGCGAAGATGCACCGGACGCTCCCGGCGTTCATGACCGAACGCAAGGGCGTAGCCCTCAAACCGGGCGACGGCGTCATCCATTCGTGGCTCAACAGGCTTCTCCTGCCCGACACGGTCGGGACCGGCGGCGATTCCCACACGCGCTTCCCCGTCGGAATCAGTTTCCCGGCCGGATCGGGGTTGGTGGCCTTTGCCGGCGCCCTTGGGTTCATGCCCCTGGATATGCCTGAGTCGGTCCTCGTGAAGTTCAGCGGCCGTCGGAACCCGGGAATCACCCTGCGGGACGTGGTCAATGCCGTTCCCTATTTTGCGATCGAAAAAGGTCTGCTGACGGTCGAGAAGAAGGGCAAAAAGAACGTTTTCAACGGCTGCGTCCTGGAGATGGAAGGCCTCGAGGACCTGACGGTGGACCAGGCCTATGAGCTGACGGATGCGTCCGCCGAAAGGTCGGCGGCGGCGTCCGTCATCTCCCTTAAAGAAGAGAAGGTCATCCGATCCGTCAAAAGCAACGTTGCCCTGATGGAACGGATGATCGAGGAAGGCTACCAGAGCGCCGAAACCCTCCGGCGGCGGATCGACTCCTGCCGGAAATGGCTGGAAAACCCGGTCCTTCTCAAAAGGGATGGCCATGCCGAATACAAGGCCGTCCTAGAGATCGACCTGGCCGAGATCAAGGAACCCATCCTGGCCTGTCCCAATGATCCCGACGATGTCAGGCTCCTTTCAGACGTCGCTGGCGACAAGATTGACGAGGTGTTCATCGGCTCCTGCATGGTCAATATCGCGCATTTTCGTGCGGCCGGACGGATTTTCGAAGGTGCCGGCCCGGCCAAGGCCAAGATCTGGCTGACTCCGCCGACGAAGATGGATGCGGCCCAGCTCATGAGGGAAGGATTCTATGCCATCTTCAACGCGATCGGGGCCCGGATGGAAATTCCCGGCTGTTCGCTCTGCATGGGCAACCAGGCCCGAGTCGCTCCCCGGGCTACGGTCATGTCCACCTCGACGCGGAATTTCGACAACCGCCTGGGGGACGGGGCCAGAGTTTATCTTGGGTCGGCCGTGCTGGCGGCTATCATCGCCATTAAGGGAACCATTCCCGGGCCTGACGAGTATTTCGCGATTTTCGGAGATAAGATCGCTCCCCAGGCTGAGAAGATCCACCAATATCTCCAGTTCGATGAGATGAAGGGCTCGAGCTTAGGCTACACCCGGTAGACCCTCCAGGGGGGAGCAGGGGAGCCGACCCCGGATTTTCCGGAAGGAGGCCAGATGATCCGACTAAACGGCAGAAAGGCCCTGATCACTGGGGGCTCGAGAGGCATCGGCCGGGCCACGGCCCTTCTCTTCGCCAGGGCAGGGTGCGACGTGGCCATCAGCTACGTCAGCAACCCCGGGGCCGCCACGGAGGTCCGGTCAGACATCGAGGCCTTGGGCCGGGAATGCCTGGTTTATAAGGCTGAGATCTCGTCCAGGAACGAGGTGGACAATATGATCGGCGATATCCTGTCCCGCTGGGGAGAGCTCGACACCCTTGTCAACAACGCCGGGGTCTGGACCTATCTCGAGATGGGCAGGATGGACGAGTCGGTCTACCGCGAAACCATGGCCATCAACCTTGACGGCGTTTTCTATGCCACGAACGCCGTCGTCCCCTCGATGAAGAAAAAGGGAAGGGGCTCGATCATCAACGTGACATCCACGGCCGCTGTCAGGGGCGAGGCCATCCACTCCCACTATGCGGCGAGCAAGGGGGCCCTCCACGCCCTGACCAAGTCCCTGGCCGTCGAGCTTGCGCCTTTCAACATCCGCGTCAACAGCGTGGCCCCGGGGTGGGTGGACACGGACATGTGCGCCGGCGTCTTCAGCGAGCCCGGATACAGGGAGAAAGTCCGCAAGTCCATTCCGCTCAACCGCATCCCCCCGCCCGAGGACATCGCCGGCCCCATCCTCTTCCTGGCCTCGGACTTGGCGCGCCACATCACGGGAGAGGTCCTGAACGTCAACGGAGGTTCGGTCCTCGCAGGAGGCTGAGAATGCCGGCCACAAAGCGCTTGACAGAGTTTTTTTATCGTGGTACTTAGGGGGAGCTTCATGGCGAAAAAATTCCTGTCCGTAATCATCGTCCCCCACACGAAGACGAGCACCAGGACCCTGAGCTTTTCCCGGCGGACCCTGAGGATCCTGGCGGGCGGCGGCGCGGTTATGGCTCTGGTCCTGGCCATTTTCCTAACGGATTATGTTTCGATGAACGTCGTCCGCCATCGCTACAAAGCCCTTACCCGGGAGACGGCGGAGCAGAAGGCCAAGATCGCCAATTACGAAAGGTCCATCAACGAGCTCCAGGCCCGGGTGACGAACTCTGAGAACCTGGTCAAGAAGCTCAACGTCATGGCTGGGCTCAAGTCACCCGATGTCCTCAGAGCGCCGGCCGGCCTGGGAGGAGGCGCCTCGGAGCCAGAGCCCGCCGATTCCGGCGGAAGCGTCTCGCCGGGCGGACCCCAGGGGTTCCCCCAGAGCTCGATCCAAGGCCTCATCCAGAAGTCGCAGAGCGTCGAAAACAACCTCAACAGCCTGGTCGGCGTCTTCGAGAGCGAGAGGCTCAGGCTGGCTACGACCCCCTCCATCATGCCCGTGGCGGGATGGGTCAGCTCCGGCTTCGGGGTGAGGGCCGACCCCTTCACGGGCCGTGAGCAGATGCACTGGGGCCTCGACATCTCCACCAATTCCGGCAATCCCATCGTCGCCCCCGCTGACGGGATCGTGCTCCAGGTCCTGACTGACAAGTACCTGGGGAAGCATATCGTCCTCAGCCACGGCAACGGGATCACGACCGTGTTCGGACACATGAGCGGGTTCGCCGTCGGGGCCGGCCAGATGGTCAAGAGAGGGGACGTCATCGGGTATGTCGGGATGACCGGCAAGGCCGTCGGCCCGCACGTCCACTACGAAGTCCACAAGGACGGGAAGCCCGTCAACCCTTACAATTATATTCTGGAAGAATAGGCCGGGCCATCCCGCCCGGTCTCAGTCTCCGCCAAGAAGTTCACCCGGCTTGATCTTCGCCCCAAGAGAGAATTCGTGCGCAGGCATCCTTGTCCTGCCCTCCGGCTGGAGCTCCTCGATAAGATACATGCTCCCTCCGCCGCAGGCGACCCTCAGGCCGTCCTTGAGGGCGGCAAGGACCTCGCCCGGCTTGCGGGTCCCCCCGGGAGCATCGAGAGTTCGCCCCCTGTGCAGCTGGAGCCGGCGGGCCCGGAAGAGAGTGTATGTCCCGGGACGGTCCGCCAGGGCCCGGACCTTCCGGTCGATAGCCGAGGCGCTCTCCGACCAATCGATCCGGCCGTCTTCTTTGCGGATCTTGGGGGCCAGGGAAGCCAGCCCGTGGTCCTGCGGCAACGGCGTGAGGGCCCCTAATCCGTCAAGCGTCTGGAGGAGGAGGCTGGCCCCCATGGCGGCCAGCCGCGCCTCGAGGTCGCCGGCCGTCTCCCGGGGGCCGATCTTCGTCGCGGCCCGGGCCAGGATGTCCCCTTCGTCCATTTTTTCATTGAGTTCGATGATCGTAACGCCGGTTTCCGTTTCGCCGGTGAGGACGGCCCATTGGACCGGGGCCGCCCCTCGATACTTGGGCAGGAGGGAGAAGTGGACGTTGAGGGAATGGTGTCGTGGGCCATAGATGATCGGGGCCGGGATGATCTGGCCGTAGGCCACGACGACGTTGACGTCCGGACCCACGTCCTGGATCCTGCCGAGGACGGTTCCGTCCGTCCGGATTCGGATGGGCTCCAGGACGGGGATGCCGCGCTCGAGGGCGAACGCTTTGACGGCGCTCGAGGTCATCCGCCGGCCGCGCCCGGCCGGCTTGTCGGGCTGGGTGACGACAAGGCCGACGGAATGCCCTCTTTCGAGAAGGCCTTGAAGAGAGGGGAGGGCCGAGGCCGGGCTCCCGAAAAAGACGATCCTCATAGCTTCAGACCGGCGTCGGCCGTTTTTTTCAATTTCTTCCGGAGCAGGGTTCTCTTGAGGGGGGACAGGCGGTCCGTGAACAGCTTTCCGTCGAGATGGTCGATTTCGTGGCAAAGGACACGGGCCTTGAGGTCCTCTCCCTCGACCTCAACTTCGTTCCCCCGGAGGTCCAGGCCTTTGACGAGCACCCGGTAGGGGCGGGCGACTTTTTCCCGGATATCCGGGACCGATAGGCACCCCTCTTCGCAGACGACCTCCCCCTCGGCCCGGATGATCTCAGGGTTGACGAGGACGATCAGCTCGTCCTCGTTTTCGCCGATGGAGAGGTCGAGGGTGATCAGACGCTTGCTGACGTTGACCTGGGGCGCGGCGAGCCCGATGCCGGGGGCGCGGCGCATGGTCTCGACCATGTCCTTGGCGAGGTGGATAAGATCGGGGTCGATCCTATCGACCCGCTCGGCCTTTTTGGTAAGGGTCGGGTGTCCGATGGTGAGGATCTCAAGAACAGCCATAGCTCCTTCCTCAACAACTATTTTACGTGATTCAGGTCCTCTGTTCCAGCCCCCGCCGGAAAAGGTCGCCGGATTCTGCCCCGGTGCGTCCATGAGAAGAGTCGAAGGGGTGGCCTCTCCTTCAGAGCGCGGTTTGCGCTAAACGGCGCATGACGTTCCGGCCCTTCCCCAAAGCCGTTTTTGGGCGCCGTTGGTTCGCTCCTAGAGCCCGACCGTAGAACGGCACCGGGGGTCATCCCCACTTTAGAAAAAGCAGCGGACTCCCTTAGAGTCCGCATCCTTCCTAGATGACCGCCGATGGCGGCGGCGGCTCGTCTGCGGCACCGGCGTTGCGGAGCGGCACGCGGACCAGGTAAATGGCGATTAGGACAAGGACGGCGAGACCTCCGACGTAGAGGTCGATGACGCCGAAGTACTTGCCGCTCTTGAAGATCGTCGGGATGTCAAAATGAAGGATCTTCTGGAGGAAGAAAAACTTCCACGCGGCCCGGAGCAGACCGGTCAACGCTTCTCCGGCGATGAGGCCGGCGGCAAGCAGGATGCCGACGTTGGTCGCCCGGGCGGCCTGGGCGGCGTTGAGTTTCCGTTTGGCGATAGTCTTGTCGACGATCCCCTTGATCATGCCGCCGACAAAAATAGCGAAGGTCGTTTCGAGCGGCAGGTACATTCCGACCGCGACGAGCATCGGTGATTTGACCTGGACGAGAATCAGAGCAAAGCCCATGAGCATGCCGACGATGACGAGCGGCCAGGCCATCTCGCCCTCAATGATCCCCCGGGACAGGGCGGCCATCAGGCCGGCCTGCGGGGCGGCCAGTTCCTTGCTGCCGAAGGTGAAGGCGCCGTTGAGGAGCATCAGCGGGAAGTACATGACCAGGGAGGCGACAAGGACGCCGATGATGTTGCCGGCCTGCATCTTCCAGGGCGTGCCACCCAGGATGTGTCCGACCTTGAGGTCCTGGAGCATTTCGCCCGCCACCGCCGAGGAGACGCAGACGACGGCCGCAACCCCGAGGACGGCGGCAACGCCGCTTGTCCCGGTGGCTCCGACGAGGACCATGAGGAGGGCCGCGATGATCAGGGTGGACAGAGTCAGCCCCGAGATCGGGTTGTTGGATGACCCGATCTGTCCCACGAGATTCCCGGAAACGGCGGCGAAGAAAAAGCCCGCGATGGCCATGACGCCGGCGGCGAGCACCGCCGGCGGCCAGGTCCCGGCGAAGATCTTGTAAACAAAGACCATCAGGACGAATGTCGCGGCGAGGCCTGCCAGGACGATCTTGATGTTGAGGTCCTTTTCGATGCGGCTTGAAACCTCGGCTTGGCCTGCCGCCTTCTTGACGTCCCCCATCGATCTCTTGATGCCGGCGGCCAGATTTTTTCTCATCCTGTAGAGCGTGTAGCCGGCGCCGACCAGCATCCCGCCGACGGCGATCGGCCGGATGATGAATTTCCAGACGCTCGTGACCATGTCCGGCCAGCTGGCGGCGGCGGCCGGAGCCCCGGCGCCGTAAAACGTTTCGATGAGTTGAGGTCCGAGAAAATACATGAGGAGCGGCGCGAATAGGCCCCAGGCCAGCACCCCGCCGGCGAAGTTGAGGGAGGCCAGGCGGGGCCCGATGATGTATCCCACGCCGATGTAGGCGGGGTAGACGCCCGGGCCGGATACAGCCACGGTGCCGCCGGTCCCGAGCTTTGCCGCGTCCTTGGCCGCGCCGAGGCGGACGAAGCTCGCCCCGAGCTTGCCGACCTTGATGATGAAGTCCTTGCTGGCGCTGAAGATCTGGATGGCGCCCAGGGCATAGAGGAGGGAGCCGAGTCCCATCGCCTGGAAGAGGAACTTCGACCCCCGGCTGCCCTTCTGGCCGGCCTTGTGGATTTCCGCGGCCGCGACGGATTCGGGGAAGACGAGGTCAGGGTCGGAGACCATGACCCGCCGGAGGAAGGTCACGAACATGATGCCCAGGAGGCCGCCGACGAACATCAGGGCCGAAGACTTGAGGTACGCCTCGAGCGTGTTGAACTTCGTCCAGGCCCCCGAGATGAGAAAGGCCGGAATCGTGAAGATCGCCCCCGCGGCGATGGATTCGCCGATGGACCCGACCGTCCGGGCGATGTTCTCCTCGAGGATCGAGCCTTTCATGATCCTGAGGACGGCCATGCCGATGACGGCGGCCGGGTAAGTCGCGGCGATCGTCATTCCGGCCCGCAGGCCGAGGTAGGCGTTGGCCGCGCCGAGAATGACTGTCATGACGAGGCCGATGAGGATGGCCCGGAGGGTGAACTCCCTCTGGTCGGTTTTTTCGGGGACGTAGGGTTGATGGCTCATCGCGCGCTCCTTTCCGAAGTTTCCTATTGTATATTTGAAGTCCGGAAACAAAGTCAAGCGCCTCCGCCCGGCGCCCCCCCCATTTTGGATTTGATTCGGCGAAGGAATTGTGCTAAATAAGGAATCGGTTGAAAGAGAGCGAATATGAGCATCATCAGCTGGCTGAAGGAGCGGCTCTTCTGCGACCTCGCCGTTGACCTGGGGACCGCCAACACGCTGGTCTTTATCAAAGGCAAGGGGATCATCGTCCAGGAGCCCTCGATCTGCGTCATCAACAAGCTGACGGGCAAAGTGGAGGCCGTGGGCTCCCGGGCCAAGGATATGCTGGGGAAGACGCCGAACACGATCGTCACGATCAAGCCCATGCGGGACGGGGTCATCGCCGACTTCGAGGTCGCCGAGAAGATGCTGGATTTCTTCATCAAGAAGGCGATGAACAACCGCGGCTTCCTGCTCCGGCCGCGGATCGTCATCGGCATCCCGACGGGGATCACCCAGGTCGAGCGCCGGGCCGTCAAGGACGTCGCCCTGAGGTCCAAGGCGTCGGAGGTTTACCTCATCGAACAGCCGATTTCCGCCGCCATCGGCGCGGGCCTGCCGATCTCCGACCCCATGGGCAACATGATCGTCGACATCGGCGGCGGGACCACGGACATCGCCGTCATATCGCTCAACGGCATCGTCTTCAACCACTCCATCCGGATCGCTGGCAACGAGATGGACGAGGCCATCATCCATTACCTCAAGAAGAAATACAACCTCCTGATCGGGGAGCGGACGGCGGAGGCCGTGAAGATCCAGATCGGCTCGGCCTACCCGCTCGACGAGCCCATGACCATGGAGATCAAGGGCCGCGACCTCCGGGAGGGGATCCCGCGGACGATCGTCGTCGACGATCAGGAGATCCGGGAAGCGATCGAGGACACCGTTGCGGCCATCATCAACGCCATCCGGATCGCCCTGGAACGGACGCCGCCCGAGCTGTCGGCCGACATCATCGACAGGGGGATCATCCTGACCGGCGGCGGGGCCCTGCTCAAGAATTTGGACAAGCGGATCCGGGAGGAGACACAGCTCCCGGTCTTCATCACGGAAGACCCCCTGACGACGGTCGTCCTCGGGGCGGGGAAGATGCTCGACGACCTGGACCTTCTGAAAAAGATATCTCTGGTCTAGCATTCCGGGCCCGGCGGCTTCGAGAGGCTCCATGCCCATGTGGTGGAAACGGACTCACTTCGTCGTCCTCGCGGGGCTGGTGTTCTTTCACCTGATCCTGATCTCCATCCAGGTCCCGCTCGGCAGCGAAAAGAAGCTCTTCGGGCGGGCCGCGTTCTTCGTTTTCTCGCCCCTGCAGAAGGGCGTCGTCTCGGGCTTTCGGGGCGTCCGATCGGTCTGGACAGGCTATTTCGACCTCCGCCGCGTCCGGCAGGAAAACCAACAGCTGAAGCAAGAGCTGTTTTTCCTCAGCCAGGAGAAGCGCTTTCTCGAGGACCGGCTCCTCCTTTTCCGATCAGAGGCCGAGGTCCGGGCGAGCCTGGCCGCCTTCCGGCAGTCCCTGATCACCGCCCGCGTGGTCGGGGCGGACGCCGGCAATTACTATCGGTCGCTGATCCTGGACAAGGGCAGCCTGGACGGCGTCAAGCCGGACATGGCCGTCTGCGACCGTTTTGGAAACCTGGTCGGCCGGACGATCGCCCCCGTGTCCCTGAAAGAGACCAAGGTCCAGCTCATCACGGACCCGGAGAGCAGTGTCAGCGTCATTTCCGCCACGGACAGGGTCGTCGGCATCGTGTCCGGGAGGCAGGGGGCCCAATGCGGCCTGAAATACATCCTGTCCAGCGTCAAGGGAGGACAGGAAGGGGAAGATCTGATCACGACGGGGTTCGACAAGATCTACCCGGCGGGTATCCGGGTCGGCCAGATCCTCTCCATCAAGCCGACGCCCTCCGTCTTCAAGGAAATCGTCGTCAAGCCCTTCTTCAGTTTCTCCACGCTCGAGGCCGTGGCCATCCTGCCCAGGGTTTCCGGAGGCGCGGAGTGAAGGGAACCGTCCTGAAGGACATCCTGCGGGCCGGGCTGGCCACCGCGACGGCCTTTTTCTTTTATTCGCTCCTCGGCGGGTTCGGCCCGTCGACGCTGTTCGTCCTGAACGCCTTCTCCGTGGTCGTGGTGACCTTCTCGGTCGGCCAAGGCGAGATCTTCGGCGCGGCCTTGGGGGCCGTGTGCGGCCTCATCCAGGACTCCTTTTCGTTGGGCGTTTTCGGTGTCGCGGGCCTGACCAAGACCCTCCTCGGATTCTGGACTGGCTATGTTTCCCGGCGCATGGACGTCACCCCATTCCTCAGGAACGCCGCCTTCCTCCTGGTGATGTCCTCCCTCGAGCTCATCCTCTGGGTCCTGCTTAACGCTCTCGTCCTCAGGGAACATGTGGACCTGCGGCACGGACTGATCGTCCTTCAGCCCTTGCTGACGGCCCTGCTGGGGAGCCTCATCCTGAACATCGCGCGGAGGATCCAGGCCCGCCGCGCCTGAGCTCCATCATGCCCGGCGACAAGATCTACGAGGACCTTACGCTCATTGTCCGGAGGGCCAACGGCGTTTTCCGCGCCGTGGCCGTCCTCGTCCTCCTCGGCCTCTGCTATTACTGGAAGGTCCAGATCCTGGACTACAAGAAATACTGGGGCCTGGCCGAGGCCAACCGGACCCGGACCCGGGTGGTCAGCGCCCCGCGGGGTCTGGTCCGTGATCGCACGGGGGAGATCCTGGCCGATAACAGGGCCAGCTTCAGGGTTTCTCTGAGCCGGGACAACCTCAAGACCGCCGCCTTAACCTACCCCGCGATCAGCAAGCTCCTGGGGATCAGCGAAGAAGAGCTCCGGAGCCGGATCGAAAGATACAAGAACCTCTCGCCCTTCGAGCCCGTGATCATCAAGGACGGCCTGGCCCCGGAGGAGATCGCCCCGATCGAGGGCCGGCGCCTGGAGTACCCCGAGCTCGAGGTCGCGGCAGAACCGAAGCGGTTCTATCCCAAAAAGACGACGGCCGCCCACATCCTCGGCTACCTCCAGGAGCGATCCCCGGAGGAGATCCGGGACAACCCCGGTCGCGGGGCGCGCCTGGGCGACATGGGGGGCAGGGCGGGGATCGAAAGTCAATACGATGACCAGCTGACGGGCACGGACGGCGCCGTCCTCGAGATCGTCGACAGCCTGGGCCGGAAGAGAAACGAGCAGGTGACCCAGGACCCGGTGCCGGGCCATGAGATCACCCTGACCATCGACGCCCGGCTCCAAGCGAAAGCGGAGGAGCTGCTCGGGGACAGGGAAGGGGCCATCGTGGCTCTCGACCCCTCGACCGGCGAAATCCTGGCCATGGCCAGCTCTCCCACGTTCGACCCGAACCGCTTCATCACCCGGTTCACTCCGGAGGAGTGGGTCCAGTTCATCAATGACCCGGCGTCCCCGCTCGAGAACAGGGCGGTTCGCGGCCTTTATTCGCCGGGTTCGATCTTCAAGATCGTCATGGCCCTCACCGGGCTGGACCTCGGCTACGTGACGGACCAGACGACCGTCTATTGCAGCGGCTCCCTCCAGATTTACGGAACCCGGCGCGCCTGCTGGTTCGCGCCCGGCCACGGAAGCATGGACTTGGCCAACGCCATCAAGAATTCCTGCAACATCTACTTCTACACGCTCGGCCGCCAGATGGGGATCGATACGATCGCCAAGGGGGCGGACGAGATGGGGCTGGGCCGGAAGACCGGCCTGGACATCCCTGGGGAAAAGGAAGGGCTCGTCCCGAGCTCCGAATGGAAGATGAAAGCCCTGAAGACCCCCTGGTTCCCCGGAGAGACCATCTCCGTGGCCATCGGGCAGGGGCAGCTTCAAGTGACGCCCCTTCAGATCGCCGCCCTGACGGGGATGGTTGCGAACCGGGGGACGAGGATCGTGCCACACATCGTCCTGAACCTGACGAACCCCAAGGCTGGCCCTCCCCCGGAAGCCGCCGCGCTCCCTCCCTTCAAGCGCTCGACGTTCGAGAGCGTCATCGAAGGCATGTGGAGGTCGGTCAACGACCATGGGACGGGACAAGGCGCCCGCGTCGAGGGTCTGGACGCCTGCGGCAAGACGGGGTCCACCCAGGTCATCAGCCGGGAAAGGGCGGAAATGATGGCCAAGGCCGGCAAGCCCGTCAAGACCCATTCGTGGTTCACCGGCTTCGCCCCCCGGGTGAATCCCCGGATCGTCGTGACGGTCCTCATCGAATACGGCGGCGGCGGCGGCGCGGTCGCTGGCCCCGTGGCCGGCCAGATGTTCAGCCTCTGGAAGGACATCTATAAGAAATGATGGTCGACAGGCGGCTTATCCAAGAGATCGACTGGGTGCTCATCGGGCTTGTCCTGCTCCTGACCCTCTTGGGCGTCCTGTTCATCTACAGCTCTTCCCACTTCCTGGCCAAAAGCTATTACCTGAGGCAGCTTGTCTGGCTCGGGATCAGCCTGTTCGCCGTTTTCCTCGTCGTCGCGATCGACTACAAGTTCTTGGTCTCTTTTTCGATCTATTTCTATATCCTGATCGTCGCCGCCCTAGCCGGAAGCCTGGCCTTCTCCCGTCTCGTCGCCGGGACGAAAAGCTGGCTCAAGTTCGGGTTCTTCCAGATCCAGCCCTCGGAACTGGCCAAGGTCATCATCATCCTGGTCCTTGCCCGTCTCTTCGCCGATTATAAAGAGCGCACTCTGAACACCCAATCCGGCGCGCTGGCCATAGTGCTGGCCGGAGTCCCCCTGTTCCTGATCGTCATCCAGCCGGACCTGGGGACCGGCCTGACGTTCCTGGCCGTCCTCGGCGGGGCCTTCATCCTGGCCGGGCTGAAGAAGAAGACGGTCGTCCTCTTTCTTGTGCTGTCCCTGGTCGTCTGCGTCGGAGGCTGGAACTTCGCGTTGAAGGACTACCAGAAAAAGCGGCTGACCACCCTCCTCAACCCCGGCCAGGACGTCCGCGGGTCGGGATACCAGATCATGCAATCCAAGATCGCGATCGGCTCCGGGGGGCTGACCGGCAAAGGCTTCATGAAGGGATCCCAGATCCAGCTCCGCTTCCTGCCGGCCCGCCACACGGACTTCATCTTCTCCGTGATCGGCGAGGAATTCGGGTTCCTGGGGGTCTTCATCGTCCTCCTCCTTTATCTCCTGATGCTCGCCCGCATGTTCCTATCGGTGGCGAAAGCCAGGGACAGGGCGGGCGTGTATATCATCTTCATGGCCTCCACGCTCATCGCCTTCCAATTCCTCATCAATATCCTCATGATCATCGGGCTGTTCCCCGTGACGGGCGTCCCGCTCCCATTCGTGAGCTACGGCGGGTCCTCGCTCATCTCGAACTATGTCGCCTGCGGCCTGATCCTGAACGTGAAGATGAGACGGTTTGCGAATGTCTGACGCCTCGCTGAAGAGGATCCTGACCAAGGTCGAGAAGCCCGGCCGCTATGTGGGAGGGGAGTGGAACGAGATCAAGAAGAGGCCCGAAACCGTGGCCGTCAAGGTCGCCCTTGCTTTTCCCGACGTCTACGAGATCGGGATGTCCTACCTGGGCCAAAAGATCCTCTATGCGCTTTTGAACAGGGATCCGTCGGTGCTGGCCGAGCGCGTCTTCGCCCCTTGGCCGGACTTCGAGCGGGAGCTGAGGCGGGCAGGCGTTCCCCTCGCATCGCTCGAGAACGGGATTCCTCTCCGCGATTTCGACATCGTCGGCTTTTCGCTCCTCTACGAGCTGAACTATTCCAACATCCTGACCGTCCTTGACCTCGGCGGCATCCCTCTTCTCGCGGCCGACCGGGACGATCGCCATCCGCTCGTCATCGCCGGAGGCCCGGCGGCTTTCAACCCCGAGCCCGTGGCCGAGTTCTTCGACCTCATCGTCCTCGGCGACGGAGAGGAGGCGTTCCCCGAGGTCATCGCGGCCTGGCGCTCCCTCCGGAGCCGGGGGCTCGGCCGGCCCGCGCTCCTCAGAGAGATGGCCCGCCTCGAGGGTGTCTATGTTCCTTCCCTTTATGTCCCGGAGAGGCGTGGTGCCCCGCCGCTCCTTATTCCCCGTCCCCGTGACGGAGCCCCGCCGCGGATCGCTAAAAGGGTCCTGAGAGGATTCGAACGGTCTTTTTTCCCCGAGAAGATCATCGTCCCCAGCCTGAGGGTGGTTTTCGATCGGGTAGCCATGGAAGCGGCCCGGGGCTGCCTTCAGAGCTGCCGCTTCTGCCAGGCGGCCACCCTCTATTTCCCGCCCCGGACAAAAGACCCCGGCCTCGTCATCAAGACCATGGTCCGCAGTCTACGGCAGACCGGCTATGGAGACAGTTCGCTTTCCGCTCTCTCGGTCAGCGATTATCCTCATCTCGAGGAGACCGTCCGGTGCCTCATGGACGAGCTGGCCCGCGAAAAAATATCGCTCTCCCTCTCCTCCTTGCGGCCGCGCGGCCTCTCTCCCGGGCTCGTGGAGAGCATCCTCAAGGTGCGGAAGACGGGCTTCACTCTCGTCCCGGAAGCGGGCACGGAGCGGCTCCGGGCGGTCATCAACAAGAAGCTCACCGACGAGGAGATCCGGGCGGCTCTGACAACCGCTTTCTCCGGCGGCTGGAAGCTCGTCAAGCTCTATTTCATGGTCGGCCTGCCGACGGAAACCAACGAGGATCTCAAGGGAATCGTGGACATGGTCCGGGGCAGCCTTGACCTCGGACGCTCCATCCTCGGCACTTCTCCCCGGATCCACCTCAGCCTGTCATCGTTCATCCCCAAGCCCCACACGCCTTTCCAATGGCTGAAGATGGAGGATGAAAGGTCGCTCGCTGAAAAGCAACTCTTTGTCCGGTCCGAGCTTGGCCGATCAAGGTCCGTGGAGTTCAAGGACCACCCGGTCAAGACCTCCGTTCTCGAAGGCGTGTTTTCACGAGGGGACAGGCGGCTCAACCGGGTTCTTTTCCGGGCCTGGTCCAAGGGTGCTCGGTTCGACAGCTGGGGCGACCGGCTTGATTTCGCCCTCTGGCAGCAAGCCTTCGCCGAGGAGGGGGTCGACCCCGGCGACTACCTGGGGTCTATCGACCCGTCGTCCGCCCTTCCTTGGGACCACGTTGACACCGGCATCAGGAAATCCCACCTTCGCAGAGAGCTCGAGCGGGCCCTCCGGGCTGAACCTTCGCCGACCTGCCTGGAGAGGTCGTGCGCGGACTGCGAAGGCTGTGACATCCGGTTCTGGAAAAAGGAGCCGGCCCCCTTCCGGAAGCCGGCCCTGGCCGCGGCCCGGCCTCCGCTCGGCGAAAGGTCGGAGGAGACCTTTAAGTACAGGGTCATCTATTCCAAGAAGGGCAAGGCCCGCTACCTCTCCCACATCGACCTCATCCACGTCCTCCATCGGAGTTTCCGGAGAGCCGGAGTCGAGGTTCGCCAGACCCAGGGGTTCCATCCGAAAATGGATTTTTCTTACGGACCAGCCCTTCCGCTCGGGATGGAAGGGCTGCGGGAAGTCCTGGAATTCAGGGCGTCTTTCCGCCTGGATGGCGCCGAGTTCCTGGCCCGGACGAACCGGTCCCTTCCGCGCGGGATCCGGTTTCTCCGCCTCGAACGCCTCGGGCCGGGAGAGCCATCGCTGACCGGCTCGATCAGCGGACTCGTCTATTCCATGGACTGGAAAAGGGACGAGTTCCGGACGGCCTGGCGGGATTCCCGGCGGGAGGAGGGTAGCGCGGCAGAGGTGACTCCAAACCTCTCCGGGCTCAAGGGCCGCCTGGCCTCGTACATAGAGAACAAGCCCGAAGCGGCCGACGTCAAGATTGCGTCCAGGGGCCCAAGGGTCCTCCTGATCCTGCCGCCGGCCCCGCGCCGTGGCTTCCGCCCCCAGGACATCGTTGCCGAAGCCCTTGGGATCCCGGACCCGGTGTTCCTCCTCCGGCGGGACGAGATCCTCCTCGCACCCGGCCCTCCGCAAATTGACAGGGCCGTCTGAATCCGGTACACTGCGGCTGCTTTTCCCTTAAAATCCATAGAATCTTTCAGGTTCCCGGGGAGGACGCATGATCGACTTCAACCTGACCGAAGACCAGATCGCCCTTCAGGAGATGGCCCGCGAGTTCGCGGAAAAAGAGATGAGGCCCAAGGCCGCGAGATACGACCAGGGTCACGAGTTCCCCGAGGACGTCATGAAGAAGGCCTTTGAGGTCGGATTCCTGACCTGCACGGTCCCCTCGGAATTCGGCGGCGGCGGGCTCAGCGACCTCGAGACGGCGATCGTCAGCGAGGAGCTCGCCCGGGGCTGTCCCGGGATGTACACGACCATGATGGCCAACTCGCTGGCCTTTACGCCCATCGTCCTCTTCGGGACCGATGAGCAGAAAAAACGGTTCCTCGGACCCTTCACGAAGGACATGGCCTTCGCCTCATACGGCCTCACCGAGCGCGAAGCGGGTTCGGACACGTCGGCCATCAAGACGACGGCCAGGAAGATCGGCTCCGAGTATGTCCTTAACGGCTCCAAGTGCTTCATCACCAACGGGGGGGTGGCCAGCCTCTATGTCATCTTCGCCAACTCCGCGCCGGAGAAAGGCGCCCGCGGGCTGAGCGTCTTCTGCGTCCCGCGGGGGACGCCCGGGGTCACGGTCGGGAAGGTCGAGGATAAGATGGGCCAGCGGGCCTCCAACACTGCAGAGCTCTTTTTCGAGGACGCCCGGGTCCCGGCGGACCATCTCATCGGCCGGGAGGGCCTCGGCTTTATCGTGGCCATGCGGACGTTCGACAAGACGCGGGCGGCCGTGGGGGCCGCGGGAGTGGGGATCGCCCGGGCCGCCCTCGAGTATGCCATCGACTATGCGAAGACGCGGGTCCAGTTCGGCAAGCCGATCGCCTCCTTCCAGGCGACGGCCTTCAAGATCGCCCAGATGGCGATGGAGGTCGACGCGGCCCGGCTCCTCGTATGGCGGGCCGCCTGGCTCATGGACCACGGCAAGCCCTGCGGGACGGAATCAGCCATGGCGAAGTGCTTCGGTTCGGATGTGGCGATGCGGACGGCGCTCGAGGCGCTCCAGATATTCGGCGGGTACGGCTATATGAGGGATTACCCTGTCGAGAAGCTCGTCCGGGACGCTAAGCTCCTCCAGATCTACGAGGGGACGAACGAGATCCAACGGCTGGTGATCTCGAGGGAAGTGATCGGCCCCTTCAAGGGCCGCTGACCAAGGCCGGCCTATTCTTCGATGTACTCCGGAATGAGGGCCAGATTGTCGATGCCCGCTCCCTTGGCGATATCGATGACTTCCATGACCTTGCTGAAGGGCAACTTGGCCAACGCGCGGATGAAGATGGTCTTGTCCTGGCGTGTGGAGTACAGGCGCCGGAGCTCTTCGAGCAGGCCGCGAAGCTCGTAGCCGATGCCGTTGATTTCGACGCGGTCGCCGCTCTTGAGGGTCAGAACGATCAGCCCGCTCGGCTGGCCGCCGCCGGAGGAGTCGGACTGGGTTTCGGGCAGCTTGACATCTATGCCTTTCTGGACAAGAGGCGTGATGACCATGAAGATGATCAGAAGAACCAGCAGGACGTCGCAGAGCGGAACGACATTGGGTTCAGCTTTAGCCATGAAAGCCTCCTTGATGCAACTCTAAGGACTGCTATTTTAAAATAATCCGCCCCTCTTGTCAACGGATTTATCAGGCCCCGGCTATTCCAGCGTTTCGATGGCCTTCCGGTTGTTGCTCGTCTGGAAGACAAGGAAGGTCTTGCCCTCTCCTGAGGCCGACCCGTAGGAATGCTGGATGTCGATCACGGCGTTCCCGAGGAGGGCCCCGATCTCCGCTCCCGCGCCGATCCGGTCGGAGACGAGGCAGGTCACCACTTTCTTGGCCTTGACCTTGTATCCAAGCGTCTTGAGGGCGGTCTCGGCCTTGATTGGGTCCGACGTCACCAGGCGGAAATGGCCCTGGTCGGCTTCCGAATAGACATCAAGCGCCCGGACGTTCACTCCGGCGTTGGCCAGCGTCCCTAGGACACGGCCGAAGATGCCCGGCTCGTCGGGAGTGATGACATGGAGCTCGGTTTCCTCATTGACGGCGTACACGGATCTTTCTCCTTCAGGACGAATCATTATATCAGAGGGAGAGCCGAAAACAAAGGGTTTTCTTGTTGTTTTTCGCCCGGGGGTGATTATAATGTGGACTCGCAAGGAGCCCCGAATGACGAGAGACTCCCGCCCGATCCGGGTGGCCATCATCGACAATTCCATATTCCCCGACATCTATCAGCCGGTCGGCCACTGGAGCCGCTATCTTTCCGCGGAGTGGGAGGCCTTCACGGCCCGGCACCACCGGTTCCCCGACCTCCGCGGGTTCAGCCACGTGATTCTGACCGGATCCGAAGCGTCCATCCTGGAGCCCGAGCCCTGGGTCTTCGAAGAGGCCGACCTGGTCCGGGAGGCCGTCCGGAGCGGGCTCGCGGTCCTCGGCAGCTGCTGGGGCCACCAGCTCTTGGCATTCGCCCTGGCCGGGCCCGGGCACGTGGCCCGATGCTCCAGCCCGGAGATCGGCTGGATCCCGATCCGGCTCGCGGTCGAGAGCGACCTCCTCGGTCCGGCCGGAGACGAGCCGTTGACGTTCTCGATCCACTTCGACGAGGCCCGCGACATCGGCGGCACGTTCGAAGTCCTGGCTTCGTCGGACGTCTGCGCGGTCCAGGCCATGCGTTTCAAGGGTGCCCCGGTCTGGGGCCTCCAGTGCCACCCGGAGGTGGACATCCCGGCGGGCCTGAAGTTCCTCCGCGACCTGGTCGACTGCGGCTTCAAGGGGAAAGAGGCCCTTCTCGAGGCATTGTCCTCGTGCCCAGGTGATTCCGGCCTGATCCGGCGGATTGTTCCCGCCTTCCTTGCTTCGCCGCCCCGCACCCCTGTGCAGTGAGTTTTTTCCCCTTGACAATAAGCTTGGAAGTCGTTCATAATAAATGTCCCCGTGAAAACTGACTTCAGGAGGAGGAATAAATGAACCAAAAAAAACTATTCTTGTTTCTCGTCATCGCGCTGCTCGTTGTCTTGACGGCCACGTCGTTCGCGGAGACGAAGAAGCTCAAAAGGATCGGGCTCTACACCTTCGTCCAGGTCAAGGGCCAGGTCCCGACGCCCGAGGTCATGAAAATGCTTTTCGACCGGTACGCCGATGACATCCGGTCCGGCTTCGAGCAGGCGGGCTATGCGGAGCTTTACCAGCCTTTCATGGACCAGCTCAAGACCGCCGAGTTCAAGGATGAGCCGATCGCCGTCGGCGATAAACTGATGTGGATGCTGTTCAAGTCACAGGGCAAAGTCAAGGTCGCCGAGGACATCGAATGGGCCGGCAAGAGCCCGCTCCCGGCTTTCTCCGTCCAGGTCAAGAAGGACTGGAAGATCTACGACTTCGTCATCCCCAAGCCCTGCGGCAACATCGCTCTCCGGTCGATCACCCAGGCCATCCCCCCGGCGACGTGCAGCCTGGTGGTCGTCCCCGAAAGGGCCAACATCAACGACCCGATCACGATCGACATGAGCGGGACGCAGAACGCCAAGAGCATGACGGTCGAAGTCTATGACGCCCAGGGTCAGAAGATCGCCACCCAGGCCCTGACCCCCGATTCGCCCAAGTGGCAGACGAAATTTGACAAGCCGGGCGAGTACAGCTTCAGGGGCGCCGCGGTCAACATGGAGGGGATCGCGGCCACGAATCCCTGCGTCGGAAAGACCTATATCAACATCCCGCCCATCTGCAAGCTCTGGACGTCCTGCCTCCCTTGCGAAGATTACGTGGGCCGTCCGATCACCTTCGACGCCTCCGGCTCGACGGACCCCGACGGCCAGGTCGTCAAGGTCGTTTTCGAGCTCCTGGACTCGTCCGGAAAGGTGATCGACACCTGCGTCACGACACGCAAGCCCTTTGTCTGGGAGAAGGTCTTCACCAAGGCCGGGACCTACACGATCAGCGCCACGGCTTATGACAATGACGGCGCGAAGTCGGCCTCCACGGACCAGAACCGGCTGACCTTCGAAGTCACCCAGAAGAAATTCTTCTGGCAGGCGGCCGTGGGCCCCATGCTGTCGGCCGGCTACAAGAGCGACCTTTCGGGGAGCACTTACGTTCTGGGCGCGTTCCTGCGGGGCGGCATGTTCTACTGGGTCGATCCCGACAAGTGGAGCTTCACGCTGACCGCAGGCGGAGCGATGCCATTCAAAGGCAGCCCCTGGGACTTCGCCTTCCTGGCCGAAGCCCTGATCAACGGACATTACAAGAAGTCCTACGCGGGCATCGGCCTCGGACTGAGCACGAAGTCCCAGAGCCTCACGACGACCGGCGCGGACATCGTCGCCCAGGTCGGCACGAACGTTTTCCAGACTTGGACCAAGTTCGGTTCGTTGTTCCTGGAATTCCGGGCCCCGGTCGGACGCTCCTTCAAGTATAATAACAGGTTCGGCCTCGGCTTCCGGATGCTGTTCTGAGCCCCGGCATCATCTGACGAACCAAGGGCCAAAGAGCCGTCTCTTTGGCCCTTTTTATTTTCGGGGGTTGGGGGGGCGATGGCCCCCGACGTGAACACGATCGTTTCCCGGCAAGAGACAGCCGGCTTGGGAGGCGGGAGAGGGGAGCCGCTGAAGGGGGAGTCAGGGCCCGGTCGCGAAGGCCGAGTCAGTCGTTGAGCTTGCCGAGCTTGGCGAGCTCATCGTTGTAGTATTTCCGGTAGAGGATCTCCCACTCCCGGCTTCCCTCTTCGATGGCCTTCTTCTGGGACTGGATCTTGTCGATGGCCTTCTTGTCGAGGGCCTCGTAGAGCTTCATCTCGTCCTCGATCGTCCGGAGGATGATCAGGCGGATCTCGTTCGGGTCGTCCATGAACTCGACTTGGTCGTTCTTCTCGAGCATGTTGAGGACCTGGCGCGAGAGGTAATTGATCTTTTCTCTGGACAGGCGGTTGCTCAAAGGACGATTCCCTTCTCTTTGGCCAGCTTGGTCTTGATCATCCGGAACATGGTTTGGTATTCGATGTTCTCTTTCCGGATCTTCTCCATGTGCTTGTTGAGGATCTCCCGGACCTCCTGGTCGAGGCGGTCCTCCTTCTGGAACTCGTCGGTCATGAGGAGGGTGACCTCGTCGAGCAGATGGGGCCTGTCCTCGACGATGATCTTGCCTTCCTTGGTCAGGTTCCGCAGGATCACGAACGCGAGATGCTCGATTTGACCCTTGTTCAGACGCATAACCCGAATAACATACAATAGCTCGGCCCAAAATTCAAGGTTCGATTTCCCTTTTTTTTCTGGGATGCCGCGCGGAGCGGCGTTCCTCGGGCGGGGCCTTCACTTAACGACAAGCAAGGGAAGGAGACGGTCCCCGTCGGCGGACGGCCTGGCCAGCGCGAGAAGCCTCCCTGAGGGGCCGATGACCCTGAAGATGCCGGCGTCGGCCCGGGAGAGCGTTTCGCCCGAGAGCGGGACGAAATCTTTGGGGAAGAGAGGGGCGCCGTTCAGGACTCGGGCCGTGGCCTCCTTCGAGAGGGCGACGGCCGGCGACCCCGGAAGCAGCTCCTCCAGGGGGATTACGAGCTCCGGGAGCCGCACCCCAGCCAGGGCCTCCTCGATTCCGGCAAGAGAGACCGCCTCGCCGACGGTATAGGGCCCCACCGACGTTCGGCGCAGGCTATGGAGATGAGCGCCGCCGCCGATTTTGAGGCCGAGGTCATGGGCCAGGGAGCGGATGTAGGTCCCCGACGAACACACCGCTTCGAATTCGACGAAGGGAGGGGCGTAATTCCGGAGGGCAAACGAGCGGACAATAACGCGGACCGGTTCCAAAGTGAATTCTTTCCGGGCCCGCGCCAGCTTGTAGGCCGGGCTTCCGCCAATCTTCTTGGCGGAATAGGGGGGAGGGACCTGGAGGATCTCCCCCTCGAGGCTTCTCATGGCGGCGGCAACGGCTTCGAAGGGCGGTGAGTCCGCCTTCTCTTCCGATGCCGGACGGCCGGACGCATCGTAAGTGTCCGTGGCGAAACCCAGCCGGATGGTTCCTTCGTAGGTCTTGTCCTGTCCGGAAAGGTAGGGAAAGAACCTCGTGGCCCGGCCGAGAGCCACGAGAAGGACGCCCGTCGCGTCGGGGTCCAGGGTCCCGCCGTGGCCGACACGCTTGAGCTTGAGGAGGCTCCGGACCCTGAGGACGACATCGTGCGAGGTGCAGCCGCGGGGTTTGTCAATGATGAGGAGTCCGTCCATGGGAATCCGGGGGCGGCCGGGCCCGCTATTCGGAGGCCGTCGAAGCTCCGGCGGCATCCTTGTCGAGCAGGTCTTCCACGGTCTTCGGGACCTCATGGATCAGGCGCTCGTAAGGACCGTAGACCGTGAAGCCCGAGGCGTGGACGTGCCCGCCGCCGCCGAAATGCTCGGCCACGCGGGCCGCGTTCGCCCGGCCCTTCGACCTCAGGCTGACGCGGAACGTGTCCTTGTCCATTTCCTTGAAGAACATGACCATTTCCGTGCCCTTGATGGACCGGGCCAGGGTCGTGATGTCCTCGGTGTCGATCTCCTTGAGTCCGAGCGCCTCGAGGTCCCGCTGGAACATGCTGATGATGGCGATGTTGCCCTTCGTGTTCATGGTCAGCGTCGAGAGGACCTGCCCCAGGAGCTTGATCTTCTCGGGCGGGTTGTTGTTCAGAAGCCGCTCCGAGACACGGATGGGGCTTGCCCCGAGCCGGGCCAGGCTCGTGCATGTTTCGAGGGCTTTGGCCGTCGTGTTGGAGAACTGGAAAGAGCCCGTGTCCGAGAAGATGGCGCAGTAGAGGTGGTCGGCGATCTCCGGGGTCAGGGCGACGTCCAGGTAACGGCTGAGGTCGAAGACCATCTCGCCAACGGCCGAGGCGCCGGGGTCGATCCAGTTGATGTCGGCATAGGGGGTGTTCGAATAATGGTGGTCGATATTGACCTTGAACGCGCCGTCCAGGTGTTCCTGGCCGGAGCGCGAGACGTCCGCGCACTCGAGGAGGATGACGGTGTCGAAGCGCGACGGGTCGATCTGCCCGATCCGGATCCTTTCGGCATCGGGAAAATGGCAGAACGGGAAAGGGGTGTTGTCCTTATTGACGACCGAGACCTCTTTCCCCATAAGGTCGCCCATCCGGCTCAGGGCGAGGCCCGTGCAGAGGGAATCGCCGTCCGGACGGAGGTGGGAGGTCACGGCGACCCGCCGGGACTTCCGGATCCGGGCAGCGATCTCGAGCCGGGGGTCAGGTGTCATGTTTCTTTGTCCGTTCGATCAGCCGGTCGATTTTGTCCGCATACTCCGGACCCTCATCCAGGGAAAAAAATAGTGCCGGATTATACTTCAATTTGACCCGGGAGGCAAGGGTTTTCCGGATGTATCCCTTGCTCTTCTCCAGCCGGTCGAGGAAGGCCTGGGGGTCGGCGGCCCCGAAGACGCTCAGGGAGACGCGGGCGTTGAGGAGGTCGGGAGTCACCTCGACCCGGGTCACGGTCACGAGCCCCGATGAGGGGTCCTGGAATTCGCGGATCATCAGGCGTCCGAGCTCTTCCTGGATGAGCTCGGCGACACGCCGGGTCCTCAGCCCCGGTTTCGACATCGCTCCTTCTCCTTCGGCGGACGCGCGCTAAAGATACCGGACCTCGTGGTGGACGATTTCCCCCTCCTCGAGCCCCCGGGCGTCCGAGAGGATCCTGTTGAGGAGGTCCCCGACGACGGCGGCCTGGCTGTTGAGCGTCACGACCCCGAGGAGGGCCCTTTGCCACTTGTCCTGGTAATCGAGCTCGGCCACGGCCACGTTGTAGCGGCCCTTGAGCCGCTCCTTGAAGCCGTGAAGGATCCGCCTCTTGTCCTTGAGGGACCGGGCGTAGGGGAAAAATATCTCGAGGGTCAGGACACCGACGATCATCGGACTCCCGCGAAGCGGCTAGGTCGCTTTGACCTTCTCCCGGACGAAGGCCTCGATCGTGTCGCCCGCCTGGATATCGCTGAACTTGTCGAGGCCGATGCCGCATTCGTAATCCTTCTTGACTTCCGTGACGTTCTCCTTGAGGTGCTTGAGCGAGGAGATGCGCCCCTGATGGATGACCTCTTTGCCGCGGATGACGCGGACCTCGGAGCTCCGGGTGATCTTGCCGTCCTGGACGTAGCAGCCGGCGATCGCCCCGACCTTCGGGATCTGGAAGACGCGGCGAACCTCGGCCCGGCCCTGGTAGATTTCCTTGATGACAGGCTCGAGCAATCCGATGACGGCCTTCTTGATGTCGTCCGTGACCTGGTAGATGATGTCGTAAACCCGGATCTCGACCTCTTCCTTCTTGGCCAGGTCGAGGACCTTCGGGCTCGGCTTGACGTTATAGCCGATGACGATCGCGTTCGAAGCCGAAGCCAGGAGCACGTCGGCCTCGGTGACGGCGCCCGTCGCCTGGTGGACGATCTTGATGTTCACCTTGTCCGTGCCGAGGGGCGGGATGATCTCGGCGAGGACTTCGACCGAGCCCTGGACATCCGCCTTGACGATCAAGGCGAGTTCTTTGGCCCTGCCCCCTTCGATCCGCTTGAAAAGGTCGTCGAGGGTGAAGTGCTCGGGCCGCGCCTGTTCCTGTCTTTTCACCCGGGATCGACGGAATTCGACGATCTTCTTGGCCGAGATAATGTCGCTGGTGACCTGGAAGAAGTCGCCCGCCTCCGGGACCTCGGAAAAGCCCATGACCTCGACGGGAGTCGACGGGCCGGCGGTCTTCAGGGTCTTCCCCCGGTCGTCGAACATCGCCCGGACCTTGCCGGAGGCCGTCCCCGAGACGAAAGCCTGGCCAGCGACGAGCGTCCCGTTCTGGACGATCACGGTCGCCAGAGGGCCCTTTTGGCTGTCCAGCCGGGCCTCGAGGACGACCCCCTGGGCCGGGACCTTGGGGTTCCCCTTGAGCTCCAGGATGTCGCTCAGGAGCAGGATCATTTCGAGAAGGTCGTCGATGTTCTTTTTGTCGCGCGCGGAAACGGAGACGCTGATCGTCTTGCCTCCCCAGTCCTCGACGAGAAGGCCTTCCTTGGACAGCTGCTGCTTGACCCGGTCCTGGTTGGCCTCGGGCTTGTCGATTTTGTTGAGGGCCACGATGATGGGGACTCCGGCCGCCTTGGCGTGGTCGATCGCCTCCTTGGTCTGGGGCATGACCCCGTCGTCGGCGGCGACGACGAGGACGACGATGTCCGTGACCTTGGCCCCGCGGGCCCGGAGCTGGGTGAACGCTTCGTGGCCCGGCGTGTCGACGAAGGTGATCGAGCGGTTCTTGACGGGGAAGCGATAGGCCCCGATGTGCTGCGTGATGCCGCCCGATTCCTTGCCCACGAGGTTCGAGGACCGGATGGCGTCGAGGAGCGTCGTCTTGCCGTGGTCGACGTGTCCCATGATCGTGACGACCGGGGAACGGGGGACGAGCTCCGCCGTCCGGGCCTCGGACTGCTGACGCATGGCCTGCTCGAACGTCGTGAACTCCGCGTCGAAATCCGTGACCTTGGTGATGGCCGCGGCCATGGCCTCATCGGCGAAATCGTCGAGGTCGACGGCGAAGCCCTTGGCCGCGAGCTTGTCCATCAGGTCCTTGGGCTTGAGCTTCATCCGCTCGGCCACGTCACGGAGGGCGAGGCCTTCCCAGATGGTCAGTTTCAGACGGGGTTTGGGGGCGGCCTCTTTGACCGCTTTCTTGACGGTTGGTTTCTTGGGTTGATCACTCATGCGTTTGTTCTTGCGTAATGGAAATTTTCCAGCCCACGAGTCTGGAAGCCAGCTTGACATTGATCCCTTTCTTCCCGATGGCCAGGGACAGCTGGTCTTTGGCCACGACGGCTTCCATAGTTTTTTCGTTCGGGTTGATGACGGAGAGCTTCCCGACCTTGGCCGGGCTCAGCGCGGCCTTGGCGTACGCGGCGGTGTTCGGCGACCACTCGATGATGTCGACCTTTTCGCCGCCCAGCTCCTTGGAGATGGCCAGGATCCTTCCGCCCTTGACGCCGATGCAGGCCCCGATGGGGTCGATGTCCCGCTCCCGGCTGGCGACAGCGACCTTGGCCCGATCGCCGGCCTGGCGGACGATGTCCTTGATCTCGATCGTCCCGTTGGCGATCTCCGGGATCTCGTTCTCGAGGAGCTTGGCCAGGAAGCGAGGGCTCGTCCTGGAGATGATGATCTGCGGGCCCTTGGGCCCCCGGGTGACCTGACTGATCACGGCCTTGACCATGTCCCCCCGCTGGAACTCCTCCGAGGGCAGCTTCTCCCGGAGCGGGAAGGTGACTTCGGTCCGGTTGATCTCGAGGATGAGGGCGTTGTCCTCGACGCGGCGGACGACGCCGGTGACGATCTCCCCGAGCCGCGGGGCGTACTGCTCATAGATCTTCTCCTGCTCGGCGTCCCGGACCTTCTGGAAGATGACCTGCTTCGCGGCCTGGGCGGCGATCCGGCCCAGGGTGTCGGCGGGCAGGTCGATCTCGACTTCGTCGCCCTCCTCCGCCCCCTTCCGGAGCATCCGGGCCTCCTCGAGCGAGATCTCGTCGGCCGGGTTCCCGGGCGTCCCGACAGCGCGCTTGACGGCGTAGACGCGCAATTCACCCTTCTCGGGCTTGAACAGGATCCGGACGTCCTCGTTCCGGGAGAAGAATGTCCCGGCCGCGACCCTCAGGGACTCCTCGATCGCCTGGATGATCACGCGCGGCTCGACATCGCGCTCTTTGCTGAGCTGCAAAATCGTATTCCAGACGTTGACTTTCATCCGCTTTTCTCTTTTTCCGCCGGAGGACTTCCAGGGACGAATGATTATATCGGAAAAGTCCCCAAAGTGCAACGAAACCTAGCCGGCGAGCCGGCCGTGGAGGCTATAGGGGCCGCAGCCGGTGATGCGGACGGTGACGAATTGCCCGATCACGTCGCGCGGGGACTCGAAGTTGGCCACGAGATTGCCCTCGGTCCGTCCGGTCAGGCGTCCGCCGCCCTTTGGGCTTTGGCCAAGGCAGAGGACCTCGAGCTCCTGGCCGACGAAGGACCGGTTGACCTCGAGCTGGATCGACTTCTGGAGGCTCTGGAGAGCGAGAAGCCTCCGCCTTTTGACCTCGAGGGGGACGTCGTCGGTCATCCGCGCGGCCGCCGTCAGGGGCCGGGGTGAATAGCGGAAGGAAAAAATGCCGGCGAACCGGACCTCGCGGAGGGCGTCGCATGTCTCCTCGAAATCGGCTTCCGTCTCCCCGGGGAAACCGACGATGATGTCGGTCATCAGAAGGATGCCGGGAAGCGCCTTTCTGAGCCTTGTCACCAGGGTCAGGTAGTCCTCCCAGGTATAGCCGCGGTTCATCCTCGCCAGGACGGCCGTCGAGCCCGACTGGAGAGGAAGGTGGAGCTCCCGGCAAACCTTCGGGTTCCTGACCATGGCCGCAATGAGGTCGTCCCCGAAATTCCTGGGATGGGAGGTGATGAAGCGGACCCAGTCGATGCCCGGGACGGACGAGGCCCCGTCGAGAAGGTCGGCGAAGCCGCGCCCGGACTCGGGGTCCCGATACGAATTGACATTTTGGCCCAGGAGCTGGATCTCCCTGTAGCCGGCCCCGGCCAGGTCCTCGACCTCCCGGACGATGTTCCCGAAGGGCCGGAATTTCTCGCGGCCCCGGCTGAACGGGACGACGCAGTAAGCGCAGAAGTTGTCGCACCCCTCCATGGCCGTGACGAACCCGCTCGTCGGGCTTTCCCGGACGGTCATTGGATGGCCGAATTCCCGCCAGTCGCGCCCCCGGCCCGTTGCAAGGCACCGCGCGGCCGCCGCTTTTTCGAGGATCGACGGGATGTTGAGATAGTTGTCGGGGCCGACGACGAAATCGATGAACGGCCTTTTCTTGAAGAGGTTGTCGCGATAAACTTGGGCGACGCAGCCGGCGACGCCGATGAGGACGTCCCGCTTTTTCTTGAGCGAGGAGAGCCGGCCGAGATAGGAATAGAGCTTCTCCTCGGACTTCTCGCGGACGGCGCAAGTGTTGACGATGATGACGTCGGCCTCCTCGGCGCTCGCGGCCCGGGCCGCGCCCGACCGGGCCAGGATCCCGGCGATGTGCTCGGAATCGTTCTCGTTCATCTGGCAGCCGAAGGTCCGGACGAAATACTTCATGAGCCCTATTATACACGACGGGGACTCTCGGGCCGCGGCGGGGAGGGATGAGCTTCTAAAACTGACAGACATGGTTTACACCTAAGGCTCTATTGGATAAGCTTAGGGCATTTAGGGAAGGAGGAGCCTTATGATAAAGTACGACCCCCTGAGGAACCAGAAATGGCGTTTGGGAGT
>Ga0187854_10000345_pt1 | contig 64302 bp, 50 predicted proteins | sample June2016WEW_6_15_FD_132445 | JGI IMG/M metagenome (GOLD analysis project Ga0187854, IMG submission 132445) | Peatland microbial communities from SPRUCE experiment site at the Marcell Experimental Forest, Minnesota, USA - June2016WEW_6_150 | ecosystem: Environmental > Terrestrial > Soil >... | reverse complement strand
TAAGCTGTAGAGCCAGACAAGCCCTTGAAGCAAGGATGGTTCGATGATTTGCCGGGAGTCGGACTAACTGATAGTACTCTGAGGCAGGGAAAGCCTGCTACATGGGGAAGCGGTTAGCGGCAGTTGAGCCTTTTGAGGGAAACATGGGCTCCATGCAAAGGGAGGACTCGGCCCTTTATTCAAAGAAAGGAACGAGCCAGCCATGCAAACAGGACTCGAGAGAATAGTAGAGAAAGATGCTGTACTGTGAATCAACTGCTGAAGAGGCTCGTGCGGGAAATCTGCAGGCGGGCTTCTGTGAGGGCTGCGCACCGTGAGGTGCGCGGCTACTCAACCGTGGGGGTGAAATTCCCCCGCGTGACCCGACTCAACAAAAAGCTCAGAAGTCCGTGTGTCAACATTTGAAAAAAGACGGCGCAGTTGTTGCCCTATAATAAATAAAATAGACGATGGCTATACAGGTTAAGATATTCTGAACAACCGATATAAAGTAAGGATAGAAAAAAAGGATCAACAAAAAAATGGATGTGAATCGTGACCGAACAAGGGGTATGTATTAAGCGGGCAAATCGTAAACCAAGCTGATTACCTTAAAGGGTGGCTCGAAAGCTAGCCTTTTGGGGATTTCTAAATGGTTGTGTTGGTGGTTGGAGCCCAACCATTTTGAGGTAAAAGAGGGTAAATCCAGGTAAGCTCGGCCATAGGAAAATATTGTATGTGTTAAAATAATAAGTCATCTTCCTTAATTTCACCTTTGAGCGAAACGCTTGAGCGCGCGAAGGTAGATGCTGTCAAGCATGCCAATCGACTTGGCGGCGTGCTCAAAGGCAAGAAAGGTGATTCTGCTCACGGACTCCTTGCCCGGAAATGGCTGCAATCATTCGACTGCGGAAACGGAAAGGCTCCGGCTCGTCATTCACTACTATTTTGAGGAGATTATTAGCCCGAACATCCTGATCTCATCCCCCATGTCTTTCAGGGACTCGCTGGCTTCTGCGGAGGATCTGCCGGCGCCTTCCTTCAGCTTTTTGGATAGCTCCTTCGATTCACCGATCACTTTCCGTGTGCTGGCGTCCGCTTTATGCCTACCCCAGGCAAAGCCTTTTTCCAACTCGTCAATGGCCGCCTCAAGCTCATCTCCCGCCTTCTTGAATTCCTTCCTCGACCATGCATCCGTTGACTTGACATGCGAATTCGTTGCGAGGGCCTCATAGGCGCTGGCAAACGAGATCTCCATTTCCTTCACGGACTTGACGGTCCCTTTTTCCAGTTCTCCGGCCAGCTTATCAAGCTCCCGGTAGGATGCCGTGAGGGCTTTCTTGCCGTTGCCCTTGGCGGCAGAGGTCTCGGATTTCAGGTAGGTGGCACTCTTCCGAACTTCATCGGCCGCAGCCTTCATATTTTTCTGCAGATAATCCTGCCGTGCCTTCTGAAAGTACGGCTCCACGGATTCTTTGGAAGCTGCCTCGGCAGCGGCGGAAAGCCACACGGAAATTGTCACGATCACGATGACTAAAGCAAAGAATCTAAAATGTCTCATCATAGATCTCCCTATCTATGAAATTTAAAAACTTGAATACCCCGTTTTTAAACGGGGATGAAAAGTTTTCCTGCCGGAGGCAGGGATGAATATCCTGCTATATTGCGCTCCATTCTTCATAGTACAAAAGCAATCCTTCTTAAATGATGCTCTGAAATGCTATAAATTCCGAATATGCCATGTTGCTAATTTCCGGGGTGGTGTGGCCGTCATAGAAGAACATAGTTTATGAGGATGATTCGGTCACCTGAATTTGTTCGCCGGATCATGTTTAAGCATCCATAGTTTTGTTCAATCATGAAGAGATTCTCCGGCTGCATTCCCAAAATATCGCAAAGGATCAGACGGTTTACTCCAGCGTGGGCAACTACCAGGATTGGTCCGGCCACTTCTGTTGCTATTTGGTGATAAGCAGCGAGGACTCGCTGGCGACATTCTGCGAAGCTCTCTCCCCCAGGTGGACGATGGTGGAGGATATTCTGCCCTCTTCTTATATACTCTTCGGGATACCGGCAACGTACTTCTTCAAATAGGAGACCTTCCCACCGGCCTAAATTGATTTCCGCTAGATTCGAAATGATCTCAGGCTTCAGGCATAAACTGGCGGCTATGAATTCTGCCGTTTGAAGGGAACGCGTGAGGTTGCTTGCATAAACCTTCACAATGGGCAATCTTCCCAATACTTCTGCAAGCCGCTGGGCTTGCCCAATGCCTTTGTTGCTAAGCGGTATGTCGAGTTGTCCAATGTAACGCTTTTTTTGTGGATTATTCGTAAGGGTCTCGCCGTGCCTTATCAAGTAAATGAGTTTGTTTTTCATCCATTAAGTTCTTATAATCCTTCTCGGGGCAATATTGATTCAATCTGTGTTCCCAACATAATTTCGATCATTTTCTTAATTATGCTTGCACAGGCGTAACGATTTCTGATCACCTGTGCAATGTCTGCATCACCACCGAATCGGGCCATAGACTCTTGGAACCTCTCATCGAGGGTAACATAGCGGACTCCCTTCACCAGTTTATCGGCGAGGAAGAGAATCTCGCTTTCTCCCAAAGAAATGCGGTCCGGCAGAATGATGTCCGTATGAGAGCCGACAATGGTCGCTACCTTCGTGTATCCCCATGATTTGATGATTCTCATTCCTTCTTCTGCATGGTGAGGTTTGCCCTTGGCTAGGTCATGGAGTAGGCTGGCGGCAGCAACCAAGGTCTCATCGAGATTCGGTATAATTACTTTAAGACGGATAGCGATCTCCCTAGACAGCATGCTCACCTGTCGAGAATGAGCAATCACTTCCTCCGAGACACCGTATCTCTTAAGTAGGAATAAGCACCGCTCCATGCACGGAACCTCAGTTTTAATATGGCGATCCAGAATCATTTGGTAATCCATGATAGTGTCCAAGTCGATAAGAATGCCTTCATCATCGACCTCTATATCAACGGCATTTCTCTCGTGGCTCGCCAAGAAAGACCTCAGTCCCTGGGGCTGTTCCTCTAGAATAATCCAGTCAATGTAGCGTGCCGCTGCTATTAAAGGGGGATGTCCTCTTCGTCCGTGGAAAGTTGGATAGAGAATAGCCGTATTCAATCGCCTATGCATGTCAAGCATCTCTGCCACGGTTTCCGGACGGATAAGAGGATAGTCTGCCGGCAGGAGAAAAAAGGCATCGTCACCCTCCCCCAGGCTTCGAACACCTGCCTGGACTGATGAGTACATCCCAAGAGAGAAGTTTTCATTAAGAATGGGACGAACCCCGATGCGTGTCAAGACAGGGATAAGTGTGTCGGCCCGATAACCAACAACGACCCGGATGTCACTAATGCCTGCCTGGAGGAAAGCTGCGATGGATCTTTCAATCATCGAGAATTCCCCCATGGGCAGAAGGGGTTTAAATTCCCCCATCCGGGACGAATAACCGGCAGCCAAGATGAGAGCGACGGTAGAACCATTTACTTCCATCGAAGGAACTCCGCCGGGACATGAATAAGTTCCGCGTCAATCCTTGTTGATATTACCGCAGATGTTTCCACCTTGACTACCGGGCCGATAGAGGCACGGACGTGCTTTAGATCGGACGTTATAAAACTTTCAAATGAAATCATCACCGCATTAAAGGTCCTCTTCGTGACCGCTCCAATATTGCGCGATATTGCTCAGTCCTTGGTGATAATATAATCGACGAGACTAAGACTTCCTTCATGCAATGGTTTACCTTCTACGATAATGTTTATTTACTCGTTACTCTTTCTATGCAACCTCTAACACCCTCTGAATACAACCGTCCGGATGCCTCAAAAAGAATATATTTCGTTGTGAGAACGGGAATATTCAATTTCTCCGCTAATTGGGCCGTTTCCCGGGAAGGCCTTTTACCTCGACCCATAATAATAGCCGCAATATCAAGTACGTCTGCTGTTCTCACAACCTGCGGATTCGTTAGCCCGGTAATTAAAAGACTTCCTGCTGTTGCAAAGGCAAGGACGTCACTCATCAGGTCAGCAACAAAAGCCGTCTTTACTACCATATCTAACTGGTCTTCACCGATGATGACTTCCGCTTCAAGGAGATCTTTTATATTACCAAGGTTCAATGTAATTTCCTAAAATGATAAAGATTTATTCAAGGTTTCTCTGTTGTATCGAATGACAAATATGTTTTGTTTAAAACCAAAGAACTATCATTAAAAGCATGGGAGCTTTTAACATAAGTCATGGGTTGTGAAGCAACCTTGATGAAACTTGGCTGCGCTGTGATTTCAATGTAAGGCAATTCCCCACAGCATCCCCGACATCGATCGCCGTCTTTGAGGGGATAGATTTCGCCGCATATTCTGCAATCGGCAACGGTTCCCATAGGCTGCCGCCTGATAATTAACGGATCCACACGCTTGAACTGAATGCTCAGAATCCGATGTCCCGCCTGCTTGACATGCTCTATTAGCAAATCGATGTCATGATCTTCTGTCTGTTTGAGATACCACTGTTCGACCGCAGGCCATGGCTTCAGTTTCACATGGTCGAGATACACGCGCACACCTTCTCCACGATTATTTTCATAAAGAGTCACAGCCATACGCCCAACATCAATGATGTTCAGACGGCCATTTCCGACGGTGCATCGGGTAAGCAATTGTATGGCGTCCGGAAGACAAACGGTCGTCTCGCATATGGCGTCAAAAGACTCCCCCTCCGGCAGATGTCTCAGAGCCAGATCAACCATATAACCGCCGATGATCAGACCCGGCGACAAATTGCCGTGAAAAGATTCCACAAGGCACTTGTATTCCTCAAAGGAGTAGGAACCGATATTCATCAAATAGGCGCCCCCTTAATATGCCAGGGCCAGCCCAGGCTCGCGAACCGTCCTGGAAGTCAACAAAGCGGTCTGTCCACCCCGGACTATGTGTTGCATCCAGTCCGGCTCGATCCTGCCATTGACAATAGGGATCATTCCATCGGCGAGAACCAGCGCCTCGTGGATATCATGCGTAACATAGCATACAGGAAAAGAGAGTTCTTCCTACAACACCTTTAACTCGTCTCTTAGCTTCCGTCGCGTTAAAACATCCAGGGACGAAAAAGGCTCATCGAGGAGCAATAACTGGGGTCGCCTAGCCAAAGCCTGGCAGATGGCGCAGCGCTGGCGCTCGCCACCGGAGACCAAATGGGGCTTGCGGTTACGGAGATGGGCGATGCAGAACCTGTCGAGTAAATCATCAACTTCTTTTCTGTCAGGGGCGGCAAATGCCACGTTGTCATAGATGCTCAGATGGGGGAAGAGGGTGTAATCCTGAAATACATACCCAATTCGGCGCTTTTGCGGAGGGATATCGATTCTCCGTGACGAATCAAACCATGTCTTCCCGTGACAGATAATCTGGCCCTCTTCAGGCTTTTCCAAACCAGCGATCATGCGCAAGATGGTCGTCTTTCCACTTCCAGATGGTCCAATCATAACCAGCAACTGCTCATCGGGACAGGAAAATGAAATCTCGATATCAAAGCACTTCAGCCTTTTTTTGATGATAACTTGGAGAACCATATCACGATTCCTCATTGAGTTTATTCACTAACAAGAGAAACACGTAACTAATAGGTATCAAACAAAGAGACATAATAGCTGCCTCCCGATAATTCATGGACTCCACAGCCTCATAGATAGCAATGGAGGCGACTTTTGTCTCTCCAGAAAGGCTTCCCCCAACCATCAGGAGCACGCCAAAGGCGCCCATACAGTGAAGAAATACCAGGACAGCCGCGGCGACAATACCGTTAATACTGTTGGGAATGACAACCCGGAAAAATGTTTCCATGCGGGAAAGTCCAAGTACATAAGCGCTTTCAAGAAGCCTGCGATCAATCTTCTGGAAGGCGGCTTTCATCGGTTGCAGGGCGAAGGGTAAGCTACAAACGACAGCGGCAAAGGCTATCCCCGGAAAAGTGAACAATAGAGAGCCGCCGGTGACGCTCCTCCACACATGACCAATGATTCCCTTTGGCCCCATGATGATCACCATGTAAAAACCCAGCACTGTGGGCGGCAGCACCATGGGTAAATTGATAAGGGACTCGATGAGTAATTTCCCTGGAAATCTCGAATATGCCAATACGTATGCGAGAGGCGCCGTGAAAACCATCAATACACTCGTCGTCACCATGGACAACTTTAATGAGACATACAAGGGAACAAAATCCATTTTATTTATACCCATACTTCTTTTTGATGAGATCGGCCTCCGGAGAAAGGAGGAACGCAACAAATTTAGCAACCGCCGGTGTATCCTTTTCTTTTAGCACGCAGGCTGCCTGCACAACTGGCGGTGCCTCATCAATGACGTAGTAACAACCTTTCTTCCCGACATCTGTCAAAGCTGAAGATAGGCTGCAAAAACAAACATCTACAGCCTCTGTGGTTGCATATTGGAAGGCTTGTGCCACATTTTGGGCAATAACCAGTTTCCCATACAAGGGCAACCAAAGGTGGGCTTCCTTCAATGCCGCCATAGCCGCCGCTCCGTACGGCGCAACCTCAGGGTTGCTTAAAGCGATCCGCTGGATCTTCGCTTCCGCTATCGCCTGCCGCCAATCGGCGGCCGAACAGAAATTTTTGCAGGCCGACCACAAAGCCACCTTTCCCTTTGCGTAAATGAAAGGCTTCCCTCCCATATCTTTCTCGTATAGGCGAGCCGGGCGATCTGTATCCGCCGAAAGAAACATATCATAGGGCGCACCATTGACAATCTGACTATAAAGATTCCCTGATGATGTGTAGTTCGCCTCTATCTTGATGCCCGTCTTTTCCTGAAAAACAGCTGATATTTCTTTAAATGTCTGGATGTAATTTGCCGCCACTGCTGCATGGATTCTTTCCTCTGCCTGAACGAATCCAGAACACATCAGACTGAAGAGAAGGACAAAAAAAATGACACTGTGCTTCATCATTACACTACACTTCTACTTCAAGATGGTAGAATAACAAGATTAGTCATCATTTACAGATTGTCTCTTCATTCACCACTCTTTGGATACACCTTCTCATTCCATGTGACCGAATTCACTCCATATGTCGCACATAACTTTCGCAGCAGTCCTTGTCGGAAATCCTATAAAATATTTTATCGTCACATTCGTTCACACTGTCTGCCATTCGGGAAGAAATACCGACAGCAAGGCCGAAGGCAATGATACGGCTTTTCACTTTTGCCCGTTTAACTCCGCACGGATTCTGATCAACTCGCCGACTATGCTGACGGCGATCTCTGGGGGAGTTTCCGCCTTGATCTCGAGGCCGATGGGTGCGTGGACACGGTCCACATCCGCCTTCGTAAAGCCTTCCGCGAAAAGTTTCTGGAAAGTCATATCCCGTTTCTTCCGGCTCCCAATCATGCCGATATAGGCAGCTTTTGTACCCAGAGCCTGTGCGAGGACCGTTCTGTCATGGAGGTGTCCCCGGGTAACGATGATGATGTAGCTCCCCCCGTCGATTTTCAGACCACTAAAAGCGTCGTCGAAAGAGTCGAGGAGGATGATCTCATCGACGCCGCCGAACCTCTCACGATTGGCGAATTCCTTCCGGTCATCGAGAACGACAGTCCTGAAATCCACAGAGGACAGCACCGGGGACAGGCTCTGGGCGACATGACCGGCTCCGAAGATCATGGCTGTCCCAGAGTATCCCACGGGCTCGACTACCGCCTTGTACTGCTCCAATATGGTGAAAGTGTGATAAAGGCCGGCCTCAACGCGAATGGCCTCCAAGCCTTTGACGTTATGTTCTGAAAGTCCAGCGATTGTGCCGTCGGGTCTTATTAGGCACATGCTACCGCCCCGGCCCGTTTCTTCAGAGGGGAAAAAGGTGACCAACCGAGCCCGGTTCCCACTTTCAATAACAGCGGCCAGCTCCCGATAGACCGTCAGGATGGCCGGATTCCTTGCGTCAATGTAATTGACAAAGACACTCCCCTCACCACCGCAGATCATTCCCATCCTGGCGGAATCATCCGCCGTCAGATTGAAGGGCATTAACACCCCTCTGCGATTTTCCAGGACATCTGCCGCTATTTTCCGTACCTTCGCTTCCAGTGCCCCACCGCCAACAGTACCGGCAATGGTCCCGTCCCTCCGGACGACCATCCTAGCACCCGCGCTACGGGGACCGGATCCGAATTGCTGAACTATTGTGGCCAAGACAAAATCTTGTTCATTTTCCAGGAGTCTGATGGCCGCGTTTACGATGTCTCTTACGATAATGCCTCTTGTTTTAGGATCACTGACTTTTGAGTTAAAGGACGAATTGTCACGAAGCCGACCCTTTACCAAACGGACATGTAGGATAAATACATTTATCGCAGGAACGGCACAGTCCACCATGACCTAATCTGATGATGTCCGAAGCCGTAATTATTTCTCCTGCAAGAACACGTGGCAAAAGAAGGTCAAGAATTGTTGTATCGGCGTACATAGCGCAAGCGGGAACCCCGATAATCGGCACATCTTCCCTGTAGGCCATCATAAACATCGCTCCAGGCAGGACAGGTGCTCCGTATTTGATGATCTTCGCCCCAGTTTTCTTAATACCTGCTGGCGTAACATCGTCGGGGTCGACGGACATCCCACCTGTAACAAGAATCAATCCGCAATCCTTGGACAGGTGATCAAGAATTGCCGCACATACCTTCTCCCGATCGTCAACTGCATAGGTGACAGAAGGCGCTTCAAGTCCAAAGAATGCTGTCTTTTGCGCTAGTACTGAACCAAATCCGTCGGCAATTCTGGCTTCATAAATCTCACGACCCGTAATAACTGCTCCCACACGGATTTTTCGATAAGGCAACACGGAAAGTAGAGGAAACGACGTTGAAGCAACGGCCTCCACTTTTTGGATGGTCTTCTCCCGGACGACAAGGGGAATGACTTTTGCCCCAGCAACCTTCTGACCTTCTTCAACAGGAGTATGGTTGTGAAGCGTCGAAACTACAACCTTGGGAATGCGATTGATCCTATAAAGGCAGGCACCATTCACTTTCAAGAGACCTTTTGTAGCAGCGATCAGGTCATAGCGCCCTTCGGAGGGACCTTTGGTAAACAGGCCCGGCCCCTGGATAGCATTGACAATCCTCAAACCTGCCTCCTCCTCATGGAGTTCTCCCGGTTCGAGTTCGATCAAGGCAATGTGTTGCTTACCAATATTGAGCAGAACCTCGACATCCTCTTCCCGAATAACGTGCCCCTTCTTGAACAGAGCGCCCTTGAATCCCCCTTTTTCAATTTTTGTCACATCGTGACAGAGCACCTTATCCACGGCCTGCTGTGTCTTCACATAGACATTCTTCATACTAAAAAATTCCCTTCCCGAATGCCGGGAATATTAATCTGTTTAATCACGTTTTCGAAATAATATCAGAGGCTTGCTCTTGCCTAAAATAGGAGGCATTCATGACTGCTAGGAGATCGAATCAGTCTCCGATCTTCATCATGTTGCCATTTCTCATTCCTGTCATCGTGACATTACTACCCTGCCAGCAAGAAGGCCTTTGTTCAGCATAACTCTGAAAATACAATCGTTACCGTTCATCAGCTTTCTTTTCCCCAGATTCGCTTTTATCGGTTATCTGACGCATATGATCTTCTATGTCAGATACTGCTTTCTTGAAACCCCTTATAGCTTTCCCAAGCGAACCCCCCAACTCCGGAAGTTTACCCGGGCCAAAAATTATCAGAACTATTATAAGTAATACTAAAAGATGCATTGGCTGAAAAAGACCTTGCAACATATCCGCACCTCCATCGGAAACAATGTAAGGTTGAAGCTCGCTACTAATTGCATGTATAATTTAGCAACGGGCATGTAAATTATGTGGGAACATTATTTCATGGCACGGGGGAACTTATTATCTGGAGAAAGTAACCGTACTCTAGGATTGGATGCTTTTGGATAACGTATGATGCTGCCACTTTGACTGCCTTTTTCGCGAAATGGAAAAGCAAAAATACGGAACTCATCAATAAGATGACCAGTACCATCTAGATTCCGCGCTGCGCAAGTGGACAGGCATGCCATTGGCATGCTTCTCTTACTTTCCTCAACCTAATCTGGTGAGATAGATAAATCAGCCATATATTCCCCTGACCAACTTTGCAAACCGTTACTATCGATTATTCAGACCCCTCTGGACCCTTTTCTTATGGGCACCTTCCGGTAATTCTTTCTCATACGATACTCCAGAAGGTAAGTGGTTATCTTAAGCAGTGTCGCCTTGGATCGATGATGCGGGTGAGGTTGCGCAAGCATCTGGGAAATCGCCCGGGTTTCTATTTCACCCGTTCGAACGTAAGAATTCCCCGCGCCATTCCCCGTTCGGGGTTGACAAGATCTTGCAGCCACATTGAGATGACTTGGAGTCGGTCGCCATCGACCTTGAAAAAACGTACCTGTTCAGTGCCGAGCCATGCAGGGATCCAAGAAACATCGACCTTGGTGATCCACTTGCCTCCTTCAAGCCGGTACATACCCGTGTAAGCAGACATGGACTTCAAAAGATTGGCGTGATCCTGATCGGTTTTCGGTAACTTGCGCCCCTCGGCCGTCAGGATCACCATCATGCGCCCCTCGGGAGTGAAGATGACGTAGCCTGTTGGATTCTTTCCCATGGTCGGTACTCGTTCGCCGGTTGTTTTCCACTCCGATTCGAACGAAACCAGTTTCCAAATACCAATAATCTTCGCGCTATCATCTGCAAAAGCAAGTTGAGCAGCATTTAGTACACCCATCATCACAATAAGGAATACAATCATCACTCTCATCATACATCTTTCATGATTGGAATTCATAGCAGGCCTCCCTTTGTTCATATTGATGCCTTTCGGAAGCTCGTTCTCATGCTACACTCCAAAAGGTTAGATGTTATGTTGTTACAGTGCTGTCCAATATAACCTGAAATGGGTATTATGGCCCTTGTGGAATCAGGTATTTGGACGGTTTTTTTGGTTCTTTGAAAATCAGGTTGCCTCCTTTTTTCTTCATTGCACATTGCTTTTCACGATTTAGACCTTGACATATGAATCGGCAGTCAGTCACTCCATCAACACTGTTAATGATCTTCTTAAGACCCGAGAGCTCCATACCAGCATGTCAGTAACTAAGACTGCGCACGAGGTTATTGCCATGGGATGAACAAGTCCTCACATGGTCACTTTTGTCTTTCTCGATCATCAAGTCTTCTTACATCCGCCGTTGCATCTCCCGTGTTCTCATCTTCTGTTGTCACGGCTTTTTTGAAACCTTTTATCGCCTTGCCCAGACCACTTCCCAATTCAGGAATTTCCCCCGGCTCAAACATCAGCAGCGCGATCACACACATTTCAGGCATACCTAATCCGAACACTCCAACACATCCGCAATTCACAGATGGCCCGAGTGCCTCCTGGAATGGTCCCTGAAAAAGGCACCCGGAAAACCATGGTCGATCTCTAACGCCCGATTATTTTCTCAAAGTCTATTTTGAGATCATCCATAATAGCCTGCACAGCCGCACGGGCACCTCCAGATACCCCCGTGCCGGGATGGGTGCTGGTACCGCACATGTACAACCTCTCAACAGGCGTACGGTAGTTCCAAGTGGGTAGTGGCCTGTTGCCCATATTCTGATCCATGAATGCACCGATATGACCAAAATCTCCTTTCATGAACGAAGCGTTGTGCCTTTCGAGATCAAGAGGACTCTGTATCCACTGCCCGATGATGTTCTCGGAACCCATATTGGTTGTATACCTCCGCAGAAATTCCACAACACCTTCGGCATATTGCTCCCGAATATCATCCCACTTGGAAGCACCTCCATTCTTCAGGTCGTAGGGCGCATACTCATAAAGGTACAGAGTGTGCTTACCTGCTGGCGCCCTAGAGGGATCATGGAGGGTTTGGCAGCAAATAAGTGGGTTGTGGGAGGGAACGCCATAGCCGAGATCATCAAAATAGCGAAGATATTCTTCCATAGTATTCGGCGCAAATTCTACTAGGAACGCCTTGTTTATATCCGCGCCGGCACTGAAGATCGGCGGTTCGTTGAGTGCCAATCCCTGCTGAAAGCACGAAAAACTGGAGAATCGCAGTTTCGCGACCTTTTCGCAAAACCCCAGCGGTAGATTCGCTCCCGACACCATTGTGGGAAACACCTGTTTGATATTCAATGTGCTGATCACAGCACGGGAAGCTAAGATTTCTTCTCCTGTATCTAGGATAACGCCCTTGCACTCGTTTTTCTGTAATTTGAATTCCCTGATACTTGAAGAGGTCTTGATCTCGCCGCCGAGTTCCCGGAGGCACTTAACGAGGGCGTCAGTCAAAGCTCCGGATCCTCCAATAGGAAGGCCCGGGGGATATTTATGAATCGTGCCCAGCATGAGAAAGAACACCATACCTGTTCCTTTTGTCTGCGGCTTAACCATCATTTCCGATATCCAACGTGTCAGAGCTATTTTCACTTTTTCGTTTTCAAACCACTCTTCGATGATGTCAAGGGCACTCAACATTAGGGTTCGCAGCAGGCCCCTGCCTTCTTCGCTTTGATCCATCATGGATACGAACGTGCCAAATGGAGGTGGCGGAGCAAATAGGCCGGTAAGGATCATCTCCACAAACTGAGATGCCCATTCATAAAATTTCCGATACGATTCAGCGTCCTTCTGAGAAAATTTGGCTATGGAAGCCACTGTCTTATCCACGGTCTTGCAAATATCTAAACACGTTCCATCGTAGAAATGGATTGTCATCTGTACATCCGGATATACATATTTCAGCCCATATTTCGACAGCAGTCTCAACTCATCATTCAGTAGAAGTGGGTTTGTTTGGATGAGCGCATGGATAACTGAACAGTAATCAGTCTTAAAACCGGGTGCAGCCATCTCCCCCGTATAAACGCCTCCCCCTGCGTGGGGAAGCCTCTCCACCACACAAACTTTCAATCCGGCCTTGGCCAAATAGCAGGCTGCCGTCAAGGCATTGTGCCCGCCGCCAGCAACAACAATCTCGTACTGTTGACTCATCATGTCCTCCTCAGACCTTAGTAAGTGGTTTATTCACATATTCGCATTGCATGAATGCCGCATGGACTGTTGACGTCACGACGCGACATTCGAATGGCCCCCGTCTACCGCAATCGTTTCCCCGGTGATGTAGCCTCCATCATCGGAACCTAATAATACAGCAATGCCCACATATTCATCGGGCCGGGCCAGGCGCCTCACAGCCATCTTCTGAGCCGCGATTTTTAAATACTCTTCCGGTATGGCATTGTTCACCATATCCGTTGTGGTTAGTCCGGCTGCAATGGCATTAACGTTAATTCCGAGGGGACTCAACTCGGCAGCTAATGCCCTGGTGAAAGACACAAGAGCCCCCTTAGATGCCGAATAATGGGCCATCAATGCCACGCCATGGAGTGCCTGACCTGAGGTAATGAAAATGATCCGTCCTGATCTCTGTTTGACCATCACATGCGCTGCGGCCTGGGCGCAATAAAAAGATCCATTCAAATTGATATCCATAACCCTGTGCCACTCTTCCCGGGATATCTGAAGGAAGGGCGTCGCCGGATAGAATCCGACGCTGTTGAGCATGATATCGACTCGCCCATATTCCTTTACCACTCTGTCTATCATAGCATCGACTTCTTCCTTCTTCGTTATATCCACCTTCAGGCTGAGTCCTTCATATCCACTTTTTTTGATGATTCCCGTCATGGCGTTCACGTGCTCGTCTCCCCTGCTGCAGACGATCACTACTGCTCCTTCTTTAGCATACCCCAGGGCGATCTCTTTTCCTATTCCAGCAGTTCCTCCGGGAATTACCGCTATCTTGTTTTTCAATCTCATTCTTCTTTTTGGCTCCTCTCTATTTTTTTGCCACCCGCTACTTAGATATCACAAACTTATAGGCGTAGAACCAGTTTCCGTTCGTTTCACGTCGATGTTTACGTACCACCATTTCCACTCTCATTCCGTCCCGGATTAGTTCAGGCTCATAGTCAACTATCTCCGAAAAGATATGCACACCGTCATCCAACTCAATAAGGGTTGAGACGCGGTTGTTAGTGCCACGTTCTCCATAGCCGGTCAGGGTGAAAAAGAACGCAAACGCCCAATGGTACAGTATCTTACCTGTCTGGCTGCACTGATAGTCCTCAAGGTTGCGGGAATTGCATTTTCCACAGACTCCTTCACCACGGCGGGGGAACCAGAGTTGTCCACAGTCTTTGCACCTAGATCCCATCAGTCGCAGACGTCCCTTTCTCTCCTGCCAGGTTCGCATCGGCGTGTACACGGCGTTCTTATATATCTGCTCTCCACTAAACTCGTTCATTTTAGTCCCTCCTTACAATTAATACTGATATGCCACCTCCGCATCCGGCAAAACCGCAACAGGCCGACACTTTGGGATCCTTTACCTGGCGTTCCCCTGCATTGCCCCGCAATTGATGAACCGACTCAATTACCATGTCACCCACGTCGGCGCCCGACGAGAGGCAAAAGGCGGTTCGACCGCCGTCGGTGTTGGTTGGACAGTGTCCATCGATAGCAACTCCGCCCTCAAGAATAAAGCGTCCTGCCTGTCCTGGCTCGCAAATGCCGAGTGCCTCCAAGAAGAGCATCGGCGTGATCTGATTATCATACAACTGCACTATATCCACATCATCAGCAGTTATTCCGGCCATCTTATAGGCTTCCTTTGCCGCTATCGCGGCATGAGGCATGCTGGCTATGTCACCATTCTCCAATCCAGGTACCGGATAGTTTTGCTGTTTGCCTAAATAGTGGGATATAACCTTGATAGAGAAACCGTCTACAAAGACCGGCACGTGCGCATAGTTCTGAACCTGATCCTCCGGAACAAGTATCATCGCCGCCGCAGCGCCACCATTGTTGCAGATACTCCGCTTTCTGATACTGTCAAGACATGGCTGCAGACTCCCCGGCCATATCTCTTTCGTCAGCTCTTCAATACTTGGAATGGGGTCTTTACCACGAACAGCCCTGGGGTTGCGGTTCGCATACCAATAGCACTGCTGGGCAAACTTTGCCACCGGGCTTAGATCATATCCGTACTTGCGCATATAAGCTTGTTCCCGCAGAAAGATCCCATCCAGGTGGCTCAGCCCCAGATGATAGTCATATTCCACCTCGAAGCTTACATTAAATGTGTCTAGAGGGTTGACATGTACGTCCTCTTTGTCGAAACCAATCACTAAAACCTTATCATAGCGGCCAGAGGCAACGGCCATAACCCCGTCTGAAAGGGACATGGCGCCGCCGTTGCATTGGGCGGACCCAGCGTTGAAAGGTGCAGGGGCCATGCCAAGGTAGTCTGAGATAATGGGATCAATGCCTCCGGTTTCGATGTACATCTCTCCGTGATAATTAACAAAGCCTGCCTGGATCTCCCGTGGTCCGATGCCTGCGTCTTCCAAAGCTTCATAGACAGCCGCCACTACGATATCACGCCAGGTATGTCTCCGGCTGTAAGACACCTCGCGGGGAGACTGTCCGACGCCGACTATAGCTACTCTTCTATTCATCGCAATACACTCCTTTCATCTTTGAACTCTGATTTCTTTTCACTTATACATAGGGAGAGGCGGCGTTTTCAGGGCGCAACAACTTGTACTCGAACTTCAGAGCTGTGCCGTAACTCACTAACTGTTTGTCCTCCAGCAGTTGTCTTACCGCCGGGGATTTTCCCCTTGTTTCAACTATGGACGGTGTTGCCTTTAGACTGAAGGCATCCGACCCGGCGCCAAACCCGTAGGCGGAAAGAAACACGCTGTCCCCCGGTTTTGCTATGTCGAGTACACTGCCCAAACTCAACAACGAGGTGGCCGCTCCACAATCGCCGATCATGGGCGCAATAACTCCCGGACCGATCTGTTGCGGACTGAAACCGAGAGCCCCACCGATGGCGAAGGGAACAAACCCGTATATCGCCTGGAACACGGCATAGCTGTAGTCGCTCGGTTTGGTTCCCAGCTTATGGAATAGTGCCTTGGCAGCAATCACGGAATGCTCAATCAATCCCATGTCCAGCAGAGCCGGAATGTCCTGCCCGCCCATCCGGATGAAACGACTTCCTTCCTGGCGAAAGAAGTCGGAGAAGTCTGTCCCATAAGATGCCGTACCCTCAATCTCCGCAATGATCCTATCGCTCCCGATGATCAGGGCTACAGCCCCGGCAGAGGCGGTATACTCGTATAAGTCGCCGGGCGCCACATGCCGGTTGATGGTGTCGGAACCGATGACCATGCTGAACTTCGTCATGCCCGATCCTATCAATCCCATTGCCATCTGCATTGCGGCTGTGGCCGATTTGCCGGAGAACTGCACATCGGCTATGAAAATATTGGGACGCAGCCCAAGAGCCTCTGCCACCGTCATTGCAGAAGCCTTGGAATCCCAGGGACTTGTTCCTGTGCCAAGATAAAGAGAGTCAATCTGTTCCGGGGCAAGGCCGCTCTGCTTCAGGGCACGCTTTGCAGCCAACACGGCCATAGTGATGGTGTCCTCATCTGGCTGTAATACTGCACGCTCCTCGATTTTTATGCCCTTGAGCATTTCCAAAACCGTATTGTTCCAGACATCAAAAATATCTTTCACTGCTATCCTGTGTCTGGGAATACAGGCGCCATACCCAACCAATCCAATTTGCATGTTAGTCCTCCTTTCATCACGGGCATTCTCAAATGCCCTTTATATTTGCTCATGCCTGTTGATATTTACCGCACTCATCCTGTTTACCGAGGGGCCGGATCACACTCAGAGGCGAGACTGCCGCCACAGCGATTGTCTTCCCCGTGATATAGCTTACTTCATCAGAAACCGCCAATGCGGCGACACCCACATACTCATTGGGGTATCCCGGCAGTTTCTCGGGAAATTAACTCTATCTTGTTTGTTTTTCAGTCTCATTCTCTTTTTAGCTCCTTCTCTCTTTTAATCTCTGCCACCAGCCCCGGATAATCATGACCGGCAAATAGATAATGACCGACAGAGAGAGAAGTTTTAACGCCTGCCACAATTCTTCCGGTCTTAAATAGATAGACATCGTCATAGCATCCATCATGCGGCCTTTCATGACAAGATTGTTCCCCTCCCTCCGGAAATCCTGAACGTCAATAAGAACCTTTCCGTCTATCGAATACATTTTCATAGTGTGATGATCCTTTCTAAAAGCTCGCGCTCCTCCGCCTCTCTGAATAGAATGATGCGACCGGAGGAGTGAAAAGGGGAACCCAGTAAACGCATCAAATACTCCTTAACGCTGCCGCCCATCGTACAGGAGGTATCTCAAGTAAACCGCAATGAGCAGTAGGGCCGAACGTGTTGTCGTCTTTTCGCATTCCAACTAAATCAGGGCCATGATCGCTCGTCCGACCATTCTTTTTGCTATTTCAACTTTGTAACTGTTTCGACTCAGCGGCTCGGCATCCGCCAGGGCTGCCTCTGTCGCGTCAGCTATGTTAATTTCATCGACACGATGACCTGCCACTTTTTCCTCTGCCTTAACCGCCCGTATCGGCATGGGTGCAACCCCGCCAAGCACAATCCGGGCATACCGGCAGACCCTGTCTTCCGTTGCCGCAATCAATGCTACACTGACGACGGCAAAATCAATAGCCTTGCGCAATCGGAATTTCCTGTAGAAATGCCGCGCGCCTTGAGGCGGTCCGGGAATCTGTATCTCCACGACAATTTCATCGGCGTCTAATTTGTTACCTTGATTCGAATAGAATTCTTTGATCGGAATGATTCGACCACCACTCCCGCTCTTATATGTCCGAATCTTCCCATCCAAGGCCAGCAGGGCCGTTGCCGTGTCGGAAGGACAGACAGCAAAACAAGGTCCTCCGTTGATAATGGCGTGGTAGCGGTTGTCGCCTGTCATGGCGAAACATGTTTCCCCTCCTTTGCGTATGCAGGTATAGGGATGGCCCAACCCCTGAGCACGGTAGTACCAGCACCGGACACCCTGACACAGGTTACCGCCTATGGTTCCCATATTCCGAATTTGAGGCGATCCGACAGAGCGAGCAGCCTCGGACAGGACGCCGTAATATTTTCGGATTACTTCCGATGAACCGATTTTTTCCAGCCTTGCGAGCGCACCGATTCGCAATTCATGTTTATCGCCGCTCACGCCGTCCAATCCGGGAATCTTTCCAATATCAATAACGGAGTCGGGATAGTTCGGCATAATCTCACCTTTCAAGATTCCGAGCAGATCCGTGCCGCCGGCAATGATCTTTATATTGCCCGGGTTCTTTTTCATTATCGCTGTCGCCTCTTCTATCGATCCCGGACATTCATATTTAAATGACCTCATTTCCTCCCCCCTTTCCCGTAAGGGCTCTGAGAACGGCATCCGGGGTCACCGGCGTCCGGCGAAAACGAATTCCGATGGCATTATAAACGGCATTCAGGATCGCCGGACCTGCGGCAGAGAGAACAGCTTCACCCATTCCCCGGGCGCCGAAAGGCCCCACAGGGTCCGGTTGTTCCACAATGATGCAAGGTTCGAGGACGTCGTGAGTGTCCATCGCAGTGACCATTTTATAGTCCAGGAAATTACCATTGATGATCAGTCCTCGACTTTCGTCCATAACTCGGTCCTCAAGAAGGACGAAGCCAATCCCGCCCGACAGAACGCCCTGAAGTTGCCCTTCCACCCGCGTCCTGCTGATGGCTCTTCCACAATCTGTGCCTTGCACCATCCGGATCACTTCCACCTTACCCGTTTCCGTATCCACGGCGACTTCCACTATACAGACAACAGGCACCCTCGGAGAAGCCTCCTTGTCGTAGATAGACCATCGGCCGTGGCCAATGATGGTCTTAATGCCGGGACGACTGACAATCTTAGCCAGAGAAATCCGGATATGAGGGTTTGATGAAACATATATCTGACCATCTCCTATATCTAAGTCCCGGGGATCAACCTTCAGGAGCGGAGACGCCAGGCTGAACATCTGCTGTTTGACGTTTTCCGCAGCCACTTTAACGGCGTTACCCGTCATCATTGTTGTCGATGACGCCGCCTGAAAATTTGTAAAGGGAGCGATTGAATCCCCCCAGGTGACAGTAATGTCGCTCATGGTTAGCCCCAATACTTCAGCAGCAATCTGGCCCAAACCGGTAGCCTGGCCCTGGCCCATGTCCGAAATGCCCACGAGAAGCTGAACTTTTCCATCCGTCCCGACCTTGACCAGGGCCCCCCCGGGTTCGATAAACGGAGGGAGGGTCGTCCTCCCGAGGGCGTGCCCGATACCGATGCCGTGCTTTCTCCCGTCTGCGAGCTTCATTTGTCCCGGTTTGTGCCATTTTTCCTTCCAATGGATGGCCTCGGCGCATCTTTTCACCGTCTCCTCAATACCGCTCGTGGTTAAAGGTCCCTGCTCCCTGCCGATTCTGTACCCGGCGCGAGGGACATTCCGCCTCCAGAATTCGATGGGATCCATGCCGATTTTTTCAGCAAGCATATCGATCGTTTGATCCAGGGCCGTACCACTTTCGAAGTACCCGAATCCCCGGTAAGCCGCACAGATGGGTAGATTGTCATAAACACTCCAACCTTCGTATTCGACATTTGGACAATTGAAATAGTTGGGAACCACATAATCCGTACTGCCATCGAGAAACCGCATCTGCAGAGAGGTGTGAGGTCCACCGCTACGGATACACTTTAGGAAGATGCCCGATATGGATCCGTCCTTTTTCCCGCCGACCTTATAGTAAAACTTGGCCGGATGGCGGAGAGCCGTTGTCGTTGATTCTTCCTCCCGGGAAGGTTCGAATCTAACGGGCCGGCACGTCTTAACAGACAACAGGACGGTCATGTGGTGTTCCTTCAAATTGCCTCCGAGCTTGCCGCCGAAACCACCACCGACATAAGGACAGATGACGTGAATCCGATCCATAGGTATTTTCAAGAAACCAGCCAGATGTTCGCGGCTCTTGTAAATAGACTGAGTCGACGTCCAAAAGGTCAATTCTCTGAGAGCAGGTTCCCACCTCGCCACACACGCATGCGGTTCGAAGCAGGCATGGAATTGCACGTGCGTCTCAACCGCATTTTCGATAATATAATCCGCTTCAGAAAATCCCTTTTGCGGATCTCCCTTCTTCCAATGACTTGAGGGCCCTTTATTCACACCCACCGGTCCGGACTCGGTACAGATATTTCCCCCGGACCAGAGGGGCACCGCGCCCGGCTTCATTGCCTCCTCCGCTGAGAGGAGAGCTGGCAATACTTGGTATTCCACCTGGATCAATCGGACAGCTTCTCGAGCTATTTCTTCGGTTTCTGCGGCAACACCTGCGACCGCCTCGCCCAGGAAGCGCACTCTGTCATCCAGAATGTCTTCTTCGAGATGCGAACCGATCAGATCCTTATGACTGACGACCGCCTTGACACCGGCCATTTTGCCGGCGCGACTAGTATCGATTTTTATTATCCTGGCATGGGGATGAGGACTCCTGAGAAATTTGGCGTGGAGCATGCCATTTAGCCTGACGTCAACTGTATAGATCGCCTCGCCTGTGACCTTGGCCATGGCATCGATGCGCTCTATATTTTTCCCGACGACCTTCAGATCTTTAGCCATTTCCGCCTCCCCTGATTCGCTTCGCCGCCGTTTGAACGGCTTCCACATACTTCACGTAACCCGTACACCTACAGAGATTGCCGGAAATGCCTTCACGCACCTCATATTCCGTAGGGGACTGATTAGCTTTCAGCAGCGCCGTTGCAGACATGACTAAGCCAGGGGTACACATGCCACATTGTATCGCATCATGTTCCACAAAGGCTTGCTGAACAGGATGTAATGCTCCCGTTACAGGATCCTTCAGTCCTTCAATCGTCAAAACCTCCTTTCCGTCACAGGCAACGGTTAAAGTTGAGCAGGAGAGGACTGCTTTGCCGTCCAAAAGAACCGTGCAACTCCCGCATTCGCCGCGATCGCAGCAAGTCTTCGTCCCCGTGAGGCCCAGAACATCTCTGAGCGTCTGGACTAAGGTCTGGGATTCCGCAACTTCCCCTGCCTGATTTCCTATGCCAAGTTCGTATGGCCGTCCATTCACTGTAATGCAAATCGTATTTTTCTGAACTGTGCGGGCCTCGGTTTGTTTTCCCAGTGTCCAATCGAGGCCCAGTGCGGCGCCCCCTGCGGCAACAGATTGTATGAAGCCGCGCCGACTAAGCCCCTTTTTTTTATTGCTCTCGCTATCGTCTTTCATAGAAATCTCCATTCACATCAGGCAGGAGCCGATTATCGTGCTACTGATGCTACCACTATGTAAGAAATGCTCTCTTAATGCATGTTTTGGCAATCTCGACCTTATAAGCGTTCATGCTGAGAGGCTCGGCATCTTCAAGAGCGGTAAGGGCCACCCGTTCCACTATTTCCTGGTTGACTGGCTTTCCTTTGATTAGTTCCTCTGCCTTCGTTGCCCTCAAAGGAACGGGAGCGACCCCGCCCAAGGCAATTGTGGCTTCTTTGCATACCTCACCCTCCTTCACCAGGACTGTGGCTACGCTCACAATGGCAAAATCGAGGGCACTGCGTAACCTGAATTTGATGAATTTCTCCTGTGCCCCTTCCTTCGGCTTGGGAATCTCGATTCCCTTTACCATTTCATCACTCTCCAGAATTGTTCCCGTTTGAGTATACAATTTTCCTATGGGTATTGTCCGTCCTCCTCTCGGACGGGCCGTCACGATCTTGGCTTTAAGAGCAGTAAGGGCCACAGCTGTATCGGACGGATATACAGCAAAACAAGGCCCCCCTTTCAGAATTGCATGGTAACGGTTATCTCCATTCTGTGCGTAACAGGTATCCCCTCCTTTACGTAGACAAAACACCCTTCCACCAAGGCTGTTAGGAGAGCGATAGTACCAACAGCGCACATTCTGGCAGAGATTCCCTCCAATAGTTGCCATGTTCCTGATTTGGGGGGAAGCAACAGCATGCGCGGCCTGCTGCAAAGATTGATATCTTTTCTTCAAAACGTCGGACGATGCTATGTCGCTTAGTTTGGTTAGTGCGCCAATTTTCAAAACTCCAGCATCCTCCCGAACATAGTCCAAACCCGGTATAGTCTTAATATTGACAACCATCTGTGGATAATCAGGCATGATCTCATCCTTCAAGGAGCCAACAAGATCCATACCCCCTGCGATTAGCTTGGCCTGGCCTTTGTATTTCTCCATGATTGTGCAGGCCTCTGCCGTCGTTTTCGCATTTACATGTTTGAAAGTCTTCATGCAGCACCTCCCTTAACCTTCCCCAGTGCCCTGAGAATTTTGTCCGGTGTGATCGGGTATTCGTTAAATCTTTTGCCGATGGCATTATAGATCGCCATGATAATCGCCGGTCCTGCCGGGGCGAGTGACATTTCACCGCAACCTCTCGCATTATAGGGACACGGAGGATCCGCCTTTGTTATGGGCGTTTCGAGAATTGTATAATTGTGCGTAGGCAGATCAGGAAAAACTGTTGTCTTGTAATCGATCATATTGGGGTTCAAAACCCTGCCCGTCGCCCGGTCAAATACGGTCTCTTCAAACAGGGCGAGTCCTATTCCCGCATTGAATCCCTGAAGCTGCCCTTTGAGCATGAGCGGATCGATTATTTGACCCGCATCGGTAAACGTGAACAGATCTATAACCTTGGCGAGACCTGTACCGGTATCCACCTCGACTTCCACAAAATGACCCTGATGAGTGGGAAGATTAAATCTTCCAGGGTAATGTCCCTCCCCAATAATGACTCCTTGCCATCCCATCACGGCAATCCACGGCAACGCCTTGCCGGGAGGGGCACCCTTTGTGAATATCATCCCATCCCTCGTTTCTAACTCTTCTACAGGCACATGAATCATCTTCGAGGCGCGTTCGAGGAGTTTCTTTTTTGCGTCCTCAGCCGCTGCAAGAGTGGCAGTACCCATTGCATAGGTGCTTCGGGAACCGGTGCTTCCCCATTCCCAAGGCCCCACAGTTGAATCCGAGTCCGACATATGCACTCGATCGAGGGGAACCTGAAGCGATTCACATACCATGCGTTTCATGACATCAATGGTGCCAGTGCCGAATTCCGTTCCTCCGTGATAGACTGTGACCTCACCAAATGGATTCAACTGGACAATTTTATTTGAACTTTGCTCGCCGACGTCGGATTCACCAGAAATCCCCACACCGACTCCCCGCCACTTGTCGCCATCCACCATCGATGGTTTCCCCCATCCTTTCCATCGCTCACTCCATCGAAATAGTTCTGCTCCTTTTTGAATTGCCGGAGCGAAGGAGGGTGCTGCGGACGTACTGACTTTCAACTTCTCATAGCAATGAACATATTTATCGCCTTCTTCGATAACGTTTTTCTTGAAATACTCGACGGGATCAATATCAATTTTTTCCATCGCCACATGTAGAGCTGCGGATAGCAGTGACGTATGCTCCAGATAACCAAAACCCCTATAAGGTCCTGCAGTCAGCACATTAGTGCGGGCTTGATTCGTTGTAAAATTTACATTCTGGCATTTTGCGAGAATAGGAATTGCTATCAGACCAACAGCGAGCATCTGACTCTGAAGACAGCCGATGGCGCCCCCATTGGCAATCTGTTCACCCTCAATTGCCGTAACAGTACCATCTTTCTTGATGCCTATCTTATAACGCGCTCGGGAGCCCATGCGCGCATTGTGGGTAGCAAATTGTTCTTCTCTTGTCTGCAACACGGCGACAGGTTGCCGAGCGGCTTGGGCCAGCGCCGGTGCGTACAAATTGGGACCAATTATCGTAGCTTTTGACCCATATCCTGCGCCAACATCGCAAGCGATGACTCTCACATGGCCTGGACGCAACTTCAGCGTCATACGCATTAACATTTCAATCAATCCTATCTGTTGAATACTTCCCCATATTGTCAACTTTCCATTATTCCATTCAGCAATTGTCCCGGCGGGTTCAGGCGGAAGGGGATTCTGCCTGTTCTCGACAGCAAAGGTATGCTCGACAACATAGTCCGCCTCGCCAAATCCCTTTTTTACATCGCCAATGACTACCTCATATCCGTGCACCTCTGGCTTGTACTTTGGTACAAAGTTTCCAGGGTATTCATCATACAATTGTGGCGCCCCAGGTTTTAACGCCTCTACCTGATCAAACACAGCGGGCAGGACTTCGTAATCTACTTTAATAAGTTTCAGAGCCTGTTCTGCTATCCGCTCGGATGTTGCGGCAACCAGGGCGACTGCATCTCCGACATATCTTACTTTTTTATCAACTACCCTATGATGCGGTACAAGCATCGGCTCACCCGCGAGCCACTTCGGGGCATTTTTGTAAGTCATAACAACCTTGACACCGGGCAGTTTCTCTGCATGGACTGTATTAATATTCTTGATTATGGCATGCGCATAAGGGCTTCTCAGCACTTTCCCATAAAGCATCCCGGGCCTCTTGATGTCTCTTATATATTGGGCCTTGCCCGTAACAAAATCAACGGCTCTGCGCCTCGGCATCGCTTTGCCTATGTACTTATAATCCTTAGCCATTATCTATCACCTCCCTTTACCAGCTACTTTCAATACAGCATCGATGGCCATGTAATGGGATCCGCATCTACAATAATTCCCTGCGAGGGCTTCTCTGACATCAGTTTCGGTGGGATGGCTATTTTTCATAAGTAATCCCTTCGCACTCATGATGATACCGGGTGTGCAGAATCCACATTGGAATGCCGTATTGTCAATGAATGACTGCTGAAGCGGATCAAGCTGTCCCGTGATCTTATTTTCCAATCCCTCTATAGTCACAATGTTTTTCCCATCGCATTCAACAGTGAGGAGTGAGCAAGCCAGCACTGGTTTGTCATCCATAAGGACTGTGCACAGACCACAGGTTCCATGATCGCAGGCTATTTTCGTGCCGGTGAGCCGGAGCTTTTCACGAAGCGTATCAGCCAGTGTGTCGGATGGCAGGATCTCGTCTGGCTGATCCCCGATCTGCAAGACGAGGGGTTGTCCATTTACGGTCAGACTGATGCTCTCTTTACATATCGTCGCTTCGGCACTTGCCGACTTGGCAAGACCCGTCACATTGATTCCCAGAGCCGCGCCGCTTATAGCTACAGACTGTATGAAACCCCTGCGGCTGAAACCTTTGCCTTTTTCCTTCTCTTTTTCTTTTTCCTTCTCGTTCTTCTCTTTTTCCATAATCAACTCCTTTCAATCAGACGGATTTCGAATTCATTGGCTCGTGTAGATCATTGTTCTGTCCTAACGATCTTAAAGATCGAAGACACGCCGAATCCCGTGGCAGTCGCAGCAGAAAATTCCAGATTGGATATGGACGACCGCTGATCCATAATATAGGGTCTTTCCATGCAGGTCGTCGCCTTCGCTACATACGCATAGTGAAACGGAACGGTTGCTGGCCATGTATCGAAAATTTCGGCCGTTACGCCGATATTTTGCCCATACCAGCCTTCCCATCCCAGCTTGATCACCTGAAAATCCATCAGTCCAGTCAGGGCAACACCCCAGCATGTGACATCAACATCCTGGCTTCCCGGTTCATTTCCAGCAATGATAGGTTTGGTAAAAAGCGATGGGGGTAATAACGAGCGATCTGGACGGGGTAAATGCAACTGGCGCTTGGGCAGCCAGGTATTGTTTTTTTCATCATAGTTTGCCATTGCCAAACCCATAATTACACTTGGGGTTGGACCATCTTGAATGTCTTGCCGCACGTTCTTCGCTTCTTCCAAGGCAAATCTAAGATGACACCCGCATCGTAGAAATGTAAACAAAACACATAATCAAACTTTTCTTCACTTTTTCATCTCCAAATAATTTTTCTTGATTTTGATAAAGTCCATTACTTTTCTGCACGGAAAACCGGTATTGCACGAGCCGGGGCGGATTCTACTAGACATCTGCTGGAGGGTAAATTCCCTCAGGACATTATTTCGCAGCGAGAAATACAGTATTTACCAAGATGGAGTTGTGTATTCACTTTGGATTCACTTTGACTGCGTCCCATTCATACTGAGGATCTTGGAATGACATATCCGTCGACCATAATATGTATTCTTAACGTGATCCACGATGCGGGACTATCAGTCATAATGATCGCTTAATATAGATGGGTTTCACTTTAGCAGCGAAACCCATCACAAGAAGAAGAAAATAAAAATAGTAATATCGGCGGCCAAGACTGACCGTTTTATCTCAGCATACCAAATACGCCTCAGATCTGCCGTGCGACAAAATGGCCCTCATGTATGGCATTCACGGCTCTTCTGGGCTTCAAACCATCCCCGACTATATAGACTTTCCCGATGCGATCTTTTAAAGAATCGTAGACGGATTGATCCGAATAATAGCCTACGGCAAGAACAATTGTATCTGCCGCTAATTCGTGACGCCGCCATTTTGAATCGATGACCACGAGGCATCGATCCGTAATCTCTTCGGCCTTCATGTTAGTCATCATTTTGAGCCCCAGTTTCGGTATTATGTTAACGAAGAGATACCCTTTTTCCAGAGGATTCATATCCGCGGCGATTTCCGGCAGCATCTCCACGATGGTTACATCCTTCGCTAAGTCATTTTCAATGATGAAGTCAGCCGTTTCAACGCCGACCATCCCCCCGCCGAGAACAATCACCTTCCCTTTGACGGTCGCCTTATTCTTCAGAACGTCCTCTGCCACCACCACATGCGGTTTATCAATACCCGGAATTCGTGGAATCATGGGGCATGCACCGGTAGCAACGATGACAGCATCCGGCTTGATTTCTTTGATGAAGCCATCTATATTACTCACGTTGACTTCAATGCGGACACCCAGATTCCTGCACTGTCGTTCCGCCCACCCTATAAATTTATTGATGTCATCCTTGCCGATAGGCAGGGACGCCGTCACAAGATTCCCTCCAAGTTCGGATCGCTTTTCAAGTAGGGTGACCTTATGCCCTCGCAACGCCGATACACGGGCGGCTTCCAGCCCCGCGGGTCCTCCGCCGATAACGAGTACTTTCTGCGGAGTTGCGGACGGTTCCACCACTCTTTCCCCTTTGCCAAGCTCGTAATTCACTCCGCAGGTAAGATTCCAAGGCTTCATCACGCCCGTTTCCAGACAATTCAGTTCGTGAATGCAAGGGCGGACGTTCTCGATATCGCCATTGAGAACCTTCTTCGCAAAATCGGGATCAGCAAGGAATTGTCTTCCCACGCGAATCGCATCGACTTGTCCTTTGCTCACGGCATCTTCCCACACCCGAGGATCTTTATGGCCGGCCGCCCGAGTGGTCACGGGAACAGTCAATTCTTTTTTGAAGACGGCTGCGATATCGAATTGACCCTTTTTCTGACGCATACAACTTCCGCGTGATTCTTCAAAATGGAAGGTTTCATAAGTTCCTCTTGATTGGAGGTCCACATAAGAGATACCTTCCCTTTCCAGGTTCTTCGCAAAGATGAGCGCTTCTTCAATATTTATTCCATGAGGCTGAAGGTCACTGTCAATCAGGGTATAGCCGACGGGGAAATCGAGACCGCATTCTTTTCGAATTCCGCGGATGATTTCCAAAGCCAGCAACATTCGATTCTCAATCGGTCCCCCATACTTATCTGTTCTCTTATTTGTGTGAGGGGATATGAATTGTTCCAGTAGGTAGGATGTTCCCCCATGAAGCTCAACACCATCATAGCCAATGATTTTGGCGCGGCGTGCAGCACGGATAAACATCTCTCTCGCTTCCTCTATTTCGCTATAGCTCAGAACCCTTGGCTGAATATAATGCCCCATGCCGAGATCAAAGCAGGCCACTCCGGCAGGCGAGATCGGATCCGTGCCAAACATCCCGGAATTATGGAGTTGACAGATGATCGGTGTATTGAACATATGCACGGCTTCCACAATCCTGTGCAGTCCCGGACCATAGCAATCATTATCAATCCTCAATTCCGGCTCGAACCACACATGACGGCCATCCACCGCCGTGGATTCCTGGGTGATCGCTCCTGCACCTCCCTGAGCTCTGGCTACATAATGATCAATCACAAGTTGCGTCACTTCACCATTTACGGAAGCGAGACGTGTCCACAGGGGTGATAACCAAATCCTGTTCTTAGGCACCATAGATCCGATGCGGATCGGTTCTGACAGCTTTTTAAAAGGTCTTTTCATTGCCTCAATTCTCCTTTCAACAGACATCATCCCGGAGCAATGGGTGGTGTCGTTATTTTGCTCCTTCGTACCGGGGACGAATCTATATTTAGAAAGGAGTAACAGTAAATTATGCGAAGACATGATTTAGATTACTTGGACGATGTATTTACGATATATTCTAAGACAGATATTGAATTTTTAAAAATGGATGACCTCTTTTTGTTTGCACAATTCGGCAGAATATACCCACACTCGTCAGGTGACACCGCATCAAAAAGGCGCGTTTGAGAAGATGATGCAAAAATGAAAGAGCTGTAATCGGACGACCGGTTTTGCCCCCTTGGAAATCGCCAAAGTAGCAGTAGTTGGCCGGTGAGAATCAATATCCGGTTTGGGGTATGAACAAAATACTTTACAAAACAAAAGGTGCATGATATTCGATTCCGCAAGCTGGTTCTGTAACCATCTGTAATTGATTTATGCCATCAATCGAAAAGTGTCATGTTATGAAAGACAAAAAAAGAATTTTCATTGCCGAAGACCATGCCATTGTCAGGGATGGATTGAGATCACTTCTATCCGTGAATGAAGGTTTTGAAATTGTCGGTGAAGCGGAAGATGGATTGGGCGCAATTCGCTTGATCAGCGCCCTGAAACCCGACATCGTACTCCTAGATTTGACCATGCCCAGAATGAACGGTCTTGAAGCCATCAAGGAAATTAAAAGACAGTCACCGTCAACGAAAGTGCTTGTATTGACCGTTCATAAATCGGAAGGATACGTCTTCGCCAGTCTTAGGGAGGGAGCAGATGGATATATTCCAAAGGAAGCAAATTATAGTGAATTGATACTGGCTATCAAAAATGTTTTAATGGGCAGGACATATATAAGTCCCGCCATATCTGGAAAAGTGGTCGAAGGGTACCTAGAGGGCAAGAAGGAAACAGAAACGCAATCCTTACTGGATACTCTCACACGCAGGGAAAGGGAAATCCTGAAGCTTGTCGCAGAAGGCTATAAGAATAAAGACATTGCCGATCTTCTGTGTATCAGTGTGGCGACAATCAGCAAGCACCGAGACAACATTATGAAAAAACTTGATCTTCACAGCGCTGCGGCCCTTACAGCCTATGCTATAGAAACGGGAGTGGTGATCATATAAGAGATTTGAGGTGCCAAACTGCTCGCACGGAAGCACCTTTCCCGATCCCAGATTCAAGAGCTAGAATTCCCCCCGTAAGCTCGACGCGATTCCTCATGCTGTCAATGCCGAGTCCTGCCATTCTTTTTTTCTTTGCGAGGACAGATTCTACATCAAAGCCCATTCCATTATCTTCTATTGCCAGAATAATCGATTCATTTACCATCTCAAGGCTCACATGGACATGATCTGCCCTGCTGTGCTTTGCCACATTATTCAGTGATTCCTGTAAAACACGAAACATGGTAGTCTTCAAATCTTTGGGAATATTCTTCTCGCCCACATGGATGTCTTTATTCACATGGATGTCTAAATAAATGCTCTCAAATTCTGCACAGAACCAAAAAATTGTTTCCACTATGCCCAGGTCGTCAAGCATTGATGGTCGGAGAGCAATAGAGATATCACGAACCTCTTTTACAGCCTGCTGGATTCTCGGAATTAATGATGTCAATAATTCGATATGCCTTGAAGGAGATCCTTCTGACGTCATCCGGTTTATGATGCTTTCTGTTGTATACTTGATGGCAGTAAGGGATTGTCCCAAGCTGTCATGAAGTTCATGAGCAATTCTCTTTCTCTCCTTTTCCTCTGCTTTGATAAGTTTTGAGGAAAGTGAGCGTAAATCTTTTCTTGATTTTTCAAGGCCCTCCTCAGCTTTCTTGCGACGAGTAATATCCTCCATATGAGTGAAAACCAAATCCGGCGGTGCATAATTAAATGAACACAGAGTATGGCGGACAGGACCTCGCGACGACATCCTATAGGAAATTTCTAGCTTCCCCATATCTTCGCCATTGGCGCATCGGACGAGACCGTCAATAAAACTTGGCTGATTATTAAAAAGAATGTTAGCCGCTTGTCCGACATATTCCTGTATTGAACCATCAGAATATTCTACAGCAGCACTATTGTAATCTATGAGAATAAATTCACCGTCCTCCCTTCGCCAGGTAAGGGAAGGCAGGGGGATTCGCTGATATCGGGCCCGCCACAAACCTTCTTCATTGACTCCGGAATGTGGAATATGCGGAAAATCAAAGATTTCCTCTATATTAGTGACGACCATGTTCGGCGGCAGATAAACATAGGTAATTGCAACATCTTTCTTTTCACCTGTCACCGGTATTTCATATTGCATTCTTTTCATATAGACAGTTTTTTCGTGATAACATCTTTTGAAATCTTCAATTATATCAAGTCTATCATTATATATCGCGTTCGCGGTCCTTCCCACCAGAGCCGTGATGCTGCCACGCATTAGTTCCTCCGCTGAACTATTGAATCCAAGCATGACAAAATCGCCATCGACATACTGCCAAGTAATCGAACTAACCGGCGCATATTGATTTACCCATCCCACCGGCAACGGAGAATCTTTGGGGCTGGAGGGGACCGGGTCACGGGCACATGCCAGGAACATGGGGTGACCTTCGATATTAACTAAGCGCATACTAAGCTTGACAGGAAAATGGTGGCCATCCTTGTGCTTGAAACTTACCCATACAAAAATGTCACCCGTCGTCGTGTTGGCGAAATTATTTATAATTTGGGACATTTTTTCTCCGATACTTTCTGGAGCCAGGTCGGCGGCGTTTAGTCTTAACATTTCCTCTCTAGGATAACCGTGCATTTTACAGGCTGCTTCATTGCAGTCAACTATTCGGCCATCAAGAGTTTCCAGAAGGAGGGCGTCCGGACATTCGCTAAAAATGGTTCTGTATCTTGCTTCACCGGCCGTTAAGCCGTTCTTATTTTGACCAGCCTCTAAAACGTTTTCCGCCTTAGAACTTTTTTCTCGCGTTTCATTCATCTGTTTCATCGTAACCTCAATTGAATTGTCACATTGATCGATAACTCACCAAAACAGTTCGTGACACTCGCTTATAGAACATACAACATTTCAAGGCAAAATTCCGCTTTTAATTTTCTCACACCGCCGCTTCTCTCCTGACAATTGCGATATTGTCGATTCCTCTGTGACATTTTCTATCTTCATGATGACGAACCGGAGCTATTTCTGAATAAATGTTAAATCCTACGTTACAGCAGAGTCTTATTCAAAATTGCTCCAGCTAATGTAATCGAGTCAATATGTCCCCAAAGAAATACTCAATATTTTTCCATCAGATACTGCATAGACAGAATTTACTCCCGCCGATCAATCTTATAGCATTCAGTCCGATCAAGTCGGAAATTTTACTTCTTCTGGCCGATGCGAAGGAAATGCTTAAGGGGAGGAACAGCGGATAATGGAGTGATTATAGATACAATTCCCACCCTGTAAGAGCATTCACTTAGTATAGTAATCGGCATTTGTAATCTTTATAAAACTTGGGTGGTTCATGAAAAAGATAGTAATTTTAATATCAGTTTTAATTGCAGTATTCCTGATCGGGATTGTTGTGGCGAATGAGGGAGCGGCGGCGCCTGCGGCAAATCCGATTAAGGAAGAATCCTGTTCCCGCTGTCATCCTAAATTTAAATCTGTACTGCAAGATAGTCATCCCCCCATACCCGGGAATGACTATAAAGCATGCAAAGAATGTCATTCTTCAGAAGAAAACAAGAAAAGGCTTATCGATAAGGTACACGAACGTCATAACAAGTCAAAATGCTCATCCTGCCATACTGGGGAAGAAGCCAAACCTTAGAAAATATTATGATAAATCTTCATATTGGAAGGAACATCCTATGTCGAAAGCCAATGCAGTAAGTAAGTTTATAGATATCAGATCAATCGCTAAAAGAGTCCTTGCCGGAGGCCCTGTCTATCATTCTTGCTTGGTATTACTCGCTCTTTTCCTGGTGGCAGGCATTCTGGCAGGCATTCATGCGCAGTACATTGTAGGTCCGCGTCACAGTTATGGGACATATCGGGAAATCCCGTTGGCTATCCTGATTTCAACTTATATATTCTTTGTAGTAGCATCAACAGGACTCTGCCTGGTTTCCTCCATAGGCCATGTCTTCGGTGTTGATGACTTCATGCCCATTGCAAAACGAGCGGTCTTCCTGTCTATCATTACCATCCTTGCCGGGTTCCTTGTCATTGGTCTGGAAATTGAAAATCCCATACGGATGGTCATCTACAGTCTCATCTCGCCGAATTTCACTTCCAATATCTGGTGGATGGGTACTCTCTACAGTTTTTATGTGGTCTTCATGTCCATCGAATTTATTTTCCTCTTACTGCAACAACATAAAGTCGCTGCTACGGTGGGACTGCTAGGTGTAATCTCCGGTGTGGCCGCCCACAGCAATCTTGGCGGCATCTTTGCCATGATACATGGCAGAGAATTCTGGTATGGTCCATATCTTCCCATCTATTTTATAGCGTCAGCACTAATGACTGGTTGCGCCTTTATCGTCTTTTTTGTGATTCTGGCGCATAAAATCAACGGGCAAACTATTGATGCGGCCAGCGAAAGAGCGCTTGAGGTGATTGGAAATCTGACCATCCTGATGGTTGCTGTCATCATGTTTTTTACCGTCTGGAAAGTACTCACCACGGCAGTCGGTGGGCCGTCAAAACTGGAAGCAATGAGCGCCCTCATCAACGGCCCCTATTCTTTCAACTTTTGGGTGTTTGAGATCATAGGCGGCATGATCATTCCCTTCGTCCTATTCTACCTATCAAAAGGAAAGAAACTGATCTACATGTTTGTCGCTTCGGCCATTATGATCATCAGCATCTTTTTCATGCGTCTTGACCTAGTCGTTGTAGGACAGATCGTGCCACTCTATATGGACCTCGGAGTAAAGGAATTTCCCCAACTCCATGTTTATTCACCCTCCTTACACGAGATTCTGGTCGTCCTAGGTGGCTTCGGTTTCTTTGGCATTGCATTTCTGCTCGGTGAGAAGATCTTCGATGGTTTTCACGGGGCCAGCACTGGTCATGGACATGAAACCCAGCAAATCATTATCGATATCGAGAAAGCGGAGCAGGTGTCGTGATATCCAATCCATCCAATGGTGAGAATCTGAAGAGGGAAAGCCCAGATAAGCTCCTTGATCAAGAACGACGGTACTTTCTGAAAATAGGACTAATCGTTACCGGCGTTTTTGCCGGCGGGACTATCCTTTCTCTCATATCTAATGTCAGAAATGTATTTGCTCCCGGCGCATATAAAGAGGAATATCCTTACAAACCCCATTACAGCATGGTTATCCGGCAGGATCGGTGTATAGGATGCGAGCGCTGCATGGAAAGTTGTGTTGCCACCAATAAGGTTCCCGGCTACGGCTGGCGGACCCTCGTCTTGCAGAAGGAGGCTCCCGAAGCCATCGGTCAGAAACAGGAGTTCATACCGATACTCTGCAATCATTGCAACAATCCTCCTTGCGTCCGAACCTGTCCAACAGGGGCGACTTACAAGGATAAAGCAAATGGGATAGTCATGATGGATGACAAAAAATGTATCGGCTGTAAATCCTGTATGATTGCTTGTCCATATGATGCGCGGTATTACAATGAAGAGAAACATGCCATTGATAAATGTGATTTCTGCTTTGTGGCTTTGCTTTCCAAGGGTAACAAACTAACGGTCTGCGCCGCTATCTGCCCCGCCGACGTTCGTATTTTCGGTGATCTGTCCGACCCGGAGAGCAGGGTCTACCAGCTGATCCACCAGTTACAGAAACCCGTCTGGGTCATCCGGGAGGAGACAGGCGCCAAGCCAAATGTATTTTATATGAAGGGATAGATATACTTAAGAATTTTACAACAACAGACCATAAAATATGAAAAGGGGAAAAGGATCTGTCGTGGAGGCACCATGAAAAAAAGGCTCGTCACTCTCAGTGCATTGCTTCTTTTTTGCGCAATGACCGCTTATGCGGCGAGCGGGTCCGACTCTGTGAACGGGGGTGGGATTCTGTACACCGAACCGGTGAAGGCTGTTCTTTTTACCCATAGGAGTCATGCTGAAAAGGGCCTTTCCTGTGTCAAGTGCCACAGCGGTCTTTTTGAAATGGAAGCGTTAAAGGTTCAGGAAAAGAAGGATTTCAACATGGAATCCTTGTACAGCGGAAAGTACTGCGGTGCTTGCCATAACGGCAAGGCAGCCTTTGCCTCCGATACTCAGTGTGCTCGCTGTCATGTCCGCATCAAGGGAATGGGGGCACAAAGGGATATACCTTTCTACAAGGCCTCCGAACACTTCGGGAAGGGTAAAAGGGCAGTCTGCTTTAATCATGAAATTCATACCAAGCTAAGAAAATGCAGCAGCTGTCATCCGAGGCCTTTTTCGTTAAGGAAAGGGTCCAACAAGATAACCCCGGCAGACCACAGCAGTAATAAGGCCTGCTTTAGCTGTCATACCGGAAAGAAGGATGCGGCATTCTATTCCTGTAACCGATGCCACAGAGATCAAAAGCTCGCGGCTCCACATGGTTCTCTAACTTACATTATTAAAGATGCGGGTCCGGTGAATTTCAATCACACAAGTCACTCGTCCATCGTCTGTAATCAATGCCATGATGCTCTCTTCTATATGAAGAAAGGCGGAACCAAGATGAACATGGCGGAAATGTATGAGGGCAAAAGCTGTGGTACATGCCATGATGGAAAGAGAGCATTCCAGAGTATGAAGTGCAATCGATGCCATAGGAATGAATAATAGACCCGTTTTGAAAGCTTCTTTCACAGATGGTCCCATTAAAGCAGGAAGTCGTAAGTGTTTTAAAATTAGTTGCTGCCTACACGTGCGTGAAACAAAATAAAGTGTGCTCTTGTCTTGCATCCCTCCGCATTCTAATCGGCCTGTTAATCTTCACTGCCTTGGCGGCGGCCCTGGGGACTTTTGCCCCACCTATCCATGTCTATGACTCTGTTTGGTTCGCTTCTCTTCTTGGATTCCTGGCGTTGAACATTATTGCTTGTTCATTGAAGAGGTTTCCCGCTTCCTGGAAGCGCTTCATGGCCCAAGCATCTCCGGACCGTTCGGACATTTTTAAATGTGTGCCTCCTGATCATATGCTTTTTTCAACAGGAAACATAGCCTCACAATCTGCAGTCATAGAAGATCTTCTCCTAAAAAGATACAGGCAGGTCCGGAAAAAAGAGATGGGAGGCAATACCTTCGTCTGCGCAGAAAAGTGGGCCTTCTGTTACCTCGGTGTTTACGTGGTGCACTTGGGTGTCCTTGTGATTATCGCCGGCATTATGCTCGGTTCTCTCTTCGGTTTTTCGGCATCTGTCGATATCGTTGAGGGTGAAATTGTAGATACCATCCGACTCGATGGGGACAGAGGTATGAAGAGTCTTGACTTTGCCATCAGACTGGATCGTTTTTACCTGGACTTCTATGACAACGGTATGCCGAAGACCTACCGTTCCGACCTGACCTTTCAGAAAAACGGCAGGGTCATTTATCAGGGGCCACTTCTCGTGAATCACCCGATCTGCATTGAAGATATCCTTTTTTATCAGGCCAGTTACGGAATGGCTGGTGATAGAGAAGCATTAATCAGTATTCGCAAAAGAAAGCAGGAAATTTTCAGGAATATCCGTGTTGGAGATAGTTTTGAACTGCCGGGTGGGAGGGAATCTGTCGAGATCATTCGGATCGAGGAGGACTTTATGCGGATGGGGCCTGCCGTAAAAGTCCATGCTCGCTCGGCAAATGAGGAGGCACAATTCTGGGTTTTTCAATATAGGGAAAATATCGAAACTGATAATCCGGGTTTATTACAAATGGCACCTCAGTTCAACTCCAGCCTCTTTAAACCCTACGTCTTTGAACTTAAGGGGTTGGTAGATCGTCACTATTCCGGTCTCCAAGTCACGCACGATCCCGGACTTCCTGTCGTCGCAGGTGGGGCGATTCTAATGATGGTGGGTTTTATGATCACCTTTTGCTTCTCTCACAGGCGCATATGGATCAGGATTGATAAAGCCGAAGGCGAAACCAGGATGTCATTTGCCGGAATGAGTAGTAGACATCCACGTGGTCTTGAACGCGAGATTCGGAGCATTCTCGACGATTATGAGAAAAGGGACGATATCAGAATATGATCGATACCTCCATACTGAGTGCGGTGACCTTTGTGTATTTTTTGTCCTTCCTCTTTTACTTCATGTACATGATGAGAAGGAAGGAGGCCTGGGGCAGGACAGCAAACATGACGGCCCTTGTCGGCCTCGTCGCTCATACTCTCGCGCTGGCATTAAGATGGATTGAGTCATACCGCTTGGGTATCGGCCATGTACCGCTATCGAACTTTTATGAGTCCCTCATATTCTTTGCCTGGGCTGTCGTCTTTCTCTACCTAATAATTGAATGGCTCACGGAAAACCGGATTCCCGGTGTCTTCACCATGCCCGTCGCTTATATTTTCATGATCTATGCTTCCTTTTCGCCTGATGTAAGCAACCGTATTCAGCCCCTTATTCCAGCACTACAAAGCAATTGGCTGATAGGCCACGTTGTTGCTTGCTTCATGGGATATGCCGCCTTTGCAATTGCCTTTGCGATCAGCATCATGTACATGTTAAAAGAAATGATCGGAAAAGGGAAAGAGGGGCAATCCTTCCTTGGTTTCCTCCCGGCAATATGCATCCTCGATGAGCTTATCTATCAAAGCGTAGTCCTAGGGTTTACTATGCTCAGCCTTGGAATCATCACGGGCTCCGTGTGGGCGCATAACGCCTGGGGATCCTATTGGAACTGGGATCCCAAGGAAACATGGTCCCTGATCACATGGCTCATCTATGCAGCGCTGCTTCACATACGCCTCATTCACAGCAAATGGTGGGGCAGACGGACGGCTGTCCTAGCCATCATCGGATTTTTATCTGCACTCTTCACATATCTCGGCGTAAACTATCTGCCCGGCCTTCACAGCTATTTGAAATTGTAAACATAGAGTTTTGAGTTCGGGATTCAAACTTTACATCTTCCGAGCATGTGCTCGATCTTCCATAGTAGAACAGTTGGCGAGTTAATATGAGCGCATCATATTCCGTTAATATTTGCACCTCTAAATACTCACTATTATCCTGCAAAATCATGCCTTAAGCTAATTTACAACTTCAAATAATATAATAATATGCAGAAATGCAACGGGCCCGAGTCCAATATGGCGCCGCTGCTCAGAGATAATGTTTAACGAAGGCATGCGATCAATACTCTGGCTCAAACGAAAGGTTGGCTATCGCAATAAGGTCGGGCTATTGTCTGGAATGCTTTCGGCAGGGTGTATGGTCGGTTATAGAATCCTTTGGTCAAAAGAAAATTACGAATAACGATGGTAACCATCATGGGGCATGAACTTACTGAATTTACATGGGCCATTGCGAGGAATTTCAGATACCGTGAACATGATGCATGAAAAAACATCAAGGAAGCCAATATTCTTTAATAATGACGGGTAGAGAACAAGTATAATATATCCAGGGCATAAGAGGGGACGTGAACCTGCCGGAGAAATCCTCGATATATCTAAAGGATGAGATAGCTTTGCGATTAAGTCAACTCAGCCGGTTGAGTCCGCGAATATTAGATTGATCAAACGTCGCACAAAGGTTCCGTCTCTTCTTATGCGCTGGATGAATGTGTTAGACTTGCAGGATTGACCTTTAATCCCAAATTACTCGAACTCTCCATGACCCGAACTGACGGCTACAATGAGTCAAGAATTATAAAACAGGTAGCAGAAATATAGAAGACACGGGAGTAAATCATCTCCAAAGGAAAATCACTACTGTCCCAACGTTGATGTTTTGGAACGTTGTAACATCATGTAACAAATTTATATTTGTCGAAAAATGTCATTTATCGATTTGAAATATTGTTTTCCTGAATGTCATAGTCCTGCATCACGTCTGCAGGAGATGGCTATCTATGAATTCCGGGAAAACGATCTTTGCTCAGTTAATGGACTTTATGCCTCCATACGAATTCCGTCAATGTGTCGAACGATACAACGGCAACTACAAGGTCATAAGCTTTTCATGCTGGGACCAGTTTCTCTGCATGGCTTTTGCCCAACTGACCTACCGGGAAAGCCTGAGAGATATTCAAGCCTGTCTCCGGGGAGCCTAGCACAAACTCTATCACATGGGCATACGTGGGAAAGTCTCCCGAAATACCCTGGCCAATGCCAACCAGGTGCGGGACTGGCGAATCTGCGCCAATTTCGCTCAAGTCCTGATCAACAAGGCCAGAAAACTTTATGTCGGCGAGAACTTCGGGATAGAACTGGGACAGACAGTATACGCCCTGGATTCCACCACCATCGATCTGTGTTTGTCTCTTTTCCCCCGGGCTATCTTTCGAAGGAACTATGCTTGCCCACGGTGTTAATGAGAAATTTGTCGGGGAGGACTTCGTCTGCATCAAGGATCATAATGGTAAGACTTTTATCAGAGAGATCGCAGATAATGCCAATAAAGAAGGCAGTGGTTGGGTGAAGTACATATGGTTGAATCCGGTTACCAAAGAAGTGCTTCCTAAAATTGTATATTTTAAGAAGGTCGACGAACGGATCATTTGTAGTGGAGTCTACAAGAAATAATTTGAGCCAGTTTTAGCGCATTGGTTATACCTGTGCGGAAAATATTTATATGTACTAAAATCTGCGTATCCCCATAAGAAAATACGTTAAATGTTTTTCCCCAAATTCCAAGGAAAGGAACACGCAAAGAACGTTTACTTTAATACGAATGTAGCATTTCAAAGGTAAAGAGGTATTGGATGAAACTGGAACAAACAAAATGGACAGAAGCCGGGGGGTGGAAACCCTATCCCCCTGGAGGGCTGGGTGGTTCTGCCCAGCTGGTTCTTCTCTTTGGAAGTACGGCGATAGTTCGAGAAAAGAAATGGCTTGCCGAAATCAAGCAGGCATATTCGAATGCCCATCTTTTAGGTTGTTCCACTGCGGGAGAGATTTGCGGGACACGGGTATTTGACGATTCTCTTGTAGTAACTGCTGTCAGCTTCGCATATACGCGACTGAAAGGCGCGAAAGTCAGAATAGACAAGATGGAGAACAGTTATGAAGCAGGCGAGCAGCTTGCCCTATCTCTTCAGAAGGGAGGACTGGTGCATGTCTTTGTTCTCTCTGACGGCCTGAAGATAAATGGAAGTGAATTGGTCAAGGGATTGACAAAATATCTTCCGGATCATGTGTCTATTACAGGAGGATTGTCCGGAGACGGGGCCCTTTTCAGGGAAACCTATGTGTTATTGGATGACGAACCTGAGAAAGATACCGTTGCGGTTCTGGGATTATATGGAAATGGAAAGCGCCTGAGAGTCGGTTATGCCTCATTTGGAGGATGGGACCCATTTGGTCCCGATAGATTAATTACGCGCTCCAACGGGAATGTCCTCTATGAATTTGACGGAAAATCAGCCCTGGCGCTTTACAAAAAGTATTTAGGCGAACATGCGAAGGGTCTGCCTTCAACAGGACTGCTTTTCCCTCTCAGTGTCAGGATCAATGATGGTGAGAGAGGCGTGGTTCGTACAATCCTGTCCGTAAATGAGGAAGATCAGAGTATGACATTTGCGGGCGATGTCCCTGAAGGTGCCTATGCGCGCTTGATGAAGGCCAATTTTGACCGTTTGATAGACGGCGCTGTTGAAGCTGCAAGAACAAGCCGTGACATTATTGGCTTCTCTCCGGAGTTGGCGATTCTAATCAGTTGTGTAGGAAGGAAACTGATTCTGAAGCAGAGAATAGAAGAGGAGGTGGAAGGTGTCCGTGACATACTGGGTGCACAAGCCACTCTGACGGGATTCTATTCGTATGGAGAGATATCACCCTTTACCAGAGGCGCTCGATGTGAATTGCATAACCAGACAATGACGATTACTGCTTTTTCAGAAGGTTCGCAATGGAAATAATGCACAGCCTGTTGAAGCGTCAAATAAAACGCCATCTGGGGGAACTGGATGCCATCCCCAAAGAGTGGGAAGCATTGATTAATGCCGTCAACGAGGCCTATCGGCAGATGGATATGGATCGTGAGATGCTTGAACGATCTCTTGAACTGAGCTCGGATGAATTGCTTGAAGCAAACGCGGAAATGCGCGAGTTGAACCGGACGCTTAAAATGATCAGTGAGTGTAACCAGATAGTAGTGCGCGCCAAGGATGAGATGTCATTGCTTCAGGACATATGCCGGATCATTGTCGATATCGGCGGCTATCTCACGGCCTGGGTCGGTTTTGCCGAGCAGGATGAGGGAAAGAGCGTTCGCCCCGTGGCCTTTGCAGGGCACGATGATGGCTGCCTCAAGGCAGTGAATATTTCGTGGGCGGATAATGAGTCTGGCCGCGGCGCCGCCGGTATAGCCATCCGTACCGGAAAACCCGCCTTTGCAGAAAACGTCTCAGCGTATCCAACAAACGGCCCCTGGTATATCGAGGCTCGCAAAAGTAACTGCCGGTCCTCGGTTGCGATTCCTCTGATCGCCGACGGGCATGCTTTTGGTGCGCTCAACATTTGTGGGAGCAAACCAGGTAAATTCAAGCCGGAAGAGGTGAAGCTGCTGACGGAAATGGCCGATGATCTGTCATATGGCATGGTGTTACTGCGCACACGCGAGGAGCGCAAACGGTCCGAAGCGGCGCTGCGGGAAAGCGAGGGGAAATACCGGTATATTACAGAAAGGATGAGTGACGTCATTTGGACAATGGACTCCAATCTTGGAGTTCAATATGTCAGTCCCTCTGTTTCAAAAGCCCTTGGCTTTACCCCAGAAGAGCGGATGAAACATACCCTATTTGAAAGGATAACTCCTGAATCAATTGAAAAGGCCGAAGAGGTACTTAAGTTCGAGATGCAGCGTGATCGTGAGAGTGGTGTCGATCCAAATAGAACCGCGACATTAGAATTAGAATATTATCATAAGAATGGCTCAACGGTATGGCATGAAACTGTTATAAGCGGTATTCGAGATGTTAAAGGTAATATCATAGGCTATCATGGCGCTTCCCGGGATATTACAGAACGTAAGAATATCGAGAAGGAACGTAAAGGACTTGAAGAGCGTCTGCAACGTGCCGAGAAGATGGAAGCCCTGGGCACCCTAGCAGGCGGCGTCGCCCACGATCTCAACAACGTTCTGGGGATTGTCGTCGGCTATGCGGAAAAGCTTCTGATGGATGCGGATGCGTCAAGCCCGATAAGAGAAGACCTCCAGAACATCATGTCGGGAGGTCAGAGGGCTGCCGCGATTGTTCAGGATCTGCTGACCCTGGCCAGAAGGGGCGTCTCCAACCGGAAGGTCCTTAATCTGAACAGGATCATCGCTGATTGCCCACAGTCACCGGAGTTTCAGAAACTATTTTCTTACCACCCCTTCGTAAGGATCGAGGCCGATCTTGAACCGGATCTGTTGAACATTTCCGGTTCCTCCGTACATCTTGGAAAGACCTTATTCAATCTGGTTTCAAATGCGAGCGAGGCCATGCCGAAAGGCGGCATTTTGACCATCAAAACAGCCAATCAGTATCTGGATAGGCCTATTCAGGGATATGATGAAGTCCGTGAGGGCGACTATGTTGTTCTTTACGTCTCCGATACGGGAGAAGGGATACCGGCGGCTGATCTGAAGCGCATCTTTGAGCCGTTTTATACGAAGAAGGTCATGGGGCGGAGCGGAACGGGATTGGGGTTGGCGGTGGTCTGGGGTACGGTGAAGGATCATAACGGATACATTAACGTAGAGAGCGAAGAAGGGAAAGGGAGCACCTTTACCCTTTATTTTCCGGTAACGAGGGAAGACATGTCTACTGAAGCTGTTGCCATATCAATGTCTGAATACATGGGAAAGGGCGAATCCATTCTGGTTGTGGATGATGTCAAGGAGCAGCGTGATCTGGCAGAAGATGTGCTCAGGAAGCTTAATTACAATGCAGCGAGTGTTTCCAGTGGTGAGGAAGCAATATCGTACTTAAAGGAACACAAGATTGATCTCATGGTTTTGGACATGATTATGGACCCCGGCATGGACGGACTGGACACCTACAGGAGTGTCCTTGAAATCCATCCCCAACAGAAGGCGATAATCGTGAGCGGATTTTCGGAGACGGATCGGGTACATGCAGCCCAGTCCCTCGGCGCGGGCGCCTATGTGAGAAAACCCTACGTCATGGAGAAACTGGGGCTGGCCGTGAAGAAAGAATTGGATAGAAGATAGATGGTGGCATATTCAGCAGTGCCTCAACATTTCAGTTCAAATAAAATTGACACACTATTTAATTGACGAACTTGGAATTGCTGAGCGGAGGTATTTTGAGATGGTGGAAATTGAATATATATACTGCCCCAACAGAGGCTGTAAAGATTACGGCCTGAGGGGCAACGGTAATGTTCGTGTACGCGGCAACTACGGCAAGAATAAAAATAGAAAGCTGCTATATTGCAGAACCTGCGGGAAACGTTTTGCCGCATCGAAGTCGACGGCTTTTCACGGGATGCATTTATCCGAAGATATTATCAGACAGGTCCTGCACCATGCGGCAGAAGGTGATGGAGTTGAATCGACCGCGCGATCATTGAATATCGATAAAGGCATTGTACAGCGCGTGGTTCTTCGTGCGGGTGAACATTGTGAAAGTGTATTGTCAAATCTTTTGCACTCACTTAAACTGACAAGGGCCCAGTTTGATGAGCTATGGACATTTGTCAAGAAGAGAAGAATCATGGAAAACAAGAGTTGGAGAGATGATCTGGAGGAGGTTAGCCAAAGCCCTGTCCTGCTCCATTCTGAAGACTAAGGAAATATTTAAGAAATAATATTTATATTTGTTGCTTGACATTTTTAGTGCCCCGCGGGTTATTGCCGCTTTTCTTGTGCCCTAGAATGAATTATCGAGGCGGCGGATACACGGACTGGCGGATGCCGACTGTAGATGAGCTGGCAGAGTTATATAATTCAAGTAAGATAAATCGACATGGTTATCATGTTACTGATTTAGTAGAGATTAGCAATTGTTGCCCTTGGACCTCTATTTAACGCAAAAATAGATTGATTATAACTGAAAGCCGTATTTGTTTGATTTGTTTTTCATAGTATATTTCTTTCGTATATAGCGATAATAAAAATCGTGAATCTATCCATTATACTGAAATAATAGTGCTTTTATCTTTATGGTACAGACTTCAAAGATACTTTTCATAAGTGCAGGGTTTGCCGTTGAAGTCGACTGTAGCGTCGTTTGACGATAAGAACGACAGTTTATTCTCGGAGGCATTATCATAAAAGATAAGGAAATATAGAGGATTTATTTAAGGAGATTTCGTTAGTGTCATTAATAGAGGAAAAAATTACTAAAGTTATCATGGAGCAGCTGAACATGCCCAGGGAAGAATGTGTTCCCGAAGCTGACTTCATCGATGATCTGGGTGCCAACTATCTCGATATCGTGGAGCTGGGCATGGCGTTGGAAGAGAATTTTGATATCGTAATCGGTGATGACGAACTCGAAAGATTACGCACTATTCAAGACTTAGTAGACCACATCGTTGACGTCTTAATACAAAGAGAAGAGGGAAACTAGACGAAGAGAAAGTATATTCAGACGGCCTTAAAGTATCTGGTCATTGCAGATGGTCGAGCGCATATCTCTTAAATAATTATGATACCAGGCAGATATTCCTGACAATAATGATGTTGAGAAAAATTATGAATACCTCGTGAACATGGATTATTGATAATAAGAGACAAAGCAGTAAGCTACATCCTTAATGATCCACTTTCTTAATATTCCAACGATGGGAAAGTGAACGCACCAAATGTAATTAGGACAATGTTGGCCAAAACCGGAAAGAGAAGATTTCTGATGAAAATTCCGCCAAATAATCCAAGGCAAGATGTGAGCGCACAGATTTTTTGGGTAGGTGAGAAGAAAAAAGGACTGGGGAATTGGTACTCCTATGTTTGCAGAACACCGCAGCTTCCTGGACACATCCTGCTCGCAAATGATAAAAAAGGATATGGTGCAATAGCTCCAAAGGGCTTCGAGCAAGCTCTTAATTTGAACATGGGTTTTCTTTTGAGATGGGCAGAGATGTATAAGGCGAAAGACTGCCGTCCTATATTTTATAGAATGAACATCAAAAAAGAGAAATTTGGAGTTCACGTCATGCCTGTCTCAAAGCAGGAGATTCAAGAATTAAAAGACGACGGTGGCTTTGTCTATTACCTTGGGGAAAAGGAAGACATGGCAGACAGAAATATAGCAGAGTTCAAGAAAGTTAAAGGAGATCAAACGGCAACAGAAAAGCTTATGAGAAAAGGTGATATACTAACAATTGTTGCACAATTAAGGAGGATTGTTCGTAGCGAAGGACATAAATGCGAATGGCCTTAAACTTCTTCTTCCTGGGACGACAGAGCCAACCTTTTTGATACAATATGATTAACAAAGCGCAGAGGCCTTTCTATAAAAAAGTTCGTGTAAGTCTTCGTGTATAAATATTTTCAAAACGATGCAAAATCAGAAAATATTACACAAAATCTTACACGAGGAATTTTCGTAACATCTGTAATATATTGGAATTTCGCAACTATTGGCAGTAATTTAAAAATGGGTTCTCTGACTTTCACGCCGGTAACCCGGGTTCGAATCCCGGTGGGGACGCCACACAAGATCAAGGGGGTTAGCTAATGAACAGTTAACACCTTGTCAGTTTAAAACCTATTCCCCATCCTCTCCCCACTTTTTTTATCTTGAAGAATAAAACAAATCGTCGATTAATGGATGTTAAGTGATGGCAAAAAGCAAAATATCCCTTCCCTTTATCAATGAGAATTTCATGCAAGGTAAGGTTCAAACTTTCAAATTTAAGTCGCCAGTTCCAATAACGGGATTAGTTCATTGATAACGAGTAGAAACATGCAAAGGTGGGACAGTTCATTTTCTGTTCATATAGAATCCAGCTATCTTCCTGTTATCCACAAATCATCAACCTCGACGAAGATACAACACTTCAAACCATAATCATTAATGTTCTTTCCAAAATAATAGTGATATAAGTAAGTGGTTGAAATAGTTTGGCACCGGCGAGTCAAACACGTGATGGGATGTCCCCCTATTTACATCCTTCTGTATTCGGCAGTTATAAGTAAGCGGGCAGATGATATTGAAATAATATTAAAATGTTAATATTTGAATTTTATAGAAAAATATCAAATATCCCCGGAGGGATCCTTCCATCAAATATCAAATAAATTTTTGAGATCAAAGAGATATGAAGAGTACAGGCCTCCTATATGATGAGCGGTTTTCGCTTCATATTACAGGTTTCAATCACCCTGAAGCACCTGAAAGGATTGAAGCAGTTTACAGAGGCGTTGCAGGTCTTCTCTCCAATCTCACCATTATCAGAGCGCGTCGCCCAAAACTGAAATGGATCGAAGCGGTTCATAGCCCTAGTTATATACGGCGGTTTGAGGAAGCCTGTCTTCAGGAAATGAGCGAATTTGACTGTCCTGACAACCAGATGTGCAAGGATACTTTTGAAACGGCACTCTTAGCAGCAGGGGGAATCCTTGATACTGTAAATCTCGTGATGGAGGGTGAATTCGACGATGCTTTCTGTGCCGTGCGGCCCCCGGGGCATCATGCTGAAGTTGATCGGGCCCTTGGTTTTTGCTATTTCAATAATGTCGCAATTGCCGCAAGGTATTTGCAAGAAGAATGGGGCATTGAGCGAGTAGGCATTATTGATTTCGACGTACATCATGGGAACGGCACCCAACACATATTTGAAGATAATCCCACCGTGTTTTATTATTCAATTCATGAGCATCCTTCTTTTTCATATCCCGGCACCGGGCGTGAGTTCGAAAAAGGCTCCGGTGACGGTTATGGATATACCTTAAACTCTCCAGTGTTACCGCGCAAGGGAGACAAAGAGTATAAAGAATTGTTGGAAAAAGATCTTTTCCCGGCGTTTCAAGAGTTTAAGCCTGAAGTGATTTTAGTGTCCGCAGGTTTCGATGCTCATACCGATGATAATATGTCGAGTATCAAACTTTCAACAGATGGTTTTTCATGGATGATGGAAAAAATAGTTGAGATGGCGGATAGATATTCGCAGGGAAAGATCATTTCCATACTTGAAGGTGGATATTCAATCCGGCGCCTGCCTGAACTTATAAAGAATCATGTGGAGATTCTATTGAGAAAATGATTAGTTCCACAACGAACTGAAAGACTTCCAAGGGGGAATTTATGTTAATTGATAAATCCATGACCAAAAAGGTGATTACCGTCGAAACGGGCTCAACCATCTGCGAAGCAAAAGAAAAGATGGAAAAGAACAGTATCAGGCACCTGCCTGTTGTGGAAAAAGACAACACTTTGGTCGGTATCATCACGGATCGCGACATACGAAGCGCTATGCCTTCAATCACATTGACCGACCGAGAAAGCTCTGAGGAAAGAGATCGGATTCTTAAACTCCAAGTTAAAGAGATTATGACCAGGAATCCTGTGTCTATTTCCCCCACAAATACCCTCGAAGATGCCCTTCTCATGATACAGAAAATGCGTGTGGGAGCATTTCCAGTAGTCGATCCGCAGGGAAAACTGAAAGGTATCATTTCTATCCGTGATCTAATTCGCGCTTTTATCAATGTTCTGGGGATCGAAGAACCGGGGACACTTCTGTGTATCCTTGTTGAAGACAAGATAGGGCAAATAAAAAAGATTGTTGATGCCATCACTGAGGAAAAAATATCCCTTGGCAGCATACTTGTTGCGAGATACTGGGAAGAAGGTAAGAAGGCGGTCTTTCCATACCTCTTAACAATCAACATTGCTCGAGTGAAAAAAAAGCTCGAAGGCCTGGGATTTACTTTATTGAATCCAATGGAATGGACTCTCGATCAACTGCCACAGTGTAAGTAGATGACAGCGATAATAAATTATTACGATGCGCCTTCTCTCTCGGTGTTGCACGTTTCATTTCGTAATCTCCATCTTTTCTAACGGAGCAGTTGTGAAGACTCGTAGGTGGCATCAACAACCGCCCATCTTTCTGACACCTTGTATTCAAAGGAACTTGTCAGGCTAACCCCGCTCGAATGAGAAAAATGCTACCGTTCTTCTTCACAAATAAATATATCTTGTAATTCTCTGAAAATATCCTTACTGTCGATATGAATTGTCAGGGGAAAGGGGAATGCCATGGAACCACAACTTGATCCCAAACTTCCACTTTTACAGGATGCCGACGTAGAAAATAAAATAGTCCTCCTGCGTGTTGACCATAATGTGGTTAAAAAAGGAGTCATTGAAGACCCGTTCAGAATAGATCAAACCATTGGAACCATCTTTAACATCGTTGAGCGGGGCGGCAGACCGATTATCATGACCCATATCGGAAGGCCGCGAGACAAAGCGGGTAAAATTAAAGCAGATAAATCCACTTCAGTTGATCCCATTGCGGAATATCTGGAACGCAAACTTCATACAAAGATATACTGCCCGACGTTCAGGCCGGAAGGTGATGAAGGGATAAAAAGCATCGACACATCGATAAATCTCGCCGTAAAAAATCTGAAAGAAAAAAGGATCGGCGCCATATACCTCCCGAATACGAGATGGTTCCAGGGGGAAGAGTCAAAAACGGAGTACAGTGACGCCTTCGCACGCCAACTGGCGGGCTTGGCCGACGTCTTTGTCAACGATGCTTTCGGATCCTGGCAGCCGCACGTCTCCACATATCACATAACGAAGTACCTCCCGTCGTTTGCGGGATATCTCATGCAAAAGGAGATACAGAATCTTTCGCAGGTTTTGGAGCCCGAAAGGCCGTTCATCTCCGTCGTGGCAGGTTCAAAATATAATACAAAGATCGGTCCCCTTAACGAAATCTATAAGAAAGTTGATAAATTGATCCTTGGCGGGATCATTTATAATACCTACCTTTGCGCAAAATATGATGTATCGATCAGCGGTATTGAACAGGAAGATATCGAGGCTGCCAGGAATCTCGTTGATATGGACAAGATGCATCACAAGATACTGGAACTTCCGTATGTGTATGAATCGGATACCATGGAAGGAAAGATTGAGGGGAAATACAGGATCAGGTCGATAAATGAATTCAACAAAGGCGCGAAGCTTCATTATATCCTTGATATTGCAAAAAAATCGTTCGAAGATCCGGAGGTATCAGATACTTTGAACTCAGCAAAAACCATTTTTGTTAATGCTGTTATGGGATATACGCCGTATTTTAACGAAGGTTCTGCGGCCCTCGATAGCAAAATCGATCAGAATGCAGCGGCACATAAACTCTACGGAGGTGGAGATACGCTTCAGGAGTTTAAAAATCTGTGCCCCGGCCTTTATTTATCGACGCTGGATAATTCGAAATACTATTTCTTTACGGGTGGCGGTACTGTGTTAAAGGCAATTGAAGAAGGTACGCCATACGGCCTTGATCCGGTACGAGCACTCATTGATAACGGCGGAAAAGCTCCGTAATAATAACAGAATTAGGTAAATCTCTCGGCGAACTAACATATTTCCCTTTCGATTCGCCCAAATAATACTTTACTTTTTCTCTTATCCAGTTGGGCAGTTTTTTCCTTAAACCGATAGACGGGCCTCGTATTTCAGCCAGCATTCCGGGGACACAATACTAGTTATTTCTTGGCAAGGCTTGTGTGGAGTCAAATCTTTGCTTGGCTCATTAGCGATGCCGGATACCACAATTTAAATGGAAATCCTCAATTTATTTTTCAAGTGGCATGTAAGTGTACTAAGTAAATGTGATAACCATTTTTTCGGAACGGTTTTAAACCTACCGCCCCTTGTGCGGGCTACCTTCCTTGTTACTGTTATTTTTCTGATTCAAACAACTTGTACTACGCTTCACTCGGCAATCGCCAAAAAAAACGCCGCGCTCTAACTAAAAATGTGTTACAAGCTCTGGGTGCAGGTCACCGACACAACTGGTTAAGACCGAGTACATTCACAAATATGCAATCAATTAAATACATAAACAAACAGGTCAAGAGGAATGGAGCACCTTTTAACCGACAGACCGTTCATGAGAAATGACTAATCCGGACCATAGAAGGCTTCACCACATAAGGAGGCTTGAAAAGTGAAGGTGAGCAGCAAGGTTATCCGTGAGTCCTTAATCCGTTTCAGGTCGTACCTTTCGGGAAACGGTTTGGCGCAAAAGTTTGCCTGTTTCGAGCCGCCGCTGCGATCGGAGTTATTCAGCGCCGACCAGATGGAGCAGCATGGCAAGACTCTCGCAGGCTCACACACGCTAAGCCCGGGACACGCTCCGGATCAGCTTCTGAAACGACTGGCTGAGAATGAAGGCCTCCTGATTGGCGTCCAAAATTTGCTGACGGAGGCGGTTAAGGCAAACCGCCGGATTACACCTGCCGGGGAATGGCTGCTCGACAACTTCTATCTGATTGAAGAGCAGATACGCACCGCCCGGAGACATTTGCCAAAAGGTTACAGCCGGGAACTCCCCCGCCTTATGAATGGTCCTTCGGCTGCTTTGCCGCGCGTATATGACATTGCGCTGGAGATGATTTCACATGGCGATGGGCGTGTAGATCCGGAGATTCTCAGCAGATTTGCCGCAGCTTACCAGACCGTCACCGCACTGAAGTTGGGCGAATTGTGGGCAATACCCATCATGCTGCGCCTAGCCCTGATCGAGAATCTCCGACGCATTGCCGCCCGGATCGCTACTGATAGAATCGACCGCAACCTGGCCGATTATTGGGCAGACCGGATGACACAGAGCGCCGCGAAGGACCCGAAAAGCCTGATTCTGGTGATCGCAGACATGGCACGATCAGACCCGCCGCTGGTGAGCTCGTTTATCGCGGAAATCACACGCCGTCTGCAGGGACAGGGTCCTGCCCTGTCATTGCCGCTTACCTGGCTTGAGCAGCGGCTGTCGGAGTGCGGCCAGACGATACGGCAACTGGTGCAGGCGGAGAACCAACAACAGGCTGCCGATCAGGTATCCATGAGCAACAGCATCGGCAGTCTTCGTTTCCTGGGAGCGATGGACTGGCGTGAATTCGTCGAGACGATGAGCGTTGTCGACCAAGTACTGCGCGAGGACCCTGGTGGCGTTTACGGCACAATGGATTTTTCTACCCGTGACCGTTACCGCCATGTCGTGGAAAAGATAGCGAGACACAGCCGGTTTTCCGAGAGGGAGGTGGCGCGCAGGGCGATCGGGCTGGCGCATGAGGGTGCGAACGGGAAAGACGGCAATGATCGCGCGGCACATGTCGGCTTTTACCTGATCGACAAGGGATTGCCCCAACTCGAACGAGCGCTGGAGGTACGCCTTTCCACATCTGAGTACCTTCAGAGATGGAGCCGCCGGTTTCCTGTGCTCCTCTATCTTGGTACAATCACACTGATGACGGCAATCTTCACCGGGGGCTTACTGGCGAAGGGGCATGTCGGTGCGTTGCCGGGATGGGCAATTGTTCTGATCGTACTCCTCGCAGTTCTAAGCGTAAGTCAGCTTGCCGTTGCCCTGGTGAATTGGCTGGCGACGCTGCTGGCGACACCCCATCCGTTGCCGCGCATGGACTTCTCCAAAGGGATACCGCCGGAATTACGCACACTGGCCGTGGTTCCGACGATGCTCATAAGTACGCAGAATATAGAGGATTTGATCGAGGCGCTTGAAGTGCGGTTCTTGGCAAATCGGGACGCTAACCTGCACTTCAGCCTGTTGACCGATTTTCGAGACGCACAGGAGGAAACGCTCCCTGAAGACGAACCGCTGTTACGGCTTGCCCGGCAAAGGATCGAAGAGATGAATACCAAGTACGGTCATTCCCGAGGCGACACCTTCTTCCTTTTCCATCGCCCGCGTCGATGGAATCATCAGGAGCGGATCTGGATGGGTTACGAGCGCAAACGGGGGAAACTTGCGGACTTGAATGCTCTCCTGCGGGGCGGGGAACATGCGGGGGATCGTTTTTCCCTCATCATCGGTGACACGAGAGTCTTATCTAGCGTGAAGTATGTGATCACCCTGGACACGGATACGCAACTGCCGCGCGATGCGGCGTGGCAGTTTGTGGGCGCCATGGCGCACCCTCTGAATCGTGCGCGGTACAACGAAGATAAGCAGCTTGTCTGTGATGGTTACGGTATCCTTCAGCCACGGGTCGCCGTGAGCCTGCCTGGCATGAACCGGTCGCGGTATGCGACAATGTGCGGAAGCGAGCCCGGAATCGATCCCTATACGCGTGCAGTTTCCGATGTTTATCAAGACCTATTTGGTGAAGGCTCGTTCATCGGCAAAGGCATATACGAAGTTGATGCCTTCGAGCGAACGCTCAAAGGACGTTTCCCCGAGAACCGGATCCTCAGCCACGATCTTCTGGAAGGGTGTTATGCGCGGGCGGGGTTGTTGAGCGATGTAATGCTCTATGAGGAATATCCGCACGGCTACAATGCAGATGTGAACCGTCGGCACCGCTGGATTCGCGGTGATTGGCAGCTCCTGCGATGGGTGCTGTCGGGTGTTCCCGGCCCTGACGCGCATCTTCAAAAGAATCCGCTCTCATGGCTGTCGCAATGGAAGATATTCGACAATCTGCGGCGAAGTCTCGTGCCCGCGGCGTTGACACTCCTTTTACTGCTGGGCTGGACGGTCTTGTCAGCGGCCTGGTTCTGGACCCTGTCGGTGCTCGCAATCATCCTGCTCCCTCCTCTGATTACCTCTCTCCTACAGATGCTTCAGAAGCCGGACGATGTGCTTCTGAGTCAGCACCTCGATGCCACTTTGCACTCCGCCGGCCGGCACTTCGCGCAGGCGTCATTTACGCTCATCTGCCTTCCCTACGAGGCGTTTTTCAGTCTGGATGCGATTGTGCGCACGGGCTGGCGGATGCTGGTTACCCACAAACGGCTTCTCGAATGGAATCCGTCGAGCGGATCGGGTCGCCAAAGTCGCACGGACCTTGCCGCCTCATGGGAAACGATGTGGATCGCCCCGGTTCTTGCCATTGCCGCGGTTATCGATCTGACGCTTTCGAGGCCGGTGACATTAGCGGTGGCCGGGCCCATACTGGGACTCTGGTTTGTGTCGCCTTTTGTCGCCTGGTGGATCAGCTGGCCGCTTGCTCGTCGAGAAGCACGGCTGACGGCTGACCAGACCACCTTTCTCCGGAAGCTTGCCCGCAAGACCTGGGCCTTTTTCGAAACTTTCGTCGGCCCGGAAGATCATTGGCTGCCCCCTGACAATTTTCAGGAGTATCCCGTTGCCGTAATTGCACATCGCACGTCGCCGACCAACATGGGCCTGGCCCTTCTCGCAAATTTGTCCGCCTACGACTTCGGCTACATCTCTGCGGGACAACTCATCAAGCGTACGGCAAATGCACTCCATACAATGGAATCATTGGAACGTTACCGAGGCCACTTCTATAACTGGTACGACACGAAATCCCTGCAACCTCTGCGACCTACCTACATCTCGACGGTGGACAGCGGAAACCTTGCCGGTCATTTGCTGACACTGCGGCAGGGACTGCTCGCACTTCCCGACGACCGGATTCTCGGATCGCAGGTGTTTGAGGGAATCAGCGACACCATCGGTGTCCTCGACGACATGGATGGCAAAACCGCTTCGGACCAACTCGTGCAACTACAAAAACTACTGAAGTCCGCAATCGATTCCCCGCCCACCACGCTTTCGGCGACGCGGCTGTGCCTTGATCAGTTGGCAGCGTCCGCCGCGGAAGTGGTCACCGGCGCCAATGTTCTCGATGCGGACCCCGAGAGCCAGACGCAGTGGTGGGCGCATGCCCTTGCCGGGCAATGCCAGGCCGCCCTCAATGATCTGACGTTTCTCGCGGCCTGGACATCATTGCCGGCATCGCCGGACAGGCCCCGCGAGATGCCGGATAGCGATGAGATCCCGACGCTACGCCGATTGGCCAACCTTGAGGCGGAATTTCTGCAAGCAATCGAAGGACGGCCAAACTCTAACGAGACATCGGAGAGCGTATGGCCTGGCGAACGTCGTCATCTCATTAAGGAGGCAAGCCGACGCGCTGGAGCGAGGATTATGGTAATCGAAGGGCTGGCACGGCAAATCGATGAACTCGCCCATATGGAATACGACTTTCTGTTCGACGAGCCACGCAATCTCCTGGCTATCGGGTACAACGTTGGTGAACGTCGGCGGGACCCGAGTTACTACGATCTACTGGCTTCGGAAGCAAGATTTTGCAGTTTCATTGCGATTGCGCAGAGACAACTGCCGCAGGAGAGCTGGTTTGCTCTGGGACGTTTGCTGACTACAGCCGGTGGAGTACAGGTCCTACTTTCGTGGAGCGGTTCGATGTTCGAATACCTCATGCCGCTCCTGGTGATGCCGACGTACGAACACACGCTGCTCGATCAGACCTACAAGGCGGCGGTGGCCCGGCAGATCGAGTATGGGAGGAAACGCGCGGTGCCCTGGGGCAGTTCGGAATCCGGATACAACGCAATCGACGTTCATCTCAACTACCAGTACCGCGCCTTTGGCGTACCCGGCCTGGGTCTCAAACGCGGGCTCGCCGAGGATCTGGTCATTGCGCCCTATGCCTCTGCACTGGCGCTGATGGTAGCGCCCGAAGAGGCATGCCTGAATCTCCAGCGTCTTGCGTCTGAAGGCGTTATGGGAACGTATGGTTTTTATGAGGCAATCGACTACACTCCTTCCCGTCTGCCGCGCGGGCAATCAAGCGCTGTGGTCCGGTCCTTCATGGAACATCATCAGGGCATGAGCTTCCTCTCTCTGGCCTATACGCTCCTGGACCGTCCGATGCAGAAGCGATTTGAGTCGGAACCCATGTTCCAGGCGACCATGTTGTTACTCCAGGAGCGAATCCCCAAGGCGACGGCATTCTACGCGCGCACCGCCGAGTTCTCCGACCGCCATGCAGCATCCATGAGCACTGAGGCGCCGGTGCGCGTGTTCGGCAGCCCGAACACGCCGAAACCGGAAGTGCACTTGTTGTCAAACGGCAGATACCACGTGATGATCACGAATGCAGGCGGCGGGTACAGCCGCTGGAAGGACACGGCCGTCACCCGCTGGCGCGAAGATAGCACCTGCGATAATTGGGGTGCCTTCTGTTACATCCGCGACGTGACGAGTGGGGAATTCTGGTCGACGGCCTATCAGCCGGCACTCAAACAAGCGGATACTTATGAAACGATCTTTTCGGAGGCGAAAGCGGAGTTCCGTTGCCGCGACCACGACCTCGACACGCATACGGAAATTGCCGTTTCGCCCGAGGATGACATCGAGTTGCGCCGCATCACCATCATCAACCGTTCCGGGAAACGCAGAGCGATTGATGTCACGAGTTATGCGGAGGTCGTCCTCGCCTCGCCGGCGGCGGATGCGCTGCACCCGACGTTTAGCAATCTCTTTGTTCAGACCGAGATCCTCCGCCGGCAACGGGCGATTCTCTGCACGCGCCGCCCGCGCTCCCAGGACGAGCACGCTCCTTGGATGTTTCATCTGATGGCCGTGCACGGCGCGGACAGCGGAGAAATCTCTTATGAGACCGACCGCCTGCGGTTCATCGGCCGCGGAAATACAGTTGCCTACCCGCAAGCGATGGGTGATGCATCGGCCCTCTCGGGCAGTGAGGGCTCCGTGCTCGATCCGATCGTCTCGATCCGTTATCGAATCACGCTCGATGCGGAAGAAACGGCAACGGTCAATATTGTCTCCGGTATCGGCGAAACTCGCGACTCAGCCTTAAGCCTGGTCGGAAAATACCAGGACCGGCGTCTCGCGGATCGAGTCTTCCATCTGGCGTGGACACACAGCGATGTCTTTTTGCGGCAGATCAATGCCACGGAGGCCGACGCGCAGCTCTACGGAAGCCTCGCCGGCTCGGTGATCTATGCCAATGCTTTGCTACGCGCCGATGCGAGCGTCATCATCAATAATCACCGCGGGCAATCCGGTCTCTGGGGCTACGCCATTTCCGGCGATTTGCCGATCCTACTCCTGCGGATTGAAGATCCGGCCAATATTGACCTGGTGCGTCAACTCATACAAGCGCATACGTACTGGCGCTTAAAAGGACTGGCGGTGGACCTGGTGATCTGGAACGAAGATCACGCCGGTTACCGGCAGCTACTCCACGATCAGATTATGGGGCTTATTGCCGTAGGCGTCGGAACCAACGTGACGGATCAACCGGGCGGTATTTTCGTAAGGCCTGCGGACCAGATATCGAACGAGGAACGCATCCTACTCCAAACGGTCGCTCGCGCCATCGTCACCGACAGCCGGGGGACGCTGGCGAACCAGATCAACCGTAGGAGCCTCGTGGAATTAACTATGCCGCTCCTTACACCGACCCGGACTCACCGTGACGCTCCCCCGGCAGTTGCCGCCTTGCCTCGCCACGATCTGCTGTTTTTCAACGGACTCGGCGGATTCACCCCTGATGGCCGCGAGTACATCATTACAACCACGCATGATCAAGTGACGCCGGCGCCATGGGTGAATGTCCTGGCGAATCCGCACTTCGGAACCGTCATCTCAGAGAGCGGCTCTGCATACACCTGGGCCGAAAATGCCCACGAGTTTCGCCTCACTCCCTGGTATAACGATCCCGTGAGTGATACGAGCGGGGAAGCGTTCTACCTCCGCGATGAAGAGCGCGGCCATTTCTGGTCTCCCATGCCGCTGCCCAGCCGCGGGACAACGCCTTACGTCACCAGGCACGGATTTGGCTACACCGTCTTTGAGCACACAGAGCGCGGCATCCGCTCCGAGGTATGGGTTTACGTGGCCATGGACGCATCAATCAAGTTTACGGTATTGAAGGTAAGAAACGAGTCAGGCAGATCACGCCGGCTCTCTGCTACCGGATATGCGGAATGGGTTCTGGGAGATCTGCGGCCCAAGACGACCATGCATGTGATCACCGAAATTGACCCCGTGAGCGGGGCGCTTTTTGCGCGGAACCCTTACAATACGGAGTTCCCCGACCGGACTGCCTTTTTCGACGTGGACGAAGCGACCCGGACGGTAAGCGGCGACCGGACTGAATTCCTGGGGCGCAACGGCACGCTCGCGAGTCCGGCCGCGATGACCCGGTTGCGGCTCTCCGGCAGGGTAGGGGCGGCCCTAGACCCCTGCGCCGCGATTCAGGTTTCTTTTGAACTGGCCGATGGGCAAGAACGTGAAATCGCCTTCAGGCTCGGCGTAGGGAGGGATACCGATGACGCCGGCAACCTAGTGCATCGATTCCGGGGATCTGCCGCTGCGCGTGGCGCGCTCGAAACGGTCTGGCAATACTGGCAGCATACGCTCGGGGCAGTGAACGTGGAAACACCCGACCAGTCCCTCAATATGTTGACCAACGGCTGGCTCTTGTACCAGACGCTGGCATGCCGCCTGTGGGCGCGCAGCGGCTACTACCAGTCCGGGGGCGCCTTCGGTTTTCGCGATCAGTTGCAGGACGTAATGGCGCTCATCCACACCGAGCCGTGCCTCGTGCGTGAGCACCTCCTTCTTGCCGCAGAGCGTCAGTTCCCTGAGGGAGATGTACAGCACTGGTGGCATTCTCCTACGGGCCGCGGTGTGCGCACACACTGTTCCGACGATTACCTCTGGCTCCCGTTGGCGATGTGTCGCTACGTCCGGAGCACCGGGGATTACGGTGTATTGGATGAGACCAGCCACTTCCTTCAGGGCCGCCCGATAAACGCGGATGAGGATTCCTGTTACGATCTGCCCGGCCGGTCTCAAGAAGCGGCCAGTTTGTATGAACACTGTGTAAGAGCCATCCTGAGAGGTCTCAACTATGGCGAGCACGGATTGCCGCTCATGGGCTCCGGCGACTGGAACGACGCCATGAACATGGTAGGTGCAGATGGGAAAGGCGAAAGCGTCTGGCTGGGCTTTTTCCTGTGTGATGTGCTTATGCAATTCACTGAGGTAGCCCGCAGGCGTGGCGATCTACCCTTCGCCGAACGGTGCGAGGCAGAGGCGGCTCAGATGCGCCGGAACATCGAGCAGCATGGCTGGGATGGCGGGTGGTACCGCCGCGCTTACTTCGACGACGGCTCGCCGCTTGGCTCGATGAGTAACCCCGAATGCCAGATTGATTCGATTGCGCAAAGCTGGTCTATTCTCTCCGGCGCAGGTGATGCCGAACGCGCGCGCATGTCCATGGAGGCGGCGGATCAGCGCCTTATCCACCGGAACGAGGCGCTGATCCAGCTCCTGGATCCGCCCTTCGACAAGTCTGATTTAAATCCCGGCTACATAAAGGGATACGTCCCCGGCGTACGAGAGAATGGCGGGCAATACAACCATGGCGCGATCTGGATGGCGATGGCCTTCGCTCAATTGGGCGACAGCCGGCGCGCCTGGGAACTGATGGCCATGGTCAATCCGGTGAACCGTGCGAGGTCTCCTGAGTCGATTGCGACTTACAAAGTGGAACCCTACGCCATCGCGGCTGACGTTTATGCGCTCTCACCGCACACCGGCCGTGGCGGATGGACGTGGTACACAGGTTCGGCCGGCTGGATGTACCGGCTGATCGTGGAATCACTCCTAGGGCTGAGGCTAGAGGTGGATAGACTGAGTTTCGCACCCCTCCTCCCGGCGGATTGGGAGGGCTTCACGGTGCACTACCGTTATCGGGAAACGGTCTACCACATCGCCGTTCTGCGCAGGCAGCTTTGCGATGGCGCAACGGGAGTGACCGTCGACGGCGTCCCGCAACGGGATGAGACGATTCCCCTTGTTGACGACCATCAGGAACACGCAGTTGAGGTGAGAATACCCGCCGACGGAATTGATTGATTAGAACTACCTTTTTTGTGGTTGGAGTAGAAAAAAGGGCTTTGTGTCAATGAAATAATGACCACAAGGTGTTACTCTCTTTCTATCAGTAATCCTCAAAATGGATATTCATCGGCTGCTGAACAGTAGTAGGTGTTGCCAATAACCGACCTCTTTAATATTTTCATTCATTGCTCTCGCACAGTAACGGTCGAAAGCTGCTACGGAAGCGCATTCTACGAAAATAGTGACTTCAATAAAACAACGGGCAATTTCTTGGTCGAACAAGATTCATTGACAAGTGCGTGTTATCGGTAAGGTTGATTTTGATCAAACTCAGGTAAAGCGGGACTCATACGTACTGGATACTGTTTGTAGATTTAAATCCTGCTCTTTTTATATAATCGATGTCCTATCTTACTTTCTTTCTTCCCATTAGCCACTTCACAATTATACAGCTATCAAGATTTTTAAGATGGGAAACCCTCTCTAATAAAAATGAAAGGATGATGTATCGCAGCTAAGAATTTCTCTGATATATACGAATACGCCGTTCTTATATTATGTCCTTGGATTGGTATCATTATGAAATTATAGAGATATTGAATTCTGATCTGGTTTTGCTGAGAGTCCCGCTCGGGACGCCAATCACATTGGAGAGTTAGGAGTTATCCTAATTCCCTTTTTCTACGCGTGGTACTTTTTGTGGTACCTCTCTTAACGACTTCTTCCTGTTATCCACAAATTGTTAGATTGCAAAGAGATGCAATACTTCAAATCATAATCAATAATGTTATTAACTCGATAAGTGTGATATGAAATACCAGTTTTATGAGGTACTGCCGGGAAACCAGACGGCAGACCGAGGGAGAAGACAAACCTCAACCTGTAGTATCTGGAGAAACAGGTCTACTCGACTCAATTCAATATCAATAATAAATGTGGTACAAACAATCTGGTCAGTTCAATGAACGCTATGAGGAGGATTAAAGTTCTATCATGTCTAATGGAAATAGATTGAAATTAGGTACGATTCTAAGATCGTTATTTGTGATGGCAGTGGTGGTGACGATTAATATCGGTTTCTACGGCTGTGACAAAGAGAAGCCGACATTTTCGCAAAAAAAGGTGAAGATTGGTGTCACAATTCCACTGACAGGCCCTGATGCCTCAACGGGTGAGGATATTAAAGCAGGCATCGAACTGGCGGTAGATGTCGTTAACGAGTCTTTTGATCTTCCCATTCCAATGGCAAAAACAATTGGTCTGCCCTCCCATGGCAACGCAAAAATCGAGATTGTTTACAGGGATTCCAAAAGTGATCCCGAAGAGGCATTTAAGGACGTTGAAAAACTTGCCAAAGAAGATAAAGTTGTTGCCATTATGGGGGATTATAGAAGTAACGTAACAGCCCGGGCCAGCCAGCAGGCAGAAATTATGGGGATTCCTTTTCTAAATAGTTTATCTACATCACCTATCCTGACAAAGCAGGGGCTCAAATGGTTTTTCAGGGTCACGCCGGATGATGAAATATTTGTACAAAATTTTTTCACTTTTCTTTCTGATTTATCAAAGCAAAGTAGAATAACGGTGCCAAAACACCTAATCCTGGTTTATGAAAACAAACTATTCGGGACGAGCGTTTCTCAGGCAGAAAAGAAATTGGCTGCGAGAAATGGCTATAGAGTTACATGTGATGTTCCCTACAATCCCGAAGCAAGCAGTATAGATGCGGAATTGAACCGTATAAGGAACGCGTTGCCGGGCATCATATTACAAACCTCATATCTTAATGATGCCGTTCTTATTATGAGAGGATATAAAGGAAGTAATATTAACGCCAAGGCCATTATGGCCATGAACGCGGGATTTATCAGCCCCGAGTTCATAAAAATATTAGGACCTGATGCAGAGTACGTGATGAGCCGGGAAGTATGGGCACTTGATCTTGCGGAAAAGAAACCCTTAGCGGGAACGGTTAATGATTTTTTCAAAGAACGATACAAGAGAGATATGGAGGGCAATTCTGCCCGTGCCTTTACAGGATTGATCGTTCTTGCGGATGCAATAAACCGGTCAGTATCCCTGAAAGCGGAGGATATAAGGAAATCCCTATTGCAGACAGATATTAAAAGTGAAGAGATTATCATGCCCTGGGATGGAGTCAAGTTTGACCCTGCAACTGGACAAAACATTCTGGGAAAAGGAATTATCGTCCAAATTCAACAAAGGAAATATCATACCGTATGGCCATGGACAGTAGCCGCGAAGTCCGTTATATGGCCAATGCCATCCTGGTCAGAGAGAAGAAAGATTAGATGAAGAGACTTGCAGGACTTGCTGCTCCGTTCGCAAAAGGTCTATCCCAAAAGATCATTTTACTCCTATTCCTTTTTGGTGTCGTTCCGCTTGTGATTTTAGCAACCGTCTTCCTCGTGTTCTATGTAGAGCGAGAGCTAATACATATCCAGGATATTCAAAAAGAAATCGTAGAAAGAATTTCTTCAGATATTTCTAGCCACGTTGAAAATCGTCTAAATGACCTTCGTCTTTTTGCCAACATTTCTAATTTGCAAAGTGTTGATAAAGAGAAGATGGATATGTTGACTTCCAGTCTGCTTGATATGGAAAAGGAGATTGATGTAATTACAATAGCCGACTTGAAGGGTAACGTGATCAGTAAGATTTCCCGTTATTATTCTTTCGCTTCATCTGAACTCGGTTCAATAATAAAAGATGAGTCTTTTTTGGCAGCGAGGGACGGTAAAATACACATCAGTCAAATTGAATTTTCAAAATTTACCAATCTTCCTCAACTTTACATGACGTTGCCGATCCGAAACATTGCAACAAACAAAGTTACGGGAGGTCTCCAAGTTGTTGTGAACGTAGGGAGAATGTGGGAACTTGTATCGAGCTATCGTATAGGGGAAGAACGTTATGCCTACATTGTTGATCATGATGGTTATCTGATCATTCATAAGGATATAGCCACTGTGCTTCGGAAAAAAGATTTGAAACATATCCAGATCGTTAAGGATTTAATAAAAGATAAAACAGGTATTTTCAGTTACAGCGGGTTAAACGGTGATCGCGTCATTGGAGCGAGTGCCTCTATTCCTTCACTGCGTTGGGGTGTCATTGTGGAGGAACCAGTTAGATCAGCATACAAAGGGTTGTATGTTTTCTCCCTTTTAGTCATTCTCGCACTCTTATTGACGGTCTCTCTCGCCATTGCCATTGGTATGCGCTTCAGTTTTCGGTTTATCATCAATCCCATCAAGCGACTCCAGGAGGGCGCTGAGGCCATTGCAGGTGGTGAATTTGACAAAAAGATCGCCACAGAAGGCACCGATGAACTAGGGCAACTGGCACACTCATTCAATGTTATGACAGAGAATCTTAAAACTACAACAGTTTCCCGGGATCGTCTTGCAGAGGAAATTGAGGAACGAAAGAAGGTTGAGGATGCACTGCGTGAGACTGAGGAAAGATATCGAGATTTAGCATCTAGTGCGGATGCAATGTATCTCGTAGACAGGGAATGCCGCTATCAGTTCATGAACGATGCTCACCTGTTGAGGCTTGGTTTATCACTGGATGAAGTTAAAGGCAGATCCTATGGTGATTTCCATTCAGAAGAAGATATGAAACAGTTTGCTGCGACAATCGAAGCGGTGTTTGAAACAGGCAAATCTTTCCAAACCGAACAGTATGGTCAAATAGATGATTCGTTTTTCCTCAGGACATTCAGTCCCGTCAAGAATTCGCAGGGAAGCACTGCTGCAGTAACAGTGATTTCAAAAGACATCACCGAGCGCAAGCGTGCTGAAGAAGCTCTGAATGAGACGAATGAGACCCTTAGCGCAATAATCCGATCCTCGCCTATTGCTATCATATCGCTTGATCCTGAAGGGAACGTTACGAGATGGAATCCAGCTGCAGAAAAGATGTTTGGCTGGCCTGAAAGCGAGGTTTTGGGGCAGTTTCTCCCCTACATTCCTGAAGATAAACGAGACGAGCATCTCAAACTTCGCGAGCGTGTGCTGCAGGGCGAAGGATTCACCGATGTTGAGGCCCGCCGCCGTAAGAAGGATGGCACTCCCATAGATATCAGCGTCTCGACAGCGCCACTGCATGATTCTCAAGGCCGTGTGTACGGTATCATGAGCGTCAACGTTGATATCACCGAGCGCAAGCGGGCAGAGATGGAGTTGCGTAAGGCCTACGAACAACTCAGAGCGGCAGAAGAGCAAATGCAAGCACAATATAACAACCTCGTGGAGAGTGAGCGATCGTTGCGTGAAAGTGAGGAGAAGTACCGCAACATTCTCGAGAATATTGACGATATTTATTTTGAGGTTGATTTGAAAGGGAATATGACGTTCTTTAATGATTTAGCCTGCAGCATTTCGGGTTATTCTAAAAGCGAATTGATGGGCATGAATTACAGGCAATATACCTCGCCGGATACAGCAAGCAGGCTGAGATCTTCCTTTCTCAATATTTACAAAGCAGGAGAAAGCTGGAGTCTCAGTGATTTTGAGATGATCAAGAAAGACAGGGGCACTCGCGACATGGAACTGTCGGTGAATCTCATGAGAAATTCGGAAGGGGAAGCAATCGGTTTTCGGTGCATCGCCCGCGACATCACCGAGCGCAAACGGGCAGACGGCGAACGGCGACTATTACAGGAGCGCCTGCAACGCGCCGAGAAGATGGAGGCGTTGGGAACTTTGGCAGGCGGAGTGGCCCATGACCTCAACAATGTTCTGGGAGTCCTGGTGGGGTATTCGGAGCTTCTTCTGCAAAACGTCCCGAAGGATAGCCCCTTTGAAAGACACGCAATGCAGATTTTCAAAGGCGGCCAGCGTGCAGCGGCAATCATCCAGGATTTGCTGACACTTACCCGGAGAGGCGTAGTGGTCTCAGAGGCACTGAACCTGAACAGGGTTATTTCGGATTTTTTACAGATGCCGGAGTTTGAGGCAATCAGGTCCCATCATCCGGGCGTCCAATTTAAAACATCCCTGGACGCCGAGCTCTTGAATATGAAAGGTTCATCCACACATCTGAGTAAAACGGTCATGAATCTGCTTTCCAACGCCGCGGAGTCTATATCCGGGTCGGGAGAGGTGCTGATCAGGACTGAGAACCGTTACGTGGACAGGCCGATTCACGGGTATGACACCACAAAGGAAGGAGAATATGCTGTGCTTACCGTATCGGATACGGGATCGGGAATTTCATCGTCTGATCTCGGAAGGATCTTCGAACCTTTCTATACGAAGAAGGTGATGGGCAGGAGCGGCACGGGGCTCGGACTGGCGGTTGTGTGGGGCACCGTGAGAGATCACGATGGCTACATTGATGTACAAAGCACGGAGGGTGAAGGGAGTATCTTTACCCTCTATTTCCCCGTGACCAGGGAAGACCTAACCAAGGCTGAACAGGTCGTCCCTCAGAGTACATACATGGGCCGGGGTGAACACATTCTGGTTGTGGATGATGTGGAGGGTCAACGCCTTTTGGCATCAGCCATGCTGGAAGGTCTTGGATACAAGGTGAGTTCTGTTGCCAGCGGTGAAGAGGCCATAGAGTTTGTGAAAAAACAGCCGGTTGATTTGCTCATCCTGGATATGATCATGGATCCCGGCATGGACGGACTTGATACCTACCGGAGCATCCTTGATATCCATCCGCAACAGAAGGCGATTATCGTGAGTGGTTTTTCTGAGACAGATAGGGTACATACCGCTCGGTCACTCGGTGCAGGCGCCTATGTCAGAAAACCCTATATCATAGAGAAACTGGGACTGGCCGTAAAGAATGAACTGGACCGGAAATAGTTATTAGCAGGTTCACCGTTACAAACAGTATTCATTGTTTTCTTAGATTTGTTCTTTTGCGGACTTGATACTATTCAAGGCCTCCTCCTAAAACATGGTATATTTAGTTTTTGACAAGACAAAATAATACCAGAAGAAGGAGGAAGCCCATGAGATTTTACACCCATCAGCACAAGTACTACT
>Ga0187854_10000341_pt1 | contig 64812 bp, 50 predicted proteins | sample June2016WEW_6_15_FD_132445 | JGI IMG/M metagenome (GOLD analysis project Ga0187854, IMG submission 132445) | Peatland microbial communities from SPRUCE experiment site at the Marcell Experimental Forest, Minnesota, USA - June2016WEW_6_150 | ecosystem: Environmental > Terrestrial > Soil >... | reverse complement strand
GTTTTCCGAACTCTACCTAATATTATACATCCGTTGGCAGGCTCTTGCACATAGGCGGGAGAATAAAATTTTCAGTTAGTTTCTCGATAGGAATTGAAGAAACGGGAAAAAACTAGTTTCGCGGCGGCCCCGCGTCGGCCGAATTGTCTGAACTTCGGCTTCTGCCTCACCGGCTCCATAATAGGCGCAGCCCAAGGTCGGGAAGAAGGCGGTTATTGGCGGGGAAGGGAAAAGGCCAACCTGGCGATCTTTCCGTTGCAGACGGAATAACTATTGTCTACGAGGAAAGGATGAAGGCCGGCCTTCTCAGCACGATACATAAACGACCCCGAACTGGACTGACGAGGGCCATAAACATCCCTGCCCCACCCCCCTGGAATCCAATGCTTACAACCCAGCGTTAGACAGGCGATGAACAAAACCAAAATCCCTATTTTTTTCATATGCTTTTGCCCTTCCTCTCTTTGGCGCCCTGGCCTGTCAGCTCCGGTCCCTGGCGAGCGGACGGAGCTGGCCAATAGCATTGCGGATCGAGCCAGGGTCCGCATTCGCGATCTTGAGCGTCTTGTCTGAACCTATCATTGCGCCCACGAGAGCTCCGGCGAGGACGCCGATCCCCGCACCAATGCCTGCCGCGGGTCCCTTAAGATATCCCGCGAGCAACCCATGTTGCCCGGTTTGCGTTGCATAGCCCGCCGCGGCGCCGATAGCGCCCCCGATGAACGCGCCTCCCAGGACCAGAACCGTCTGCCCATGTTTTACGACCTTGACGGACCGGGCGTCCTTTAGGCTCACAGTTACTCCGCCCGGAGTCGACTCATCCATGATGATCAAGTCTTCCTCTTTGACGGCCAGGAGCTCGCCTTTGACAACCGCCCCATCCTTTTTCGAGATGACGAGCTGGGCCCCTCTCCTCTCCTTGGCGCCCAGGACTGGAGCGAGGAACGCAAGGCTCAGGATGACAACGAACAATGTCCTTAAAAAACCCTTAGCGCGACGGTTTTCTTTTTTCACTAGCTTTTGCCTCCGGGTGAATAATACCGGGATGAGGGGGGAGAGTTGTCAAGAAGTCGTCAAGAAGTTGCTAAGAGTTTGTTAAATCGAAGACGGCTGGACAGGCCCCCACCAGTGTGAGAGGGCGGGGTAGCCTGCGCCGTCCTCAACAGCCCGGACTGCCCCGATTTCTGGCTCCCGAACTAGTTGGGGATGACCCGTTGCCCCCAATTCAAACCCGGGGCCGGAATAACCTGCTCAGAAATATGCGATACGAAGTTTAGGCATATGGACCATACCAAGAGGCAAGTCCGCCCATCTTTTTTTTCACGTTATATCTGGACCGATTTAAGGGGGGAAGGTCAGGAGCCTGCACATTGAATGGTCAGGGACCTTCCTGGCAGCGTCCGATCTCCCCCAACTCTTCATACACCGGGCGATACCAGTCCTCTTGAATGGCTCTTCGGCCTGGAATATGGCTGAGGGGGTTGATGTGGTCGGCAATACAGACCGGGGTCAGCATCCCGTTCCGGATGGTCGCGTCAGGGCAGTTGTAGCAGAACCGGAGCCGGTTGATCCGTTCGTCAAATTCGGGCGGCGTCTGGATGGCGATGAAGTGGAAACGCCCGGCACGGAGTGGCGAGGCCCCGAGCATGAAGCGGCGGAACGCCGCCCATTTCCGGGGATGGAGGACGGCGTCGGCAAGGCAAATGACCACTGAGGCCATTTCGTAAAGTAGGGGCCTCGCGGGAATGACGAAGGCCTGCCGGCCCGTGACGATCTTGTAGCCTGCCCGATAAATCCGGTCGAGCAGATGAGACAGGGAAAAGGCCTGTCCGGTTGCGGGGTTCACGAAGTATGAATAGATCAGCCAGCTGATCTCCTGGTCGGATACGTTGGAGGGGATGTAGTTTGTCGGCTCAATCCCCATCTCATCCGCCAGGCCGAGGTATTCGTCTAGGAGTTGCGCATCCTGAGACCTGGGCTGGAGCGGGTCCCTGCCGAGGACGGCCAGGACGCCGTCGAAATACCGGTATCGGGAATAACGCCGGATGAGAGCAGGAAGAGCCCTTTGATCACCGTTGCCGATGGTGATAGACAGGGCAAAAGGGACCCTCCTTGCCTCAAGCTTCGCGAAGAGCGCTCCGCGGGCCGCCTCGATGTCGCCGTGGACATGGCTCTGGCCGGCGTCGATGTGCGCGAAGATCTTGTCCACCCCCGCCCGGATCAACCCGTCCAGATAGCGGCCGTCCCGGTCGTTGAGAAGCCTGATGCCGTTGGTCAGAATATGGCACCTTATGCCTCGGCGCTTGATCTCAACGATGATCCGTTCGAGGTCCGGATGGAGCGTCGGTTCCCCGCCCAGCAGGGTGATGACCTGAAGGTTCCTCTTCGCGGCGGCCGCATCGATTTCTCTTTTGACCAGGCCCAGCGGCTTGACCTCATTCCTGTCCAGGTTGTAGCAGCAACGGCAACGGATGTTGCACGTCCGATTCGGCTCGATCGTAGCATGCGGGCTGTCCCGGAGTGAGTATTTCAGGATATTGATCCGCCCTGGATCGTTCAGATCCTCAACCCGCATGATGGTCGCCATCGCTGTGGTCCCGTGTTAAGCTTCAGTGCCCGAGGGCCGCGCCGAGGCCATTCAGTGCTTCCTGGCTTCCACCCGGAGGCCCGCTTCCCATTTCAGGTATTCTTTAAGGGCGAATTGGGCGGCGTAGCCGGGCTCATTGAGGATCCGGTCAGCGACCTCCTTCTGCGGTTCGCCCCGTGCGTCGAGGTGGATGTCATAGTAGCCCGTGGCTTTGATCAGGACCGTCCGGTCCAGGCCGTCCGTCAAGGGAGGAGCCGGGAAGGTCAGTTCGACCCTGTCTCCCCGGTTCGCGGCGACGAGGTAGTCGTTGTCCATCGCGGCCAGTTTCGCCTTCACGTCCTGACCATCCTGGTCGATAGCCGAGGCGGGGGCGAGCTCGACCGCATGGACCGGGACATCCTGGCTGTAATCCACGGCTAGCTCATTGAGCATCCAGAAGTTCACGGGCGGCCGAAGCCTGAGTCTGAGGGTCTTGCCGGGGACGTCGCCGACATCCAGGATATAGGCCTTGTTCTTGGAGATGTAAGGGCCGCCTCCGTTGATCACCGCGCGGACTTGCCAACCGCTTGGAGTCTCGACCCAGACCTTGAGCAGGTAGAGTTCTTCATTCTGGTGCCACCTCAAGACGTTGAAATACTCGGGTCCGTGAGCGTTGACGTCCGCATACCATTCCGGAAGGCTCCGGCCCCGGACTTCGAGAAATTCCTTCGCCACCTGCGATCCCCACATCGACGTCCAGGCGTTCGCCAGGAGTTTGACCTGTTTTGCATCCTCGGGCTTCGGGAACTCAAAAGTGAGTTCATCCCTCAGGTCTTCCTTCTTTTCCGGGTCTTTTTCCTCAACGGGGCTCACCCAAAACAGCTTGTCGTTCTTGGCGACGAGAGGCAGGATGTCGCGGTCCTTCTGGTCATAGGCTTTGGAGGGAGGAAGCGGCCGGGAGAACGTGTGGATGCGGCCCAGGTTACCCGGCACGACCTGAAGACCCCGCGGATGATCGACGGCGATGAGCTTCAGCTCGTCCGTATACTGCGTTTCGTTCAATTGATTGGTGAGAAGAATCCTGTACTGCCCGTTGACCTCCTTCAGGTTGTCCATCGATGCCCACTCCGTCCTCTTCAACCCCTGACAGATGGCGGCACCATAAAGTTCGGCGTCAAAAACGTAATTCTCACCGTCATAGGAATAGAGGAAAGGACAGGATGACCCGGGCGGGGTCGTTACATGCGGAGTGCTTGTATTTATCAGCACAGCGACGAGTGCTCCAACAACCACGACCAGGCCCAGGTTGGCCAGAAACGTGGGCAAGGCATTGACCGTCCTGACGGAGACCAACCGGATATCGGAGAGAAGAATGGAAACGGCTTCATTGGTCACGCAGTCGTATTTGTCCCCAGCCGCGGAGAGACCGAATGACTCATATCTTTTCCCGTCTTTTGTCGTTACGAAGTTGACCCGGCCCTTCGCGTCCTTTTCCGTGTTCTGGACATCGTCCTTGTTGATCTCGACCTTCCGCCGACCCGCGCCGACCACGGCGTCGCCACGAATTCTGGCCGGGGTTTTCCCGAATTCGATATATTCACCCGTTTTCGTCTGGACGCCGACGATTTCAGGCGAGGCCTTCTTCCCGGCCAGGGTTTCAATACTCCGCTCTTGCGTCGTGTGAAAAACACAGGACATGCTAAAAAGCGCAAAAGCCAACAAAGTGAAAACGGTGATGCCTTTGTGAACCATTGCGAAGCCTCCTTTTCTGGAGATTTATTATCGGCATAAGCTTTTAATTCGTTTGTCTGCTCACAAGATAGGCCGTCGAAATAAAAAGTTGTCAAGATTCTTTCAAGAAGTTGTCAAGAAGTTGCCAAGAGTTTGTTAAATCGAAGACGGCGGGACAGGCCCCGGCCCGCCGCTGATGCCCCCACGGTCCTTCAATCCGGGCCCGTTATTGCCGGTCCCTTTAGGTTTGCCCCGTTTCTGTTCGCTCATGGCCTCTCCTCTCAATCGGGCCACTCGCACGGCACCTCGAGGACGGCGCCCATGCGCAAGAGATCCCGATATTGCCGGTCCGTCATCCTGAATTCCCTGTTAGCCCTGGCGAAGGTCATGCCCACGTTCCGCGCAAGCCCGCGGACGTAGAGGTCCAGGCTGGCCTTGACCTCGGCGGCCGTGGGTTCCCGCCAAGGCCGGGTCAACCGTTTCCGCTTCCAGGGCTGGCGGGTTGCGTAAGATGGGTTAGATCGTCTCATCACCGTCCCCCTCCGAGGAATTTCGCCGCCCTCTCCGCCATAGCCTTCTCGTGGCTGGCCCGGTCGAGGTCGGCCAGGTACCGCTCGGCCGAGGAGACCCGCTTCTGCCTCAGCCACCTGGCTACCTGGACGATCGTGTCACCCGCCTGGACCATCTGGGACGCCCGCGTGTGGCGGAGGTCGTGCGGGCTGTGAGGACCAGCCAGACCCGCCTTCTCCGCCGTCCGCTGGAAGGCCCGCCATGCGGACTCGTTCGTCAAATGGCCGCTCCTGGGGGACAACCTGGAAGGGAAAAGGAACTCGTTCTCTTCATGCTCGGGGTTTTCGGCCCTCTCCTTGAGCCAGGCCTTGAGCTTCCGCTCGATCTGCTCGGGCAGGTCGTAGACCCTGCTTGTCCCGCCCTTCTCGGCCCTGACCGTGACCTGATGGGAGGCCAGGTCAAGGTTGGAGACCTTCAATCCCGCCGTTTCCCCCGCCCTCATGGCGAAGAAGTATGTGAGGGACCAGAACGCGTCCCACTTGCGCCCGATCTTCTGTGCGGCCTTCAGGAAGGTTTGCAGTTCCTGGTCTGTCAGGTACCGCACCCGCCCGTTGAGGGACGTGCCTTTCGGCCTTCCCGCCTTGCCTGTCATCGGCCCCTCCTTCCCGCATAGGGCAGGTCGCATGTCCTGATGGGCCAGATTTGGCCGGCCTTGATGAGGGGCGCCATTTCGTCCGTGGAGAAGCAGCCCCACTCCTCCTCGAATCCCTGGACGAGCCCGAACCAGCAGCCCGGGTCCGTCTCCTCGACGCCGAACCAGAACCAGCCCGTGAAGGATTCCCAGCCCTTCAGGACGAGACGTCCGCCCGCGAAGAGCTTCCCGCCTTCTGTACGAAGGCCATTTGAATCGCTCATTTTATCCTCCTCACCCTTGACCCTACCGTGTTTCTGCCAAAATGCACATAGTGTAGCCAAAAAATTTGCATGTCGATTTGCCGCGCTTGGGGAAGGATAGATCACGGAGGGCTGTATCCTGATGCCCCAAGTATTAACTCGGGTCCTATCTGGCCAACTAAAGGGACATCCCGCGTGCCCCTCGGATGCCCTTAGAAGCCCCAGATTTGACCGTAGAGGAGTTTCGATGGGCAACCCTGGCCAAGGATGTGGGCTAGAGAACTTCCCCAAGACATCAGGACGGACGCGGGGAGCGCCGCGGGGCCGACCGCCCGCGGTGCTGCCTGCTTTCCCGCTTCCGCCCTACTTCCGCACCTTCCACCGCCCTCGCCCGTTCTCGATGGGAACGGCGGATTCCGCAGGCGGCGCCCGCCTAGGACGGTCCTGACGAGGGCGCTCGAAAAAAGCGCCCTGGAACGCCCCTTTTTCCGCTTCGTCAAGCCGCAGAAACGGCATTTTTCGATTCCGCCCGTTCTCGGCAGGCCCTGAGGATGAGCAGATCTGAGGAGCGGCTTCGATTCCTGCCTGGAAAGATTTCTGGCGCAAATGCGTTTTTCCCTTTGGTCCTGGTCGGGATCTAAATTCCCCCCAGCGTGAGGGGGGTCGAGGGGGGAGACTTCCATCTCCCCCATCGTAAGGGTCTGGGAATGTGTCCCAGAGACTTTCTTATTAAGTCTTATTGGAGCATCCAGTGCAGCCCTTTCCTATCGAGAAAGGGTAACAGATTTGGGCAATTTAGGTAACAGATCTGGGCAAGTCCCAATCAATAGGGGTAACAAATCTGTGCAATTATTCGGTGTGCCGGGGAAGCCGTTTCCGGCGCTTTTTGCCAGCAGATATCTGTGCTGCCGGGCGGAGGAAGATTCCCTGTTTGGAACCCGGGCCGATGCGGCCGTCCTTCTTCATGGCCGCTTCGGTTGCCAAGTCCCGTTTCCAACCGACTTTGGCCGCCATGCTTTCGAGCGTTTTTAGAATCCTGGGCCAGTAGATTTCTGGGTAGTCTTTGGCCTTGCCTTCGTGCACCGTGCAGGCGAAATCGCGCCGGACGAGCCAGCCGGCGCGGATGAACGACAGGCCCTGTAAGTAGAATTTCAGCTCGTTCTTGTCGAGCTTGCCGAGGTTGGCCGCGATCTTATGGAATTGGTAGTAGGCGATGTCGAGAAGCACGATGGCCGAACTCTGGTTCGCCAACCTGCCTTCGAAGACGTAGTTGATCCGTTTGCCGGCCTCGCTCTTTTGCCCGAGCTTGCTCCGCTCTATGACCTTCCCGGTCCTCTTGTCCAGGACCTCGCGCGGCCCCATGAAGGGCTCGTCGCCGTAGACCGGGACCTCGATATAGCCGCCTTTCCGCCGGCACTTCTCGGGGTCGAACTTGTAGTAGTAAGGCAGCCGCCAATGGGCCAGGTCGTCGTAGGCCTTCCGCTGGATTTCGTCGGTCCATTTCTTGCCCATCCCAGTCTTCTTGCGGTTGTCGCCGGTGTCAACCCGGAACATGACGGGCTCGGGAAGGTCGACGGCCTCGCGGCTGTCCATTTTCTCCATCAGGGCCTTGATGTTGTATTTCGGGTTCTTCGCAATCTGGTCGATGATGCAGGCGAGGATGCAGAAGCCGCCGATGCTCAGCGGGCGCTGGTTCTTTTTCCCCGTGAGCGGGTTGACGGGGAGGGCCTGGTTGAAAAACGACCGCACCGTCCAAAGCGGCTCGCGCATCAGCGACGCTTTGGGCGCCGGAACGACCGCTCCCCTTTTCGCCTCGTCGGGGGCGACGGCGTCTGCCTTCTTGAATTTCTCCTCAAGCCAGCCCCGATCGTCTTCCATAATCCGGTCCCACCTCCAGTCGCCGTCGAAAATGGCCCGGAATTGCCGGTTGTGGAATTCCCAGTCGGCGTCGTCGAAGTCGTTTCCGACATACGCCCGGCTGAGTTTCGCAATGCGCTTCCGCCGGTTTTCCGGCTGGTCTTTGGCGACGAGGGCGGCTTCGCGCTTTAAATCGTCTAGTGTCATTGTCGTTTTCTTTATTATACCTCAGCAGGGCAGAGGATAGGCGATATCAAGACAGCCTTCCATGCTGCGCTCAGGAGATCAGGGCTGGCATCGAAGGGCTATCGTTTCCATGATATCCGGCGGACCTTTGCTAAGATGCTCTATAACCAGGGTGTCGTCCTGACGAAAATCCAACATCTCCTCGGTCATAAGTCAGTCAGCACGACTGAACGCTATCTTGGCGTGAAGTTTGAGGAAACCCGAGAGGCGATTCTGATGCTAGATGAACCATTAGCCCAGGCCTTGAGTGTATCCGGTAGCTATAAACCCATTGCACAATTGCCTGAGGCATCATCTCAGACCCCCTTAATTTCCATCAATTAACAATCCCCATTCGGGGTCCTAAAAACTGGCAGCCCAGCTATGGCCTGCCTTTTTTGGAGTTCTTGACATCGATCCGAGGCAGAGTATATCTTTAGTTTCGAACCCACGGGAGGGAATCCGCTAATAGGGGTTATTATTATGAAGAGCGCATTTAAGTTTGTAGTATTAGTTTCTTCATTTTTGACGTTGCTTTCTGCCTGCGGGGGGGGCGGCGGTTCATCGCCGCCTCCTCCACCAGTGTCAACTCCTGAATGGACTTGGGTATCCGGCAGTAATACCGCAGGTCAGAAGGGCACCTACGTCATCCTGGGTACAGCCTATCCCATTAACGTCCCCGGGGCACGAAACGCTGCCGTATCCTGGCTCGATTCTAGTGGCAAACTCTGGCTCTTCGGTGGAGACGGCCTTGATTCGAACGGCAATCTGGGCAATCTCAATGACCTGTGGAAGTATGACCCGGCAACGCTTGAGTGGACCTGGGTATCTGGCAGCAACGTAAGAACTCAAGCGGGCAGTTATGGCACCGAGGGTACAGCCGATCCCTCTAACGTCCCCGGGGCAAGGAGTTCGGCTGTATCCTGGCTCGATTCCCAGGGCAACCTCTGGCTCTTCGGGGGAGGGGGCTATGATTCGGTCGGCAATTGGGGCGATCTCAATGACCTGTGGAGGTATGACCCGGCAACGCTTGAGTGGACCTGGGTATCGGGCAGCAATACAATGAACCAGGTGGGTACCTACGGAACAGAGGGCACGGCCGCTCTGTCAAACGTACCCGGAGGAAGGGCTTCGCTTGTATCCTGGCTCGATTCTAGTGGCAAACTCTGGCTCTTCGGTGGACGGGGCTATGATTCGGCCGGCAATCTGGGCGATCTCAATGACCTGTGGAAGTATGACCCGGCAACGCTTGAGTGGACCTGGGTATCGGGCAGCAATACAGTGAACCAGGTGGGTACCTACGGAACAAAGAGCACAGCCGCTTCGTCAAACATCCCCGGGTCAAGACGTTGGGCCGTATCCTGGATCGATTCGAGTGGAAAACTCTGGCTCTTCGGAGGAGATGGCTATGATTCGGCCGGCAATGAATACTCTCTCAATGACCTGTGGAAGTATGACCCGACAACCAATGAATGGACCTGGGTATCTGGCAGTAATGTAGGAACTCAAGCGGGCAGTTATGGCACCGAGGGTACAGCCGATCCCTCTAACGTCCCCGGGGCAAGAGCTCCGGCTGCATCCTGGATCGATTCCAGTGGCAAACTCTGGCTCTTCGGGGGATACGGCCTTGATTCGAACGGCAATCAAGGCTGGCTCAACGACCTGTGGAGGTATGACCCGGCAACGCTTGAGTGGACCTGGGTATCGGGCAGCAATACAATGAACCAGGTGGGTACCTACGGAACAAAGGGCACGGCCGCTCCGTCAAACGTCCCCGGGGGGCGAGAGGCTGCCGTATCCTGGCTCGATTCGAACGGCAACCTCTGGCTCTTCGGGGGATCTGGTTATGATGCGGTCGGCCTTGGCGGCTATCTCAATGACCTATGGAAATGCACCCGGTAGTGGTTTTATACGTTTCGTGTAGAAGAACTAAGAAGAGCAAGGCAAGAAAGATCGTATAAACCACGCTGAACGATTTTCGGTCATTTGCCAGAAGACTCGCATCATGTCGGACCACTTTTCAGGGATGAAGTCCATAACTTTTCACAAGTTCTTGGCAATTTCTTGACAACTCCTTGACAACTCCCCCTCGCGAATCGGATAGAGTATCGGCAGAAATGGTAATGGTAAAGGAGATTAGACATCATGAAAATAAGCTTTAAGGGGAAAATGGGGAAAGTGGTGTCTTTGTTAGTAGCCTTCTCTCTGCTGTGGCTCTCAGGAAACCTCACGGCCGGAGAGAGGCGCGGAGCGACCATCGTGGTACATAAAAAGGATGGCGCTCAAGTAAAGGGCGAACTGATCGCCGTCAAACAGAACTCGATCCTCCTCTTGGAATCCTCCTCGGGGACCGACCTCTCCATTGATGTTCCGGACATCAAAACGGTTGGAATACTTAAGAAATCGAACACCGGGGCAGGCTTCGGCTATGGATTCTTGATAGGTGGCGCTGTGGGCGCCGGAATTGGTGGCTTAACCGTGGCAAAGCAGGCTGGATGGGTTGATATTTCGCCAGGAGTCGCAGTTCTTCTCTGTGGGGTTGGCGTTGGGCTTGTCGGGGGACTCATCGGAGTGATGGTTAGTGGACCAAGCGAACAAAAAATCCAAATTGAAGGGAAGAGCGAGTCTGGGCTCCAATACGAATTGAGAGCCCTGAAGTCAAAAGCGCGGATCCCTGACTTTCATTGATTATTGCCCGGCCGTGCCGAGGACTTCATCCCTTAAGAATGGTCCTTAGATCCGGCCTGCCGCACATTAACTCAGGCCTTGAGGGTATCCGGCAACTGCACAACCATTGCACAGTTGCCCCAAACCTCACCATAAAACCCTTCATAATCAATCAGTTAGCGAGGTCGATAGGCGCCCTCTTAGTCCGCAGATTGAAGGTTCGAGTCCTATACGGAGCATTGTCGTTCTTCTTATTATACCTCAGCAGGGGAGACGCGGCCCTGGGCTTGTTGAAGCAGCTCGATCTGCCGTTCCAGGCTATTGTGCTTGAGGTGGGTTAGAAGTTTGTATATTAAGCCCTGCTTGCCTTGTATTCGGGTTTGCCCCTGATATTCGTGCCACTTATTAGTTTTTGATTTTACTCGCCGTTTAGCGAGAGTAGGCTAAATTACGCATTTTATGTCACCAATCTGTCACCGATTTGGTGGCGGTGAAGAGGTCTATGTTCCGCGCGAGCGACGCACAGGACTCAAAATCCCGTCCGGGGCGACTCGGGTGTGGCTTCGATTCCCTCCACCGGCACTCTCTATCCTCCTGGAAAACCAGGGGGAATGATGGCCCAATGATACCGTCCGTGGGCCTTCCGTCTTTCAGTCCCAAGGCCTAATTTTCAGCGCTTTTCAATCTAATCTGGCACAAATCTGTCACAAAAGGCGAGAGGTCTGCGTCAGTTCGTTTGAAAGAGTTATATGCCCGTGATATAAATTCGTCATATGATGGGGAGGGGAAAATGAAAGCGATTGTTTGGACAAAATACGGACCACCGGATGTTCTTCAGCTCAAAGAGGTAGAAAAACCTGCTGCCAAGGACAATGAAGTACTGATAAAAGTTCATACGGCCTCCGTAAACGCATATGACTGGCGTTTCCTGAGAGGTGAACCATTCATAGCCCGCCTATTTGCCTGGCTAATTAAACCCAAAAATAAGATACTCGGAGCTGACATTGCGGGGCGGGTTGAAGCGGTTGGCAGAAATATAAAGCAGTTTCAGCCAGGTGATGAGGTATTCGGGTGTGGTCGCGGCGGTTTTGCCGAGTATGTATGCGTTCGTGAAGATAGATTGACGCTGAAACCGGCCAACCTATCGTTCGAGGAAGCAGCGGCCATACCTATGGCGGCAGTCACCGCCCTGCAGGCTCTTCGCGATAAAGGACAGATTCAGCCAGGGCAAAAGGTTTTGATTAATGGAGCGGGTGGTGGTGTGGGTACGTTTTCGGTGCAGATTGCGAAATCGTTCGGGGCTGAAGTCACTGCCGTATGCAGCACGAGGAATTTGGACATGGTGCGCTCGATTGGCGCAGACCATGCCATTGATTACACTCAAGAAGATTTCACTAAAAATGGACGGCGTTACGACCTGATTCTTGCTGTTAACGGATATCATTCGATTTTCGATTACAGGCGTGCATTAAGCCCCAGTGGCATTTATGTCGTGGCCGGAGGTTCCATGGCTCAAATGTTCCAAGGTTTGGTTCTGGGACCATGGATTTCAATGTTCGGGGGTAGGAAAATGAGCAGCATGCTGGCGAAAATAAACCAAAAAGATTTGGCCTTTTTGATTGAGCTTCATAAATCCGGCAAAGTAAAACCTGTTATAGATAGACGTCACCCGTTAAGTGAAGTTGCTGAAGCTATCCGGTATCTTGAAGAAGGGCACGCCCGAGGAAAAGTAGTAATAACCGTGGAGCATAATAACAAAACCTGACAAAGCGTTGAAGACCCCGCCGACTGATAGATAGGGTCCTGAGGGATATGCAGCCAGGCTAACCCACGTTCTTGACAACCAGCGACCAAAGGCCGATACTCAGGACAGCACAGCAAGAAGGGGAGAAGAGGCCCGAAATCTGGCCCGTCAAACAGTTCGCTCTCTGACTTCCTGGACCCTCTTAGATCCATTGAATATTGAAATTGATCGTGGAAGGTGTTAGGGTCGGTTTTGGAACGAGATGGGGATATCCTTTTAAGGTTAGGAAGATGCATGGGTGTCCCGAATTCTAAAAAAGCGTTATTGGCGGTTTTTTTTGGAGTGTTGATTTTAACACTCTTTCCGCAGGAGCTTCATCACACCGCCGGGGTCGTCAACGTCGAAGTCCCGGTCCGGGTTTTTGACAGCGACAGATTTGTCGACGATCTGAGCATCAACGATTTCGAAGTCTTCGAAGACGGCAAGCCCCAGAAAATCGTATCCCTTTATTTGATCCGGAAGACCGGGGTCCAAAAAGAGGAAGTACCCGCGGTTCCGAAGGCCGAGCCCGCTCCAAAGATCAAATTCGTTCCCGAAACCTCCCGGAATTTTCTGTTTATTTTCGAACTCCATGATCCCATGCCAAAGGTCGATGAGGCCTTGGATTATTTCTTCAAAGAAGTCTTTCAAAAAGGGGACCGGGTGACCGTCGTCAGCCCGAAGGGGACGTATCGGTTCAAACAGGAAACGTTAAACCGCGCTCGGCCCGACGAAGTCGCCCGTCAACTCAAGAAAAAGCTTAGGAAGGACATCCTCCTTGGGGCCATGGATTATAAGAGCCTCATTCAGGATATAAAGGATATGGATAGACCAGAGATGGAAAGTGACGTGCAGGCGCGATTGATCATGAATGATATCCGGCAGCTACGCGATCGGCTGACCGTCAACGATGAGGGGATTCGGCGGCTCGCCCAGGCCTTGAAAGCTCAGGAAGGACGGAAGATCATTTTCCTATTCTACCAGAAAGAAGAGATCGTGATTCCGGGTTCGAAATATGAGACCTCGAAATATGGGGGGGAAACCTGGAGGCCAATTGACTACAACGTCGAGGACGTCGAGAAAATCTTCGCCGACGCCTCCCTGACGGTCAATTTTATCTTTCTAACAAATTCCACGACGGACACGTTTGACGTCACGGACCTCCGTCGTTATGAGCGCAGCCTGATAGACCTGTCCGATAGCCTCTTCGGGGCCTTCCGGGAGATGTCGCACGCCTCCGGCGGAATCACGGAATCTTCGGCCAACGCCCTGGCCGCCTTCAAGAAAACAGTGACAGCGTCGGAGAATTATTATCTCCTCTACTATGTCCCTTCCGAATATAAGGCCGACGGAAAATTCAAGGAGATCAAAGTTACGGTGAGAGGTAAGCATTACCAGGTTTCCAACCGTTCCGGCTATATTGCCAATTGATGTCTCGCCAGCGTCCTGATCAGTCAACCTTCGGTCCAGCGAGCTATTTGATAGGAATTTCTTTTTTTTGCGCGGTATGGAACCGCCGGCTTCGGACTAGGGGTAAAAATATTCTGTTTTCAAACCCAGACTGGGCAAAAGCGACCCTGCAGTTCAGTCAGGATTTTGATTTGCTCTCCGGATCTTGGCCCAAATCTAAGGAACAGATTTTTGCCAGAAAATTCATATGATATCTGGATAAGTCTTTAAGACGCGGTCCCTCTTACTGAAGTTCCGGAGCTCCTTATTGGATATGCCGATGATAGCCCGGCCCACGAAGCACACGGCCGGGACGATTTGAGGTGATCTGACCATCTGCGACGACCGCCTGCCCGTTCACAAAAACGTATTTCATGCCGACCGAGTAATGGCTCGGATCTTCGAAGGTCGCGACGTCCCGGACTGCGGCTGGATCGAAAACCACCACATCCGCCATCATCCCCGGCCTGAGGATCCCCCGGTCACGGAACCCCACGCGAGACGCCGGCAGCGAGGTCATCTTCCGGATGGCTTCTTCGAGCCTGAGGAGCTTCTCATCGCGGACGTATTTCCCCAGAATGCGGGTGAATGTGCCCCAGGCGCGGGGGTGGGACTTCGATCCGGACAACGGCCCATCTTCCGCTCCCGCCTCCGAATCGGTACAGATCGAGACAAGCGGGTTTCTCAGGGCCGTCCGCACGTCCTCTTCGTTCATGATCGAAGTGACGCAAGAGCTCCGCCCCTTGTCGGCCATGATGAGATCCATGACAACATCGCGCGGATCTTTCCCGAGCTTCTTGCCGATCTCCGTCATATTCATTCCCTCATACTTCTTCAAGTCTTTATTGAGGACCGTGACGAGCATGATTCCGTCACCGCCGCCGGCCCCGTACCACTGATTCTCCCAAGCGGTCACCGTCGGATCGTCCATCTCTTTTTTGATGCGTCCGCGCTGCGCAGGGTCCTTCAGGCGCGCCAGCATTTTGTCAACTCCGCCCTCGAGAGCCCAAAGCGGGAGGCAGGCATCGAGGCCGTTGGATGCCCGAACGTAGGGGTACTGATCCGCCGTGATGTCGAGCCCTCCGGCCCGCGCGCCTTCGATCCGGGCCAGCACCTCGGCCATTTTGCCCCAATTGGCTTTATAGGCGACCTTGAGGTGCCAGATCTCGGCCGGGATATGAGCTTTTTCCGCGATGGTGAAAACTTCTTTGAGAGACTCGGAAATTTGGTTGGCTTCCGAGCGCTGGTGGGTGAGATAGATGCCGCCGTAGCTTGACGCGACACCGGCCAGGGCGATCAGCTCATCGGTGGTCGCAAAACGGTCGGGCATGTATTGTAATGCTGAGCTCAAGCCGAGGGCGCCCTGTTCCATGGCCTCGGCCACGAGCTTCTTCATCTCCTCGAGCTCTTGAGGCGTGGCTGGCCGGTCGTCCTCGCCGATCACGTAATGGCGCACTCCGCCTGCTCCGACGAATGTCGCGAGATTGATCGCCGGGTGGGCCCGTCCGTCCAAGCGTTTGAAATAACCCTCCAATGTCCTCCAGTCGGCGATCACTCCGAAGTGTTGATACATCGGCGACGCTTCTTCGATCATCCGGTCATTGACGGGAGCGATGGACGTTCCTTCGCCGGTCACCTCCGTGGTCACGCCCTGAGTGATCTTGCTGGCGGCGCGGTTGTCGACGAGCAAGGTGAACTCGGACTGACCCAGCATATCGATAAAACCCGGAGCAACGACAAGGCCAGAGGCATCGATGCGTGTTCGCGCCGATGCCGCACTGAGATCGCCGATCGCCTTGATCCGGTCGTCCTGAATTCCAATATCGCCGCGGAACCACGGCGCCCCCGTGCCGTCGACGATACGCCCTTTGCAAATGATGACATCGAAATCGGGCGCAACCGGCGCCTTTGAGCGCGAGCATGAGGCCAATATGACTACGCCGACAACAGCGAACAACACCCTGGCCAAGACAGAAAGATTTCTTTTAGATAATCGCATGGACTTCCTCCGCCAAAATAGATTATGACCTCGCAGTAGATAATAATCCAGCCCCGGATCCGTTTTCCTCCGTTGACACGCCTTGACCGTTGGTGCTATTTTTCGTCCATGTCACGCTATCAAGCCCAAGACCTCAAACCCTCTCTTTTGACAAAAGAACCCGTCAGCCGCCGCGATTTTATCAAGACGGCGGGAACCGCAGCCGTCACCGGCGCCGTGATGGGCCGGACAGGCCTCGCGCTCGCGCGGGATGAGCGCCAAACGGTGACGCTCGCTTTCGTCGGCTGCGCCCATATCCACACGCCGAGCTATGTCGGCCTGCTCGGCAAGCGTCCCGACGTCAAGGTCAAATACGTTTGGGACCACGACCCGGACCGGGCCGCCCGGCGGGCCGCTGAATTGAAGGCCAGACAACCAGCCGACCCGAGCGAGATCTGGTCGGACCGCGAGGTCTCCGCCGTCGTGATCTGCTCGGAGACCAACCGCCACCATGATCTGGTCCTGGCGGCGGCGAAGGCGAAGAAACACATGTTCGTCGAAAAACCGCTCGGCATCACGGCCCGGGAGAGCGCCGAAATGGCCGAGGCCATCGAGAAAGCGGGCCTGCTCTTCACGACCGGGTATTTCATGCGGACCCAACCCCACCATCTGTTCCTCAAGGACCAGGTTGCCAAAGGGAGCTTCGGAAAGATCACCCGGGCCCGCGGCTCGAACTGCCACAGCGGCTCGCTTGGCGGCTGGTTCGACCAGGAATGGCGCTGGATGGCCGACCCGAAGATCGCCGGCGTCGGGGCCTTCGGCGACCTGGGAACCCATTCCCTGGATATCCTGATGTGGCTCCTGGGCAGCGTGGCGTCGGTCGCGGCCGACATCAAGGTCGTCACGGGCCGCTATGGCGACTGCGACGAGACCGGCGAGGCCCTCCTCCGGTTCAGGAGCGGGGTCATCGGCACCCTGGCCGCCGGCTGGGTGGACGTGGATAATCCCGTCTCGCTCTTGATCAGCGGCACGGAGGGCCACGCCGCGATCGTCAAGGACAAGCTCTATTTCACCTGCAAAAAGGTCGCGGGGGCGTCCGGGGACGGGCCGTGGCTCGACCTGCCCCAGGCCCTGCCGGCGCCGATGGACCAGTTCGTCGATGCCGTGGCCGGCAAAAAAGGCCTTCCGCTGGTCACGCCTCAAGAGGCCGCGGCCCGGGTGAGCGTAATGGAGGCCGCCTACAAGGGCGCCCGCGCCCACGCCTGGGCCGAGCCCGCATAGCCCGGCGGGGTTGAATGGCACGGCTCTCCTCGGTCGTGTATAATCTGCATGAACGGAGCGATCAGGTGAAAGTTGTTGTCGTCATCCCCACGTTCAACGAGGCGGGAAACCTGGCCGCCATGGCCGAGGCGCTGTTCGCTCTGCCCGTCCCCGGCCTGAGCCTCCTCGTTGTCGATGACGAGTCTCCCGACGGCACGGGTCGCCTGGCGGATGAGCTGGCCGCGGCCGCGGGCGGACGCATGAGCGTGCTGCACAGGCACGGCCCCCGCGGCCTGGGCCTCGCGTATCGGGACGGCTTTCGCCTGGCCTTGGAGAGGGGAGCCGACGCGGTCGTCCAGATGGACGCCGATTTTTCTCATTCCCCCGCCGACGTCCCGCGTCTGGTCGAAAAACTGGCCGAGTGCGACGTGGCCGTGGGCTCGCGCTACGTTTCCGGCGGCCGTATCGACGATCTATGGGGCTTCAGCCGCTTCGCCCTGAGCCGGTCGGCCAACGCCTACGCCCGGACGATCCTGGGCCTCAAGACCCGCGACGCGACCGCGGGCTTCAAGTGCTGGCGACGGTCGGCACTCGAGGCGATCGACCTGGGGCGCATGGGCTCCGGCGGCTACCTCTTCACGGTGGAGATGGCCTACGTCAGCAAAAAGCTGGGGCTGCGGGTCGCGGAGGTCCCGATCTATTTCGCCGACCGCCGCGTCGGCCTGTCCAAAATGAGCCTGAAGGTCAAGCTCGAGGGGGCCGTGGGGGTGCTCGGAGTTTGGCGGCGCCACCACCGCTTGCATCCCCTCGAGCGGGGAACTTGATGCGGCTGAGGCCATGAAAAAATACTTCGTGCCCGGGGCGTTGATCCTCTGCATCGCGATCTCGCTCGTCATGTGGATCTTCAAGCCCATCCCTCACGCCCACCGCTATGATCTTGCTTTCCAGCTGTCGCTTGTCCTGACGGCCATCTGGCTTTTTTGCAGGGTTTCTCCCGGCGGGATCTTCAGAAAGGGGGTCCTCGCGGCCATCCTCGCGATCGGGCTCGGCTTGGGGGCCTTTCATCTGGCGAGCATCGACCGCCGCGCTGAGATCGTAACCACATACAGAACCGTTTTCGAAGCCATCGACGGCGGCCGGAATCCGTACACATGCGGGACGATCTTCCATAGGGGAGAGGGCGAAACCGCCGTTTACGGGGATTTCAATTATCCGCCGGCGGAGATCTACCCTTATTACCTGGCATATCGGCTCAGCGGGAGATGGAACAGTGTCGTCCTGACGACCGTCATCGTTCTCCTTAACGCCCTCTCTTGCCTGATCCTGCTCCGGACGTTCCCCGGCATCAGGCCGGGATACCTGATGGCCTTTTTTCCGCTCTTCCTTTTCGGTGAGATCAAGACCAACCCCTCCCTGACCTTTTTTGTGACGGCCCTGCTCCTCTGGCTGATGCAAAAGGACAGGGAAGGACCGAAAAAGATCACCCGCTATCTGATCGCCGTCGTCTTCGGGATCGGGATGATGACCAAGTTCCTGATCATCCCGCTCATGGCGGCCTACTACTGGCACAAATTCGACCCGCGGAAGCTCAAGTCGCTCGTTACGATCGCCGTGGACACGGGCATCGCGTTGGGAACCGGCCTCCTTATCATGGCGCCCTTTGGCATCGCCGCCGTTTTCAAAAACACCATCCTCTTCAACCTCATCCTCAAGGAGCGGGACGTCCTGACGACGTTCTACCCCAATGTTCTGTCCGGCCCTCTCGAATGGCTGGGCCTGGGCCGTGTCTATCCCGTCGTGGCCGTGATCATTTTTAGCCTGTCGGTCCTGGCGGCCCCGAGGCTCGGCCTTTTTCCGGCCATGCTGACGGCGGCCTTCGGGTTTTTGCTGGTCGCCCCGACGCCGCGGACACAGTACCTCCCCATCATCATTTACCTGGCGCTCGCCGCCAAGTGCACGGACATGATGGAGCGGGGGCCCCTCCTTCCCCAGATCTTGAAACGGACCCGGCCGGCCGGGCCCGGAACGACAGGCTGACCAGCTCGGCAAATCTCCGGAACACGTTCAACTGGATCTGCCGGAAGGGACGTCAGCGGATTGACTTTTTCGGCCCAAGTTGATAATTCTTCGTCCCGGGCGGCGTTTATTGTTCCTTGAGGGCAGGCTGGAAGGAGCCATCATGATCGAGCTGATCGGACGCATAGCCGACAAGTTTCAGAAGCGCTTCGGGGGAAAGCCCCTCCTCGTCGCCTCGCCGGGCCGGGTCAATCTCATCGGCGAACACACCGATTACAACGAGGGCTTCGTCCTGCCCGGAGCCACGGACAAGGCGATCATCTTCGCCGTCGCCCCCCGGGCCGACGCCGTTTGCCATTTCATCTCCCACGATTTCGACCAGGAGCTTCGTTGCGATCTCGACTCTCTCCACCGCTCGCCCCTCCGCTGGCCCGATTACCTCCAGGGCGTCATCGACCAGCTCCTGCGGGCCGGCCACAAGATCAGAGGCTTCAATTGCGTTTTCGGAGGCGACATCCCGATCGGCGCGGGCATGTCCTCGTCGGCGGCGATCGAGGGCGGCCTGGCCTTCGCCCTGAACGCCATGTTCAGCCTGGGCCTCGATAGCCTGACCCTGGTCAAGCTGGCCCAGAAGGCCGAGAACGAGTTCGTGGGGGTCCGCTGCGGGATCATGGACCAGTTCATCAATATCCACGGCCGGGAGAAGAAGGTCCTCAAGCTCGATTGCCGGTCCCTCGCCTACGAATATTTCCCCTTTGAGAGCGAGGACCTGCGGATCGTCGTCTCCGACACTCTCGTGCGGCGCGAGCTGGCCGGGTCCGAATACAACGTCCGGCGCCGCCAGTGCGAGGACGGCGTCAGCCTGCTCAAGAGATTCCAGCCCGAGGTCGGGAGCCTCAGAGACGTGACGCTGGAGCTCCTCCAGGCCCACCAGACGGAACTTGACCCGGTCGTCTTCCGGAGATGCGACTATGTCGTCCGGGAGAATATCCGCGTCGCGGAGGCCTGCGTCGACCTCCTCCGGGGCGACTTCAAGTCCTTCGGCGAGCGGATGTACGACTCCCACGCGGGCCTCCGCGACGATTACGAGGTCAGCTCGGCCGAGCTCAACACCCTCGTCGATGCCGCCGCCCGGGTCCCCGGCGTCCTGGGGTCCCGGATGATGGGGGCGGGCTTCGGTGGTTGCACGATCAGCCTGGTCGAGTCGGCCGCCGTCCCCGAATTCGAAGCCTTGGTCAGCCGGGATTACCAAGCGGTGACCGGCCAAGCTCCAAAGATCCACGTCATCAAGATCGAGGCCGGCACCCACCTCGTTTAAATATTCAGGTCCCTCCCGTTTTCTCTGATCATTCTAAAAAAGGCATGCGTGGGATGGTGTCCGAGGAATCCGCCCCGCTAAGAAGCGGGACTGTCCGCATCCGGACAGATATGGCAAGAGGCGGGACGGCTCCCTGCCGGAGGGACTCCCTCCGAGTCCGCGATCTCGAGAAGAAACGAGGAGGGAACGGCGTTAAGAACCGCGATCTGGGGCGGAGGCCATCCCCGAGGCCTAGTCGATGGATTCACGGGAATGGGTCCCGTCCACCTTTGGATTTGACCGATTCTTTGCATTTTCTTGACAACTTCTTGACAACTCGAGCGGGCGAGGAGGGTATTGTAAAACCGGAAAGAAGATGATAGATTTAACCCAACAGTCAGCCAAGCAAGCGGATATCCTAAAAAGGAGGATTTTTCTATGAATCAGAGGGGTTTCAGGGTTTTTTTGGTCGCGGTCCTGGTGCTGGGCCTGGCGGTCCTTTCGTGCGCCCAGACGAATCAGCCGAAGAAGCTGACCATCCTTCACACCAACGACACGCACTCGGCAATGGTGCCCTTCGAGACGGGGTTCATTCCGGCCGTCGCATCTGAACCGAAGCCGTCGTCCTGGGCGGGCCTCTGGAACGTCTGGGACCAGGATTATGCCGGCATCGCCCGGATGGCCACGCTCATCAAGAAGCTGAGAGCAACGGACAAGAACGTCCTGGCCCTCAACGCCGGCGACGTCTTTGTGGGGTCGTTCGAGTTCAACAAGTACCTCGGCTACCCGGAGCTCAAGATCATGGAGAACCTGTACGACGCCATGGAGCTCGGGAACCACGAGTTCGACCTGGGCGTCGATGCCCTGGCCGGCGTCCTCAGCGGGACGCTTGCCGGCGGCCCCCCGGTGAACCTCCCCATTCTCTGCGCCAATGTGGATTTCTCCGGAACCGGCACATCTCTTCAGTTTCTCAAGAACACGGTGAAGCCGTCGATCATCCGGACGGTCGGCGGGGTCAAGGTCGGGATATTCGGGCTCGTCACCCAGGAACCGCAGAATTATTCGGACGCCGTGAACGCGATGTTCCCATATCCATATGATGCTCCGGACCAGACAAAAACTCTCTGGGCTTATGCAGGGGGGATCGCGGGAGGCCTGAAGAAGCAGGGTTGCGACGTGGTCATCTGCGTTTCCCATCTCGGCACTTACGTGGATGTCAACTTCCTAGCGCCCTACGTCCCCTACATCGATGTGATTATCGGGGGCCACACTCATGATGCTTATGCGCAGCCCTACGTTCTGGACTCTCCGTCGGGCGGCAAGGTCATCATCGTCCAGGCCGGCTGCTTCGGCTGGTACCTGGGCGAGCTGAAGCTCAACGTCGACAGCAGCGGCATCACGCTGGACAAGTGGGTGCTGTACCCCGTCGACGGCCGGGTCAAGGAGGACCCTCAGGTCCGGACGATCGTGAACCAGGTCCGGTCCGGGGTTGTCAACGACCCGCGTTTCGGTCCCGTCTACAGCCAGCCTGTCGCGTTCGCCCTCAGGGATATCCTGAAGTCCTGGCCCGCCAACGGCCAGAACAGGGATACGCCGGTGGGGAATCTCGTGACCGACGCCTTCAAGAACCGCCTGACCAAGGCCGGATACCAGGTGGATTGCGCCCTGGACGTTTTGGGATATGAGGGAGCCGACATCTATGCCGGCAAAGTCGTCGGCAATAATATCCTACGGGCCGTCCCCTACGGCTACGACCCGGTGTCCGGGCTCGACTTCAAGGTCGTCGTCGTTCCGCTTCCCGGATCGCTGCTCCTGGGGGGGCTCGAATACGCGGCGGACAATGTGACCAACACGACGGACCTTGCCGTCCAGGGATCAGGAATCACCTACACCTATAACTCGAACAACCCGCCAGTGCAGCAACTCGGCCTGCTCAGCCGGATCGATCCGTCCTCGGTGAAAGTGAATGGGACGTCCGTCGATCCCGGCAAATACTACATGGTCGCTATGTCCGACCAAGTCTTCAACTTCCTGAACGCTCTGACCAAGAACCCTCAAGATCCCACTGATCCTGGCATGTTGTCGAGCCTTTCAACGGGTCTCAACGAATACACGATCGTCCGCGACTACATGAAGTCCCTGAAGTTCGTCCTATATAAGTCGGAAGGCCGGATCAAGGACACCGCCGTCGCGGCGAGCAAATAGGGATCAGCCTAGCTCAGCAGCGAGCTGTCGGGGGCCGTCCGGGGGAGGCCATCGGGTGGGGGGGGGGCGATGGCCTCCTCGGCGCCGGTCCCGTCGAACATCCTGTCCGGGCAGGCCACCCGCCCTCTCATTCGGCGAAGCAAGACCCCCCAGGCTTTCTCCGGATGATTTCCCCATCTTTATTTTTGCCTGGAAAACGTGGATAATACCTGCTTGCCGCCAAACATGAAATTTCAAAGGACTCGAAGATGAAAAAAGCCTGCCTGCTCCTCATAGCCATGATGTTCCTGTCCTGCCTGGGCTGCCAGGCCGGGACCGGCCCGGAAGACCCCCGTAAACCGTCGGCCCCTGCCGTCTCTCAGGAATCTCCCGTCCAAGCTCCGGCCCCCCAGCCCACCGTCGCTCCGGACCGCGCTCAGGACGACTTGGCGGCCTTCATCAGCGGCTTTCCCGGGACGGCGGACGCCTGGAAGAAAAAAGAGGAGGCCGAGTCGTGGCGGACTTTCGCGAAGTCCGCGGACGAGCATTGGGCCGCTTTCGATGCGGCCATCCTCGAACCCATGAAAAAATGGGCGGGGGAAGACCTCCGGGAAAGCGGGCTCGTCACGAAGACCCTGCTCTATCCTTTTGGCGGCCCGGATTTCGTCACGGCCTTTGCTTTTTATCCGGCTGCGGAGAAGACCATCCTGATGGGCCTCGAACCGGCCGGAAACCTGCCCGATTTCGGGACGGCAACCCCGGAATGGACGGACGAGTTCTTCAAGGATCTCGACACCATCATGTCCGATTTCCTCAAGCGCGGCTATTTCGTCACCGAGCACATGAACGAAGTCTTCTCGAAGAACCGGGTGGTCGGGGCCCTGCCCCTTGTGGCCTTTTTCCTGAAGCGGACCGGCCATTCCATCATCGGCGTCAAGCGGCTGGCCGTCAACGAAAAAGGGGAGTGGGTCGAAACGCCTTTTACGTCCCTCAAGAGATTGCTGAAACGGCCTTCTGGCGTCCGGATCGATTACATCAGGCCCGGGGCGAGCGCCGCGCAGAGCGTCTATTACTTCTCCTGTGACCTGGCCGATGGCGCCTTCAAGAAGGATTCGCCGCTCCACCGCCTCTTCGACGGTTTCGGCGGCGTCACGACCTTCATCAAATCTGGCTCCTACCTCCTCCATTATGGTGATTTCTCGAACCTCCGGACGCTGATCCTCCGGAAAAGCCTCTGGGTCCTCGAGGACGATACGGGGATCCCTTACCGCTATTTCAAGCGGCAGGGCTGGGAGATCCAGCTCTACGGGGCCTACGCGAAGCCGGTCGAGGACTTTTCCGCGGCGGCGGTCGAACAGAAAGACCTCAAGGCCGCCTATGAGGACAAGGCCGGGAACGTCAAGAAGCTGCCCTTCCATTTCGGCTATCATTGGGTGTCGAAGATCGACAACCTCCTCTTGATGAAAAGACCTCCGGCGAAAGCCGGGAACCGCTGAGGCCGCGCCGGGGCGTCGCATGGACGGGAAGAAGCCGGAAAGAGCCCGACTTGCCGCCCGGGTCGCTCTGCTGGCTGTTTTCCTGGGGCTCATCATCTTCGCGTCCGTCAAGTTCGCCCCGTCCGTCACTAAGCTGATCCGGCGTCCGGAGGCCTTCAAGGCGTTCATCGATTCCTATGGCCCGGTCAGCGCCATCGTCTACATCCTTGTCCAGGTCGTCCAGGTCGTCGTCTTCGTGATCCCCGGGGAGATCGTCCAGGTCGCGGGCGGATATATCTTCGGGACCGGGCTCGGGACGCTCTATTCCGTCGTCGGGATCCTCCTCGGGACGATGATCGCGTTCTTCTCGGCCCGGCTCCTGGGGTACTCCCTGGTCAAGGCCATCGTCTCGCCGAAAAAGCTCAAGGAATTCGACTTCCTCATCAACAACTCGAAGTCCGAGATCGCCATCTTCGTCCTTTTCCTCGTCCCCGGGATCCCCAAGGATTCCCTGGTCTATATCTCGGGGCTGACCCCGGTCAAGCCGCTGCGCTTCTTCCTGATCTCCATGATCGCCCGCTTCCCCGGGCTTTGGGGCTCGGCGTATATCGGGGCCAACCTCCAGGAGAAGGACTATCTGCCTGTCTGGGTCCTTTCCGGGGTGGCGCTCGTGCTCTTTGTCGCCGGAGCCATCTACAGGGACCGGATCATCGGTTGGCTGCATCGCCTCAGGCGTCACGGGGAGGAGGGGCCGCCGGACCGCTGACCCCGGCCGGCGCGGACGGGCCGAATGCCATGAACGGAGGTATCCAATCCATGATCAAGAAATTGTTCGCGACGGAAGGAAACCTGTCCGGGACTATCCTCCGGTTGGGCTTGGGCGCCGTCATGCTTCCCCACGGAGCCCAGAAGCTCCTGGGCCTCTTCGGCGGCGCCGGGTTCAGCGCCTCGCTGAAGGGGTTCGAGTCCTCTTTCCATATCCCGGCCATCCTCGCCCTCGCGGCCATCCTCGCGGAGTCCGTGGGTGCCGTCGCCTTGGTCCTAGGGTTTTGTACGAGGATCGCGGCCCTGGCGATCGCGGTCGACATGGCCGTGGCCGTCTATCTCGTCCACTGGAAGGTTGGCTTCTTCATGAACTGGATGGGGAGTCAAAAAGGGGAGGGCTTCGAGTATCATATTCTGGCTATCGCCATCGCCCTGGCCCTCGTGATCAAGGGCGGCGGGCTGTGGTCGGTCGACCGGGCGATCGGCGGCGGAAAGAAATAGAGCGGCTACCGGGACGTCATTCCGACGTCGTCCGTGACCTCCAGGTCGACGTCGTAATAGACAGCGGACATCGGTCTGCCGGACACCGGCTCGATGTTGTCGAGCCTCACGACGGTGTGATAGAGACCCCTCTTCAGGCCCGCAGTGGAAACCGTATTCATGACCGTCTGGGTTTTTCCGTTTTTGGCCACGGACACGGAAAGCCAGGCCGGAAGATCCTGCCGGACTTTCCAGAGGGGCAGCTCTGAGGTCCTTTTGTTCGTCAGCATGATCGTCCCGGAGAGCTTCTGAGGAGCGGTGCCAGCCGCCCGCAGCGAAACGAGATAGGTGTCCGCGACGACGACCGGGGGTAACGGAAAAGCATTAGATCTGGAGAATCGGAACATCGCGACGTCGTTCGGGTCGATGAGAGCGGTCAGAGATTCACCCGGGTGAAGCGGAGGGGCTGCCGTCTTATGCTCCCAGAGATCACGCACATAATAAGCAGTCCTCGGGTCGAGCCCGAGGTCGCCCGGCCTGGCGGTGACCGTCGCCGGCGACTTTCCCTGGTTGAAAATCAGGATCGCCTGGCTGCCGTCGAATAATGGCTTGCCGGCCCAGACGCTGACCTTTCCCTCCGTGTGGATGATATGCCCCTGGACGCCGAGCGGGTCCTGGTCAACGGCGATGACCTCAGGATTGGTCAGGATCTTGATGGTCGATGCCGACATGTCCCTGAGGTCGTTCCCGGCCATAAGAGGCGCGGCCATCATGCACCAGAGGCTGAAGAAAGCGCGGTTCTGGGACTCGCTTAGCCCCGGCATCCCGGCGATCAGCATGTCGGGGTCGTTCCAGTGGCCGGGTCCGGCATACGGGTATAATTTCTGGTTGTCTGCAGCGATTTTCATGGCCAACTCCCAGTTGACCTGGCCCGGCGCGCAGATGTCCGTGGTCGTCCGCCAGAGGTGGCCGACCGGGGCGGCCCACTTCCACGGATCTCCGTCGCCCCACGAGCAGAGGCTATGGACGACGGGGCGGCCGGCAGCGTGCTGGGCGTCATGGAGCCTCGTGTAGGCCTTGACGATGTCCTGTCCCTCGGTGTTGCACCAGTCGATCTTGATGTAGTCCGCCCGCCACTCGGCGAACTGCCGCATATCCTCGAGCTCGTGGCCATTCGTTCCCGGCATGGCTCCGCTGCAGGTGCGGGTCCCGGCGTCCGTGTAGAGGGCGTACTTCAGGCCTTTTCGGTGGATGTCGTCCCCGAGGCCGCGGAGCCCAGACGGGTAACGCTCGAGGTTTGTCGTGATCTTGCCGTCTGTCCCGCGCGAGAAACAAATGCCCTCGTCGGGGCCGACATAGGAGTAGCCGGCGTCCTTCAGGCCGCTCGCGACAAGGGCGTCGACGATCTCCTTGATCAGCTTTTCGTTCTGCGGCTCCTGGCCGAAGGTGTTCCAGGGATACCAGCCCATCGGGGGAGTGAGAGCCAGCCCGTCGTCCATGGCATGGGTCCCGGCGGCGGGTTCTTGAGCGTGGGGGAATATCGCGCAGAGAACGATGGCCGTCCCCAAGGCCGAGACAAATATTATTATTCTTTTCATCTGGCTTGAGATCAGGCCTCTTAGCCCCACAATGGATTTTTCGGAAGGGCGCTATTTTTTCTTCTTCCTCGTGCGGCGCGGTTTTGTTTCTTTGTAAATTGTCAGGGTCTTCGGCATTGGCGAGGGAGTCAGGGCCTCGTGGATAATTCTCTTCACCCGGTCTGGCTCCATCCTCGAATGCACGGAGAGCCAACTGTACATGTCTTGCAGACTTTTCTCCAGGGCGGCGATCTTTTTCTCCAGGACGGAAACTCTTTGCCTCACGATCAAGGAGATCTTCCACTCGAGTTGCGATTTCAATTCCCTCGCATTCCCTTCATCATGCCGGAACCATTGAGGTTTCTTTTTAGGCCTCATCGCTTTCTCCTTCCACAGAGAATCATCCATCCTTCTCCGGGTCAGGTCAAGGATTTTGATTTTCTTCCTAGTCCTCAGCCGGGTCCGGCCAAGACCTCGCCCCCCCGCCACACGGACCGAGCTATGATATACTCCCGACGGATGAGGAGGTCATGATATGCGCCTGAAGATCGCCTTGGCCGTTCTATCGGCCGTCTTCGCTTTTGCCTGCAGCAAGGGAAACATCGAAATCCGCCGCGACGCGGCCCCGCAACCGCTGAGCAAAGATGAATTTTCGAAGCTGACGGCCGATTTCCGCTACTCGCCGGTCTGGTGGCAAACGGCCATAGGCCTTCCCGACGACTGGCAGAAAACCCTCGTTTCCAAGGAAGGAGCTCTCCTTTATGAATACGATGGGGCCTACCCCGGGAATTTCCGGATACGGGTGACCGCTTCCTGCGCGAATGCCGCGGACGCGACCGCCGAGCAGTCCATGGCCAACCCTCGCGTGCCCATCGTCGAAACCTCATTTGTCAATAGGGACGGAGACGAGATCCTCCACTCGAACGCGATGGCGGTCGTCCCCAGGGACGGCCAGAACCTCCCCATGGCCGCTTCGCCTGCGCCCGGACCCCGGCCTCCCCGCGGCGACCTCCTTCTCCTCCGGAGGATGGACAAGGGGGGCCCGATCGTCATCGTCATCGAGTCATCCCATCCGCTTTCAGTAAAAAAAGGGGGCAGGGGAGTGTATCTCGAAGGCCGGAGATTCCTGAGCGCCAGCGGCGCCTGGCGCACCTCGAAAACCGGCAAGAACCGTCTGACCCTCGTTTTTCCGGACGACCTCGCGGAACTCGCGGTCTACTGCGCGTCCGGGCACGAGGCCGGCGAAGTGGGCTTGGAATGGGCCAAAGCCCAGCCCGGCCTGAGCGCCGGCTGGTGGAGGCGCCGGGACTTTCCGTACGGAACGCTCAGCGTCCCCGACCGGACCATGCAGGAGATCCTCGATTCCTCGATCCGGAATATCTACCAGGCCCGGGAAATCAAGAACGGCCTCCCGATCTTCCAGGTCGGGCCGACCTGCTATCGGGGGCTCTGGGTCGTCGACGGCTGCTTCATCCTCGAGGCCATGACCTATCTCGGCCGAGGTGCGGAGGCGCGGGCCGGGATCGACCATCTTCTCACTCGCCAGGGCCCGGACGGGTCCTTCGATATCCTCGGAAAGTACTGGAAGGAGAACGGGATCGTCCTCTACATCCTCTACCGGCACGCCCTCCTCACGGGGGACATGGAATGGCTCAAGGCAAAATGGGGGACGGTCAGGACCCTCGTCGGCGTGATCAAGCGTCTCCGTGAGGCGAGCCGCAAGAACCCCGCAGCGCCCGAAGCAGGGTTGATGCCCCCGGGTTTTTCCGACGGCGGCATCGGCGGGATCAACGCCGAGTATACCAACGTCTACTGGAACCTCGCCGGCCTCCGGGCCGCGGTCGAGGCGGCGCGGCTCATCCAGGCGCCTGAGGCTGCGGATTGGGAGGCCGAGTATAGCGACTTTTGGGCCACGTTCCGGAAGGCCGCCAAGCGGGACGCGAAACCCTACCGCGACGGCCTGATGATCCTCCCCGTCCTGATGGCACCGAGCCCGGATATCTTGCCTGTCCGGGGCCAGTGGGCTTTCTGCCACGCCGTCTTCCCGGGACAGATCTTCGAGCCCGATGATCCGCTGGCGCGCGCCAACATGGCCTTGCTCGATGACAATCAATCCGAGGGCCTTGTCTACGGCACGGGGTGGATGGCCAACGGCATCTGGAACTATTTCGGCTCCTTCTACGGCCACGCCCATCTCTGGCTCGGGAATGGGCCCAAGGCGGCCGAGGTCCTGTACGCGTTCGCCAACCACGCGTCCCCGCTCGGCGCGTGGCGCGAAGAGCAGCCGCCCGCCGGCCAGGATAAAAAGGGCGGGACGTTCGTGGGTGATATGCCTCACAACTGGGCGAGCGCCGAATTCATCCGGCTCGTCCGCAACCTCCTCGTCCTCGAGCGCGGCCAGGAACTCCATGTCCTCGAGGGGCTGCCGCGAAGCTGGCTTTTCGCGAACGCCGAAACGGCGCTCAAGGACGTGGCCACGGATTTCGGACCCGTCTCCCTTCATCTCAAGGTTAGCGCCGACGGACGGAGCGCGACCCTCGCCGTCACCAAGCCGGAATCGCCGCGCCTGAAGAAGCTCGTCGTCCACCTGGGCGCCTGGGCCCGGGAAGGCAAGGTCCTGACCAGCAGAGAAGGCAGGACTTACTTATTCGAGATCCCGATGGTCAAATAAAAAAGAAACTGCGCTTCTTCGGGGGCCATCCCGACAGCCGGCGTCTAGCGTCCGGAGAGAGAGACAGCCGGATAGCCTTGTTCGGACGACCCCATTTTTCGCCCAGGTGATAAGGGGTTCATGACATTGGCCAGGATAACGAGAAGGACACAGCCGATGACGTTAAACCATAAATACGGAATCTTCGTAAAAAAATAGCAGGCCAGAACGGCGAATTCGGCGATGATCGCGGCCATAAACGTTGCGGTTCCGCCGATCTTCTTAAAATAGAAGGCGATGAGAAATATCCCAAGGATCGTCCCGTAAAAGAGGGACCCCATTATATTCACCGCTTCGATCAATGAGCCGAGATGGTTCGCGAATTGGGCGAAACCGATGGCGTAGATCCCCCAAAAAACCGTGGCGGCCTTCGACACATGGAGATAGTGCCGCTCCGAAGCGCCGCGCTTAACGAGGCGTTTGTAGATATCGATGACGGTGACGGAGGCCAGGGCATTGAGCTCGGCGGAGGACGCCGACATCGAGGCCGAAAGGATCGCCGCCAGGATCAGCCCGACCAGCCCGACCGGCAGGAAGCGGGTCACGAAACTCAGGAAGATGTAATTCGTGTCGTTGGTCTCGGCCAGGGGATCGCTTTTTTTGATAAGCCCGATGGCTTCCCGCCGGATGCCGGATTCCGATTCCCTCGTCACCCGGAGTTTTTCCATGGCGTCCGTCACGTCCCCGTCTTTTCGGTTTTTGATGGCCGCCAGCATTTGCCTGAGCTGCCCCTGCTTTTCCCCGTTCAGCCGTTGATAGTCCGTTTCAAGTTTCGCATAGGCTTCCGCATAGGAGCTGCTCTTGACGTGGGCCGTTTCGGCCGGGTTGAAAAACAGCGGCGGCGTCACGAACTGATAAAACACGAAGATCATGGCCCCGATGAAAAGGATGACGAACTGCATGGGGACTTTGATCACGCCGTTGGCGAGGAGCCCCATCCGGCTTTGGGCGACGGACCGTCCGGAGAGGTAGCGCTGGACCTGCGACTGGTCCGTTCCGAAGTAGGCCAGGGCCAGGAAGGCCCCCCCGATGAGGCCCGACCAGAAATTGTAACGGTCCTTCCAGTTGAAGGCGAAATTGACGACATTGAGTTTGCCGAGTTTTCCGGCCACGTGAACGGCGCTCGAAAATGAAATGTCGGGCGGCAGCCTGCGGAAGATCATGAAAAACGCCGCGCCCATTCCCGCCGTGATGATCATCATCTGCAGGAGATGCGTTTTATTGACGGCCTCCGTGCCGCCCGCGGCCGTGTAGAGGATGACCAGGCCCCCGATCATGAAGATCGTCAGTCGGAAATCCCAGCCGAGGATGACGGAGATGATCAGGGCCGGGGCCAGGATCGTGAATCCGGCCGCCAGGCCCCGCTGGATGAGAAAGAGGAGGCTCCCCAGGACCCGGTTTTTCAGGTCGAAGCGTTGTTCCAGGAATTCATACGCCGTGAACACCTTGAGCTTGTGGAAGAGAGGAACGGCCGTGATCGAGAGGATGACCATGGCGAGGGGCAACCCAAAGTAGAACTGGACGAACCGCATGCCATCCACGTAGGCCTGTCCGGGCACGGAAAGGAACGTGATGGCGCTGGCCTGGGTCGCCATGATGGAGATCGTCACGCCGTACCAGGGGGTCGATCTGTTGGCCAGGAAATAGCCCTGCATGTCCTTTTTGCCGCGGGTTTTCCAAATCCCGTAGACGGCCACGAATAAAAGGAACGAACTCAGGACGATCCAGTCCAGGGAATGCATGAGCTATGATCTCAGGATTTCTTCATAAAAGGCTTCGTAAAGCGGAATGATCTGGTCGGCGCTGAAGAATTGTTCGGCGCGCTTCCGGGCCTGCGCCCTAAAGAGCTCGTGCCGGGCCGGGTCGCTGAGAAGGGCCACGGCGCTCGCCGCCATGTCCGCGATGTCGCCGACGGGAAACAGATATCCGGTCTCCCCGTGTGCGATGACCTCGGGCAGGCCGCCGATATCCGTGGCGACCACGGGGACGCCGCAGTTCATGGCCTCGAGGGCCGTCAGCCCGAAACTCTCCTGTTCGCTGGGCAAAAGGAAAAGATCGGCGCAGAGAAAGAGCGGCTCCAGCTGATCCTGTTCGCCCATGAACTGGACGTCGGAATTGAGCTTCAGTTCCCTGACGAGCTGTTGGATGAAAAGCCGCTCCGGCCCTTCGCCGATCAGGATGAGCTTGGCCGGGATCCGTTCGCGAACCCGGGCGAATATGCGCACGACATCCGCGATCCGTTTCACCGGGCGGAAATTGGAGGCGTGCATCAGGATCTTCTCCCCCTGCGGCGCCAGCGCGTCTCTCGAGCACTGGTCGCGATTCTCAGAGGGCCGGACGATGTCGACGAAATTGGGGATGACCCGGATCTCGCGCCGGATGTCGAATTCCTCGACCGTGCGTTTCATGAGATAGCGGGAAACGGCCGTCACGCCGTCGGATTTCTCGATGGCGAATTTGACGACTCTCTGGAAGGACGGGTCGGCGCCGACCAGCGTGATATCCGTGCCATGGAGGGTCGTGATCGTTTTCAGACGCTCGGAATTGAAAATCTGCTTGGCCAGGTAGGCGCTGGCGGCATGGGGAACCGCATAATGGGCATGAATGATGTCAAGGCCATGGGCCTCCGCGAGTTCCACCAGTTTGGTGACGAGGCCCAACTCATACGGGGGGTACTTGAACAGCGGATAGGTCGCGACCTCGATCTCGTGGACGAAGATATTCCGGTGAAACGTGCGCAGACGAAAAGGCGCGGCATAGCTGACGATATGGATCTCGTGGCCCTTTTTCGCCAGGCCGATCGCCAGTTCCGAGGCCACGACCCCGCTGCCGCCGTGGGTCGGATAGCAGACCATCCCGATCTTCATGCTGGTCCTCATGGGATTGTCCATAGGTATTCGGGCCCGAAAAATCCGACGGGGTCCTCCAGCTTGATGGCTTCCCGGATAAGAAAGGGCTCCCCGTACTTGGCGCCGATATGCATTCCGTAGTGCCGGGCCCGGATCTCGACGCTGTCCAGGAACTCGGGCCTCCCGATGAGGGTCTCCTCTTTAGCGGATTCGGCCTGGCCCGGACGATGGAATTGGGATTCATAGGCCCGGATCGCCTTCATTTTTTGTTCGTGGGCGCCGGAAATATCGACGATGAAGGAAGGCGTGAATTCGAACCGGGTCGGATAATAAATGACCTTGTGGGGCCGGAAGGGAGGCTCCCCCGTTTCAATCTTCTTCAGTCCGGCCAGGTAGGCCGCCTGGCGCACGAGATGGGACGTCTGCTCGTGGTCTGGGTGACGGTCGACCCAATAGGGCGCGAAAACGATTTTCGGTTTGTGGGCGCGCAGGATGGCGATGATCTTGAGCTTGTTCTCCCAGGTCACCTCGACCCGCCCGTCGGGAATGTCCAGCATTTGGTGGACCGTCAATCCCATGATCTTCGCCGCGTTCATAAACTCCCGGGCCCGGATTTCGGCGCTGCCCCGCGTCGCCATCTCCCCCTGGGTCAGTACGACGACTCCCGTTCTACGACCCAACCCCGCCAACTTGACCAGCGTGCCGCCGCAGCCGAGCTCGGCGTCGTCGGCATGGGCCCCAAACGCTAAGGCGTCCAAATCCATGACAGTCTCCTTGTCGGACGGAATCCGTTACATGAACAGAAACTGATGATCGGCCACATCGATGTCGATGGCCTGGTCGAGTTGATCCATGAAAGCGGTGCCGTATTTTATCAAATACGGCACGATGTTGAAGACCCTTTCTTGAAGGCGCTGGTTCGGGAAGAGGTTGTCGACGGCCTTGTGGAGCTGCTGGACCGCGATCTCATTCCGCTTCGTGGCCGCTTGCCGCACCTTTTTTTCCATGAAGTTCAACTGTTGGCTCATTTTCCCCTTGGCGAGATCGATGGATTCGGCCAACCCGGCGTTAAAGGCCAGGATCTCCGCTTTCAGGGAGGCATAGTCGCGCTCGAGGCCGTCTCGGACAAGGAGCAAGGCCTTGCCTACGGAATCAGGGATATCCTCCTTGGTGATGTCCCCGACAATCCCGGCGGCGTTGCGCCAGATGTCCAGGATCTCCAAATTGTATTTTTTCAGGATGTGATCGATCTTCTTTTCGACGATGGTCACGTTCTTTCGCGGATAGATCACGGGCATCGGCAGCCCGAACGCCTCGTAAACGCCTTTCATCTGAGCGAAATAAGCGATTTCAGAAGGACCGGCGACGTAGGCGACCGTGGGCAAAACGGCGTCCTGATAAAGGGGACGAAGAAGGACATTCGGGCTGAACAGGAACGGCTTTTCTTTCGCCAACTTGAGGAGGGCCTCCGTCGAACTCAAGGACGGAATGCCTTTGATGTCGAAGGCGCCCTCTTTCCTTTGGATGGCGTGGCGTTCTCGCTCCATGTAGAACAGGTTGAGGATCCCCACGTGGAGGGGAATTTGCGCCTCGTATCCGGCCTGACGAAGCCGCGCGGACGCGGCAACGGCCTGCCCGGTCGAGGGAGACCCTTCGGCGATCTCGCGATAAAAAACGTCGCCCCCCATCTCTTTCAGGCGGGGATGGCCGGCGTCGATAAGGATCAATCCGCGGGACCCGAACAGGCGGGTCATCCAGCGGCCGAACGCTTCGGCATAGGAGCGGCCGGGCTCGTAAGCTTCGCTCAGGGGGCCCAAGATGTCCGCCTTGAATTCGGTGTCCAGGGTGAGTTCCCTGAGCTCCCTGAGGCAATCGCCGATTTCCTGGGGCAACGGGATTTTTGAGACTGGGACCTTGGATTCCGTGGAAAACGTTGGGCACCGGATCTCCTGGAGCCGGTTATCCTTGTCCATGAGGGCGATATGGTCGATCTCCGCCAGATCGTGATCTTCCGACGCCAGCCAAAATATGGGCACAAAGCTCCCGAGACCGCGCCGATTGAGGTCGTCCGAAAGCTTGATCGCGGTCAGCGCTTTATAGATCGTATAGAGCGGCCCGGAAAAAAGCCCGACCTGCTGCCCGGTGACCACGGCACAGGCCCGGTCGTGGACGATTTTCCCGATCGCGCTCAGGGTCTCAGGTCCGCACCCGTAACCTCGATTTTGTTCGGTCAGGACCGCGGCCAGGTCTTCCCGGGGGATTTGACGCGACCGGACTCTTTCGGCCTGGCGCTCAAAAGCGGCGGGCTCCCGAAAGTCGCCGTTGTAGAACTCGCGCACCTTGCCGTGATCATAGAAATAGTCATCAACCAGGGGCGGAAGGTGCGTGTGCCGTGTCGGAGCCGTCATTTACCTGAGAGCTTTGGTGAAAAGATAGAAGAGCAGGATTTGAAAAGCCAGATTCAACAGGACGGCGGCGTACAGACCGCCCCACGTGGAGAAGAGGGGAGGCCGCTCCCCCCCGTTCTCATTTTTGTCCGTCGGGTGGTTTTTCAGTGGTTTTCCCCGCCGAGATGATATTGGCGAAAAGCCGAAACGCGCCCGGCACGCCCGCCGGCAGCTGCCGGAACCAGGCGTAGGCGGAGTAGACGAAAATTCCCTTCCCGTAGCGGACGTAGAGCAGGCCGCCCGCCTTGTCCGTCTCGCCGGGGTCGTGGCAGGCCAGGACCGTCTCGTATTTTTCATCCCACTGGGACGCGAAATAGAGGCCCCGTTCCTGGATCCAGCCTTCAAAATCCTTCGGCGTGATCTTGTTGGGAACGTTCAGGAGCGGGTGGTCGGGAGCCAGGAAGACGACCGGCGCGGTTTCGACGCTCACCCGGTCCCTGCCGATGGTGAAGGGATACGGCCCGATGCGGCCGGCCAGGGAATTGGAAGCCACATTATACTGGACGACGAGCGTCCCGCCACGGTCGACGTACTGGAGAAGCCTCTCCTTCATGAGCTTGAGGACGTCCCGCGTATTATAAGCCCTGACTCCCGTGATGATCGTGTCGAAGGGGAAGAGGTCCGCGTTTTCGAGCATCTCGTCGCTCAACAGAACGACGTCATAGCCGAGATTTTGGAGGGCATTGGGGACTTCATCCCCCGCCCCCATGATGTAGCCGATCCTTTTCCCGTCCGTCTTGATGTCCAGCTTGACGACTTTGAACCGGCTCGCCGGAAAATAGACCTGACGGTGAATGTGGGGGTAGGAGATCTCGACCAGCTCCCGGCTTATCGTTTCGCCTCCGACGTCGGCTACCGCCGTCAGGTCGGTCTCGCCGGCGGCTTTCGGCGGGGCGACATCAAACGTGACCTCGGCCTCCTCATACTTGCCGGTCAGGGAAAAGGGCAGGCTCGCCGGGGTGACCTTCCACTGATCCGGTCCTTCGAGCCGGACCTGGCCGGCGACATTGGGGGAATGACTCTTGAGCCTGAGCCTGATCTTCTTGGAATTCTCGCCGGCGAAGATCTGGACCTTGTCCTCGATCTGGATCGTCACCCGCGGCCTGACCTCGAAAGGCCGCAGGAGTTCGCCGTTCACCTGGTCCGTCCAGCGGAAGAGCAGGGGGATCGAATATTCCAGAACATGCCCGTCGACGGTCAGGCCGATCTTGGCGTTGATGGCCGGAGGGTTTTCCGCGAGTCCGATGAGAGTCTGGTCCCCGACCGAAAAAAGGCCTTCCTGGTGCGAGGCCTCCAGCCAATAGGGCTGGGAGAGCGGAAGATCCTTCGGGAGACGAAAGGTATTTTCGATGACGGCGGGCTCATTTTCCTTGAGGGGCCGGTCGAGGATCGCATCAGGCCCCAGTTTTGGGAAGCCCAGGCTGTGAAGGGCAAAGGGTTGGCCGGACCGGTTGATGATCGTCGTTTTGATTTGGATCTCATCTCCCGGCGCCGCCGCAAAATCTCCGGCCATGGCCTCCATCCAGATCCCGCCGCAGGCCTGGATGACGCGGGCCAGTTCTTCTCTCTTGAGCCGGACCCAATTTTCATCGGGGAGTTTGGCTAATTCTTCATCAACGGCCACCAGGCCGCGGATGGACCTTGCGGGATGCTCGGGGTCAAACGACCGTAAAATCTCGGCCAGCAGAAGACCCGCTTTGTGTCCGCCGGGGACTCGATTCCAGGTGATGTCGATCCCCTCGAAAATGTCGTTCTTCGCCGGCTCCCCGGCCAGAAGATCGAAATAATCGTATTGGGTTCCCCGCCTCCCGGCCGAGCCGAATCCCTGGCTCTTATGCTGGGAGCGGCCCTCTGCGGCCATCTCCGAGTATGATTTCCCCAGAAGAGGATTATATTCCCCCGTGTTGACATGCAGCTTGTTCTGGCTTTCGTCCTTGGACTGGGGCCAGCTGTTCCAGAACAGCCTCCTGGCTTTCCAGGGCGACACATATTTCAATTGTTCGGGGAATTTGTTCGGGTCGGCGGCGGCCGCAAAAGCCTCTTGGGTCAAGATCGCGGATGCTTTGTGGTGGCCGTGCCCGCCGGAGTTATCCGCGGTAAAGCGGGTGATGATCACGTCGGGCCGGAATTTCCGGATCACCCAGACGATATCCGCCAGGACTTTTTCCTTCCCCCAAAACTCGAATGTTTCCTCGGCCGTCTTGGAATAGCCGAAATCGACGGCCCGCGTGAAAAACTGTTCGGCCCCGTCGATCCGGCGGGCCGACAGGAGCTCCTGGGTCCGGATCATGCCGATTTCGGCGCCCTGCTCCGGACCGATCAGATTCTGGCCGCCCTCGCCGCGCGTGAGCGACAGGTAGGCCGTCCGGAACTTTCGTCCTTGCGAGAAATAGGACAGGACGGCCGTGTTCTCATCGTCCGGATGAGCGGCCACATAGAGGACACTGCCGAGGACGTTGAGCTTGCGGAGGGCGATCTCTAAATCCGCGGAACTGACGATCCCGCCCGGCTGAGCCTGGGCATGAATGCTGGGAAACAGGGCCAATCCCACGACCATCGTCACAAGTTTTTTTAAAATAGTCCCTCTCATAGGCCGCAATTCATCTGCGCCTTGGGAAAGCCGTCCCGGGGATCTCAGCTGCCGGTTATTGCGCCAACTGGATCTTAAAGGGGACTTTCAGTTGTTCCCAGTGGAGGTAGGCTGTCGCCGATGTCCCCGCCAGGCTGTCAAACCCGTACATCAACCACTCCTCATGGGAGGCTTTGACGGGAGTGACCGTGACGCGGAGGGCATCCTCGTCCTGGTTATAGGCAAAGCTGCCCCATGCGGAGTTGTTCTTGCTGAAGATGATGACCCATTCTTTTTCCCCGGGGATCATATGGATGCCGTACTTTCCCGCAGGGAGGGGTTTCCCCTCAACGAGGACGTCTTTCTTGAATTCGATCGTCGTGTTCTGGTTGGCGCCGGCCCGCCAGGGATAGGGTTTGTTTTTGGAATACTTGTCCCCGGGATTCATACCGTACGGGACCAGGCCCCCCCATATCTTCCGTTCCTTGACGCCCGGCCGGCTGTAGTCGATGGTGATATCGCAGTCGGCTCCCAATCTTTGCGTTACGGTGGCTTTCAGGCTCGCCGGGACTTTGTTTCCCTGGGCGAGAGACGGGGAAGGCGACGCCAGAAAAAGAGCCAGGACCAGGACAAGACCAAGTGTCAGGCCAAAACGTTTCATGATTTCCTCCTTCAATATCTTTGGAGATTGTCTCATCTATTATAGCCGAATCGAGACTTAAAAAGAATGCCCTACATTTCTGAGGCGGTTGAAAAACGCTGAAACTACGGTTTAAGGATTGAAAGACGAACGAAATGAAAACTCACGAAAAATCAGGGGAAAAGGCGAAAACAAGATTGGCTGGGAAGCAAGGATTCGAACCTTGATTGCATGATCCAGAGTCATGAGTCCTGCCGTTGGACGACTTCCCAGCAGGGACCACTATATTAATTAAAATCACCCTAACTTTCAAGTTTGAATGTCTAATTTAATAAAGACAGTTGACGGGTGGCCTGGAGCCAGTCCCCGCCCGCCCGACGTGGAAGGGGATTGCGCGAGAGCGCTGGGGGTTCCAAGGGGCGGCTTCCCTGTGGTCGGAGCACTCGGCTGCATCCTTCAGCCAGGGAGCAGCTGAGTGCGGAGAGGGGTGGTTCAGGAGGGGGGCAGTTGCCCCTCCGCCCACGGGGGAATGGGTGCAGCGGAGGCCGGACGGGGACGCTCGGGGACAGGACCCGTCCCGGCCCAGATTTAGAGTCTGTTGAGCGAGCCTTCCGTTCATGGTAAGATGGGCGGCAACCCATGAAGAAGAACGTCCTGAAGGTCCTGGTCATCGTGGCCTTGACGGCCGTTTTCTTCTACTTTTTCGCCCGAAGCGTCAAGTGGAGCGAGGTCGCCGGGTATATCCGGGGCGTCAACCTGCCCCTCTTCCTCCTTCTCTTTCCCTTTGCGGCCCTTCATTTCTTCACCCGGGCCATCCGCTGGCGCTACCTCCTCATCCACGAGAAGAAGGGTGTCCGTTTTTCGAACATGGTCACAGCCAATATCGTCGGGTTCACGATCACCTTCGTTTTCCCGGGCCGCATCGGCGAGTTGGCCAAACCGCTCTACCTGGCCCAGAAAGAGGGGATCCGGAAAGGCTTCGCCGTCGGCACGGTTGTCGTCGAGCGCATCTTCGACATCTTCACGATGTGCCTCTTCGTGGGGATCTTTCTGCTCTCTCGGCCCCTTTTCCCGGGGCTCTTCGAAGTCGCCCCGGAGGCCTACAGCCGGCTGACCTTCTGGGGCATCGTCGGGGTCGCCTTCGCTTCGAGCATCCTCGCGCTCATCGTGCTCCTCTATTTTTTCCGGGAGAAGGCCCTGAGCGTCATCGGCTTCCTCCTGAAACCGCTCCCCGAGCGGTTCCGGCGCCGGGCCCTCGAGCTCGTCCACGAATTCATCGACGGCCTGAAGTTCTTTCATTCGCCCGCGAACTTGTTGATGTACACCTTCCTCTCTTTCGTGGTCTGGCTGGGCGTCATCCTCTACTACTGGATCCTGATGTTCGCCTTCCATGTCCACGTCCCTTATTTTCTCCTCGTCCCCTTCGTCTTCATGACCATGGTCGGGGCGTCCATCCCGACGCCGGGCATGGCCGGGGGTTACGACTACTTCAGCAAGCTGGGGATGACCTCTCTCCTCCACGTGGACGCCAACCTAGCGGTCGGCATGACCCTGGTCATGCACGCCATCCAGGTCCTGGTGACATGCGTCCTGGGTTATGTTATATTAGGCAAAGAGGGTCTGTCCCTTTTTGAGATCAGGAGGATGGGAGAGAGCGAGAAGCTATGAGGTGCCCCTATTGCGGCTTTCTCGAGAGCAAGGTCATCGATTCCCGGGAGAGCAAAAAAGGCCTCTCCATCCGCCGGCGCCGGGAATGTCTCTCCTGCAAGCGCCGTTTCACGACCTACGAGAAGATCGAAGAGATCCCCTATATGGTGGTCAAAAAGGACGGCACCCGCCAGCCCTATGACAGCCAGAAGCTCCTCCGGGGGATGATGAAGGCCTGCGAGAAACGGCCCATCCAGATTAACCAGCTCGAAGAGATCGTGGAGGAGATCGAATCCCTCCTCCAGGAGCGGCCGGACAAGGAGATCGGCGTCTCGGAGGTCGGCCAGCTCGTCATGGACAGGCTCAAGACCCTGGACAAGGTCGCCTACGTGAGGTTCGCCTCGGTCTACCGGGAATTCAAGGACGTGGCCGAGTTCAAGCAGGAGCTCGAGAACCTCATGAAGGAAAAGTAGCCCGGCGCTCAGATGATCCGCCGCATCAAACCCGTTTCCCGCATCCGGAAAACGGAAACCGAGGTCCGGAAGACGGCCTCTGCCACCCCTCCACCGCGGCGGCCCCTGCCGGGGCTCGGCGATCTGCTGTCCCCGGCCGTGGACATCTACGAGAAGGAAGGGGAGATCGTCGTCGAGATGGAGCTCCCAGGCATCCACGAGAAGGACGTCAAGATCCTCGTCTACCCGGGGCGGGTGGAAGTGAAGGGGTTGAAGCGGGAGATCCCCGGCCACCAGGGAGCCCGGTACCTCAGGCTGGAGAGAGGCTTCGGCGCCTTCCAGAGGGACGTCCCGGTGCCGGGGGCCATAGACCCGGATAAGGCTTATGCCTCGTTCGAGAACGGGATCCTGACCATCGTTCTCGGAAAGCCGCCGCGAAAAACCAGGGACGTGGACATCAAGAACCGCCGCCACGAAGGATGAAAATGGAGATATCTCATGGCCCAAGTCGATAACAAGAACGGCGAGCCGTTCGACAGCCTCGTCGAGGAGCACAACCAGAAGCTGCACATCCCGACCAAGCTGCCCGTGCTCCTCCTGCGGGACATCGTGATCTTCCCCTATATGATCGCCCCCCTGTTCGTGGGGCGGGAGAAGTCGAAGAACGCTATCGACCAGTCGCTTTCGACCAACCGCATGATCCTTCTGCTGACCCAGAAGGACATGGAGATCGAGGACCCCAAGCGGGAGGACGTCTACGACATGGGCACGGTGGCCCTGATCCTGCGCATGCTCAAGCTCCCGGACGGCCGCGTCCGGATTCTCGCCCAGGGCCTCATCCGGGCCCGGGTCGAATCGTTCGAGGACGACGGCCCGTTCATCAACGCCGATATCGCGGTCGTCAACGAGCCGGAACTGACCGAGAAGACGCTCGAGAGCGAGGCCATGATCCGGAACGTCCGGTCGGGCCTCGAGCGGGCGGCCTCCCTCGGCAAGACGATCGCGCCGGAGGCCCTCATCATCGCCTCCAACGTCGACGAGCCGGGCCGGCTGGCCGACCTGACCGCCTCGAACCTCGAGCTCAAGGTCCAGGAGGCCCAGGACATCCTGGAGATCGTGGACCCGCTGCAGCGGCTGAAGCGAGTTTACGAGCTCCTGACGAGGGAGCTCGAGCTCCTCGACGTCCAGTCCAAGATCTCGACCGAGGCCAAGGGCGAGATGGACAAGCTCCAGAAGCAGTACTTCCTGCGGCAGCAGATGAAGGCGATCCAGAAGGAGCTCGGCGAAGGGACGGAGATCCAGGAGGAGATCAAGGCCTACCAGGACAAGCTCCGGAAGGTCAAGGTCTCGGACGAGGTCAAGGAAGAGCTCGAGAAGCAGATCAGCCGGCTGGCCCAGATGCACCCGGAATCGGCCGAAACGGCCGTCGTCCGGACCTACCTGGACTGGATGTTCTCCCTGCCCTGGGACAAGGCGACCATCGATAATCTCGACCTTCACAAGGCCAAGAAGATCCTCGACGACGACCACTACGGGCTCGAGAAGGTCAAGGAAAGGATCCTCGAGTACCTGGGCGTCCGCAAGCTCTCCAAAACGATCAAGGGCCCCATCATATGCTTCGTCGGGCCTCCCGGCGTGGGGAAGACGTCCCTCGGCCGGTCCATCGCCCGGGCCCTGGGCCGGAAGTTCGTCCGCATCTCCCTCGGAGGCGTCCACGACGAGGCCGAGATCCGGGGCCATCGCCGGACCTACGTCGGCGCCATGCCCGGCCGCATCGTCCAGAGCATCCGGAGGGCCGGGTCCAACAATCCGGTCTTCATGATCGACGAGGTGGACAAGATCGGCGCCGATTTCCGCGGCGACCCGTCCTCGGCCCTCCTCGAGGTCCTGGACCCGGAGCAGAACAACCAGTTCCGCGACCACTATCTCGGGGTCCCGTACGATCTTTCCAAGGTCCTGTTCATCACGACGGCCAACCTCCTCGACCCCATCCAGCCGGCCTTCCGCGACCGGATGGAGGTCCTGGAGCTGCCAGGGTACACGGAGGAGGAAAAGCTCCAGATCGCCGTCCGGCACCTGATCCCCAAGCAGGTCGCCGAGAACGCCCTGAGCGGAAAGCTCATCCGCATGACCGACGGCGCCCTCAAGAAGATCATCTCCCTCTATACCCGCGAGGCCGGCGTCCGGAACCTCGAACGGGAGATCGCCTCGGTCTGCCGGAAGGTCGCCAGGAAAGTCGCCGAGGGCAAGAAGGGCTTGACCCTCGTCACGTCCCAGAACGTCGAAACCTACCTCGGCCCGCCGAAGATCTTCAAGGACCAGCTCCTCCACAAGGACCAGGTCGGCGTCGCCACGGGCGTCGCCTGGACGGCCACTGGCGGAGAGATCCTGTTCGTCGAGGCGACCAAGATGCCGGGCAAGGGGAACCTCTCCCTGACAGGGTCCCTCGGCGACGTCATGAAGGAGTCCGCCCAGGCGGCCATGAGCTACGCCAGGGCCCACGCCTCGGAGTTCGGGATCGACAGCCGGATGTTCTACCAGAACGACTTCCACATCCATATCCCCGAGGGCGCGATCCCCAAGGACGGGCCCTCCGCCGGAGTGACGATCGCCACGGCCTTCATCTCGGTCTGCACGAACAACAAGGTCCACTGGCACGTCGCCATGACGGGCGAGATCACCCTGCGCGGGAACGTCCTGCCCGTGGGCGGGGTCAAGGAGAAAGTCCTGGCGGCCCAGCGGGCCGGCGTCAAGAAGATGATCATGCCGGCGGCGAACAAGAAGGACCTGTTCGAGATCCCGAAGAAAGTCATCCGGGACATGGAGTTCATCTATGTCGAGGATGTCAAGGAAGTCCTCAGCCACGCCCTGGAGAGGTCCTACGGGAAGAAAAAGGCCAGACCGCGAAAATAGCAGCGGCCCGCCCATGCGCCTGAAAGACGTCGGCGAACGGCGCGTCATCGCGGAAATCCGGCGCCGGCTGGGCGGCGGCGGGATCGGCGTCCGGCTGGGGATCGGCGACGACGCCGCCGTCATCCGCAGCCCCGGGGAATGGCTGCTCACCAAGGACCTCCTGGTCGAGGGGTATGATTTTCGCAGGTCCTTCCACCCGCCGCGGCTGCTCGGCCGGAAATCCCTCAATGTCAACCTAAGCGACATCGCTGCCATGGGGGGCCGGCCCCTTCACGCCGTCCTGGGCCTGGCGCTGCCGGGATCCACGGAATGGGAATGGCTCCTCGAGTTCCTGGCGGGGTTCCAAGAGGCCTCATGCGAGGCGGGCGTCGCTCTGGTCGGAGGGGACATCTCGGAGGCCCGGGAGATCCTGATCTCGGTGACGGTCACCGGCGAAGCGGGGCTGTTCGTCCCGAGGAGCGGGGCAAGGCCGGGAGACCTGGTTTTCGTTTCCGGCACTCTCGGCGACGCGGCCGCCGGCCTTCGGCTTCTCGAAAAGGGCGCCCGTCCCGGAAAAGACAGGGCCGTCGGTCCTTTGCTCAAAGCTTTCTTGGACCCGGAGCCGCGGCTCGAGCTGGGATCTCTCCTGGCCCGGAGAAGGCTTGCCTCCGCCATGATCGATATCTCGGACGGCCTGTCCGTGGACCTGGCTCATATCTGCGAGGAAAGCGGGGTAGGGGGGGAGGTCGAGCTTGGCCGGGTCCCGATCTCAGGGGCTCTGCGGCGCTTCATGAAAAAACCCTTGCCGCTGGCCCTCGACGGGGGGGAGGACTTCGAGCTCCTCTTCACCGTGCGGCCCCGAAACGTCCCCCGCCTCCGCCGCCTCGGGCCCCGGTTCAAGATCACGGAGATCGGGCGGATCACTGCGGGGAAAAGGATCATGGCGGTCGATCCGGCAGGCAGAAAGAAGCCCCTGAAAATCCGGGGCTACGAACACTTCAAATAGAACTATTCTTCTTAATAAACTAGCGGACGCAGGGGGGATGTCCCGGAGAAACCATCCTTTATTGAACCGGGTATTCCCCTTCGAAGATGACCTCGGACGGCCCGGTCTGGAAGACCTCGCCCTCCGGCTGCCACTCCACCGTGAGCGATCCCAGGCTGGTCAGGACATTGACCTTGCGGTCCGTCAGGCCCTTGAGGATGGCCGCGACGGCCGCCGCCGACGAGCCGGTCCCCGAAGAGAGCGTTTCGCCGACCCCGCGCTCCCAGAAGAGGACCTCGATCTCGCCGCGGTTGAGGACGCGGATGAACTCGACGTTGGTCCGATTGGGGAAGAACGAGTGGGACTCGATCTCGCGGCCGATCTGGTGCCATTCGATCCGGGCCGGGAAGCGGTCGACGAAGATGTCGCAGTGGGGGTTGCCCATCGAGACGCAGGTGATTTCGAAGATCTTCTGGTTGATGGACATGGGATAATCGATGAGCCGTTCGTGCGGCTGTCCGTCGTCGAACGGGAGCTCGGCTGGCCCGAAGCGGGGCGCCCCCATATCGGTCCTGATCTCATAGACCATCCCCCGGCTCCCGATGATCTCGCAGGCCCGGTTCCCGGCCGTGGCCTTGAAAACGACCCTGGAGGACGAGACGCGTTTCTGATGGACGAGGCAGGCCATCGCGCAGCGGAGGCCGTTCCCGGAGATCTCCGCCTCGGTGCCGTCGGCGTTGAAGATCCGGAAGCTCGCCTCGTTCCGGGCCGCATCCTCCAGGCCGACGAGGAGGAGCCCGTCGGCGCCGACCCCGCTGTGGCGGTCGCAGATCCGACGGGCGAAGTCCCCGACCCGGAGAAAGTCCAACTCCTCGTTCGGGCAGATGACCAGGAAGTCGTTGCCGAGCGAGTGGAGCTTGGTGAACCTCATCGGACCTTGAGGGTGACGATGTTGTCCTGGGTCCCGTTCTGGGATTCAATCCGGACGAGGAGGATGATCTCGTCGTCGGCCGCGGATTTCTTCAGGATCGTCTCGAACTCCCGGACCGAGGTGACCTTGTTCCGGTTGACCTCGAGGATGACCATGCCGGGCTCGAGGCCCTTTCTGGCCGCCTCGCTGAACGGCTGGACTTCGGTGATCAGAAGCCCCTCGTTCGTCCGGAGGCCGTAGCGACGGGCCAGGATCGAGGTCAAGGGCTGGAGGGAGAGCCCGATGTTCTTGTCCGGGGCGGCGACCTGTCCCTTTTCCGAGGCCGCCTCGCGGTCCTCGACGACTGCCGTGGCCGTTGTCTCCTTGCCGTCCCGGATGATCTTCAGGACGGCCTTCTGGCCGGGCGCGATATCGGCGATCATGATGCGGAGATCGCTCATGTCCTTGACGGGCTGGCCGTTGATCTCGGTGATCACGTCATATTGCTTGAGGTTCGCCTTCTCAGCCGGGGAATCGGGGTCGACCATGGCGATGATGGCCCCCTCTTTCGATTTGAGCTTGAGCTGCTTCATCATCCCGTCGGAGATGTTCTGGACCTGGACGCCCAGCCTTCCCCGGGTCACCCGTCCTTTTTCCTTGAGCTGGACGACGACCTTCCGGGCCATGTTGGAGGGGATGGCGAAGCCGATCCCGATGTTCCCGCCGGTCGGGGTGAAGATGTTCGAGGTGATCCCGATGACCTCCGCCCTCATGTTGATGAGGGGTCCGCCCGAGTTGCCGCGGTTGATGGCGGTGTCGGTCTGGATGAAGTCCTGGAGGGTCGACGGATCGCCGGGATCGAGATCCCGGCCTTTGGCGCTGACGATCCCGGCGGTCACGGTATTAGCAAGGCCATAGGGGTTTCCGATGGCCAGGACCCATTCGCCGACCTTCATCTTGGCCGAATCCCCCAGCTCGGCGAAGGGCATGTCCTTGGCCTCGATCTTGAGGAGGGCGATGTCCGTCATGGAATCGGTGCCCACGACCTTGGCTTCGTATTCCTTCCCCTGGACCGTGTTGACGGTCACCTTTTCGGCCTTTTCGACGATGTGGTTGTTGGTCAGGATATAGCCGTCGGGGCTGATGAAAAAGCCTGTGCCTTGGGCGATGACCGGCTGTTCCTGCTGCTGGCGAGGGCGCTGCTGGCCGAAGAAACGGTCCCAGAAGTCCTCGAACGGTCCGCCCTCATCCATCCCGAACGGGCTCACTTTTTCGCGGCGTGCGGCGTCGATCTTGACGACGGCCGGACCGACCTTCTCCGAAATGGTGACGAAATCGAGGTTGTCCCTGACCTCCGGGGGGGCCGAGGCGAACAGGCTGGACGATGGGACCGCGGACGGCTTCTTGTCGAAAATGCCGGACTGGGGCGCGTTCTTGTCGGGGAGATAGACGAAGATGTAGCCCGCCACGACCAGGCCCAGAAAGAAGAATGATAAAGCGACCCACGCGTATTTTTTCATGTTAAACCTCCGGAACTCGAGAGTTTAAAGTACCATATCCCATTGGGAATTTCAATTTCCCGACCTTGTTCTAACTCGGACGGCCGGCGAACTGTTGCATTCCCCCCGGGATGCGGCTAAGATGATTTTTCGACCCCCATGAAGCTCCGTAAAGGCATTCTCGTCGTCCTCGAAGGCATCGACGGGTCCGGGAAGACGACCCAGGCCCGGTCTTTGTTGAGGCGCCTCAGGTCTAGGGGCTGGGAAGCCGTCTTTTTCCGCGAGCCGACCCGGGGACCGTGGGGCAGGGAGATCAAGAGGAAGGCGGCCCGGAACGGCTCGCTGACGCCCGGGGAGGAGCTCGATCTCTTCATCAAAGACAGGCGGGAAAACGTCGAGAAGAACCTGAAGCCGGCCCTTGAGATGGGGAAAATCGTCGTCCTGGACAGGTACTATTTCTCGACGATCGCCTACCAGGGCGCCAAGGGGATCGATCCGGGGAGGGTCAGGCGGATGAACGAAGCTTTCGCCGCGAGGCCCGACCTGGTCATCGTCCTCGACGTCGACGCCGGGGCCGGCCTGGCCAGGATCGCCGGACGGAAGACCCGGGACGAGCTCTTCGAGCGGGAGGATTATCTGGCCAGGGTCAGGGAGATCTTCCGAGGCCTCCGCGGCCGAAACATCTTTCACTTGGACGGGAGCGGCGACCGGAGGGCGGTCGGCCGGGCCATCTGGGAACATGTCGAAAAGCTCCTCCCCAAGTAATTCGGTGACAGTAATTCGGTGACAGTCAACTCATTACCGAATTAGCCATCCTTCCTAACGATCGAAAAAAAAACGCACTGATCATCGGGACCTTGACAACAAACACCAATTGGGGACCTGTCCCTATTTCGGCAATTAGTTGTGTGTCACCGCAATAGGGACGAGGGGCGGGCACGGATGCCGCAGGCCATCCCTGAAGCTCTGAGCAAGGACGCACCGAGACGGGACCCGTCCTGCCTTTGTCTTTTGCAACCCGATTTGCTATGATTGAGTTCTAGCGATCATGGCCATTCCATCCCTGAAAATCAGGTTCCGGAGATTCAACAGGCGCGATTTCGCCCGGGCCTTCTTTTTCCTCGCGATCGTGGGAATCGCCCTCGTGATGGGGGCGGGCTTCGGCGCCTACTTCGCCATCAAGGATAACCTCCCCTCCGTCTCCGATCTCGAGACCTTCAAGCCGAAGATCATCACGACCCTCTACGCGGCTTCCGGCGAGCCCATCAGGGAGTTCTCCGAGCAGCGGCGCATCGAAGTCCGCTACGAGCAGATCCCCGACATCCTGATCAAAGCCATCGTCGCGACCGAGGACTCACGCTTTTTCAGCCACGCCGGCATCGATTACCGCGGGATCCTTCGGGCCGTCAGGGACGACATCATGAAGATCCCCATGGGGAAGCGTCCCCAGGGCGCGAGCACGATCACCCAGCAGCTGGCCAGGGACCTGTTCCTCCACAGCGACGTCAGCATGCGCAGGAAGCTCAAGGAGATGTTCCTGGCCCGCGAGATCGAGAAACAGTACTCCAAGCGGAAGATCCTGGAGCTCTATTGCAACCATTTTTATCTCGGCCACGGGGCCTGGGGAGTCGAGTCGGCCGCGAACCTCTTTTTCGGCAAGAGCGTCAAGGACCTGGGCCTCGAGGATGCGGCCCTCATCGCCGGGATCTTCCAGAGGCCGGCCCGCTATTCGCCCTACAATAATCCCAAGGTCACCCTGGAGCGCCGCAACCACGTCCTCAACAGGTTGGCCGAGGAAGGATACATCAGCAAAGAGCGGGCCGAGGCGGCCAAGAAGACGCCCCTGAGCGTCCTCCCGCTGAGGCAGACGAGCGACGAGTTCGCGGCCTACTTCTTTGAAGAGGTCCGTAAGTACATCGACAGGAACTACGGGAGCGACGCCCTCTACGACGGCGGCCTCAAGGTCTATACGACCCTCGACCCGACGCTGCAGAAATATGCGGAGTCCGCCCTGCGGAAGGGGCTCCGGGACGTCGAGAACCAGATGAACGGCTGGCGGACCGACAAGCCGAACCTCCTCGCGTCCAGCCTCGAGGCCAAGAAAAGCCTCGTCGCCAGGCCGCAGGCCGGGCTCGAAGACCAGTGGCTCTTGAGCTGGGACAACCAGCCCCTCGAGCCCGGCGAGGTCTACGATGCCATCGTCCTCTCGGCCGGCCGGACGGAAGCGTCCGTCCGGGTCAAGACGATCACCGGGAGAATGGCCAACAAGGGCATCGCCTGGACCAAGGCCGGTTTTCTGGATTCCCTCATCAAGCGCGGCGACATCATCCAGGTCAAGGTCAACGCCCTGGACGAGGGGAGGAAGGAGGCCCAGGTCTCCCTGAGCCAGAACCCGATCCGGAACGGCGGCTTCCTGGCCATCGAGCCCCAGACCGGGCAGATCAAAGCCATGGTGGGAGGGTACTCGTTCCGGGCAAGCCAGTACAACCGGGCGATGCAGGCGCCCCGCCAGACCGGCTCGGCCATCAAGCCCTTCCTCTACACCGCCGCGATCGAGAACGGCTTCACCCCGGCAAGCCTGATCGTTGATGAGCCCACGACCTTCATCGACCGCTGGAACGGCGAGCCCTGGTCCCCGAGGAATTATGATCGCCAGTACAAGGGAGCGGTGACCCTCCGCATCGGCCTCGAGGAATCGCGGAACGTCGTCACGGCCAAGCTTCTCGATTACATCTCACCCCAGGTCGGGGTCGACTATTGCCGGAGGTTCGGCATCACGTCGCCGCTCTATCCTTACCTGGCCCTCAGCTTGGGGGCGTTCGAGGTCACTCTGGCCGAGCTCGTCTCCGGCTACTCTGTCTTCCCCGACAAGGGCGTCCGGTTCAAGCCCTATTTCATCTCCAGGATCGAGGACAAGGACGGCAACGTCCTCGAGGTGACCCGGCCCGAATCCGAAGAGGTCCTCTCGCCCCAGACGGCCTACGTCATGACCTACCTCATGCAGGGCGTCGTCAATGAAGGGACGGGCGCCGCGGCCAGCGTTCTGGGTTGGCCCCTGGCCGGGAAGACCGGCACGACGGACAAGTACTCCGACGCTTGGTTCATCGGCTTCTCTCCGACCCTCTGCGCCGGCGTCTGGGTCGGAAACGACAAGCAACTCTCGCTGGGGGAAAGGCAGACCGGGGCCGCGGCCGCCCTGCCGGTCTGGCAGGATTTTTTCGGCCGGGTGATCGCAGACAGGAAAAAAGCGGACGAAGCCGCCGGCCCCGGGGCCATGGCCGAGGATTTCGAAGTCCCCCCGAACCTTGTTTTCGTGGAGATCGACCGCAAGACGGGCCTCCTGGCAACTCCGACGTGTCTGTACCCGTTCCGCGAAGTCTTCTTCGACGTTCCCGAGCTCCTTCCCAACCGCTACTGCACGAACGCCGACCACCTCAGGTGCCTGGATTATTATTCTGCGCAAAAGGCCAGCGAAGAGCACTGATAAAAAAGGGGAGCGTCCCTTTCGAACCGGCTCAGCCGAAAGAGACGCCCCCCCGTATGGGAAAGGGGTCAGTTACTTTTTTCGAGATCCGCTCGAATGCGAACTGGAGCTTCCCCGCGAGCTGGAGCCGCGGGAAACACTCGTCTTCCCATGGGACGGAGTTCGGCCCGATGAAACCCTGCCCGACGACGAGCCGTAGCCGTAGCCCCTTCCGTACGACCACCCGCCCAGGTATGACCTGGACCTCCCGGAGCCCCCGTCTCCGTAGCCGGCCGGCCGGCTGATCAACGGCGAAGACGGATATGTCCGGATGGCCCTCGACTCCGCTCCCCTCGCGGACACTCCGCTGGAGGAGCTCCGGTAGTCGCTGGACATCCTGGATGAAGATGGAGACGGAGAGTCGTCCTTTTTCCGGATCCTGCGGGCCCCGGAGGAAGAGCTGCCGGACGAACCCGACGATCTGGCCGGCGCCGATTTTCCGGAGTTACCCTTGACGCTCGGGGAGCCCGATGTCTTGCCCTGGCCCGCAGGCCGGCTGATCGACTCGTTGCCGGCGCCGCGGTTCGGGACCAGGCTGCCGGAGCCCGCGTCCTTGCGGAGCATGACCCGGCTGCCGTTGAGCGGCTGGACCGAGATCTTGGTCCCCGCCGGCCGCAGGTTCGGTGCTTGCGCGGAGAAGGTCATCTTCGGCAGGCTTTTCATGGTGGTCGGGTCCCTCAAGGCCACGTGGGAGATATTGGGGTCTCTGAGCTGGTTCCTGTTGATAACGGTCAGAGGCCGTGAACCGGCCGGATAATAGTGCCCATAGTAGGGGAAGTACCCGCCATAGTATCCGCCGTAATATCCGCCGAAGAAATTGAAGCCAGCGTAAAAGGCAGGGAATCCCCAATAGCTCATCGGGCCCCAGCCAAAGTAAGAGTCATTCCACCACCAGTTGACCCACGCTGGGCCCCATATGCTTGTGGGGATCCAGTACCATCCAAGGTCCATGCCCCAGTGCCAGCGGCCGTAATGGAAGGTCGCCCAGCCCCACGGCTCGTAGGGAAGCCAGGTCCAGCCGCTCATGCCCAGCCAGACCCAGCGCCCGTCCCAGTAGGGCTGCCAATCCGCATCGATGCCGGAAGGAACCCAGACGTTGCCGTAAGGGGCGACGTAAGTCCATTGGCCGTTCTCGTCGAGCTCCGATTCGTAGTCCTCGAGCTCGGCCGGGAGATACCTTTTGCCCTTGGCGAACTGTTGTCCGACCTGGGAATTCCGCGATTCGTTGAAGCGGTCGAACGCGTCATTGGCGACGTCCATGAACGAGGAGGGTTTGCCGGAGAACTTGCCCTCCGAAATCTCAAGCCTCTGGTCGGCCTTGAGCAGGGTCGAGCCGCCTTCTCCCGCCGCTTCGATCAGGCCGCGGTAAACGAGGACCTCGGTCTGCCTGTTCTCCCTGACATTGATCCGGTAGATCCCCTTGTCGAGGATGTAGAAGGACGAGTCGGCGGTGTGGATCTCGATGCCTTTTTCCTTGGCGAGGTTGCCCACGACGAGGTAGATGCTGCCCGACCAGACGCGCATGCGGGCGATGTCGTCACCCTTCTTGGGCAGGTTCAGGATGTCGAGCTTGGTGTCGTTGTCGAGCCGGACATAATTGCCCCGGCCGAAATGGACCTCCATCCGGCCCTCGGCCGTTCCGAGACGGTCGCCCTCGCTGACGGGCATATTCAGCACCCCTTCCTCGTAACCGAGGTCAGAAGCCCGCTGGACGAACGTTTTCCCTTCGACATAACTCATCCTGGCAACGGAGTCATTCGTGTATTTCGTTTCTTTTGGCTGCTGCGGCGGCTGCGGCTGCTGGGCCTGCTGGCCTTGATCGGGGGGCTGCTGAGGCTCTTGGGACCAGCCCGCCGAGATGATAAGCGTAAGAGCTGCGGCAAAGATGAGTGCTCTTCTCATTGTTGCTCTCCTTATACAACATTAAAGATAAGCAAGAACTATGCCAACGGTCCCTCCCCATAAAAAGACCGTTATTATTTAATTTTTGTCCTATAAAAAGGACGTTTTTCTCCCAAGAGGACAATCCGCCGGACCAGTGAAAGCCACCGCGGCGTGGGAAGCCTTGGAGACGCGAGAAAGCCGGGGCTATCAAAGATCCCAGTAGTTTCGGAAGATCTGAAAACACGGACCGAGCTCCAGCCGGGTTTTCTCGGATGCGGCCAGTTCGGGAAGGGGAGCGGTCGGGCGTCCGAGCCTGTCCAGGACCTCCCGGACCCCGTTCCGGAGCGCCGGGAGGTCGTAGCCGCCTTCGAGGACGAAGGCGATCCTCCCCGCGGCGGACTTTGCGGCCATGCCCGAGAGGGCATCCGTGAGGAGGCCGAACCCCTCCCGGCTGACGGCCATTCCGCCCAGGGGGTCGCCGGCGGCGATGTCAAAACCGGCGCTCACCAGGATGAACTCCGGCTTGAATTGGGCCGAGACGGGCCCCAGAATTTTCCGGAAAACATGGAGGAAATCGGCGTCTCCCTTGCCCGACGTCAGGGGCACGTTCAAATTGTAGCCAAGCCCGGGCCCGGCTCCGGTTTCGCGGACGGCGCCGGTCCCCGGATAAAGGGGGACCTGGTGGGTCGAGAAATAGAGGACCTCGCGACGGGAATAAAACGCGTGCTGGGTGCCGTTGCCGTGATGGAGGTCCCAGTCGACGACGAGGATGCGTCGGAGACCATGCCGGCGGATGAGATATTCCGCGCCGACGGCGACGTTGTTGAAAAAGCAGAAACCCATCGCCTGCGACGCCTCGGCGTGGTGGCCGGGGGGCCGGACCAGGGCGAAGGCGCTCCCCACCCGGCCTTCCATGATGGCGTCGATCGCCCGGAGGACCCCGCCGGCCGCGAGGAGGGCCGTTTCAAAAGTTCTAGGGCCCGCCGAAGTGTCCGCGTCGAGGAAGACCCCGTCCCGGCCCGCCGTCGATCGCAAGAAATCGATGTATGCCCGCTCATGGACCCAGCCCAGCTCGGCTTCGGTTGCGGGGCGCGGCTCGATTCTGAGATATCGGCCCGGGACCTCCTCCTCGAGCATCCGGATCAGGACCCGGATGCGCTCGGGGCTCTCGACATGACCAGGCCCCATGGCATGGGCGGCGAAGCGTTGATCAAAAACGACGCCCGGTTTCATTATCGTATCCTTTCAAATCGAACGGCTTTGGGAATGTCCTCCACTCCAGAGTGCGTCTTGCGCTAAGCCGCACATGACGTTCCGGACATTCCCCTTCAGCCGTCCTCTATGAAAGAGGGACTGTGCCTAGCTATTATGCTTCGGGAAAAACTTTTCCAGCTCCTCCGGCTTCTGCTTCGGGGTCAGGAGGCTGACGACGACGAGGGCGCCGAGCGACGCGATCAACGCCGGATAGATCAACGGGATCCCCCAGGGGTCGCCGTCCGGGGCCGGGATTCCGGGGATCTTGGACAGCGCGAAGAAGACGAGGCAGACGACTGTCCCGGAGATGATCGAGGCCAGCCCGCCCGCCTTCGTGACCCGTTTCCAGGCCAGGGCGGCGATGAGCGCCGGAGTGATGGCGACGCCGTAGATCGTGTAGGCGAAGAAGCTCATCTCGAGGACGCTCTTGAGCTGGGTCGCGAGGAGGAAAGCCAGGACCCCGACGACGACGACCAGGACCTTCTGCAGGGCGACCATCTTCTTCGGGTCGGCGTCCTTCTTCAGGAATCGTTGGTAGATATCCCGCATGAGCGTCGTGGAAGGGGACAGGAGGTAGTTCATTCCCGTCGAGATGACGACCGCGCAGGCCGCGCCGAGAAGGAGGACACCCACCGGGGCGGGGACGAGCTGCCGGGCCGCCATCAGGACGACTTTGCCTCCCGCCTTGGGCAGGCTCAGGTCGATCTGGCCCTTGAGCTTGCTGAAGCCGAAGACGGCGATGACGACGACGATCGTCTCGACGAAGATGGTCCCGACCGTCCACCAGGCGACGGCCTTCTTGGCGTCCCTGGCGGACCTGGCGCTGTAGAACTTCTGGTACATGCTCTGGACGCCCAAGAGGAGGAACATCGTCGACAGAAAATAGCCGATGGCCTTGAGCCAGGGGTGGGCGCCGAACTGGCTGTTGACGACGGCGAAGTAGCCGGGAGGGAGGGCTGCCTTGGCCGCCGGCAGGCCGCCCGCGGCCGCGACGACGAACGGCACGGCCAGGAGGCAGGCCAGGACGATGATGATCCCGTTCGGCAGGTCCGTGTAGGCGATGGCGACCATGCCGCCCAGGGTCGTGAAGAGGATGACGAAGGCGGCGGCGATGAGCGTCCCCGTCGACTCGGAAATTTTGCCGTCCGTGATGACGTTCAGGATGAACCCGCCCGCCACGAACTGATAGGAGACGATGGACACGAAGGACAGGATCAGGGCGATGGCCCCGAACAGGCGGGCGGCCGGCCCGTACCGGACCTCGAGGACGTCGCCGACCGTGTATTGCCCGAAGGTGTGGATCTTGGCGGCGAGGAAATAGATGAGGATGATCCCCACCCAGGCGCCGGCGGCCAGCCAGAGGGCCGAGAACCCGGCCTTCGAGGCGAACTCGGCGCCGCTGATGAACGTGCCGGAGCCGATCCAGGTGCAGATCAGGGTGAAGACCATGACCTGCCACTTGAGGCTCCGTCCGGCGAGCATGAACTGTTCCTGGCTCTTGATGCGCCGGGAACGGATGAAGTTCAGGGCCGTGAGGGCCAGGAGATAGGCCAGGATGATCCAGAGGTAGAACGACATGATACCCTCCATTCAGCCTCGGTCCGCCATCGGGCGTCGTCCGCGGCTCGTCCGGCGGCGCCCGCTTTACGGCTGTTGATTCTCTGCCTCGCCGCCGCCCTTCTTTTCGAGCTTCACGGACAGCAGTTTGGTCATATTGGGCTCCGACATCGTCGTCCCGTAGATGTAGTCCGCCACTTCCATCGTCTTGTAGTTGTGGGTGATGAGGATGAACTGCGTCTGGTGCTTGATGATCTTCAGGAGGTCGAGGAATCGGGTCAGGTTGACGTCGTCCAGGGCCGCGTCCACTTCGTCCAGGAAGCAGAACGGGGACGGCCGGTAGCGGAAGAGGGCGAAGAGGAAGGCCAGGCTCGTCAGCGATTTCTCGCCGCCCGAGAGGAGGCTCAGGTTCTGGACCCTTTTTCCCGGCGGCTGGGCCACGATCTCGACCCCGCTCTCAAGCGGGTTCTCCGGTTCGAGGAGCTTGACCTCGGCGTTCCCGCCCTTGAAGAGGGCCGTGAAGATCTCCTGGAAGTTCTTGTTGACCTCTTCGAGGGCCTTGAGGAACTGGACCTTGCTCTCCTCGTCGATCTTGAGGATGGCCTCTTCCGTGGCGCGGATCGAGTCCCGGAGGTCCTGGCGCTGCTGGACGAGGAATTCATAGCGCTTCTTCTGCTCGAGGTACTCCTCCTCGGCCATCAGGTTGACGGCCTTGTAGCGGATGAGGCTCTCTCTCGCGTCATCGAGCTCTTTCTCGACCTCGTCGTCGGCCATCACGGCGACCGGACGCCATTTTCTCGCGGTCCGGCGGGGCCCTGCGGCTTCCGGCTGGACCTCGGACTTCCCGCCCTTCTCCGCGGACTCGACCGGGAGTTCTTCGGCCTCCTCGTCCCCGGCCTCGCCGAGCTCCTCGCTCTCCGCGTCCTCCGCCGCGGCAGGAGCGGCCGGGGTCTGCTTCCCGGCCTCGGCTTCCGCCCTGAGCTCGGCCAGGGTCTTCTTGAGCTCTTGCCAACACATCTCGTCGAGGTTGACGAGGTCGCGCTCGACCTCGGCCTTGCGGATCTCGTGCTTGACGCGCTCGTCCTTGGCCGCCTCCTCATCCTCCCGGGTTTTCCGGACCACTGCCTCCAGCTCGTCGAGTTCCCTCCGGACGTTTTGGAGCCCGGCCTCGGCCTCCGACAGGGCGCTTTCGGCCCCGGACTGTTCCGCGGCGAGCGCCTTGGCCTTCTCCCGGAGCGCCTGAATATCCTCTTTGAGCCGGGCCTTGTCGTCGTCGCTGCGCCGGGCGTCCTCCTCGAGGAGAGTGATCTTGGCCCCGGCCGCCTCCTTGCGCTTTTTTATTCCCTGGATCTGGCCAGCAAGGCCGCTCATCTTCTCCTGGAGAAGGTCGAGGCCGGCCTTGGTCTCGAAGGAGCGCCGCTCGGTCGCCGAGACCTTTTCCAGGCTCCCGGCCAGGGCCCGCTCTTTTTCATCGATCCTCTCCCTGAGGGCCCGGGCTTCCGCCTCCCGGGTGAGGACCTTTTCGCCGAGCTCGCCGAAAGCCCGGCCGAGCTTCTCTTTTTCGGCGTGCAGGAGCTCGAGCTCCCTGCCCAGGACGTCCCGGGACGCCCGGATCCTTTCGCCTTCGGTCCGGCTGAACTTGTGCTCTTTTTGCCGGTCCTCAAGGGCCCTCTCGGCGCGGCCGTGGAGCTCCCTCTCGTTCTCGAGGTCCCGTTCGAGACCGGCCTTTTCTCCGGCCGTCGCCTCGAGCTTGGAGAGGAGAGGGGCCATCCCGGCTTCGGCCCGGGCGACCTCTTCCTCGAGTTTCCTGATCTCCGAGACCAGAGCGATCATCCCTCCGGATCTGTCCCCGAGCTTGAGGAGCCCGGAGGAGAGGAGGAGGTCGCCCGAGGGGGTCAGGTAATTGAGTTCCGGGTGGTCGAGCCAGATCCGGACGGCGTCCCCGATCGCCCGGACGATGACGGCGTCCTCGAGCCGGGACAGGCTCTCCTTGATCCGGTCCTGCGCCTCGAGCCGGCTCTTGAGGAGCCCGATGACTTCCGGCCGGCCCATGACGTCCCTGCTGACCGCGGGCTTGCCCTTGGCCGGGATGAGGAGGTATGTCCCCCTGAGACCTTCGGGAGCTCCCTTCAGGAATTCTTCGGCCGGGACGACCCGCGACCCGGCTTCCTCTCTCCAGAAGGCGTCGAAAAGCGGCGCGTCCTCGGGGCTCGTCCGGATGAGGTCGGCCAGGATGCCCAGGGCCCCGGGGATCTCGTCCGTCCTGACCTCGCCGCGCTCCTTCTCCTCGATTTTCCTGAGGGCCTGGAGATGGTAGGCGGTTTCGTCCCGCTTGACCTTCCACGCGTCGAGCTCAGCCTGGATCCCGGCGAACGATGTCCGGACCGCGTCCAGGGCCGCCCCGAGGCTCTCCCTCCTCTGCGCCGCGGAGTCCTTGAGGGCGACGTGGCCGGAGATCTCTTTCTCGAGGTCGACCGTCCTGGATACGTTTTCATCGAGCTCGCGGGAGTGCTCGCCGAGCTGGGCAGCCAGCTTCTCCTCCTGGCGGACCAGGAGCTCCAGCTCTTTTTCGGTCCTGACGCTCTCGTTTCTCGTCTCGGTCGTGTCCTCGAGGGCCCGGAGGTAAGCTTCGCGGAGGGCTTCGATCTCCTTTTCCGCCAGGGCCTTTTCGCCGCGCGCCTGTTCGAGGAGCTCCGCCGACCGGCCGGCCTCGACCCGGCTCGTCTCGAGTTCTCCCGCGAGAGAATCCAGCCGGCCCTGTGTTTCCTCGATCTCCTGAGTAAGGCGCAGGACGTCTTCCAGGAGCTCGTTCCGGTCTGATTCCGACCGTTTCTTTTTTTCCTCGAAGAATTCGACCCGCTTGGATTCGCGCTCGATATCGCCCTCGGCCCGGGCGATATGGGACTTCAATCCGTAGACGCGCTCCTGGTTCTCCTTGAGCGACTTTTCGAGCTCCCAGAGCTCTTGGCGCTTCACGGCGATGTCTCTCTCTTCTCTCCGGATCCGGGCCATGATGGCCTGTTCCCTGGAAAGGGAGTCGGAGTAGAGGCCGGCCGCCTCCTTCTGGGCCCGCTCGAGATGGGCAAATTTCCTCTGATAATGGTGGGACGTGAGCTCCCGGATGCGCTCGCGGAGCCGCCGGTAGCGGTTGGCGGCCTGGGCCTGGCGCTGGAGGGAGTTCTTGGCTTTTTCGACCTCGAGGATGATGTCCTCGAGCCTGATGAGGTTCTGCCCGGTCGATTCGAGCTTGCTCTGGGCCTGCTTTTTCTTGTCCTTGTAGTAGGCCGTCCCGGCCGCCTCTTCGATGAGGGCCCGCTTCTCGGTCGGCTTGGAGGTGACGAAGCTGCCGATGGCCCCCTGCTCGATGACGAAGTATTCCTTCTCGCCGATGGCATGCTTCCAGAGCTCGTCTGTGATGTCCTTGAGACGGACGGTCTTGCCGTTCATCCGGTATTCGCTTTCGCCGGACCGGAAGACGCGGTGGGAGACGGCGAGTTCCTCCTCTTCGCTTCCCAGGGTCAGGATGGCGTCGGCCATGCTGAGCGGCGGCTTCTTGGCGTTCCCGTTGAAGATGACGTCCTCGGTCCGGTCGCCCCGGACCGTCTTTTGGCGGAGGCCGCCCAGGACCCAGAGCATGGCGTCGACGAGGTTGCTCTTGCCGGTGCCGTTGGGGCCGACGATGGCCGTGATGCCGGGGTGGAAAACGATCTTGGTCCTCTCGGCGAAGGATTTGAATCCTTGCAGCTCGAGCTTCTTGATGATCATGCTCATGGTTCTTGGTACTCGCGGCCCATGCGGAATAGCGGCTTCAACCGTGCGGCTGAAACAGAGTGCTATTGTATTCGATTCGACCCCGTTTGCAAAGAGGATTTTGGCCTCGTCCCCTTATCGTTTCTTTCTGAGGTTGCGGACTCGGGGGGAGTCCCTCCAGCAGGGAGCGGATTCTGAGGAGCGACCAGCAGAAGCGTGGCGGAGCGGCTCGGAGCCGCACTTCTGGTAAATATCTGAAACGAGTCTCTGTATATTGTTCCAGGGACTGTGCCTCTTTTCCATCCGTGCCCGCGTCGCGCTCAATGTTTTCTCCGGGACATCCCCCCTGCGTCCGCTAATTTATTTTTAAACACTTCGGGAAGGCTGAAGCGCTTTATCACGTTCCCGCCACCCCCTCTACCCCCCCCTTAGTTCTGGCAGGAATATTCGTCGGGGCGGTTTGTATAAAGGGTGGAAGCGGAAGCTTTCGGAACCCGGTCGAAAGGAGGCGATTATGTTCGAGAATGTGCTGTTCGTCCCGGAAAGACACGCCGGCATGAGGGCGGCGGTCCTGCCGTTCTCGGTCCTGGCGCACGGGCTCCTTGCGCTCCTGCTCGTGGCCATCCCGCTCGTCCGGAGCGGAGACCTGCCCCGGGTCGGGCTCACGGGCGTCTTCCTGGCGCCCGCTCCACCCTCCCCGCCGCCGCCGCCCCCCCGGGCGAAAGGCCGGCCCGCGGCCGCGAGGACACGGATCAGGCCGGTCCCGGCGGTCGGGACGGGAGCCGCGGCGCTCCTTGTGGCGCCCGTGACCATCCCGAGTGCGATTGCGGAAGAACCACTCGACTGGGGAGGGCCGGAGGATGGCGTCGAGGGCGGCGTCGATTATGGAGCGGCGGGCGGATATCCCCGGAATCTCCTCGACGATGCTTTCCTTCAGATCATCGGCGACGAAACGTCGCCGATCCGGCCGGCGGGGGAGGTGCGGATGCCGCGGCTCCTCAAGCGGGTGGACCCCGTCTATCCCGAGATCGCCCGGGAGGCCCGGGTCCAGGGAACGGTTATCCTGGAAGCGACAACGGACCTCTACGGGCGGGTCGTGGGGGTTAAGGTCCTGCGGTCCATCCCCCTTCTCGACGAGGCCGCTGTCGAAGCCGTGCGTCAATGGATCTACGAGCCAATGGTCGTCAACGGACGGCCGCGCGGCGTCGTCTTCACCGTCACCCTGCGCTTCGAGCTGAAGTAGCTGCGGCGAGCGGATCTTTTTCTAAACGGGCGGTGGATCGCGCCTTGACAGGCCGGGCCAAATCGTTTAATTTCTATATACTTTGACCTCTCCTGTTGAAGCCAGCGTAGCTCAGTCGGTAGAGCAACTGATTCGTAATCAGTAGGTCGGAGGTTCAATTCCTCTCGCTGGCTCTCGCAATTTTCCCCGATTGGCCCGTCACAAGTTCGGACTGGCCCGTGCTCCTGGCTTTTGTTAGGGGGATAAGCCCCTCCCTAATCCGCGATACCTAGTAAGTCCAATGGCCTTCATTGACGGGTTTCCATAACGATGCTAATATTTTCCCGATCACCAGAATAGTGAAATGATCTGAAGGGCAAGTTGGGAAAGGAACAACGGGATCAACACGACGTGGCCTATGTTGCCGTAGCTCCCCCGAAAACGCTCGGTGAAGACCCCTTAAAGAGGGTGGCTTCCCTCATCGGCAAAGAGATCTTTGACACGCGCCTCCTGCTCGCCGGAGAAATTCCCAGGATCATCGCCTCCTACCCTAACACCGACACAGCGGACTCGGCAGCTCAGAGCCTGAGGGATACGGGACTTGTGGCCTTCGTCTGCAGGGATTCAGAGCTTCGAAACCGCTCGGCCAGATTCGTGGCGCACGCGACGAGATTCGGAGAGAGAGAAATTATATTCTGGGACAGGCGTGGCGGGGAGGTCAGAGTTAAAGCCGACGACGCATTCCTGATCATAAGGGGAAGGAAGCAGAGCACGACGCAGGAAAAGACCTCAACCACGAAAATGAAACTCAACGTGCCGGCGACGGTGCTGACAGGCGGCATCCCCATTATGCGCCGGGTCACTCAAAAAACCACCCAAGAATCGTTCCTAGCTGAGGACTTTGTGAGGATCTTCGACAGGAGCTCCTCTGATCCACGCGTAGAGATGTTCCAGAACCACGTTGACTACACCTTCCTGGGCCGCGAGGTGACTCCTTCCACTCCGGTGAACTTCAAGATCGTCGTCACAAAACTCCGGGAGTGGTTTCCGCTGGCAATTTTCGATGAGCGGCTGACCAGACATTTTAAGACCGATGTGCCCGCCGCGGGACCCGGAGAAGCGCTTGAGATTGCCTGCAAATTGATCTATTTGTGCCATTTGGCCAGTGAGCGGCGGCCTGGAGGACGGGAATGAAGATCACAACCGTTATTGGCAGTCCGAGACCGCAAGGGCATGGCGCGACGATCGTAAGAACGCTTCTGGATCTCCTGGGAGAGCACGGCGCATGCGCCAAGACCTACGAGCTCAATCGGCTCTCGTACCGTGGATGTCAAGCGTGTCTGTCATGCAAGACCACATCAGATGTCTGCGTTGCCCAGGACGACCTGAGCGCGGTCCTGAAAGACATCCGGCTTTCCGATCTGGTCATCATTTCGGCGCCCGTCTACATGGGCGAAATCAGCGCCCAGGCCAAAGGGCTCTTGGATCGATTCTACTCGTACCTTGCGCCCGATTTTCGAACCAATCCGGGGGCGACACGGCTCCCCGCGGGAAAGAAGCTCGTCTTCATTCTGACGCAGGGGAACCCCGATGAACAGTCGTTCGGCAGTGTCCTTTCCCGACAGCTGCGAATGTTTGGCATGTGCGGATTCACGGAGGTGTATCCCATCCATGCCTGTGGGACAGGGCGGGGAAACGACGTCCGCATCCATGAGAAGACGATGACGCGGGTCGCTGAGACTGCGAAGGCGATCCTCGCGAATCTATCATAGAAACGGGTAGGGACTTCCTCAGCCAACGCGATTATATTTTTACGGCCGTGACGGTTTTCGTCCTGGCCATCCTACCGTTCAGCATGTTCTGTCTGGGCCTGTACTGTGGCCCGGGCTCCGCCGTCGGAAGCCAACCTCGGGACCGGGCGGAAAAGGGCGGAGCGGGAATTGTCAAATACGGATGAATCCGATATCATTGATTCCGCTCGGGCCGGGCCGAGCCGGTGCCCGGCGACGGAAGTTGTCATGCGATCATTGTGGAAGTTCTTTTCATCGGTCAAACTGGCCATCGTCCTCTTGATCCTCCTGGCCGCCGCCTCGGTCATCGGGACGCTCATCCCCCAAGGTGAGCCCCCGGCCGCCTACGCCGCCCGATATGGACAGCTGGCCGGCCTCCTTTCCGGCCTCCAGCTCACGGGGCTTTACCATTCCGGCTGGTATCTGGCCCTGCTTTTCTTCTTCGCCGTCAACACGATCGTGTGCACGCTCGCCCGTCTCCCGGCGAAATGCCGCCGGGCGTTCAAGCCGATGATCGGGACGGAGACGGCCGGCCTGCTGGCCCTGAAGGTCAAGGGCCGGCTCGGGAAGAACGCCCCGGCCGAAGAGGTGAGGATGAGGCTCGAGGCGACCCTGAAGGCCCACCGCTACCGGGTCAGGAGCCAGGCCGCGGAGAAGCGGCTGTGCCTGCTGGCCCAGAAAAAAAAGCTCGGGCATTTCGGCTCGGACGCCGTCCATCTCGGCCTGCTGGTCATCATCGCCGGCGGGATCGTGAGCGGCCTGGCCGGCTTCCGGACCCACCTCGACCTTTCGGAGGGCCAGACGGTCAAGGTCCCGCGGGCCCCGTTCGAGATCCGTCTCGACCGCTTCGAAACGGAGTATTATCCCCAGGGCATGGTGAAGGCCTGGAAAAGCACCGTGACGGTCATCGAGAACGGCGCTTCCGTCCTGACCAAGCCCATCCTGGTCAATAAGCCCCTGACCCACAGGGGATTTTCCTTTTATCAGACGGGCTACGGCTCGAACTGGGACAATCCGAAGCTCGAGGTCACGGTCAAAAAGAAGAACGACCCCTCGTTCGCCCGCACCGTCCAGCTGGGCGTGGGCGAGCGGGCCGCGGTGGACGACAAGGACGTCAGCCAGATCTCCGTCAAGCGCTTCGTCCCCGATTTCGTGATCGGGGAGGGCAGCCAGGTCGAAACGAGGTCCCAGGAGCCAAACAACCCCGCCGCTCAGGTTGAAGGCTGGAAGGGCCCGGAGAAGGTTTTCTCGGGCTGGATCTTCGCCAATTACCCGGATTTCGAGCAGATGCATTCGGGACAGCCGACGGATCTCTCTTTCGTCCTGAAGTCGTATAGCGGCTCCGAATATTCCGTCCTCGAGGCAGCCCGTGACCCGGGAGTCTGGTTGATCTGGGTCGGCTGCCTGCTCGTGTCGGCCGGCTTCTTCCTGGCCTTCTACTGGCCGCCCCGGGAGATCAGGGCCGTCCTGGAAGAGGGCCGGGACCGGACGGAAGTCACGGCCGGAGGCGTCGCCGCCAAGAGCCGCGAGAGCTTCCAGGCGGAGTTTGAGGCCATCATCGATTCTTTGAGGAGGTCCTGATGATCGAATCGACCCTGTTCACCATCGTGTTCGTTTTGTATATCCTGGCCGCGCTTTTCTATCTGGCCGTGGCGTTCTCCAGGAACGACCGATGGGCGAAGCCCGGCCTCGGGCTGGCCTTCGCGGGCCTCGTGCTCCACTCGGCGGCGCTGCTCGTGAGGACCTTCGAGAGCGGCCACGCCCCGTTCACCAACATGTACGAATCGCTCTCGTTCCTTTCGTGGGCGATGGTCCTGGCGTTCGTCCTGATCGACCGCAAGTTCCGCATCCCCCGGATCGGGCCGTACCTCATGCTGATCGTCGTCGGTCTCGTCGCCCTCGCGTCTTCGCCCCTCATGCCCAAAGAGGCGACGCCGCTCGTTCCCGCCCTGCAGAGCTACTGGCTCTGGCTCCACGTTTCGGTGACGCTCCTCGGCGAGGCGTTCTTCGCCGTCGCCCTCATCACGAGCATCCTTTACCTGACGGCCGATTCGGACGAGAAAAAAGAGAAGATGGATTCCGTCAGCTACCGCTGCGTCGCCGTCGGATTCCCGCTTTTTACCCTGGGTGGACTCGTCTTTGGCATGGTTTGGGCGTACAAGGCCTGGGGCACGTACTGGAGCTGGGACCCAAAGGAAGTCTGGAGCCTGATCACTTGGCTCGTCTTCGCCCTTTACCTTCACACCAGGATCGTCATGGGCTGGAAAGGGAAACGGTCCGCGATCATCGCCATCGTGGGTTTCCTGGCGGCCCTCTTCACCTATTTCGGCGTGAACTATCTGCTTTCGGGCCTCCACAGCTACGCTTGAGGTCTGAAAGGGAATAAATCCTTCCGGGAGGTGTATGAAGGGATGGGAACTCCGGTCAAGCCGCACGAGCATCAGGAGGATGCCGTCCTCGTCCGGAAAGCCCAAGAGGGAGACGTGGACGCCTTCGAAAGCCTGGTCAGGGAATACCAGCAGATGATCTATGCCCTCTGCCGGCACCTGACGGGCGCTCACCAGTCGGCCGACGACCTGGCCCAGGAAACCTTCATCAAGGCCTACTTCGCTCTTGCCAAGTTCGACTCCCGGTGGCCCTTCTATCCCTGGCTCCGGAGGATCGCCGTGAACACGAGCCTCAACTATCTCAAAGCCCGGAGGAGGGAGAGGCCTCTCCTGGACGAGGCGGCAGCCGGCCGGCGGGACGACTCCCGCCCGGCCCAGGACCTGCCCCAGGCGAGGCTCGAGCAGGCCGAGTTCGAGGAGAAGTTCCGGCGATCGATCGCGTCGCTTCCCGATGAGCAGAAAAGCGTCTTCGTCCTGAGGTTCGATGAGGGGTTGAGCTACGAGGAGATCGCCCGGACGCTCGATCTCCCGCACGGCACCGTCATGTCCAGGCTCAACCGGGCCCGGCAGAAGCTGAGGGCGCTCCTGGCGGATTCCCTGGAGAGGAGAGCTTAAGATGAGGCACCGCAAACTCCAGGGACTCCTCGGCGCCTACCATGACGGCGAGCTCAAGGGCGGGAATCGCGCCGCGGTCGAAAAACACCTCAAGGCCTGCCCGGAGTGCCGCCACGACCTCGATTTTCTCCGGGGCCTCGAGAGCGTTCCGAGACAGTCTCCCTCCATTCCGCACGAAGCGGAATACTGGGCTGCCTTCTCCGGCCGCGTCCGGGCCGGGATCGCCCGCCGGCAGGCCGGGGCTCCCGCATCCCAAGTCATGGAGGGCCAAGTGTTCAAAGATGCCTTTTTCCGGCCGGACAGGAATACGGGACTCAGGGCCGCCGTCTTCCCTCTTTCCGTGGCGGCTCACGCCATGCTCATCCTTCTCCTCATCGTGATCCCGCTCATGAAGACCGGGCAGCTGCCGAAGGTGGAGGTGTACAGCGCGTTCCTGGCGCCGCCTCCGCCTCCGCCTCCACCGCCACCGCCGCCGGCCAAGAAGAAGGCCGTGGCCAAGACGGCGAGGATCAAGCC